>R19__coassemble_8_pt1 | contig 149053 bp, 145 predicted proteins | sample R19__metabat2_low_PE_032 | metagenome-assembled genome bin R19 | reverse complement strand
GAGCACCTGCTTTGCAAGCAGGGGGTCAGGAGTTCGATCCTCCTTAGCTCCACTTCAAAGAACGGTTAAACCGTTCTTTTTTTTGTACTCCTGAAAATTTACTGCGATTTCAAAAATATCAGTAAATCACATAATTTTTTACAATTATTCACATTTTTTACAGATACTTGATACCTGTTTTTCTGTATAATAAGAATGCTAGATGAGGAGGTACTGTATGTCTGAAAACAAAAATATGACAAAAAAGGATCTTTCCAGAGTTCTTGCAGAAAAACATTGTATTACCATCAAAGAAGCACGAGAGATTGTCGACGAAATTTTTGACATTATGTCTGATACACTTGCAGAAGGAAGTGATATCACAATCACCGGCTTCGGTAAATTCAGTGTCAGCACAAGAGCACCTCGTACGGGTATCAATCCGATTACCAAAGAAGTAATTGATATTGATTCCGTACGTACACCGAAATTCAAAGCTTCTCGTACTCTTAAGGGAAGAGTTGACTGATTTATCAACACATGAAAAAGAGTGTACAGACACTCTTTTTCTTTTCCGGAAGATCACATATTCATTATAAAATATATGCAGAGATTACACGGAGGTAATGATGCTGGAAGTCACATGGATTTCAACTGCTTCAATTATGATCAGAAGTGAACATGCCAGAATTCTTTTTGACCCTTACGGCCAGCCGTTTGTGAAAGACTTCAAGCCTTTTACTGATGAAGAACTTCAAGGTGTTAATGCTGTCTTTATTACGCATCCGCATCTTGATCACTTTGGTGATATCGACAAATTTACTGCACGCCTTTCATGTCCGTTTTACGTATGTAAAAGAGGGATTCAGACGGCACGAAAACTGAAAATCAACTTGCAGAAGTTTCGTGTGCTTTTTCCGCATGAAACAATTTCCGTAAATGATCTTACTGTTTATGTTTATCAGGGAAAGCACTGTGATCTCGAATTCAGGCAGGTTCCGCAGATCTTGTCAAGAATCAGAAACAGACGCGACCTGGCTGCAGGATTCAAGCTTGCCATTCAGAATTACAGAACATTTACCATCATGCCTGAGGATATTTATACTTTTGAAATTACTGACGGTGAGAAATCAGTCTTTCTGATGGGCAGTGCCAATGTCTTCGAAGAGGATCCCGGACCTGCAGGAGCAGATCTGCTTGTTTATCCTTATCAGGGAAGAATCGAAATGAAGAAATATTCCGAGAAGATCATATCTTTCTACAGACCATCCCGTGTTCTTCTTTCGCATTTCGACGATGCCTTCCCGCCGCTGACGAAACGCATGGATACAGCAGGTTTTATTGAATATATGAAAGAAAGGACCCCTGAAATTGAAATTATCGAACCGCACAGGGGAATATGGTACAAAGTATGATGATCAGACATGCACAGCCGGAAGATTACGAGAGAATTCTCGAAATATATGCAAGCGCACGTGATTTTATGAAAAAGAACGGCAATCCTCGCCAGTGGGGTGATCACTGGCCGCCTGCCGATGTCGTGGCAAATGACATCAAAGAACAGAAATCATATGTCTGTCTGAATGATAATGGTGTTCCTGCTGCTGTTTTCTATTTCAACTTCGGCGAACACTGTGATTCCACATATGATGTGATATATGACGGCAGCTGGCTGGAGGACACTGCATATGGTGTTGTTCACAGAATTGCTTCCGACGGTACAGTTAAAGGAGCAGGAACCGCCTGTATACAATGGGCCATAGAAAAAGCAAAACATCTTCGCATGGATACGCACGGTGACAATAAAGTCATGCAGTCTCTGCTCAATAAGCTCGGGTTTACCTGCTGCGGCATTATTTATGTAGAAGAAGATAATGATCCCAGACTCGCCTTCGAATACATTGCAAAATAAAGAAAAGCACGGCCTGCCGTGTTTTTCTGTATAATCTATATTATGAATGATAACATGCATACATACATAGCAATTGATCTGAAATCTTTTTATGCGTCCGTAGAATGTCAGGAAAGAGGATTGAATCCTCTGACAAGCAACCTTGTTGTTGCGGATGAAGAGCGTACAGACAAAACAATCTGTCTTGCCGTTTCTCCTTCTCTGAAGGCGCTCGGTATTCCCGGAAGAGCACGTCTTTATGAAGTGAAGCAGAAAGTCGAACAGATCAACCGTGAAAGACAGCGCAGAATAGGGTGGAAGGATTTCCGCGGCAGTTCATGCGAAAGTACGGAACTGGAAAAGGACCCCTGGCTCAAGCTTGAATTTCTCGCAGCTGTTCCGCGCATGTCATTCTATATGGAGTATTCCAGAAGAATCTATGAGATTTATCTTCGCTATCTTGCACCGGAAGATATTCATGTATATTCCATAGATGAGATCATGGCGGATGTAACCGGATATCTGAATACATACAAAATGACAGCTTCTGATCTTTGCATGACAATCATTCGCGATATTCTCCGGGAAACAGGTATTACAGCAACAGCAGGAATCGGAACAAATCTGTTCTTATGTAAAGTTGCGATGGACATTGTCGCAAAGCATATGCCTCCGGATGAAAACGGTGTTCGCATTGCCTCTCTTGATGAAGAAACTTTCAGACGTACATTATGGACACACCGTCCGCTTACCGATTTCTGGAGAGTCGGAAAAGGAACTGCTACAAAGCTGGAAAGTGAAGGAATATTCACCATGGGGGATATCGCACGCTGTTCCCTGGGCGGGATGAATGAATATTATAATGAAGATCTTCTTTATAAAATGTTCGGTATCAATGCTGAGCTGCTCATTGACCACGCATGGGGAAAAGAGCCATGCACGATGAAAGAAATCAAAGCTTTTGAACCGTCTTCCGAAAGTCTCGGGAGCGGTCAGGTACTTGCAGCACCGTATCCTTATGAGAAAGCTGAGCTCATTCTTCGTGAAATGGCAGATGATCTGTCTTCACAGCTTGTGAGCAAAGGTCTGATGGCAGATACTGCTGCTCTTTCCGTCTCCTACGATACGGAAAATCTCAGGACCGAAGGAGAATCCGCATATCAAGGGGACCTTGCTGTTGATTTCTACGGGCGTACTATGCCTAAGGGCGTACACTGCAGTGTCAGACTGGGGCAGTATACTTCCTCCGCAAGAATGATCAGTGAAGCACTTTGCTCTTTGTTCGAAGAACATGTAAACAAGAAACTGACGATCAGAAGAATCAATATTTCCGTGATGCATCTCAAGGATGAAGAGAAAGCACTCCGGCAGCCGGTTGTTTATCAGGGAAGTATTTTTGCGGACAATGAGAAAAAAGAAAAAGAGATAGAAGAGAAGCTGAAAGATATCGAAAGGGAACGGAAAGCACAGAAAGCAATTCTTGATATACGCTCCCGCTTCGGTAAAACAGCAGTAATCAAAGGAAGAGATCTTGAAGAAGGCGCAACTGCCGTAGAGAGAGCAAAGCAGATCGGAGGACATAAAGCATGAGAACAGTAAGCATCAATCAGAATGATCCTCACCGCTACGATGATCTTATTCATTATGATTACAAAGGATCACACAGCAGAAAGCATATGCCTTTATCGGAAAGAGCTGCCCAGTTTGCACCGTTTGCGGCACTGACAGGATACGAAGAAAAGATCGCTGAAACAAGCCGTATCACGGAAACAAGAAAAACACTTTCTGAAGATGAAATCAAAGCTTTAAATGATAAACTGACAATTCTTCATTCCTGTTCTTCTTCACATCCCGTTGTCACAGTTCGCTGCTTTGAAAATGATGCACTGAAAGAAGGCGGAAGCATTAAGGTGCATACAGGCAGACTTAAGAAAACAGATCCCTGTACAGGACTTCTTGAATTCTACGATTTCAAAGTTCATTTTGAAGATCTTCTTGAAATAGAATCAGACTGTCTGAATGAATATTAAGGCAAAGCATAAATCCTCTTTAATTCAAGCATTAACTGTTACTGATTTTTTTCATATCATAGTGCATGGAGTTTCGGGAGGAAGGCAAATGCAGGAAGAAACAATCGAACAGGAGAGCACAAAGTCATTTCTGGTATCAGACAAAGATGACTCAAGGGATTACGGAACTTCATCCCTTTCACTTGATGAAATCAACGAACTCATCAGTGAAATGCGCTTCTGAACGGCAGAACGAAAATCCGCAGCATGGAATCCATGCAGAAAAAGCATCTTGCGGATGCTTTTTCTTTTGATTGCTGTATACTTTTCCTGTGGGTGAATTAAACAGAATTACAAGGTGTTCAGCAGCACAGCGGAAAGCATACGGCATGCAGATTGCCGAAGCTTTTATCAATGAACCCGGATCATATCCGGGATATTTTACATTGAAAGAGTTAAGCAGATACTTTACAGGTGTTGTCGAGCTCGGTGTAAAATCCAAAGGTTTTTATATCTACCGGGAAAACGGTGAAGACTGCGGTTTCCTGATTTACTGGAAGAAGAGCAAGGCTGCATCCTGGCTGCTGAAGTTTTACATATCATGGAAGATTCTTTACCAGCTGCCTCCCGAAAAACTGACTTCATTCACAAATGCATCAAAAGACTGGGAGGATTATGAAGAAACATACAAGCATGTCAGAGAATATGTTGATGTTTTTCTTGTATGTGTACCTTTGTCCCATCAGCATACCGGTGTATTCCGGAGAATGCTGCAGTATCCGCTGAAAGAGGCAGAAAACGAACATCTGATGTGCATTCTTGAAACAGATTCCGCAGTAAAAATGCAGAAATACAGGAGTCTGGGCATGAAAACAGTGAAATCCGCCGTACTGCCGAACGGTGTCAGAAAGTTTATAATGGTATACAATGAACAGAATTAAGGTGAAACTATGACAACAAAGAAGAGAAGAACTTCCGCTGCCGCAAAGACGAAAACAAATATGAACCGCAGCAGGAATCATAAAAGGACAGGAAAAAGAAAGCCGAAAAGAAGAATCAGAAAAAGCATCAGAATAATTCTGTATATTATTCTTATTCTTTCTCTTGCAATGATGTGCTATTCCGGCTTCAAGCTTTTCAGTGGTCTTCATGAATATTCCGTTGGAAAGAGTGTATATGCAGAACTGCGGGAAAACAAAACAGAAACCAAAGATGACAGCAATGAAACAGTGACTTCCGTTGACTTTGCAGCACTGAAAGAGATTAACCCGGATATCTTCGGATGGATTCATCTGAATGACAGCAGTATAGATTATCCTTTTGTCACTGCGGATAACAATGAATACTACCTGACACATGCATTTGACGGTACGGAGACACCGTACGGCACTGTATTCATTGATGCCAGAAATCCCGATCCGTTCCATGATACATTAACTGTTCTTTATGCTCATCATATGAAAGACGGAGCGATGTTCGCAGATGTAGAAAACTACAAAGATCCATCTTACTACGAGGATCATAAAGTCATTGAGATTATTCTGGAAGACGGTACTTATGATCTCTATCCTGTTGCCGGACGTCTTTACAACGGTGATACAGACTATGTACGGTTTAACTTTTCTGATGAAGAACAGTTCAATACATATATTTCAGGTTTTACTGCAGATTCCACATTCCAGTCAGATGAAACAGCTGCATACGGAGATCAGCTGGTAATGCTTTCTACATGTTCCTATGACTACGACAATGCCCGGTATGTACTCATCGGCAAGCTTGTCAGAAAAGATGTTTCCGGTGACAACGAATGATCTGAAGAATGCCGCTGCTGAAATTACAGCAGCGGTTTCGCTTTACAATCCTGTATATGAGTACAGAGGAAGAGAGATCAGTGATATGATCTCGGATTTTCTGCAGGATTATATGCCGTATGTGGACGACTCCGTCAGCGATGAACAGCTTGAAGAATGGTGCAGCATGCTCTTCAGAAATGCCCGTCTGTTAGACAGCAGTCTTTTAAAAGACAATCCATATATCAAATGCATCAAAGTGAGCAGTGTTCAGAATTCTGCTTTTACTCTTGCTATGCAGTCCTACAGAGCAGGAGAGATCCTGCTTTATGACATGCCTTTGATTATGGACGGAATTCCGGTACCCCGTCTCGGCTGTTTTGCAGAAGACACCTCTTTCCCGGCTGTTTACGAGAACAATCTTCCCTGGATGAGCATTGTACCGTCTGAAATTTATTCCATGCAGAAGGATATTGAAACCGTTTCAGGAAGACTTCTCGTACTTGGACTCGGTCTTGCATATTTTCCTTTCATGGCAGCGATGAAAGAGAACGTTGAATCTGTAACTGTAATTGAATGCAGCAGCGAAATCACGGGGTTTTATGAAAAGATCATTTCCGTACAGTTTCCGGAAGAAATCAGAAACAAGATTCATGTTATTCAGCAGGATGCCTATGAATATCTCAGTTCAATGAAAGAAGAATATGATTATTGTTACTGTGACCTCTGGTTTGGTGAAACAGACGGCCACAGTCATTACCGGCGACTGAAAAAATATGAAACACAGTACCCGAAGATCCGCTTCCTGTACTGGATCGAAGCATACATAAAATAGGAATTGTACAATGTTATTTTCCTGATATCCCTTGAATTTTCTTCAATTTTGAATTATTCTGTTTGGGTTGCGGCTGGCAGCAGTTTTAAGCGACTAATCGTAACGAAAGGAGTGTCATAATGCCTGTTAAAAACAAACTCACATCTATGAACGCAAAAACCCCGATCGATCAGTACAAGGTCGTTGACGGAAAGAGAGAACTGAAAACTCTCGATGAGCTGAAAAACGATTATATCATGGTCTTCAAAAAAGACGGAATTATCTACCAGGGTGATGTACAAGCATCTCTGGACAAACTCCAGCTGTCTGATGAAGACATGGATCAGCTCTGGGACTGGTTCAGTACTCAGAACATTGATATCTCCGAAGATGAAGATATTGAAGAAGAGATTGAAGAAGCTGAAGGCGGCGATGATTCCGAGGATGACGAAGATGAAAATGAACTTTCAGATATTCAGATGAGTTCTCTGATGAACAACCGTTCTGCGAATATCAATCTTACAGACCCTGTTCGTATGTATCTCAAGGAAATCGGTCAGGTTCCGCTGCTTACACAGGAGCAGGAACTTGAAATTGCCAAGAGAATTGAAGCAGGTGATGAAGAAGCAAGAAATATCCTGATTTCCTCCAACCTTCGTCTTGTCGTTTCTATTGCCAAGAAATATGTCGGAAGAGGCATGCTTTTCCTTGATCTGATTCAGGAAGGCAATCTCGGTCTGGTCAAGGCTACTGAAAAATTTGATTACAGCAAAGGCTTCAAATTCAGTACATACGCTACCTGGTGGATCCGCCAGGCAATTACAAGAGCAATTGCCGATCAGGCAAGAACAATCCGCATTCCCGTACATATGGTTGAAACCATCAACAAGATGACTCGTATTCAGCGTCAGCTTGTTCAGGAATTCGGCAGAGATCCTACACCTGAGGAAATTGCTGAAAGAATGGAAGGCATGACTGCGAAAAAGGTTCGTGAAATCCAGACAATCGCGATGGATCCTGTTTCCATGGAAACACCTGTCGGTGAAGAAGCTGATACACATCTTGGTGACTTCATCGAAGACAGCGATGCTGTCAAGCCTGATCAGTTCGCTGACGGACAGTTCCTGAAAGAGGAAATCCGCAGAGCACTGAATGATCTTACTGATCGTGAACGTCAGGTACTGATCCTGCGTTTCGGTCTTGAAGACGGAAGGGTCAGAACACTCGAAGAAGTCGGCAGAGAATTCGGTGTAACACGTGAAAGAATCAGACAGATCGAAGCGAAAGCACTTCGCAAGCTGAAACATCCTACTCGTTCAAGAAGATTAAAGGCATTCATTGAATGACATGAAACGTTCTGTTCATACAGAACGTTTTTTTGTATTCATATGAATGTATTCTCTTCTGTATTTATCTGCAGTACAGTAATTTTCAGTTATTTATGTTATGATAAACAAAGTATTGGGAAAGTTCGGTGAGAAGCCCGCCTCACCGGTGGTATGTTATGAGAAGAAATTTCTGGAATAATCTCATTGATAATGACAATATAAAAAAAGAAGAGATCTTTCTGAAGATCAGGGATCAGTATACAGCACTGCTCAAGCATCTTTATGATGATCCCGCAGATATTCCGGATTACCGCATTCACTTTGCTTCTGATCTTGTTACTCTTGAAGAAGGAAGAATCAGCGGTTATCCGATCACTACCGTTCAGCGCAGAACAAATGCAGTTACAGAACGGATCATCAACGATGTTACTGAAATTGAAAACTACTATAATTCCGATTCCTGGTTCCAGGATGAGATATTCGTTGTATTTGATTACCGTGTAGAAGGCATTACACCTCTGAAGTTCATCAGTGATGCTTTCATGGATGATATCATGCAGACGCTGACCCACAGGAGTTTTCAGAAACTTCGCATCAATATGAAGAGCGAAGTGATCATCCAGACCGGCGTAATGGACTTCTTCTACAATTATTTCGGCATAGACATCAACTTTCTGCAGAACCTTTCCGCTGCTACATATGAAAGCAGCTACGCAGACAGCCGTATTCTGGTTTCCAGAGTTGACGGCAGAGGGGTCAGAAGAACCCGCAAGAGCGGATTGAAAGTAGCTTTCACCGAACCTGTACAGTTTGGAATAGAAAATCTCAGGCAGATCAGGAAAATGCTGGAACTTACCAGTGAAAATATCGCTCTGGTCATTGGTGAAACCGGCAAGATCCGCGGTCTTACGGACGATGAAACACATACGCAGGAATGTGAAATCCGCATTATGGGACATCTCGCCTGGACAATCAAATATGACAATGACAAGTCTCTTTCCTATAACAACGGTCATTATCATATTTTCGTTCCTCACACTGCTGATCTGAACCTGCATAACTTCCTCAGCACGCTTGCCGATCCGATCAGTGAAGAAGAAGTTGAAGCATTATCGGAAGTCATTACGGAAGCCGCAAAACAGCTTCACGGTACGATTGTGATGATTGCAGTACCTTCTGAAATCGAGTCGGAAACCGAACGTATTTGTGCTTCCCGTTATGCGATCGGCATCAGCAAAATCAATCTCTATGAAAATAAAGATCTGATCAATGCTCTTACTTCCATCGACGGTGCTGTACTGATGGATACAAAGTGCTGCTGTGCCTGCATTGGTGCAATTCTTGACGGAGATGTTGTCACGAAAGGCTCGATGGCCCGCGGTGCAAGATTCAATTTGGCGCACAATTACGTCATGAGAAGAGCAGAGTTCAATCAGCATTTCACAGCGATCGTCATCTCTGAAGACGGTACTGTAGATGCAATCAATGAAGAGCGTATCTACCGTATTAACATCAACCGTGAATAAAATGCAAAGCATCCTTGCGGATGCTTTTATAAAGGAGAAAACATGACACCTGAAGAACTTCTTGAAATACTTGCAAGAGCATCCAGACTCAAAACAAACACACGCCATTGCTGGACAGAAAAGGACCGGAAGGAGAGCGTCGCCGATCACTGCTGGAGATCTGCTCTGACAGCACTGCTGCTTTCTCATGAACCTGAGTTTTCCGGCTGTGATATGAACAAAGTAATCCGCATGCTTCTGATCCATGATCTTGGTGAAGCATTTACCGGCGACATCCCGGCGTTTGTCAAAACAGCAGAGGACACCGCCGAAGAAGATCATATTCTGGAGCAGTGGATCAGCACTTTCCCTGAAGACATCAGAAACGAATGGTCCGGTCTGCTTGAAGAAATGAACTCTCTCAGTACAACGGAAGCAAAAATCTATAAAGCAATCGATAAAATGGAAGCAGTGATCTCGCATAACGAGTCAAATATTACAACATGGCTTCCTCTTGAGTATGATCTTCAGCTGACGTACGGACGTGAGAATGTCACATTTTCTCCGTATTTCACTGAATTAAAGAATGCTGTTGATCACTGGACAAAAGAAAAAATCGAAAAAGAAGGAAAATCTTCATCTTAGTACATATTTCTGTACATATGTTCGTTTATACAGAAGGTATGAACGAAGAATTCACAAAGTGGATAGACAGAAAAATAGAAGCATCCGGCTTATCACGCAAGCAGATTATACAGAAGTCTTCACTTGAACAAAGTTACGGATACAAGCTTCTTAAAGGAACCAGACACACATCTGAAAGAGATTATATTCTGGATCTTTGCTTTGCGATCCGGATGAATGCCGAAGAAACTCAGCATACTCTCCGGCTGTACGAAATGCCTCTGCTTTCTTCGTGGAAAGGGAGAGATTCTCTGATTCTTTATGCACTTGATCATCATTTTTCACTGGATGATGCAAATGAACTCCTGGAAGAAAACGGCTACAAGTTTCTGAAATGTTCAGGTTTTTGATTCCTTACGTTATTTATGTTCTTTTTTGCATAAACAGCAGAATATTGGTATGACATTTAAGATAATCCGTGATAATATTTTTGTTGTTGAAACAGGAGGTACTTTCGTTGAGCAAGCAGGACGCAATCCAGGTCGAAGGCGTTGTAGAAGATATCAATTCCAATGTCTTTGTTGTTAAGCTTCAGAACGGTATGACAGTACGTGCATCACTGGCAGGAAAGATGAGAATCAATCATATTCGTATTCTTCCCGGTGACCGTGTAACAGTTGAACTGTCGCCTTATGATCTGACAAACGGAAGAATCACATACAGATTCAGATAACAAATACGGCTTTGCCGTATTTTTATTTACAGAAAGGATAAAAGATTATGCATGATGAAAGAATGAGCAGACAGCTTCAGTTTATTCTGGAAATAGATAAAGAAAAGAATATTCTGAGGCAGACACACCTCAGCGGTCACGGGAGAAGGGAAAACGATGCAGAACATGCATGGCATATGGCCATTATGGCATGGCTGCTGAAAGAATATGCAAATGAGGAGGTAGATCTCGCTAAAGTTATGATCATGTGTCTGATCCATGATATTGTCGAGATCGATGCCGGTGATACTTACGCCTATGATGAAAAGGGAATTTCCACACAGAAAATACGTGAAGAAGCTGCCGCTGAACGGATATTCTCTATTCTTCCCGACGATCAGAATGAAGCTCTGCATTCTCTTTTTGATGAATTTGAAAAAGCAGAAACAGCAGAATCACGTTTTGCCCGGGCAATGGACAACATACAGCCTCTTCTTCTCAACCATAGCAATGACGGTTCAGACTGGCAGGAACATGAGGTAAGTATTTCACAGGTGCTGAAAAGACACCGGCGCACAAAGGAAGGATCGGAAACACTTTATAACCTTGCATCAGATATCCTTGAGGAGCATGTATCAAAAGGACATATCAATGATGACCGATAACAGCAGACGTTACGGCATCACCAAACTTTTCATCATCAAAGAAATATAATAGAATAGACACATGGACAGTATTTTCAACAGCAAGTCAGCCGCTTGCGGATGGAGCTGGCATGTTCTGACAGAAAATGATATACCTTCCGTTCTTGAAATCATGTACAGCAATTCTGATTATTTCCGTCATGATCCGCCTTTACCGGATACGGAAAGCATTCGCCGGGACATGAATCTTTTCCCTGAGGGATGCAGACGAGAAGATAAACATTACCTCGGCTGTTTCCGTGACGGAAGACTGGCTGCAGTATTAGATCTTATTGAACATTATCCTTTTGAACAATGTGCATGGATCGGTTTCTTTATGATTCACAGTTCACTGCAGAATAAAGGATATGGCTCAGAACTTGTCAGAAATACAGAAGATGTGCTGTTCACTGCAGGCTATAAAGAAATTCAGCTTGCCTATATCACTTCAAATATACATGCGGAACATTTCTGGAAAAAGAACGGTTACCATCCGGAAGGAACTGTGAAGCAGCGTGGCAGCCATCAGGCAGCAGTACTCAGAAAAAGAACAGGAAAGAAAGAAATATGACAGAACAGACACCCGTTCATACATTCAGACATTACAGAATCTTCGAAAAGAACGCTTTCTCCTGCGCATGTGCTCTGCTTGTATTCTTCTTCAGAAACAAACTGAAAGTTCTTCTCGGAACCGGTATGTTCTTCTATGCAGGTATTGCAGTTACTGCACTGCTTTTATTTCTCGCCGGCTCATTCATCGCAGCCGTTCTTCCTGTTTTCCGTAAAACAGGATCCTGGTATCTGGAAAATGACAGTGTGGTTATATGTCCCGAAGCCGATGAAAGACGTTATGTCGTCTCGGAACTTGAAGAACTTTATTTCAGTGATCCGCTGATGGCCGGATACCTTCTCAGAAAAAAATGCGTTCTTGAGCTTAAAACATCCAATTACCGACTGCTGCTGATGTCACTGCCCATGAAAACACATGCTTCAAGAAGTGAAAGCGAACTGTGGCCTTTGTTCACTGAAATCCGCAACCGGAATTTCGGTCTTAAACGCATTCATGATACACAGGGACAGATGGTCGACTACTGGTACAGGAAAGAACAGCAGTCCGTACAGAAGAAATTTATTGATAAGTATTACTCTGAGCATCTGAAAAAATACAGAGACAGAGCAAACCAGAGGTAGTTTATGCTTGTATATCAGCAGATCTATTATCCGTATGCAGAAGAATACAGAAAACTGCATATATGGCTTCCTGACAGTTATTATTATGATTCCGACCGTTACCCGGTTGTATATATGTTTGACGGGCATAATCTGTTTGAAGACAGTCAGGCAACTTACGGAAAATCCTGGGGTATGAAAACCTTCCTGGAAAGCTGGGAAAAGAGAATCATTATTGTCGGCATTGAATGCTCACACAACGGCAATGACCGTCTTTTTGAGTATTCCCCGTATAAATGGCGTCGTTCCATGTCAAGACCTCCCATGGGTGATGAAACGATCCGCTGGGTAATCGAGCGTGTAAAGCCGGTGATTGATAACGAATTCCGTACATGGCCGCATCGTGAAGCTACCGGGGTAGCCGGTTCATCAATGGGCGCTCTGATGGCAATGCATGCTGTTCTGTCATATAACGATGTTTTTTCAAAAGCAGCAGCCGTTTCCGGCGGTTTTTTCCGCAATATCAAAAACTATGAAAGAGATTTGAACAGCGGCAGTATCAACACTGACACTATGATCTATATGTCGTGGGGTGAGAACGAAGCCGGTAAAGCGGCCCGCAGCGGGAATCCTGCAACAGACACCAGAGAAGCACGGGCTGTATACAAACTCGAACGTCTTTTTCAGGAAAAGGGTATTATGACATATCACTATTTTCAGGAAAACGGCAATCATAACGAAGAATCATGGGAAAAGCAGGTTCCTGTTTTCATGAACTGGCTCTGGCTTTCACGGGGATAATATGAGCAGAGCGTACTGGAACAAAGAAGTTCTCATGTACCGGATGTACATGCACAGTCATAAAGCAATATATACAGAACTCACAGACAGAATCAGAGAAGCCGTAAGAGGTCTCAAAGTACTTGATGCTGCGTGCGGAAACGGGCTGGCAACACTGAAGTATGCATCTTCAGCTTCTTCCTGCACTGCCTGCGATTATGCAGAAAAAATGATTGAATATGCAGAAACTCTTGATCATCCTTCAAATGTATCTTTTGAGCTGCAGGATATCTGTGATCTTCCTTATGAAGATCGCAGTTTTGATGCTGTCGTCATGCTGAACGCACTTGATCAGGTTGCTGAGCCGGAAAAAGCTCTTCAGGAAGCTGCCCGTGTATTAAAAGATGACGGCATACTGATTGTCCCCACATATGCAGGCGGCAGAGCAGACAGAGGAACATTCTACAGGCAGGCAGCACTGTTCGGCAGTCCTCTGATTTACAGCAGCTGGACACCGCAGGCATTTCTTGATTTTCTGGAAGCAAATGACTGGGTCGCCGCCGAATACTGCGTCATTTCCGCATCCGCACCTTTTATGTATGCAGAATGCAGGAAAAACAGCATTCCGAAAAGAGCAGAAACAATCAGTGCCAGTACGGCAGATGAAGAATTCTGGCTTCCGCTGAAAGCAAGAATATTCACATCAAAAGCTTATCCGCATATCCTGTTTGACCGTCCTTCTTTAAACATTGAAGAAAAGCTTCCCGAAATTGCCCGGAACATGCCTGATGTTTCCGAGTTCAGCATGCTTTCCTATTCTGTTCTTTCAGCGGAAGCAGAAAAAGTAATCCGCCGCTATACACAGATTTGTCCTGATCTTATGGTCGTGAATATCAAAGCCGGTATGGAAACCTTTTCTCTGCGATGCCGCGAAGACAATCAGATCTTCTACGAACTGGATGATCCATCATCTCTGGAACTTCGTCAGACATATTTTCCTTCTTCCTGGTACGACCGGTACCTTCCGTACCATCCTCTTGACGAAAGATGGATCTCCGGCATCCGCAAAGAAGCGGGAAGACCTCTTCTGATCAATGCATGCGGCGCATTTTTTGACTTTACGAAAGAGGAGGTTGTCTCCTTTCTCAGGATATGCAGCAGCTACGGCGGAGCATTTGTTCTTTTTGATGCAGACAGTTCCGGAAGCGGAGGAATTCTGGTGAAAAGAACGAATCTCAATGAAAGGAGAATGCCTTCATTCACAATTGATGATATACAGGGATTTGTGAAAGAACTTGATTTTCCCTGCGAAGTTCTTGAAAGCAGCACGCTGTTCCGCGGAATTGAAAAGAAGGGCATGAAATCTGATACAAAATTCAGAATTGAACTGATCGAAAAAATGAAACTGAGAAATATCTATATTCTGAAAACAGGTACGTTCAGATAAAAAAACTGATGCATTAAACTGCATCAGCTTTTTTTTCTTCATTGAAGATCACTGCCTTGATCCGGCTGTTTTTCAGACTCTTCAGGGAATACCTGTCGGAAAGACCGTTCACAGAAGCCGTATGGTTCATAAGGATTTCTATGGAAACAAGTTCATCGGTAACATCACGGTCTGCCTGATAAATAAATTCACTGACTCCTGATTCTGGCCGTGATGCATTCACGAGTTTTAAAGAAGCATGAAGATCTCGTTCAAGCAAAGAGCCGAAGTGTATTCCGGCATCCCGGAGCGTTTCTTCCATTTCCTGCTTTAATTCGGTTTTCATCAATGCAGTGCGGTTTGCCGTCCGTATTCGGATCAGACCGATCAGATGTACAGCAGCATAAAAAAACAGCACATAGTTGACAAGCATTACAGCAAGAAATGAAAGAACAGGATTGATTCTTATAAGTGCAGATCCGCATACAACTGATGCTGCAAGGCATACTGCTGCACTGAGCATGACATAATATCTTCTTTCACCGAAAGCACATGCCCCCGATCCAATCAGCAGCATCGTTCCGTGCATTGCACGAAGACTTGCATAATCGGAAGAAGCAGGAGCGAAGTCAAGAAGTTCTCCCAGAGCGTATGCACACAAGAAAAAACATACCGCATAAAGAAACATAGAAGGCAGATAAATATAAGACGGTGTAATCTCATCGAGCAGAATCACATCCGTACGCTCTGCCAGCCGGAGAGCCGAAGGTGTAAATGTCGAATTTGTAATTACGCCTGCATAATCACAGTCGTAATACTGCTTTCCGGCATATGCCTGCTGAACTGCTTCATTTCCGACACTTCGTGAATAATACTTGCACTGAAAACCGTATTTTTTTCTTCTGCGCCATGCAATGATATCAATTCCCTGATCACCGCTTGCAGGTGTCATTTCTATACTGTGATAACCGTGATGAGAAAGATATCTCACACAGGCTTTTTCATACTGAATTCCGTTCATAGTGACAATTGTATCTCATTTTCTGCACAGATGCACTGCAGGAGAAGTTATAAATCTGATTTATCATCAGTGTATTATTCTTAAAACTGTTTTTAGTACACAATTTCGTGTAGAATAGGAAAAAGGAGTATTTATGACACTTCAGCAGATTTACTACGCTCTTACAATTGCTTCATGCGGTTCCATGAACAAAGCTGCACAGAAACTTTATATCTCGCAGCCGACGCTGACCAGTGCAATCCGTGAACTCGAGAATGAAACGGGGATCGTGATATTCACCAGAACGAACCGCGGAATCAGGCTGACGAATGAAGGCAATGAATTTCTGATGTATGCAAGACAGCTCTACCAGCAGTTTGAAATGCTGAAAGAAAAATATACGAATACGGAGAATATAAGACATTCATTCGGTGTATCTACTCAGCATTACTCTTTTGCCGTAAAAGCATTTGTCGAAACAGTAAACAAATACGGTCTGAACAACTATGCATTTTCTATTCAGGAAACAAGAACAATGGATGTCATCAATGATGTCGGAAACGCCCGCAGTGAAGTAGGGGTTCTTTATCGTTCCAACTTCAACAGAAAATATATCTCCAGGCTGCTTGATGAACATGAACTGGAGTTTCATCCTCTGACTGCTGTTAATGCATACGTTTATATCTATAAAGATCATCCGCTGGCATCCCGCAAATCGATTACTTTTGAAGAACTGCGTGACTATCCTTGTCTTTCATTTGATCAGGGAGAGAACGGATCCTTGTTCCTGGCCGAAGAGATTCTGCTGGACAACGAATATGCAAGAATCATTAAAACAAATGACCGTGCAACCATGCTGAATCTCATGGTCGGTCTGAACGGATATACCTTGTGTTCGGGAATCATCTGCGAAGAACTGAACGGCAGTGATTACATTGTCGTACCGTTTGAATCGGATGCAGACAATCCGAACACCGAAATGGAAATCGGTTATATTACAAAAAAACACAGTATTCTTTCTGATATCGCTTCCTCTTACATCGAAGAACTGAAGTCTTACGTAAGTGCTGAAGCACAGTAATGCATGAAAGCAGAAATGAGGTTTATATGAAAAAAGACTGGAAAACAATGAGTAAAGAAGAACTGATTGCTTCTTCGCAGCAGTCCTATGAACTGCATATGATTCCTGACGGTGAAGGCACTTATATTGCTGTATGGCCTGAGCTTCCCGGATGTGCATCCTGCGGTTCCTCTATGCAGGAGACACTTGCAAAAGCAGAAGAGAACAAAACAGCATGGTTTAAAGCCATGATCCTTAAAGCATTCAGTGAAGAAAATCTGGAGCAGGCAGCTGTATATGAAAACGATGATCCTGATGAAGTGGAGAAACTGCTGGAGAGTGCCGGACCGGAAATACAGGATCTTGCCATCAAAGATACTCTGATTAACGAAGGTGATGCAGTCATTCTTGTCAGGGACGAAGAGGAAAAGCTGAATGAACTGATTCTGCGTCTGGAGGATGCAGGTTTTGATGAAGAAGATATCCATCCTGAGCTTCCTGCATCAGGTCTTTATGTAAACCTTTATTTCGAGGTGTTCGCTGTAGCAAGAGAAGGTATACGCATTGCTTCACCGTTCAGACAGAAAGCAGTTACTGCTGATGACTTTGAAAGAATTGCATCGATTTACGCCCGGACAGGCTCCCTTGAAGAAGATCTTTCCGATGTTGATAAAGAAGAACTGAAACAAATCTACAGTGATCCCGATGATCCGACTTTCGGTGAACTCATCGAACAGTACAGCAGCGCGGAAGAAAGCAGCATATCTGATGTACGTCTTTATGCAGGCAATGCTGTATTTGACATTCCGGGAGAATGGAAAGCGGAAATAGAGGAGGACGGCAGCGGGTTCTTCTGCACAAATGAAAACGGAGATTCCGAATTCTCTGCTTACTATACTTCAGTTGATCTTGCAAGATACAATGACAACGAGCAGATCTTCACTTCTCTCAGCAATGCTTATATCAAGGAGATGCCCGGACTTGTTCAGGTCCTTGGTGAGGCGTATGTTCATAATGACAGGGATGGAATGAAATATACGTTTGCATCACCGGACGGCAGTACGGAAATTACCAGAATTGTTCTTCTCGACGGTTTAAAAGGCCTTGTTCAGATAGAATACCGTATTCCTTCCAGCACGCTTTCCTATGAGCTGGAAATCATGGAAAAGGTTTTAAATTCAATCAGATTCAACAGGGAGGATGATGAGAATGATTAAAGCATGTTTCTTTGATATCGACGGCACTCTTGTGCCGATGCTTCAGGGTTATGTTCCTGAATCCACCAGGAAAGCTCTCTATGATCTTCATGACCGCGGTATCAAACTGTTCATCGCCAGCGGACGTCCGAAGAGCCATATTGCCATGATGCCGCAGGAACTGATCGATTTTCCCTGGGACGGATATGTTCTTTTCAACGGACAATGCTGCTGTGACGAGAATTTTGAAATCTTCCATGAAGAATGCTTTACAAAAGAAAGCATGGCCTCTCTTGTTCCTTACATCAAGGAAAACAATATTCCTGTTATCTTTTTTGAAAAAGAATATTCCTACAAGAACCGTGACATTCCCAATCAGCTCGGCGGAAGTTCCGGTGTTACAGATGATCCGGAAAGAGCTCTGACTCATGATACCTATCAGCTTGCCGCATATATACCGGAAGAGGAAGATGATGAATTCGTATCACACGGGTCCGGAATCAAGTCCGCCAGATGGCTTCCTTTATACGCTGATATTATTCCGGAAGACGGCGGCAAACCGGAAGGATGCGCAAGACAGCTGAAGCGCTTCGGAATCACACGTGAAGAATCCATGGCCTTCGGTGATGGAGGAAATGATATCACAATGCTGGAATTTGCCGGCTGCGGTGTTGCGATGGGAAACGCTGATGACCGTGTCAAATCACATGCAGATTATGTTACGGATGACTGTGACAAAGACGGAATTATCAATGCCCTCAGGCATTTCAATGTACTTTAAGAAAAGAAGCACTCGGTATGAATAACCGGGTGCTTTTCATTTTCAGTCTCCGAATGAGATACCTAGAAGTTTTGCTTCTTTAATAATCGATGATTTCGGGTCTACGGTTTTAAGTTTGCCTGCGACTTCGGAAAGGGGAACCTTTACGATCTCTCTGTTTTTGTAAGCTGCCATATAACCATATTGTTCATTCAGAATCATCTGACCTGCTTCAGCACCGAGTCTTGATGCAAATACTCTGTCATAAGGAACCGGTGTGCCGCCTCTCTGTACATGTCCCGGTACAGTCACACGTACTTCACGGCCGGTGATCGATGCAATCTGTTCAGCAAGCTCATAGGAAACGGAAGGATGCTTTCCGTTCGCAACCTTTTTCTTGTACTCTTTTTTGGAAAGTGCCGCATCTTCTTTTGAAATCGCACCTTCAGCACAGGCAATAATTGTAAATCTCTTTCCTGCTTTGTCTCTTTCTTCAATAACTTCAACAACTTTGTTAATGTCATAGGGAATTTCCGGAAGAAGAATAATATCAGCACCGCCGGCAATACCTGCATTCAAGGGCAGCCAGCCTACTTTATGTCCCATGATTTCCACGATAAATACACGGCCATGGCTGAAAGCAGTCGTATGGATTTCATCAATGCATCTGGACGCAATATCAACTGCCGACTGGAAACCGAAAGTCATGTCAGTACCGTAAAGATCGTTGTCAATTGTCTTCGGAAGTGTCACAACATTCAGACCTTCTTCGCTGAGAAGATTGGCTGTCTTGTGTGAACCGTTTCCGCCAAGTACAACCAGACAGTTCAGCTGAAGCTTGTAATATGTCTGCTTCATTGCTTTCACTTTATCAATTCCGTCTTCTTCAATGACACGGATCGATTTGAACGGAACGCGGGAAGTACCGAGAATGGTACCTCCTGTTGTCAGGATATTGCTGAAATCATCATCATTCAGAAGATGAAACTTTGAATGAATCAGACCTTTATAGCCATCTTCAAAACCGTAGAATTCCACCGGTTCATCAGCATTGTTTGTAACACACTTATATACACCGCGCATTGCTGCATTCAGCGCCTGGCAGTCACCGCCGGATGTGAGCATACCGATTCTGAGCATATTCTGTCCTCCTGCTGCCTGTTTTGACAGACAATATGCTAATATAATAGTGTATTTCAGAAAAAAAGGAGAGAATAATATGCTGAAAGGTGCAATTTTTGATCACGACGGACTGATGTTCGATACAGAAAAGATCTGGCAGAAAAACTGGAAAGAACTGGCTGATGAAAGAGGAATCGTTCTTCCGGAAGAATTTACACATGATATCTGCGGAACTTCCGGTGCACTGATGAACAGCGTCATCGAAAAATATTACGGTGTAGAGGACGGCGCTCCCATCGCCGCTGAATGTGTCAGAAGAGTTCATGAAGATGAAGCGAAACATATCGATGAAAAACCGGGACTGAAAACAATTCTTGAAATGTTCAGAAAAAACGGTGTCATTATGGCTGTTGCTTCAAGTTCACCGGAGGCTATGATCCGCAGAAACCTTGCCAACGGCGGAGTAGAGGAATATTTTGATGCTGTTGTTTCCGGACAGTCCGTAGAACATGGCAAACCTGCACCGGATATCTTCCTGAAAGCAGCAGAGATGATCCATCTGAAACCGGAAGAATGCTATGTTTTCGAGGATGCTTTCAACGGAGTAAGAGCAGGGGCTGCAGCAGGCTGCAGAACGATCATGATTCCGGATATTACTGCACCGGATGATGAAATGAGACAGCTCGCTGCTGATATCTGCACAACACTTGCAGAAGCCTCCGGAAAAATTGAAAAGGGCAGTCTTTGATCAGACAAAAAAACCTTCACTTTGAACGGATGTTCATTGCGAAGGTCTTTTTTTACATGATTGCTGCTTCAAGAGCAATCTTCATCATTTCCGTAAAGCTTGATTCACGTTCTTCAGCAGTCGTAATCTGCGGCTTTACAAAAGAATCGGAGATTGTCAGAATTGTTGCTGCATTCTTATGACATACGGCAGCGTTTGAGAAAAGAGCAAAGCTTTCCATCTCAACACAAGAACAGTTGTGTGCATTTACTTCCTTCATATAATCATTGGATTCATGATAGAAGACATCGCTTGAATGAATCACACCGGTCTGGTATTTGATTCCGAGAGATTCCGCAGCCTTTACAAGCTTTGCATTCAGTTCCTCTGATGGATAAGTCGTATCTCCTTCATATCCGCACTGTACTTTTGCATATGTGGATTCAGAAAATGAAGCTGTTCCGATCACAACATCATATACATCCAGATCTGCAGTATAAGCACCGGCAGATCCGACACGAATAATGTTCTCAACATCATAGAATTTGAACAGTTCATAAGAATAGATTCCAAGTGAACCCATTCCCATACCGGAAGCCATAACTGTTACAGGAACTCCTTTGTATGTTCCTGTATAACCGTTGATTCCTCTGACAGGATTCACCAGTTCAGCATTCTCCAGGAATGTCTTAGCAATAAATTCAGCACGCTTAGGATCGCCGGGCATAAGAACGCTTCTGGCAATCTGCTCTTTAGCGGCACTGTTATGAGGTGTAGCCATAATGATAATTTCTCCTTTAATCGATTTTTCTTATTATAGCATGCTGAAAACAATTCAGCAGCGCACAATCAGCCATACTGTAGATTTATCAGCTTGAAAATCATATAATTCTCACTGGTGGTGATGTTATGAAAAAAGCACTTGTACTTGCCGGAGGAGGTACAAAAGGGATCTATGAATGCGGTGTACTTCAGGCATTGCGGGAACTCGGCAAGGATGACTGGGATCTTGTGATCGGAGTTTCTGTAGGTGCATTAAACGCAGCCATGCTTGTACAGAATGATTTCGAACTGCTGGCGGAAATGTATGAAAATCTGAAGGCCGAAGATATCGTTAACGGCTTTGTTCCTGATGATATGTCTGTACATACGCTGATCAGTGAAAGAGCACAGGTTCTTCCGCAGCTGAAATACTATCTCAAGGAAAAAGGAATTGATGTGCGGCCGTTCTATGAGTTTGTAGACCGCTACTATAACCCTGAACGTTTCTTCGCTTCAGGTACAGACTTCGGATGTATCGCAGCCCGTGAAAAAGATCATTCATGCGTTTATGTAACAAAAGAAATGATGAAAGAAAACGGGAAAGACTGGCTGATTGCAAGTGCCAGTGCTTATCCGGCTTTCCCGGTCAAAGAAATTGACGGAGAAAAATATGTAGACGGAGGATATTACGATAATTTTCCGTTATCTGAAGCAGTGCGTCAGGGATGCGATGAAATCATCGGAATCGAGCTTTCCCTGGAATCAAGACACCCGGGACTTCTGTCCAGAGAGCATATTACCGTTATACGTCCGCATGAAGATCTTGAAAACTTCCTTTCTTTTGACAGGGAACTGATGAATCACAGAAGAATCATCGGATACAATGACGCCATGAAAAAATTCGGAAGATATACCGGTGAAAAATATACGTTTGAGCCTTTTGCACTTCCGCATTTCTTTGACAGATGGTATCTGGATACAATTCTTCTGGAAGCGAAAATCAAAAACGCAACAAATGTTACGGAAAGGATATACTCCGATGAACTGATTACCGACCGTCTGAAAACACAGCTTCATGTACCGGTGCTGACAACCCGCCAGTATTTTTACGGTATGATGGATCAGCTGATGACGGAAGCCGGAGCTTCTACGGATAAAGTATATACAGTCAAAGAAGCGTACGATCTGATCAGGGAAACATTCATAAATTCACTGAATGAAGACTTTGAACTGTATCCTTCTCATGTAACTGAATTTGCGTCCTATATGAGAAATCTTGACCGGAAAACCATCATCGCCATGCTTGTACATGTGAAAGAATATCCTGAACATAGTAAAATCAGTGAAAATATCATACTTGCCGTATACCCGATGGAAGCATCTCTCGCCATGTTTGCATACGGTCTTCTTAAGGAGGAAATAAAATGATCAGAATCGCCAGATTTGAAAAAGTATCTTTTGAGCAGTTCAGCAAAGACTGGCTCAGGAATTTTCCCGGAACATCAGCTGAAGAATTACAGCAGATTTATGAAGACATCCGTCTTCCCGAAAGAGCAACAGCAGGCTCTGCAGGATATGATTTCCGTACACCGGCAGATTTTATTCTTCAACCGGGTACAGAAATTCTCATTCCTACAGGTATTCGTGCTAAAATAAGTGATGGTTATGTACTGATTCTTTTCCCGCGCAGTTCGCTTGGTTTCAAATACAGAATGCAGCTTGATAATACCGCAGGTGTGATCGACGCTGATTATTACGGTGCAGCGAATGAGGGGCATATTATGGCAAAGGTCATAAATGATTCACGTACCGGCAAAGTCCTCACAGCAGGAAAAGGAGATTCATTTCTTCAGGGGATATTCCTGCCGTTCGGTATTACAGAAGATGACTCTGCCGATGGTGTGCGTACAGGCGGGTTTGGATCAACTAACAATCCTGAGAGAGGTTAAAAGATGGATGAAAAACTGTGGGCTGAAATTGATGAAAAAGAGCCCGTACCCGAACATATACTGAACCGCATGAATGAACTGCGGAAACATCACAAAGAAGTTATTGATGATGAATATATCAAAAGACCGACTATGATTGAGGGCATCCGCAAAGCCGGAGTCATCAACACAGCAGTACTCGACGAAGTCGCAAGACAGATCAGAGCAGGCATGACAACACAGGAGATCGATGATATCGTATCCTCCTTTACAAAAGAGCATCAGGCGATCTGTGCTCCGCTCGGCTACGAAGGATATCCGAAGAGTGTCTGTGTTTCCATCAATGAGGAAGTATGCCACGGCATCCCCAGCAGATTCAGGAAGCTTCATGACGGTGATATTGTCAATGTCGACTGTACCACAATTCTGGACGGTTATTACGCGGATGCAAGCCGCATGTTCTGCATCGGAAATGTCTCAGCTGAAAGAAAGAAACTTGTTGAGGAAACAAAGAAATGTCTTGAAATCGGCATCGCTGCCGCACAGCCCTGGGCTACAGTCGGAGATATCGGCTATGCCATTCAGAAGTATGCAAAATCAAAAGGATATTCCGTTGTAAGAGATCTTGGCGGTCATGGCGTCGGTCTTGAATTCCATGAAGATCCATTTGTAGCTCATGTCGGCCAGCGCGGCAAAGGAATGGTGCTGGTACCCGGTATGGTACTTACGATTGAACCGATGATCAACCGCGGCAAAGCCGGTGTTGTCATCGACCCTTATAATGACTGGACAATCTACACAAAAGACAAGTCCGACAGTGCACAATGGGAACATACGATCCTTATTACCGAAACAGGAAATGAAATTCTGACATACTGATTATATCCGGCATCAATCATGCCGGACTGCAACCGGGAGAACATATGAAAGACACAATTTATGTAATCGGGCATAAAAACCCCGACAGCGACTCCATCTGCTCTGCAATTACCTACACTGATCTGATGAACCGTACCGGTCATCATGCAATCGCATGCAGACAAGGTCCGCTGAATGAAGAAACCAAATTCATTCTCAAGCGCTTCAATCAGGAGAATCCGCTTCTTCTGAAGGATGCACGTGCAATGGTCAAGGATATTACCATTGACAAGCCTTCAGTCATCGCAGCCGGAGATACTGTCCATCATGCATGGCATGTCATGCTGCAGACAAAAACAAGATCTCTGTTTGTCATGGATCATGAGCAGCTCGCCGGTGTTCTGACCACAAGTGATCTTTCAAGATTCCGCATCGCTCCTGAAGCAAGTCTTGATTCACTGATGGCAACCGCAACTCTGGATAACATTGCAAGAACCGTCGGCGGAACCATCGCAATCAATGTTGAAAATTTCAGTACAAACGGCAAAGTGCATATCATCACACTTGGTGATCTGGCAACTGAGCAGTATGGAACAGCAGGAGGAATTTCTATCCTTTCAACAAACAAGTTCAATCAGCAGAAACTGATTGAAGGCGGAGCAAAACTGCTGGTTCTGACATGCGGGATCAAGGCACTTGATGAGATCAAGGAACTTGCTGTGAAGTACGGCTGTGCAATTATTGAAACAGAGCATGACACAATGCATACTGCACGTGTCATTACGGAAAGTTATTCCGTTGATCAGGTTATGACCCGCAATATTTTCTGTTTCCATGACAGCGACCTTGTTGAGGATGTGCATCTGAAAATGCTGAACGACCGTGTTCGTGCATATCCTGTCCTTGATGATGACGGAAAAGTCATCGGTTCCATTTCCCGTTACCACACAAGAAAATATGACCGCAGAAAATTTGCTCTTGTGGACCATTCCTCCACACTGCAGACAATCAACAATCTCGACAAGGCTGAAGTAGTCGCAATCGTAGACCATCATAACATCGGTGATGTTATGACATCTTCCCCGATTGAGTACAGAAACCATGTCTGCGGATGTACATGCACAATCATCACAAAGCTTTACAAAGAAGCAGGACTTGAACCTGCACCGGAAATGTGCGGCCTTCTGTTAAGCGCTATTATTTCCGATACACTGAATTTCAAGTCAGCTACTACGAAGCAGGAAGATATCGAGACAGGAAAATGGCTCGCAGCTCATGCCGGTATTGATGATATTGATGAATATGCACGTGAAATGCTTGGTGCTTCTGTTGCTCTTGAAGATTCCACGCCTGAAGAGATTATCAATCGTGACCTCAAGGTATATGAAATCGGCAAGCACAAGATTGCAATCGGACAGACAAACTTCTCCCATATGGAAGTTGTGCAGAAGATTCTTCCTGCCATCAAGGAAGAAGTCAAGAGAGAGCAGAAGAGCAACGGTCTGGAACTCATGGTTATGCTGTTCACCGACGTTATGGGCGAAGGTTCTGTATTTGTTCATTACGGTCCGCTGTGCGGTATTATGGAAGGGGTCATCCAGACATCCTTTGACAAGCATTCCGGATTTGATCCTGCGATTATTTCCAGAAAGCAGCAGATGGTTCCTATTCTCTCAAATCTCATTTCAGAACTCGACTGATTTCAAAGCCCTGCAGAAATGCAGGGCTTTTCTGTATTCAGCAGCATTTCTTTTCCTGTGCTATGATAGTAGACGATAAAGAGGTATTTATGCTTGAAGTAGTATTGCTTGGTACAGGCGGGACAGTTCCGCTTCCGGATCGATGGCTGACATCCTGTCTTCTCAGATGGAACGGCACATCTCTTCTGATTGACTGCGGTGAGGGAACACAGATCACATTGCATAAGGAAGGATATTCCTGCAAACAGATCGATACGATTCTGATTACACATTTTCACGCTGATCATATTGCCGGTCTTCCGGGACTTCTTCTGACAATGGCAAAATCAGACAGAACAGAACCGGTGACAATCATCGGCCCAAAAGGTCTTGATGAGATTCTGCAGGGTATTTTCGTCATTGCAAGATATGTTCCTTTTGAGATACGGTACATTGAAGCGGATGATCCGGAACAGATCTATACCGTAAACGATCTGCAGATCCGTTCTTTTCCCGTCCGTCATTCTGTACCATGCCTGGGCTACTCATTCACCTTGAAAAGATCGAGAAAATTCGACCGCGATAAAGCGGAAGAACTGCAGATTCCTGTTCGCTTCTGGGGAAAACTCCAGAAAGGAAAGACAATTGAAGAGAATGGCATAACTTATACACCGGATATGGTCCTTGGCGAGGAAAGAAAAGGCATACACATGGTATACGCCACTGACACCCGTCCATGCCCGGCTCTTGAAAAAGCTGCAGAGCATGCGGATCTTCTGATCACCGAAGCAATGTACGGTGACCCGGAAAAACTGGATAAAGCAAAGAAGAACAAGCATATGATGATGCAGGAAGCAGCGATGACAGCTGCTGCAGCAAATGTAAAGGAACTGTGGCTGACCCACTACAGCCCGTCTATGCCTGATCCGCATATTTATGAAGAGCAGGTAAAAGAAATTTTCGCTGATACGGTAATATCGCATGACGGCCAGCACAAGGATCTGGCATACGGAGATTGAGTATGATCGAAATTGTCATTAATCCTTCCGGTGCTTCCGGCCGGACATTGAACTTCTTCAACCGTAAAGTTAAACCACTGTTTGAATCATCCGGAGAAGAATTCCGAATCCACTATTCCACTTTGGACCATGATCTGGATGCAATCCTGAAAGAAATTACGGAAGACGGAGAAAAACATACGATTGTCATCACAGGCGGAGACGGCAGTATGAATATCGCTGTGAACGGACTTATGTATCCTGACAGGAATCTGATCGGCTTTATTCCCGCAGGTTCCGGCAATGATCTTGCCAAAGCGCTTGGCATTACCCGTGATCCGGACATAGCTGTGAAAAATATACTTTCACGTAAAGTGCTTCGCAAACTTGATCTCTGTGAAGCTGTCATGGACGGCGTCTATGATCAGAACGGCAGGCTTTTGAAAGAAGGCAGGATCTGCAGAAAATTCAATATTTCCTGCGGTGCCGGCTTTGATGCGGAAATCTGTGCGAAAGCAGGTGCGGGTTCAAAATCATTTCTGAATAAAATCGGTCTTGGCAAGCTGATCTATATTGCAACTGCACTCAAGGTGATCTTTTCCGTGAAGATGATTCCGGCAAACATCCGCAAGGACTCATATGAACAGCAGTATGAAAAGATGCTTCTGGCAGTCGTCATGAATACATCTTTTGAAGGCGGAGGCTTCCGTTTCTGCCCGGAAGCTGACGGAATGGACGGAAAGCTCGATTTCTGCATCGGCAGTAATCTCGGCAGACTCGACTTCTTCCGCATTTTTCCTTATGCGTACAGCGGAGCTCATGTCCGCTTCAAAGGAGTGGAAACGGGTCGCATTCAGCGTCTGACTGTTGACAGTGATGAACCTTTGTGGATTCACACGGACGGTGAAGTTCCGGGCAGAACAAAGCATCTTGAAGTATATCTGACCGGTGAACAGCTGCAGATGATCAATTAATCTGTCACATCATACATGCGGAATGCATCGTATTAACGGAGGTTCTGTTTATGAAAAACAAAATGATACTGCCTTTAACCGCTTTTCTACTGCTCACCGGGTGTTCTTCCTCAATGACAGCAGCCACCGGCTACGACAATGACACACTGAAAGAAGTATCCGTTGAGAACGCAGGTGCATACAGCTATGACAGCTATGCTGACCGCGAACTTCCGGAAACACAGGAAAGCTCGGAAAAACTCGTTTACAGCGGCAGTCTTTCCATAGAAACCAAAACATATGAAGATACAGTTTCATTCCTCAGAAACAAAGTTGAAGCATACGGAGGAATGATTGAAAACGAAGAAGAATACAGCGGAGGCTATGATTACTACGGAAGCCTTTCCGATGACAGCAGAAACCTGTCCATGACCGTTCGTATTCCTTCCGGATCTTTCTACGAATTCATTGATGAAGCGGAAGGTACATGTGTCGTAACCCTGAAAAGAACATCTGTCGAGAATATCACACAAAGCTACAATGATACTGAAATCACCCTTGAAGCTCTTGAAAAACAGGAACAGATGCTTCTTGATATGATGGATCAGGCGCAGACCATTGATGAAATGATTTCTGTTGAAAGCAGGCTGACAGAAGTTCAGACAGAACTCAGTCAGATTCAGTACCAGCTGAATTCCATGGATACCGATATCGCTTACTCTGCTTTAAATATTTCAGTTTCCGAAGTTGTCACATACTCTGAATCAAAGACTTCATTCCTGCAGGATGTACATGATGCATTCCTTGAAGGATTTGCCTCATTCGGTGATACTGTCCGCGGTCTGGTTCTCCTTGTCATTTATCTGATTCCGTATCTTCTTGTTCTGGCATTGATTATATTCCTTCTGAAAAAGATCAAGTTCAAGCTGCCGTTTTCAAAGAAAAAGAAGCAAAAAGAAAAGGATCATACAATCGTATAATCCCTGAGGTGCGCTCGATGGGGCTCGAACCCACAACCTTCAGATTCGGAATCTGATGCGCTATCCAATTGTGCCACGAGCACGTGAACAATGCTATTCTATCACGAACAAATTTAAATTCAAATAAAGCCGTCATCCCATATGAGAAGACGGCTTTTAAGATCTCAGTTCCGTATAAGCAACTTTTCCGAGATTCAGAAAATCCGTATATGAACTGTTTCCGGTCAGTGAAGAGAAGGGTACACTGAAGCCTCTGTCCACGATGACCAGCGGCTTGCTGCTGGCCTGTGCATAACGGTATGCCCCGGATTCAAAGATTCCCGAAATCGTGCCGGATTCATCATCATAAGCAAGCTGTTCAAGCATCGGCGGAAGTTTCATTCTGATGATCCTTCTGCCTGTATCAAGATCATTCACATACAGATATGATGACAGCTTGCGCCCGTAACTTGACTCAGAAACAAGATATCTGCCTGATTCATTTTCAACAATCACAGCGCCGTTGCAGTATTCCGGAAGTGTACATGAAGTACATGTTACAAGAGAAGGATACGAACCTTCATAGTCGATCTCATATCCGTACATCCTCGGCAGCTCTGCGGAACTTCCGTAGTATCCTGCATAGAGCAGATGTTCCGATGTGCTGTAGGATACAAATGAAACTTTCTTCAGTGCATCAGGCACTATCATTTTTACAGAAAAACTGATATAGCGTTCTTCATCATTATTTAGAATATTCAGAAATTTATCATATCCGATCCCGTTGACGGTACGTTCCGCAGAGCCTGCAATCCAGAGCATATTATGATCAGGATCATAAGCAATTCCTCCGGCATGATTGCTGGAAGTTCTTGAAACAGTAACAGTATCAATATAGTTTCCTGTACGGTCAAGAACATAAATCACTGAGTTATGTCTGCCTTCACCATCATTTCTCAGATCAGTACAGTAAGCTGTAATCAGAATATATTCCGGTGTAATACAGATTCCCTGATAACACTGTTCACGGCATACTTCATAAGTATATATATCTGTATCAACATCATGAACTGTAATATTCGTCTGATACATGCACGGCATCAGAAACGTAGATGTTTCAGCAGGAATGTCAGAAGCATAATAACCTCCTGTTCCGATCCCCGGACGGCAATCCTGATTTACTGTCCCGGCACCTACCAGTGATGAGAAGTCCGGATATGCTCTTAAAGAAGAAATAAAGTCACTGTAATATCTTTCACTGCTGATTATTTCTGCGAAAGGATCGGTGCTTTCAACAGTCTGATCCTCAGCATACGCAATGCACGGAGAAGCCGCTGTAAAAGAAAGGGCAGCTGCAGACGTCAGTTTGAACAGATTTGACTTCTTTTTCATCATTGCACTCTTCTCTTTCTGAGTTCAGAATAGCAGACCGCTGTATTCACCTCGTGTGAGCTTTGTGAAAGTATCATGAAAGATACTGCAAATAAAAAAAGGAGGCCTCAGCCTCCGGTAAATATGTTTATTCAGCGTTGAAAACGTACTTGTCAAGTCTGTCAAATGCTTCTTTGACTCTTGATGCCGGCAGTGCGAGATTCATGCGGATACACCAGTCACCATGGAAGGCACGTCCGTCCTGCCAGTAAACACCGTATTCCCATCCCTTCTTGAAAACATAATCAAGATCCTTGTTATGTTCTCTGCACCACTCTTCGCAGTCTATAAAGAGCATATATGTTCCTTCAGGCTTTGAAAGAGTAACGCCTTTGAAATGCTCGTTGATGAAATCATAAGCATAATTGACATTGTCTGTTAAAACCTGTGTCAGTTCATCAACCCACTCATATCCTTCAGGCTGATATGCACCGATCAGAGCATACATGGAAAGTACATTCATTGAATTGTAATGAGAAAGAGAAGATTCCTTCAGGACTCTGTCTCTCAGCCATGAGTTGTAAATAATATGATATGAGCCGATCAGTCCGGCAAGATTGAAAGTTTTGGAAGGCGCATACATCGCTGCTGTATGTGTTCTTGCATATTCATTCACCGACTGTACAGGAATATGCTTATTTCCTTTCAGAATCAGATCACTCCAGATTTCATCAGCGACAATCCATACATTGTATTTTTCAAACAGACTGACTGCTTTTTCCAGTTCTTCTTTTGTCCAGACACGTCCGGTAGGGTTATAAGGGTTGCAGAGAATCGCTACATGAATATTGTTCTCGACAATCTTCTTTTCCATATCTTCATAATCCATTCTCCATGTACCGTTTTCATCCTTGTAAAGAGGGGAATGAACCATGTTGTATCCGTTGTTTGAAAGAACATGCGTGAATCCTACATAAGTAGGAGAATGCAGCAGAACACTGTCACCTTTGGAAGCAAGAACATTAATAGCACTGATGACTCCGCCAAGAACCCCGTTTTCATATCCGATGCATTCTTTTGTGAGTCCTTTGACTCCGTTTCTTGTTTCCTGCCACTTGATGATTTCATCAAAGTATTCATCTCTGGGAGAGAAATAGCCGAAAGCAGGATGCTGTGTTCTCTTGATGATTTCATTCTGGATATTCGGCAGAACAGGGAAGTTCATATCCGCAACCCACATCGGAATGACATCAAAGCCTTCTTTTCTCTTAGGTTCAGCATAATTGCCGAGATAATTTTCAGGCAGGTCAACAGCAATTGCATCATGACCTGCACGGTCCATGATAGTTTCAAAATCGTATTTCATAATATCCTCCGTATCAACTTCAACTATTATAAACGAATTTACATGAACGAACTTATGTTTTCTGTACTGCAGAAAAAAACCCGGAAATTCCGGGTTCATTCCTGATTGAAGATCATAAAGTCTTCTGCTTCATAATCATGAATTCTGTGTTTTTTTCTGGTTACAGGGCTGCGGAATTCAATCTCATCCGCCCAGAGACCCATTCCTTTGAAATCCTTTGAACGTTTTCCGTATAAAGGATCATTGACAATCGGATATCCTTTCCACGAAAGATGAACTCTGATCTGATGTGTTCTTCCGGTTTCCAGACGGCAGCCGAAAAGGACATACGGTCTTCTCACGGCAAGTACTTCAGCATAGGTTTCCGCATCCTTGCCGGTATCCGAAACACGATAGGCACCATTGATATGTCTGTCTCTTCCCAGTTTCGCTTTTATTGTCATTTTCTGTCCGTTTTCTGCTTTACCGAAACAGATCGCCCGGTAATGTCTTCTGATCATCTTACGTGCAAGCTGGTCATCAAACCACGGCTGAAAGAAAGAGATTCGTGAATAAATAACAAGCCCCTGCGTATCTCTGTCCAGCCTGTGAACAGGACGTACATAAGAATGAATATCATGATCCAGCATATATTTTGCAACCTGGGCATTCAGACATTCCTTGTCATCAGGTTCCCCATGGATGATGCATCCGGCAGGTTTGTGAACAACAAGAAGAAACGGATCACTGTATACAACCTGACAAGGCTCATCAGCAGGTATCCAGTCCGGTTCTTCCTTTGCAAGCTTCAAAGTGATGCACCTGGTGCCGATCAGTTCCTCCTCGCTTCTGACAGGTATATCATCCAGCAGAATACTTTCGCTGCCCAGAAGAAAAGCTCTGTTCTTTTTAGACTGCAGATATGTATCAAGGAGGTCACCGATTGTTTTCTTTTCATCAGCCTGTCCCGGTATCAGAACAACAGCGTTTTCCTTAAACTCATATTTCATATCATGCTCTTTCCAGAACCGTAACGGATTCTACATGAGGAGTATTCGGGAAAAGGTCGAAGGGGATAACTGTTCTGACCTGATAATGATGCTTCAGTTCCTTCAGATTTCTTGCAAGCGTAGCAGGATTGCAGGAAATATAAATAATCTTTCTGATGGAACTTTCACTGATCACTTTCAGCATCTCATCATCCATGCCGCTTCTGGGCGGATCGCATACAAGTGTATCCACATCTCGTTCAGCAAGAATCTTCTTCAGACCTTCCGCAGCATCGTCACAGATGAACTCAGCATTCGTGATCTGATTCAGCTGTGCATTGCGCTTTGCACTGGCAACAGCATCCTGAACGCTTTCAATACCGATAATGTGCTTTGCTTTATCTTTCGCCATAAGAGAGATCGCACCAACACCTGCATAAGCTTCCACCATCGTATCGCAAGGATCAATCTTGCCGACAGCTGTCTGATACATTTTCTCAGCCTGCTGCACATTCAGCTGGAAAAAGGCTTCCGGAGCAAGTTCAAGTTTGATTCCTCCCATTTCAGCCGGCAGATATTCATTTCCGGCAAGCTTTCTGATCCTGGAACCGAAAATCTGCACAGATCTTCTGTCCGTATTGATTGACTGAAAAACGCCCTGCATTCCTTCAACCTTCATAATTGCATTGATCAAAGCATCCGAAATTTTGTCTTTGCCGGTAACCAGCGTACACTGAGACTTTCCGCCGATTGTACGGATTACGAGATATCTGAGACCTTTCATTGTTTTCTGATCATATGCTTTCAAAGAAGAATGATCAATTTTATCCAGAACAGCCATACGGGTATCTTCAAGTTCCTTCGAATGAATCACGGAATGATCAACCGGATGATAATGATTTGTTCCTGGTACATACATTCCGGTTGTAATATGCTTGTTTGATTCCTGTACGGGAAGCTTGCACTGGCTTCTGTAGCAGAAAATATTCTCTGACGGACGGATGTCTCTTACCAGTCTGTTTCTGACATTTCCGTACTTATACAAAGCTTCCTCGAGAAGAAGCTTTTTAAACTTCAGCTGAGCATCATAATTCAGGACCATCAGCGGACAGCCTTCTTCGATATAAAAAGGGGAGGCAGGCCTGATTCTGTCAGGCGAGTAACGAATGATCTTTTTCATCTCCGCCTTGCTGTAATTCTTTTTTTCCTCGATGATTTCCACTTCAGCAACTTCACCGGGGAGAACACCGTCGCAGAACACAGGGTGATGATCAATATAACCGATTCCTTCACCGTTAATACCCATTTTAACAAATTTAATCTTCATATATTTTCTCCATGTACTCTTGTACACCATCTTGTCAATACAGCTTTATTATACGTTTCTGTAATAAAAGCTGACATATTATATCAGTGAGTTTTCAGAAAGCGAAAGAAAATAAATGACGTTTCATTCGAATTGTGTTTGAAATGTGAAAATTTAAGGTTCTCAGACAATTGCAAAACAGCTCTTTTATCAATACAATGTATATAGCAATTTTTGCAGGAGGGTTAAAAATCAAATGAACAAAATTGTTAAAGGTTTCCTCGCAGGTGCTATGGCTCTGAGCCTTGGTGCTTGCTCCAGTTCCACAACTTCCACTGCAGCTTCTTCAACAGGCTCAAGTGAAGGTTCCGAAACTGCAGCTTCCATCGCAGTTGCAATGGTTACTGACTACGGTGACATCACTGACCAGTCCTTCAACCAGACAACTTACGAAGCTTGCAAAGAATGGGCTTCCGAAAATGGCGTAGAATTCAACTACTACAAGCCTGCTTCAGACGCTGACGCTGACCGTGAAGCTTCTATCGAACAGGCAATCGAAGACGGTTACAATGTTATCGTCTGCCCTGGTTATGCATTCGGTGCTGCTCTTGCTGAAGAAGCTCCTATGTATGAAGATGTTATGTTCGTAGGTCTGGACGTTTCTTCCGGCGATCTGCCTGATGGATTCTCCGCTGACAACCTCTACTGTGCAGTATACCAGGAAGAAATCGCTGGTTACTTCGCAGGTTATGCTGCTGTTAAGCTCGGCTACACAAAGCTCGGCTTCCTCGGCGGTATGGCTGTTCCTGCTGTAATCCGTTACGGTTACGGTTTCGTTCAGGGTGCTGATGCAGCTGCTGCTGAACTCGGACTCACAGATGTTGAAATCAAGTACACATACGGCAACCAGTTCTTCGGCGATGCTGATATCACAGCTCGTATGGACACATGGTATGCTGCAGGTACAGAAGTTGTATTCGCTTGCGGCGGCGGTATCTATTCTTCCGCAGCTGAAGCTGCTGCCAAGGTTGAAGGCGCTAAGGTTATCGGCGTTGACGTTGACCAGGCTGCTACAATCGACGGAACATACGGCGAAGGCATCACAGTTACTTCTGCTATGAAGGGTCTTGCTGCTACAGTTAAGTCCACTCTGAATGCAATCGCTGCCGGCGAATGGTCCAACTATGGCGGACAGATCAGCAACCTCGGTCTGATCTCCGAAAATTCCGAAGAAAACTTCGTTGCTCTGCCTGCTTCCACACAGTGGAACGAGACATTCTCCGAAGCTGATTACGAAGCACTTGTTGCTGCAGTATTCAATGGCGAACTGACAATCTCCAACGATACAACAGTTGCTCCTGCTGACAATGCAACAGTTGTTACAGTTACAGACGAAGGAAATATCAAGTAATTTGATCTTCTGAATCAAAAAAGACGCAAGGATACTTAAATCCTTCGTCTTTTTTTTGTATAATGTGCTTAAGATTGCTCAAAAAGGAGGATTTTCATCATGGGAACAAATGAAGCTTATGCAATTGAGATGCTTCATATTACTAAGCGCTTCCCCGGTATCATTGCCAATGATGACATTACTCTTCAGCTTAAAAGAGGCGAAATCCATGCACTTCTCGGCGAAAACGGTGCCGGCAAGTCAACATTGATGTCTGTTCTCTTTGGTCTTTACCAGGCTGAAGAAGGTGAAATCAGAAAAGACGGCAAGCCGGTCAACATCACTGACCCGAATGTCGCCAATGAACTTGGTATCGGCATGGTGCATCAGCACTTCAAGCTCGTACAGTGCTTTACGGTTCTGGAAAACATCATTCTCGGTGTTGAAGAAACAAAGGGAGGCATTCTTCAGACAGAAGCTGCCCGTAAGAAAGTAACAGCCTTATCCGAAAAGTACGGTCTTCAGGTCAATCCTGATGCTCTGATCCAGGACATCAGTGTAGGTATGCAGCAGAGAACAGAAATTCTGAAAATGCTGTTCAGAGACAATGAAATTCTGATCTTCGATGAACCTACAGCTGTTCTTACACCTCAGGAAATCAAAGAACTGATGCAGATTATGAAGAATCTGGCAGCCGAAGGCAAGTCCATTCTGTTTATTTCTCATAAGCTCAACGAAATCATGGAAGTATCCGACCGTGTTACTGTTCTCAGAAGAGGCAAGTATATCGGCACTGTAAATACTGCAGATGTTGATGAAAAGAGTCTTTCAAGAATGATGGTCGGCCGTGATGTTCAGCTCGTTGTTGAAAAAGACGAAGCAAAACCCGGCAAGGTAATGCTGGAAGTCGAAGGAATGACAGTTGCTTCCAAAGTTCATAAGAACAATGCAGTAAAGAATGTCAGCTTCAAAGTACGTCAAGGTGAAATCGTATGTATCGCCGGTATTGACGGTAACGGCCAGACAGAAATGATTTACGGACTTTCGGGTCTCGAACCTCTCGTATCAGGAAAGATCGTTGTAGAAGGGGAAGACCTTTCTCATTCACCGATCAGACTGCGTTCCAAATTCATGTCCAATATTCCTGAAGACAGACATAAGCACGGACTTGTTCTTGATTATCCGCTTGATTATAACCTTGTTCTGCAGCGTTATTTCGAACCTGAGTTCACAACAAAAGCCGGCTTCCTCAAAAAGAAGGAAATCCGCAAATATGCTGAGAAGATCATCGATGAATACGATGTTCGTTCCGGCCAGGGTGCAATTACAATTGCACGTTCCATGTCCGGCGGCAACCAGCAGAAAGCGATTATCGGCCGTGAGCTTGACAGAAAGCATGATGTCCTCGTTGCTGTACAGCCTACCAGAGGTCTGGATGTAGGTGCCATCGAAAACGTTCACCGCCGTATCATTGAAGCCCGCGATGCCGGAGATGCAGTTCTTCTCGTATCCCTCGAACTTGAAGAAGTCATGAACCTCTCCGACAGAATCCTCGTTATGTATGAGGGTGAAATCGTCGGCGAACTGGATCCTAAAACTACTACAACTGAAGAACTCGGTCTTTATATGGCCGGCGCAAAGCGCAACACACCGAAGGAGATCGCATAATGGAAAAAGAAAGTTTCTTTAAGAAGCCGGCAGTACAGGCAGTTCTTACATCTCTGATCTGTATTGTTCTCGGTCTTCTGATTGGTTTTATCGTTCTGCTTATTATCGCTCCTTCCGGTGCGACAGAAGCAATCACAACAATCCTCCTGAACTTCCTTACAAGATCAAGCAGTGCCGCTCAGCTGAAAGCTCTCGGCAATACACTGACAAAAACAGCACCTCTTCTGATGTGTGCATTGAGTGTATGTTTCTGCTACAAAGTAGGTCTGTTCAACATCGGTGCTGCCGGTCAGTACGAAGCCGGTGCAGGTGCAGCTCTTGTCGGTGCTCTGATGCTCGGTCTGCCCTGGTATGTCTGCCTCCTGATGGCTGCAGCTGCCGGAGCTGTTCTCGGTGCAATTTCCGGTGCTCTCAAGGCTTACCGCAATGTATCCGAAGTTATCTCCGGTATCATGCTGAACTGGATTACACTATATACCGTAAATACAGTACTTTCACAGTCTCCCGCAAAAGATTCCACAAGCCCATATACAGTTGACCTTGCTTCAGCAAATGCAAGTGCTGTTCTTCCTTCCTGCGGTCTCGGTACTCTGTTCTCCAACAACAGAAACGTTACTATCGCAATTCCGCTTGCAATTATATTTGCTGTTATTGTCTGGGTTGTTCTTACAAAGACAAAGTTCGGATATGAACTTCAGGCTACAGGCTTCAACCCGAATGCATCCAAATATGCAGGTATGAAGGAAAAGCGCAATATCATCGTTACACTCGCAATCGGCGGTGCACTTGCAGGTATGGGTGCTGCTTTCATGTATCTGTGCGGATATATGAGATGGGAAACAACGATGGCATCCGTTCCGGGCATGGGTTTCAACGGTATCGCTGCTACATTCCTCGGCGGTCTGCATCCGATCGGAACAATCTTCGCTTCATTCTTCATCCAGAATATTACAGACGGCGGTGCTCTCATCGACCGTATGCTTTATCCTTCACAGATCTCTGATCTGATGTCCGGTATTATTATTTATCTCTGCGGCTTCAGTCTTCTCTTCAAGCATATTCTGAGCACAACAGGAACATCCAAAAAGGCTGCAGGTAAAGGAGGCTCCAAATGATTCTTCTTCTTCAGTACACAATTATCTTTGCATCAGTACTGATGCTTGTTGCGATCGGCGGATGCTTCGCCGAACATTCCGGTGTCATCAACCTCGGTCTTGAAGGAATCATGGTACTCGGTGCCCTCGGCGGTGCAATTGCAATGAATGTCATTCCCGCTACTGCTTCACCGGTTGTCATGTTCCTCGGCGTATTTGCATGCTCTGTTGTACTTGGTACAATTTATTCCTGTCTGCTCGGCTTTGCCTGCATTAACCTTCAGGCAAACCAGACTCTGATCGGTACAGCCATGAACATGCTGGCTACTGCTTTGGCAGCTGTTATTGCGCGTGCTTACAACATCTCCAGAAATCCTGAAGATACATCTACAATCCTGAACTATGTAAATTCAAAGAAGCTCTTCCTTGCAAAGATCGGCTCCTTCGAATTCAACTGGTTTATGGCAGTCGCAGCTGTAGCTCTTGTAATCTCCTATGTTGTTCTGTACAAGACAAGATTCGGTCTGAGAATGCGTGCCTGTGGTGAAAACCCTCAGGCTGCTGACTCCGTCGGTATCAACGTTTACAAAATGAGATGGGCTGGCGTTCTGATCTCCGGTGTTCTCGGCGGTCTTGGCGGTATCACATATATCACAGCCGGTGTTTCCGAATGGAAGTTTGAAGTAGGTGTTGCAGGCTTCGGTTTCCTTGCTCTTGCTGTTATGATCTTCGGTGAATGGAAGCCTCACAAGATTGCTCTTGCTGCAATTCTCTTCGGTTTCTTCCGCGCACTCTCAAATGTATATACAGGCTTCTCATTCCTGGCAAATCTCGGTATTCCGAGCACTGTCTACAACATGCTGCCTTATATCATCTCTCTGATCGTACTTGCATTTACTTCTGAAAATTCGGCTGCACCGAAAGCAGAAGGTATCCCGTACGAGAAGGGAATGCGATAAGAGAATCTCTTATAAAGCACAGGTCATTGATCTGTGCTTTTTTCATGCATGACGATGTGTTAATATTTTTCGTGCAAAGTGAGGTTTTATATGAAACAGAACAGAACGTTTCCGAAAATCAAAGTAACAAAGAAACAGGAGCAGCGGATCCGGGCAAACCATCCCTGGGTCTATGCAGATGAAATAACAGAACAGGATGACATTGCCGAAAACGGGTGCATCGTGGATGTTTTCGGTCAGAAGGGAAACTATCTCGGTTCCGGACTTTACAGCGAACATTCTCTGATCAGAGTACGGATTCTCGGCAATAATGCAAATGAACAGTACACAGATGCATTTTTCGAAAGAAAAGTAAAATACGCAGTTGCGTACCGCAAAGATATCATGAAGAGTGACTTTGGTGCCTGCAGAATCATCCACGGTGAATCGGACGGACTTCCCGGTCTTACTGTAGATCGTTACAGCAATCTTCTCGTAGCTGAAGTTGACAGTCTGGGTATCGATCTCAGAAAAGACATCATCTATAAAGCACTTCTCAATGAATTCGCAGCCATTGGCGAAAAAATCGACGGAATCTATGAACGGAACGAGAGTGAACTGCGAAAGAAAGAAGGTCTTCCACAGTACAAAGGATGGTATGGAGAAAATCATCCTGCATCTGCAGAAACAGAAATCATCGAGAACGGACTTATATATACCGTGGATGCAGCAGAAGGGCAGAAAACCGGCTTCTTCCTTGATCAGAAATACAATCGTCTTGCTGTGCGCAATGCGGCCGAAGGCAAAACGGTTCTTGACTGCTGCACGCACACAGGTTCTTTTGCCATGAATGCAGCTCTCGGCAATGCAAAATCCGTTACCGCCATGGACATCAGTGAATCAGCACTCGCGATGGCAAAGCGCAATGCAGAAAGAAACCATCTGAACATTGAATTCCGGCAGGGAGATGTTTTTGAAATTCTTCCTCAGTTCAAAAAAGAACATGCACATTTTGATTTCATCATCCTCGATCCTCCTGCATTTACCAAGAGCAGAAAAACATACCGCAATGCTCGAAACGGCTACCGCGAAATCAACGCTGCTGCAATGCGCCTGCTGCCGCGGGGAGGTTACCTTGCAACAAATTCCTGCAGTCATTTTATGCCGCGCGATGCATTCTTTGAAATGCTCAATGACGCTGCTTCAGATGCAGGGGTACAGATACGCATCATTGAAGAGCGTCATGCATCACCGGATCATCCGGTTCTGACAGCAGTTCCTGAAACAGAATATTTGAAATTCTTTCTTCTGCAGATCCTTTGATTTTTTTGTGAAATCACTCTGTTTTCACACAATCCCGAATTAGAAAATTGTCATTTTCAATGTTAAAATAATGTTGGGATGGTGAGAACATGTACAAAGCAAATGATGTAGTCGTCTACAGACGTGATGTATGTAAAGTCATCGGCAGAAAAAGAAGTGATTTCACTGGTGAACCTTGTTACATTCTTGTACCTTACGGCAAAGCTGACGGTACAGTAAGAATGCAGGTTCCTGTTGCAAACAAAGCCGGCAATCTTCGCAGTCTGATCACATTGACAGAACTTGAAACTCTGATGCGGGAAACACCTGACATCGAACTTCTCGACAACAAGCCTGCAAACATGAAGAGCCAGTATGCGACTCTTCTGAAAGGCAATGACATTCATGATCTGATCCGGATCGTTAAAACTTCATATGCAAGAAACAAGGAACGTCTGGACCAGAACAAGAAAATTGCATCTGTAGATAATGAATATCTTCAGAAAGCAGAAAAGTACCTCTTCGATGAGCTTTCCGTTGTGCTTGGAATGAACTATGAAGAAGCCCGTGAATATTTCCTTGATGGTGTCAGAAAAGCTTCCGAGGAGCAGCAGTAAGAAGTACATGATCAAATCCGGTAATTCCGGATTTTTTTATTATGTTTGACTAACCGGCAATGTGCGTGGTTTAATTAATCCGCTCAACGTGGGGGAGTAGCCAGCGGATACGCAGCAAGTCAACATACTGGTCTTAAGACCTGGCTTGCTTTAATAGGCGAGACTCATGTATGCTTTTTTGCATGCATGGTCGAAGAATAGATTAACGACCGGGTATGCAGATACTCGTTTTTTTATGGAGGCACACATATGGCTATGATTTTATTTGTTTTCAACAGTATTGCCCTCGGGTTCGGTCTTGCAATGGATGCATTCTCAGTTTCTCTTGCGAACGGACTGAACGAGCCGAAGATGAAAACAGGAAGAATGTGTCTGATCGCAGGAACCTTCGGCTTCTTCCAGTGGTTCATGCCGATGGTCGGATGGATCTGTGTTCACACTGTCGTACAGTACTTCACTGTTTTCGAAAAACTCATTCCCTGGATTGCTCTTGGTCTTTTGTCTTACATCGGCGGAAGCATGCTGAAGGAAGGTCTTTCCGGAGAGAACGATGAAGCAGACGAAGACGAAAAGAAGGTCGGCTTCACCGCACTGATGGTACAGGGAATTGCCACATCGATTGATGCTCTTTCCGTGGGCTTTGCCATCGAAGACTACACTATGATTCAAGCATTCTCAGCAAGTGTGATCATTGCTGTAACAACATTCATTATCTGCATCTTCGGACTGCACTGGGGAAAGAAATTCGGCATGAAACTTGCCGGAAAAGCTTCCGTTATGGGCGGCATCATTCTGATCGCCATCGGTCTGGAAATCTTCCTGACACATATATTCTGATTTACACAAACGAAAAACAGATTCATTTCCGGATTTCGACTGGAAATGAATCTGTCTTTTTTATACGTGCAGATAAGGAAATACGTTGGAGAAGGAATCCTGAATCAGAAGATCCGCATCAGAGTCATACGGTGTGATTGATCTGTTGATCAGCACCAGTTTCTTTCCGCCGAAAAACCGGAGAAGTCCGGCTGCCGGATATACCACCAGAGAAGTCCCGAGAACAATCATTACATCTGCACTCTGAATCGCTGCTACCGCACCTGTTAATACCGCATCCGAAAGTCCTTCTTCATAAAGTACCACATCAGGTTTAACTGTATGATGGCATACGGTGCACTTCGGAACCCCGGCAGCGTCCCTGACGTATTCAGCAGGGTAGTACTTTCCGCATTCTTCACAATAGTTGCGCATGATTGTTCCGTGAAGTTCGTAAACTCTTTTCGATCCTGCTTTAGTATGAAGGCCGTCGATATTCTGCGTTACCACACCCAGACATTTTCCTGCTTTTTCCAGTTTTGCAATATATTCATGTACATAATTCGGTTCTGCATCAAGAACAAGCATCTTGTTTTTGTAGAACCGGTAGAATTCCTCAGGGTTTCTCTCATAGAAACTATGCGAGATAATCGTTTCCGGAGGATAATCGTATTCCTGATTGTAAAGGCCGTCCTGAGAACGGAAATCCGGAATACCGCTGTCCGTGGAGACTCCGGCACCTGTAAAGAATACAACATGTCTGGCCCGGTCAATAATTTCCTGAAGCTCAGGTACTTTTTCATTCATCATTGTTATCACCTCTGTAAGTTTTTGCAATTGCATCTGATATCAGCAGCAGGCGGTCAATCAGTGACTGCGGTCTCAATACACAGCACCGGTCATAAAACTGCAGCAGCCAGCTGATGAGCGTAGGCGTTACCGCTGTGCGTATATTTGCCGTGAACCAGTCATTTCCGGCTTCCGATATGATGATCTCTGTTCCGAATCTGTCAAATACAGCATTTGCCAGATCACTGCTGAAACGGATTGTCACTGTTTCCGCATCACCGGTAAACATTTCAAACGAAGAACGGATATGTTCCTCAAGAGAAAAACGTACATGCACGCTTTCCTCTTCTTCAAGAATTGCCAGATGATCCAGCTTGTCAATTCTGTAGTTAGCGAATGACTGATGTTCTTCTGAATAGAAAATACAGTAATATAACCCGCTGCGGGCAATGACAGCATATGGAATCATATGGTATATTCTGCTGTTTCTGCGATACTTTTTCTGTTTCGTGACTGTTATGTCGTAATAGAGAAATTCCACCGGCTTGTGCTCCGAAACCGCCTTGATCAGCAATGTTATGCTCTGCATGATCCCGTCATCATCTCTTTTGCCGGCAGCCGGCAGTGTTTCTGGAAGTGCATCCGCCGAAGGTTCGCTGATCAGTCCCTTGATTCTTTCGATCAGTTCAGCAGATGCTTTTTTAGAAAGTGAAGCAGATTCCTGGACAGCATTGATCAGAACAAAAGCTTCTGTCTGGGTCAGAGGATGAGCAATACAGTATCCCTGAATTCCTCTCTCTTTATGAAATGAAATATCAAAGCCGTGATCATTCAGAATACTGATAGCTTTATAAACTGTCTGTCTGTTCGCTTCAATACCTTCCTCATTCAGCAAAGCCTGAAGAGAAGGCATGGATATCAGATGCTGCTCATCACTCATTCTGTTAAGAATGTCATAGACTGCAACAGCAAGTTCGGCAGCATTTCCTTTATGCATTGAATTTCCTCCGTTTCCACAGTCATTGTACACCATTACAGACAGTCAGTATATCAAATATCATTACAATATCATTGCAGCGAGGTAAAGTTTATGACAATAAAGTACAGATTCCTGTTTTTTGAAGCAATGATGATTCTCTCATTTGCATACGCAGCTGACGGATATACAGCTGCTTCCGCCGCCGTTTCAGTGTTTGCGGCTGTTTATACACTTGCGGTAAACGGAACAGATGCTCTTCGCAAAGACCTGTTCGTTCTGATTCCTGCCGGTATTCTTGAAGCACTGCTGATCAGAGCATCTGCTGTTTCAGCAGATTTGCAGATCTTATCCTGTCTTTCGGTGATCTCACTGTTCACTGCTGATATATGGATGGCGGAAAATGCCGGGCATCTTCATAACGCGGTCACAATGATGTTCAGAATATTTCTTGTACTTGTTCTGCTTGCCGCAGTTCTCCCTGATACAGCATACGGATTCGGCGGTACTATGCTTATTATTTCGATGCTGTTTGTGCCCGTTTTCTTCTTTTATGCCATCGTCAGGGTTTCATATACTTCGCAAAAAAGAAGAGAGACATTGAAAGCATGAGCCTCTGTAAGCTAGAATAGCCTCGAGGTTATTCATGACAGATCTTCTTATACACACTTTCATCAAAAATTATGAAAACACCAAGGATGAACATGTACGTTCATCCTACGGAACACTCGCCAGCATCGCCGGCATGTGCTGTAATCTCATTCTGTTTGCTCTGAAATTCACAGCAGGAACGCTTTGCGGCTCAATTGCGGTCGTTTCAGACGCATTCAACAATCTGTCTGATTGTTTGTCCAATATCGTCAGTTTGTTCGGCTACAGGCTTGCTTCAAAGCCTGCAGACAAAGAGCATCCGTTCGGACACGGAAGAATGGAATACATCGTCAGCCTTTTCATTTCCGGACTCATACTGATCGTAGCATGGGAACTGTTTACAGACGGCATAGAAAAAGTCATTCATCCTTCATCAGTAAAATTTGAATGGCTTACCGTACTGATTCTTACATCAGGCATTGCAGTAAAATTCTGGATGTATCTTTTTTATAAAAAGATTGCCGGCATCATCAGCAACCCGGGACTCAAAGCTTCCGCACTGGACTCAGCCAGCGATGTTCTGGCAACCGCTGTCACTCTGATTTCAATGATTCTGAATCTGTTCTTTGCAAACATACCATTTGACGGGGCAGCCGGAATCCTGCTTTCCGTACTTATTTTCAAAAACGGCATCGATATCGCCGGAAGCGTTATTTCAAGACTTCTGGGCGGTCCGGCGGACAGATCACTCGCAGATGCTATTGAACGAATTGTTGTTTCATATCCCGAAATTACAGGTATGCATGATCTGATCATCCATGATTACGGTGCAGGGTTCTATATGGGCAGTGCACATGCTGAAATGGACAGCCGGATGACTCTCGAAGCGGCACATGAAATTGCCGATCTTGCGGAAAGACGTGTCAAGGAGGAACTGCATGTCGACATTACGCTTCATATAGATCCTGTAAACAAAGAAGATCCTCTTGCTCAGAAGTATTACAGAAAACTGATCCGTCTTCTGAAAGGTCTTGATCAGTCATTGTCTGTGCATGATTTCCAGTACCGGAACAAAGATGGTAAAGCTGTATTAGCTTTTGATGTTCTGATCCCTTATGACAGTACCGTGTCGCAGAATACTGTCAATGCTGTTATTTCAGCAGTATTTGAAGAAGAAACGGTATACGTGAACTACGACCACAACTATATGGAGGAAAAATGATGAGCCGCAAAATATCAGGAAATCTGCTGCTGCTTCTGACCGCAATGATCTGGGGATGTGCATTCGTCGCACAGAGTTCAGCAATGGACAACATCGGTCCGTGGACCTTCACATGTATCAGATCATATATCGGTGCTTTTGTTCTTTTTGTTCTTATGCCTGTTATTGACAGAATACGCGGGATTACCAAAGAGGCTTCAGGCGACCGGAAAACACTGGTAAAAGGCGGTATTGCCTGCGGCGCAGCTCTGATGGCTGCCAGCATGTTCCAGCAGACAGGCATCATGTATACAACCGCAGGGAAAGCCGGTTTTCTGACTGCTTTGTATGTCATTATCGTTCCTTTTCTTTCTGTACTTCTCGGCAGGAAAATACCGGGGCATATCTGGATCAGTGCTGCAGCAGCTGTTGCAGGTTTCTATTTTCTCAGCATGTCCGGGGGACTGACAATCGGATACGGTGACATTCTTGTGCTGATCTGTGCACTGCTCTTTGCTGTTCACATTATGATTATCGATCACTTTGTACCTTATACCGACGGCGTACGCATGTCCGCGATCCAGTTTCTTACATGTGCAGTTCTCTGCACACTGCCGATGCTGATCTTTGAAAAGCCGGCTTTATCTTCCATCATATCTGCTGCCGGTCCTGTTATTTATGCAGGAGCTGTTTCCAGCGGGGCAGGGTATACTTTGCAGATTCTCGGTCAGAAAGACGCGGATCCTTCTGTTGCCAGTCTTCTTCTTTCTCTGGAATCTGTATTCGCAGCCGTCTTCGGCTTCCTGCTTCTGCACGAAGCTATGAGTCTGAGAGAAATGACCGGATGCATTCTGATTTTCGGTGCTATTATTTATGCGCAGCTTGCGGGTGGCAAAAAGGAGAATAAAGAATGAAAAAAACTGCAGTTTTATTTGATCTCGACGGTACGCTTCTGCCGATGGACCAGGATATCTTTGTCAAAGAATATTTCGGACGTCTGTGCCGGAAACTTGCTCCGTACGGGTATCAATCCGACCAGCTTGTAAAAGCTCTCTGGAAATCTACCGGAGATATGATTGCAAATATGACAGACAGAACAAACGAAGAAGTCTTCTGGGATTCTTTCTGCAGTATACTAGGAGATCACGTAAAAGAAGATATGCCTTTGTTTCAGGAATTCTATCTGAATGAATTCAAAGAGGTACGCATTTCCTGCGGATATACTCCGGAAGCTCGTGATATTGTGGAATTCTGCCGTGAGAATCACCTGCGCACCATTCTTGCAACAAATCCGATCTTCCCGCATGAAGCAACTTTTGAACGTATACAGTGGGCAGGTCTGGATAATGATCTGTTTGAATATATTACAACTTATGAAAACAGCACCAGCACAAAACCGAATACACGTTATTATGAAGAACTTCTGGAAAAGCTGAACCTGAAACCGGAGGAATGCATTATGGTCGGCAATGATGCTGAAGAAGATGGTGCCGCTTCCATTGCAGGCATTGATCTTTTCCTGCTTGACGGCTGCCTGATCAACAGCCATGGCAAAGATCTTTCAGATATTCCGCACGGGAATTTCGGCGATTTGAAAGATTTCATCAGAAAGCATGTATAAAACATGCTTTTTTTTCATAATTTCCATACTATCCGGTCATGATGTATGTATATCACTGTATGCAGCTCTGTTATAATGAATACAGCAAACAAAGGGGTAAACATATCATGAAAAAATATCTTGCAGTAGACGTAGGCGGTACAGCTCTGAAATATTCACTGATGACCGAAGAAGCGGAAATCCTTGAAAAAGGGGAAGTTCCTACACCTAAAGGAGAACTGAATCTCTTCGTCGATACACTTTGTGATCTTTACAGAAAATATGAAGGTCAGGTGGAAGCTCTGGTAATGAGCGCTCCGGGAAAAATTGATGCAAACCGCGGCTATTTCTATACTTCCGGTGCGCTGAAGTATATTGATCAGACAGATCTTGCAGCAATTCTCAAAGAACGCATTCCTGTTCCGTTTGCTGTAGAAAATGATGCAAAAGCTGCTGCACTGGCTGAACTCTGGAAAGGTTCAATGCAGGGAATACAGGAAGGTTCCGTCATTGTTCTCGGTACAGGAATCGGCGGTGCTGTAATCATTAACGGAAAGCTTCACAGAGGATATACATTCGCAGCTGGTGAATATTCCAATATCGCTACAGACTGGAGAAAACCGGTTGAACCTCATACAGCATGGTATTCACTTGCTTCAACATCAGCATTAATCAAAATGTATGCAAAGAAAAAGAATATGGATCCGGCAGAATTAAACGGACGTATCTTCTTCAAGAATGTAAATGACGGAGAACCGGAAGCAGCTGAAGTTCTTGATGATTTTGCTTATTATGTTGCCAGCGGCATTTATTCACTTCAGATCATTCTGGACTGCCAGCGTTTTGCCATCGGCGGCGGTATTTCAAAACAGCCGGTACTCCTCGAAAGAATCAATTATATGCTTGATCAGATTTTTGAAGCAAAACAGCCTTGTCCTATGTCAAAACCGGAAGTTGTTGTATGCACTTTCGGCAATGACGCAAACATGATCGGTGCTTTGTATCATTATCTCTTCGAACTGAAAAACTGAAAAAATGTAACAAAATGAAGGACGGCAAAGATAACATGCTGTTCTTTTTTTCTGAATCAGACGTTTTAATTACACAGAATGATAAAATACTCACAGGAGAAAATCATATGACAAAATATCTTACAATTGACGTCGGCGGTACAAACATCAAATATGCGCTGATGGATGAACAAGCAGTTATTTATGAAAAAGGAGAAGTTCCTACACCGACCAAAGATGCCGGTGAATTTGTAGAAACACTCGGACAGATCTACGACCGGTATGCTGGCGAAGTGCAGGCACTGGCAATGAGTGCACCGGGAAGAATCGATTCGTCAAAAGGATTTTTCTATACCGGCGGAGCTTTGCAGTTTATCAAGAATACAGATGTTGCAGGAATGCTGAAAGACAGAATTCCCGTACCTTTCTGTGCTGAAAATGATGCCAAATCAGCAGCCCTTGCCGAACTTTGGAAAGGATCTTTAAAAGGATACAGATCCGGATCGGTTATTGTTCTTGGAACAGGTATCGGCGGAGCGATTATACTCGATGGAAAACTGGTCCGCGGTGAAACCTTCGCTGCGGGTGAATATTCCGGCATTGCGGCTCACTGGGACAGCAAAGTCATGGGTACCAGCGATAACTGGGCAAATGTAAACAGCACGAAAAATCTGGTTGCGACTTATGCGAAAGCTGCCGGACTGAATGCTTCAGAGATTGACGGAAGGTATTTCTTTGCAAAAGCCAATGAAGGTGATGAAACAGCTGTTTCCGTATTAAAGGATTTCTGCGCGCATCTGGCAACCGGCATCTATTCTCTGCAGCTGATTCTCGATGTGCAGCGATTCTGCATCGGCGGCGGCATTTCCAAACAGCCTGTACTGATGAAAACACTTCAGAATGAAGTAGATGATCTCTTTGCAAGAGTTCCTTTCTATTCACCTGCTGCAAAGCCCGAAATCGCGTCCTGCACATTCGGAAATGATGCAAATATGATCGGTGCTCTGTATCATTATCTGTATGAAGTAAAAGCAGACTGACTCTGTTCTTTCAGGGAGGATGCCAAAGCATCCTCTTTTTTCATGATAAAAACGGGATTTCTCCCGTCTGTTTTCAGAAATATGTTTTACATGATACAACTTCACCGATAATTCTTACCGGAAGGTTTTTTACTTCTTCAGCCGTGAAGTATCTGTTTTCAACATCAGGATTCGCAGCTTCAAGAATCAGCATTCCTCTCTTCTTGATTACACGCTTCACCGTAACTTCCTGATCAATCATCACAACACCGATCTTTCCGTTCTGAATATCGCTGCACTGATTTACAAGCACCATGGAATCAGGCATGATTCCAACACCTGTCATCGAATTGCCTTCAACCTTCAGGTAATAATCTCCTTTGCGTCTTTCTTCCATGGAAACTTCTTCTTCACCAAGATAGTTTTCTTCCGCAAAAAGATCGTACCCCGCTTTGACATAGCCGAGAACCGGAAGCTTGATTGACATATCGAATCCTTTCAGAAGAGGTTCAACATTATAACCTACAAGTTCGGAAAGTTTTTCTGTTGTTTCGGAAGAAAGAGTATGGATGGATCCCGACGACCATCTTGTAGCAGTAGAGCGTGCAACACCTGTTCTCCTTGCAATTTCCGCATCCGTAAATCCTGTCCTTTTCTTGTACTCATCAATGATTTCCTTTAGTGTCATGTTCTGATCCTCCATGCAAACTCTAGCATAAATGCATCATTTTTTCAAATATCTTTCAAATTATGTTGCGTTCATATTCATTAAGTGCAACATTTGAGATATAATAGTCTTGTACACGGAGGAATGATGATGACAGAACTATACAAACGTTATATAGATGTTGTTCTCTATCAGCGCAAAAACGGGGAAGTCCGTCCTCTATATGTATGCTGGGACAACGGCAGAAAATACAAAATCGATAAAATTCTCAGTACAGAAAGAAGAGCTTCCCAGGTCGGCGGCTGCGGAATCCGCTATGTCTGCATGATTCAGGGAGAACGACGAAATCTTTTTCTTGAGAAAGATAAATGGTTTATAGAAAGCTATCAGCCCTGAAAAAATTTATGGCATAATAGGGCAGTGTAATCTGCGAGGTTTTTTATGAACATGAATCAGTATCTTCAGCATCTGCAGGCAGGCCTGCAGGATTATCCTGAAAATTTCAGAAATGAGACACTGCATTTCTACCGCAGTTATTTTCTCAAATGCAGAAAGGAAGGAAAAAGCGACGATGAAATCATCGCCGAAACCGGCACTCCCGATGAAATTCTGAAGCACATCAGCATGACTTCATATTTTGCAAAGGATACTGCCTCAGAGAGAGGAAGTATCCTGGAGAAAAGCACTGCCGAAGCTGCTGCGTCTGTGCGCAGTTTATTCAGAACCGTTTCTTCAGCAGCGGAAGACGCACTGCACTCATCAGAAAAAGCACTGCTTTCGCTTTTTAAAAATTCAGGGAAAAAGCTTACGGTTTTCAGGGAAGGCGAATTTGATGAAATCACCATTTTCTGCATGAACGGAGCCGGGATCGATATTACATCCGGAAAGGATGCTGTTATTTCTTTTTTATCAGCTGATCATGGCAGTCATAATCATCTTTTATTCGCCGAAAACGGAAGGGAATTCAGGATACGTGCAGAAGAAGAGGGGATTGTTTTTCTGCAGCTCCCGCATAATATGAAACGCATTTCCATCCGTACGGAATGCGGAAGCATATGCATCCATTCTGCCGAAGCAGAATCTCTGGCTGTTGATGCCGGATCAAGTTCGGTGGATATTGATTCTGTCCGGACTGACAATCTTGCGGTCGATTTATCCTCAGGGAGTATCCGCATCAGCAATCTTTTCTGCAGAGAAGCATCCGTCCGCCAGGAAGAAGGTTCTCTTGCAGTCCGGTATTCTTTATGCAGTCTTATTGACGTGAAATGTTCATCCGGCAATATCAGTCTTTCAATGAAAACAGACCGTGCAAAAATCTATACTGCTTCCGGAAGCATTGATGCAGAAATTGAGGGCAGGTTTGCTGCCGCAGTTCTGGAAACATTCAGCGGCAGCATCAGTTTTGCATCAGATATTTCCATGACCTGCATTCACTGCAGTACAGACGGCAGTGTGATCAATCACAGCGGACTGCCTGCAATGCGCATGGATACTCAGGAATACCGGATCGGCTCAGGCCCTTCACGTGTTCTTCTTTCATCACAGGAAGGCGATATTGAGGTAACGGAACTATGAAAAAAGGATATATCTGCACAGTCATTGCGGTCATCTGCTGGGGTGCATCATTTATCGGAACAAAAATTGCATGCAGCGCATTTTCACCGCTCTTTCTGTGTTTTCTTCGATTTGCGGCGGCTGTCCCTGTCATGGCTTTGTGGAGAGCATTGAATCACGATCATGAGAAACCCGAAGGGAAGGATAAAAAAATGATCCTTCTTTCTTCGATTGTAGGAGTCAGCGTTTACTATGCATCAGAAAACATTGCCGTTGATATGACAACAGCCTCTACAGCATCTCTGATTGCCGGTGCTTATCCGGTGATTACAGCACTGATCGGAATTGTTTTTTTTCATGACCACTTCGACAGAAAACGTCTTGCCGGAATTGCTCTGGCAGTAGCCGGTGTATTCATACTCACCAATATCGACATATCCGCAGAAGCAAAGAATCCGCTGGCCGGCAATACGCTTCTGATCTTTGACGGTTTTCTGTGGGCATTATACAACTATCTGATCCCTGCCATTGATGACCGGTATTCAGCCATGACAGTTACGTACTACCAGTTCCTGTATGGTGTCATCTTCATGATTCCGCTTGCTTTCATCACACCGCCGGTAACAGGGGAGATTACTTTATCCGTGATTCTTGCCGTGGTATTCCTTTCCGCCGTATGTTCCGTAGGAGCATATATTATGTACAATTACGGTCTGAAAACAATCTCCGCCGGTGCAGCAGCTTCCATCATGAATCTGATGCCTGTTGCCGGTCTGATCCTTTCAGCGCTGATTCTTCACGAAACAATTGTTATGAGACATATCATAGGAGGAGCAGTAATCCTGACCGGAGTACTGATCAGTTCTGCTCAAAGCTGAAAACATCCAGCGGCATGCCAGCCGCTTTTTTAATGAAACAGAAAAATAAAAACTCCGGTATATCCGGAGTTTATATGGCGCAGGAACAGGGATTTGAACCCTGGCACCGTGTTACCGATCTACAAGCTTTCCAAGCCTGCCCCTTCAACCGCTTGGGTATTCCTGCACGGTTTCGCTTAACGCTTGTTTATAATACCACAACCAAACAAAAATGGAAGAGGAAATTTAAAAATTTATATCATAATACAGCGGCAGAAGGCTGTATTTTCATTCCTGCAATTTTCTCAATGAAAAGAAAACAAAACTTCTGCAGATCGTTTATACTGATATCAGAGCTTTTTACTTTGATTTAAAAGGAGTCATAATATGTACGATATTGTAATCATTGGTGCCGGTATTACCGGTACTATGCTTGCACGCAAGCTTTCGATGTATCAGCTGAAAATTGCCGTCATTGACAAAGCAAACGACATTGCCAACGGTGCAACCATGGCTAATTCAGCGATTATTCATACCGGCTACGATCCGGAGGAAGGAACCTTGAAAGGAAAGCTGAATGTTCTTGGAGCAGAACAGTATCCTTCCATCTGCCGTCAACTTCACTGCAGATATAAAGTACCCGGTGCCTGGATCGCAGCATGCGGAGCAGAAGAAGAAAAACACCTCGATCTTCTTGCGGCAAGAGCAGACGCAAGAAAGATTCCGTATTCTTTTGTTACTTCTGAAGAAGCACATGCACTTGAGCCGAATCTTTCTGCAGGTGTAACGAAAGTTCTCTGCTTTCCATCAACAGGCATCATCTATCCGTGGGAAGTAGCGATTGCCTGCATGGAAAATGCGGTAAACAACGGTGCGGAACTGTATCTTAACAGTACCTGCCGTGCCATTGAAAAAAAGGATGATCATTATATTATCAGGACAGATACCGGAAGTTTTGATACCCGTTGGGTTGTGAATGCGGCAGGGGTATATGCCGATGAAGTCTACCGGATGGTTTCTCCTGAACAGAATCGTTTTACAATGAAGCCGAAGCGCGGTGAATACTATGTGCTTGATCAGGATGTCCGTCTGACCGATCATATTATTTTTCCTGTACCGTCATCGAAAGGCAAAGGGGTTCTTGCCGTTCCGACTGTCTACGGCAATACACTGATCGGTCCCGACAGCACATATACAGATTCACCAGAGGATACAGACGGAACACGCCAGGGACTTGCTTATGTAAGTGAGAATATCAGAAAAACACTGGACCATGTACCACTGAACCGTTCCATTCGCACTTTTGCCGGTCTGCGTCCTTCATCTACATCCCGAGACTTTATAATCGAAGAAGCAGCCGATGCACCTCAATTCATCAATGCAGCTTCGATCGAATCCCCCGGTCTTGCCTCTGCACCGGCAGTGGCTGACTATATCATTTCCATCATCAGCCGTAAAACACATCTCGAACCTGATCCTGAAGCTGTCTTCACACGTGAAAAACCGGTCGTCATGAATGATCTGAGTGATGATGAAAAGAATGAAATGATCAGAAAAAATCCTCTGTACGGAAGGATCATATGCCGCTGTGAGAGAATCTCAGAGGGTGAGATTATCGACTGTATCAGAAGACCATGCGGTGCAAGGTCTGTAAAAGGGGTTAAGAAGCGTGTACGTCCCGGCATGGGAAAATGCCAGGGAGGATTCTGCGAACCGCGTATCGTAAACATTCTGGCTCGTGAGCTTGGCATCACACCGCTTGAAGTCGTGCTGGACAGCAGATCTTCATCAATTCTGGAAAGTGAGAACCGGTAATATGGAAAAAGTCAAAGCAGTTGTAATCGGTGCCGGGTGCGGAGGTCTTTCCGCTGCCATTACTTTAAAGAAGAATGGAATCGACGATGTTCTGGTAATTGAAAAAGATGCCGAAGCCGGCGGTATTCTTGAACAGTGCATTCATAACGGATTCGGTCTGGAAACATTCAGAGAACAGCTCAGCGGTCCTTCTTATGCAGAAAGATTCATACGTGAAGCCGAAAAGCTTGATGTCAGGATCCTGCTCAATACGATGGTAACCTCAATAACCAAAGACAGAATCATAGAATATGTCAATGAAAGCGGTGTTCATCATGTCGCCGCCGATGCAGTCATTCTGGCTGTAGGATGCTATGAACGTCCCCGCGGCGCTGTTAATATCATGGGTGACAGATGCTCCGGTGTATATACAGCCGGACAGGCACAGCGTTATCTCAACATGGACGGCTATCTGGTCGGAAGAAGGGTATTCATTCTCGGTTCCGGTGATATTGGTCTGATTATGGCCAGAAGAATGACACTGGAAGGTGCTGAGGTACTGGGCGTCGCTGAAATCATGCCGTACAGCAACGGTCTTCCCAGAAATATCAAACAGTGCCTGGAAGACTTCAATATTCCGCTGTATCTTTCCCACACTGTAACCAGAACCTTCGGCAGGGATCGTCTCGAACGCATTGAAGTAATGGAAGTAGATGAGAACAGGAATCCTGTTGCCGGAAGCGAAAAATACTTCGATGCAGATGTTCTTCTTCTCTCCGTCGGCCTGATCCCGGAAAATCATCTTGCTGAACATGCAGGTATTGAAATCAGTCCTGCAACCAAAGGACCGGTTGTTGATGACAGATACATGACTTCCGCAGAAGGTATCTTTGCGTGCGGCAACGGGCTCCATGTACATGACCTCGCTGATTTTGTTGTCCTGCAGGCAAAGCAGGCTGCAGAAGGCGCAGCTGAATATCTGAAAAATCCTTCCTCACGAGGTGCTGCTGTAAAAATCAGAAACGGTAAAAATGTCTCTTACTGTGTTCCTTCCTATGTCCATCCTGCAGATCCGGAAGGAAATGTGGAATTCTTCTATCGTGTCAGAAAACCTCTGGATCATGCCGTTCTTAAGATCAGCAGCGGAACTGCTGTACTGCGTACAATAAAAAAGCAGAAGATGCTTCCTTCTGTCATGGAAAAAGCTGTACTGACAAAGAAGGAGATTGCTTCTGCTGAAGAAGACTTCATAATTGAAATCGAGGAGGCTGCAGAATGAGTGAAAAAGAACTGATCTGTGTCAATTGTCCCAAAGGCTGCAGAATCACTGCTGTTCTGGAAAATGACATTCTGAAGGAAATCACCGGTTATTCCTGCATCAGGGGAAAAAACTATGCAGAAAAAGAATTTACAAGACCGGAGCGCATTCTGACTACAACGGTCAGAATCGAACATGCTCTGCACAGAGTTCTTCCGGTAATCAGCACTTCCGAAATTCCGCTGGACCTCATTATGGACGCAATGCGGGAAATCCGTACTGTTTCTATAGAAGCGCCGGTCAGTGCCGGAGATATCATCATCAGAAATATTCTCAACACAGGTGCTGATATTATTGCTTCAAGATCATTTGAACGAATCTGATAAAAATGCATTTTCGGAAAACGGGAATGCATTTTATTTCACTATTCAGTTGTATCAAGTACACCGGTCAGTGTGACATTTACAGTAACTTCTTTGTCATCTCTTACAACAGTTACGGAAATTGTATCACCGACACTCTTGTCACGGAGAATTCTTGAAAGTTCAGTGTATGTTGAAATGTCCTGGCCGTCTACGTTTATAATCCTGTCATATGTTTCAAGACCAGCTGCTTCGGCACCGGATCCTTCAATAATGCCTGTGATGTAAATACCGGCAGGATAATTAGAGGTAGAAGAAGTAACTTCCTGCAGATAAATTCCTAACGTTGCACGGTTGACAACTTTTCCGTTTGTAATCAGCTGTTCAGCAACATCCATTGCTGTATTCACCGGAATGGCAAAGCCGAGACCTTCAATAATTGTTCCGGAAGAACTTGTTCCCGAGTCCTTGGCGTTTACAATTCCGATCAGCTGTCCGTCTTTGTTAAACAGTCCTCCGCCGGAATTACCGGAATTGATTGCTGCGTTTGTCTGAATCAAAGACATTGTTTCACGGTTGATTGTAATCTCACGCGATACTGCAGAAATGATACCATCAGTAACAGTTCCGCCGAGTGTTCCGAGAGGATTGCCTATAACAACCGCAAGATCTCCTGCAGCAATTGCTGAAGAATCGCCGATTTCCGCCGCTGTGAGGCTTTCAGCCTCCACCTTGATCACAGCAATATCCGATTTAGAGTCTGTACCGACAAGTACCGCATCATATACAGTGCCATCATACAAAGTAACCTGAATTGTTTCTGCATCTTCAATAACATGATCGTTGGTAACGATATACCCATCTTCAGAAATTATGACACCGGATCCTGCAGCTTCCGAAGTATAAGTACCGCCGAAAATACCATAGGAGGTAGAAGTAACTTCAGTCATAATCTCAACAACAGAAGGAGCAGCTTTTGCCGCAACAGCAGCGACGGTTGTATCATCTGCTTTTGCACTTCCTCCTGATGATTCACTGCTTTGCACATGCTGAATCACGACTTCTTCCTCTGATCCGGAAGAAACGCCGAAATGCGTAACCGCATAATATCCTCCGCCAAGACCGCAGGCAGCGGAAATCAAGGCAAAGAGTATGATTGTAAGGACAGGATGTCCTTTGCTTTCTTTTTCATATTCGTACATATTCATCATCTCCTGATTTCTATTATCATATACATCGAATGTGAAACGAAGGTGAACTTTGCAGCAGAAATACAATATTTCATCATTGCTTAAGCTTTTTCAGCAGATAATGTTCATTGAGAAATACGTGTGATCCAAGTATAATTGTCACGGAAACATGAGGTAATAAAAATGGCTAAAAAGAACAACAAGAAGGCAGCTGTTAAAGCAGCACCCGCAAAGATGGCACCTGTCACCAATCCGGATGTTGACGCAGCTGTAAAAGCATTAAAAGAAGGCGCTACACCGGAAAAGCAGAATGCTCTCTCGGAAGCGCTGAAAAAGGCAAAGCTTCTCGCTCCCTGCAGTTTTGATGTACCGGTTGAACCTGACGCAAACGGTGCATTTCCGCAGATCAATCCCAATCAGATCAAATTCTATCTTGTAAATACAAAAGACGGAAAAACTTTGTTTCCCGCCTTCACGGATATTGATAAATCTACAAAAATCGCTTTCACAAAGGACAAGAAGGCACTGGAAGTTGTGCGCACAATCGCTGACTATGACGTGCTTCTGAACCAGCCCGGAGCAACTGCCTCCGGTATCGTACTCAATCCCGGAACAGATGATATTGTTGTTCCCAAGCAGCTGGTTGCACGTCTGGCAGGAAGAACAGAGGGAACACCGGTCAGAACAGCAGCTCCTCAGCAGCAGGCACCGGTCAGATATACTTTCTCTGAACCGAGTATCTATCCTACACGCATGATCAATGCTGTATATGACAGATGCTGTGATGTTCCGGAAATCAGCCGTGTATATATGAAGCAGAAAACAGGCGGCGGCACTGTATCTTTCTTCTTTATTGTAGAAGCTGATGTGCAGGAAGAACGTATTCTGAATGAAATCAGAGAAGTCGCTGTTCCTCTTGCCAAAGATGTTGCTGTAGAGGCAGTATTCATCACCGATCAGCTGAAGAAAGTAGTCATCAAGGAATCCACAGCTCTTTATGACCGTGAGCTGGAGCTGTAATGAATACAATAAGAGCAAGTAAGGAGCAGATTCCTTCCTGTCTTGATCTTGCAGAGAAAATAACCTTTTCTGCAATCGGTGCACACCTCAGCAAAGAAGGAGCGGAATCTGTTGGAAAATGGCTTCGCAGCAGCGCTTCAGGCTGTGAATGGTTTATGAGTGAACATGGTGTCTGTGCATATGATCCCGAGGAATCACGCATTGTTTTTCTTGGTGTAGAAGAGAACTACAGAAGACAGGGGGAAGGTACAGCACTGGTGGACGCTGTTCGTAAAACAGCTGAAGAAACCAATCAGTCACGTATCACTGCAAATGCGCTGGGCAGTGCTCTGGAATTTTACAAAAACTGCGGTTTTGAAGAAACGGACAGGATGACCGAAGCAGGTGAACTCAGATTTGCTCCGGTAGAATATCTTCTCGGCAGAAGATATCTCGGAAAAACCGTAAAGATCATCATTGACAGACCGTTCGGCTCACTTCATCCTCATATTGCCGATCTGGAATACGAACTGAACTTCGGCTATGTATCCGGTGACAGCTTCAGCGACGGAGATCTGCAGGATGCATGGGTCTACGGTATCTATGAACCGCGGGATACTTTTACAGGAACTGTCATTGCGATTATTTATCATAAAAACGGAGGATCACGTCTTGTTGCTGCACCGTCAGGAATGATGTTCAGCAAAGAAGATGTTATCGCTGCGGTCGGTTTCGAAGAACAGTATTTTGACACCAGAATCATCTGGGCTTCTTCAATGAACTGACAACCCGGTTTGCAAAGCCGGGTTTTTTCTTCTTTTACACAGCTTGTCTAACGTTTATACTTATGACTGTTATCAGGAGTTAAGTAATATGAGAAAAGGATATATCAATGCAAATATTCTCAAGAGTGCAGACACAGCATTTCTTGTAGACGACAATACAATCGTAAAAACCGGTACAGATGCAGAAATCTCCAGACTGCTTACAATCGATGAAGAAATCATAGACCTGCAGGGAATGGCAGTTGTGCCCGGTTTTGTGGATACACACATGCATCTTCTCGAACTCGGCAGCTATCTCTACCATGCCCGTCTGGCCGGCTGTACGAGCTGTGCTGAAATTGTTTCACGCCTGAAAGCATTCGCAAACAGCAGCAAGATGAAAGGATGGATCAAAGGCAGAGGATATAACGAAGATCTGTTTACGACTGATGAAAAACCGGACAAAGCTCTCCTTGACTCAGTCAGTACAGAATATCCTGTTGTAATCACCAGAGCCTGCGGACATCTTCTTGTAGCTAATTCCAAAGCACTTGAACTGGCCGGAATTACAGAAGAAACCCAGGTTGAAGGAGGACGCATTGATTTTGAAAAAGGAATTGTTGAGGAAAATGCAATTCCGCTGATCCACAATGCCGAACCGGCACCTGATGAAGCTATGCTGGAAGCATATATTAAAGAAGGTGCTTCTTTCTGCAGCCGTTACGGCATTACAACTGTCGGAAGCGATGATTTTCTTTCCGTTGTTCATGACTGGCGTCCTGTTCTGAATGTATTTGAAAAAATGTCCTTTCAGGAAGAACTGGATGTCCGCATCAATGAGCAGTGTGAATTTTCTTCTCCTAAAGAGTTTGCATCTTTTCTGGACGAAGGTTATACAACAGATGTTGGAAACGATTTCTTCAGAATCGGCCCTCTGAAACTGATCACTGACGGTTCGCTGGGGGCAAGAACAGCTGCTCTTGCAAAGCCTTACTGTGACGCTCCCGGTCAGAGCGGTTACATGTCCATGTCAGAAGAAGATATCCGTCTGTACGCCGAACTGGCATCGCGTTTCAATATGCCGGTAATCTGTCATGCCATCGGTGATGATGCCGTTGATACATGTATCCGTGTACTGAAAGATGTTGTATATGAAGGAAATCCTCTTCATTCCGGTCTGGTGCATCTGCAGATTCTTCGTCCCGAGCAGATCAGAAGAATTATTGATCTGAAACTTTCCTGTTATTATCAGACATTGTTTATTGATTATGATGCAACGATTCTCAAGGATCGTGTCGGCAGTCTGGCAGACAGCTGTTATCCTTATGCATCTCTTTTCAGAGGTACATTGTGTTCCAACGGATCAGACGCTCCTGTAGAAGTTCCGGATGTACTGAAAGGCATTCAGCTTGCCGTAACAAGAAAATCTACACATGAAGGCTTTGCCATGAATCCTGAAGAATGTCTGACGGTTGAAGAAGCACTTGATTCTTATACAGTCAACGGTGCAAGACAGTTCTTTATGGATGACAGAATCGGTGCTGTAAAAGCAGGCATGTACGCAGACTTTGCTGTACTCAGCCAGGATATTCTGCACTGTGATCCTGAAAATATTATGAATACTAAAGTCATGATGACAGTCATGAACGGAAGGACGGTTTTTGAGCGATGATCAGAATGGTTACAGAAGAAGATGCAGAGCTTTGCTGCAGATGGTACAACTGGTACATTGAGCATTCAACAGCCACCTGGGAAACCGAACCTTTGACTTCCGGACAGTTTGCAGAAAGAATCCGCAATGTCCGCAGGAAATATCCGTGGATCATTCTTGAAGAAGAAGGAGTACCTGCAGGCTATGCATATCTTTCACATTTCAATGAGCGGGCTGCATATGACTGGACTGCCGATGTTTCTATTTATGTTGCTCCGGAAATGAGAAAAAAAGGATACGGCAGAAAGCTGATGCAGGCTCTGATTGATATTGCCGTTAAAGACGGATACAAGCAGCTTGTTTCCATTATTACCGAAGGAAATGCAGCAAGTGAAAAACTGCATCAGAATTACGGTTTTAATAAAATTGCGGTATTCGCCGATTTCGGTTACAAAGCAGGGCAGTGGATGGGGGTTTCCTACTGGGTAAAGACAATTGCATCAGAATTTGAACATGAACCTGCAAAACCGCAGAATCCGGACATTACGGAGGAATGATACGTGACCCTTTATATCCCTGACAAACCTGATGATAAAAGAAAAGCTGTACTGGCCGGAATATGTGAAAAGAACAGTATTTCGCGTTTTGAGCGTGCTATGAAGGAATGTGCTGCATTGTGTGAAGCATGCAATATAGAAACTGCTGCTGTTATTACGCAGAATTCAAGAACTGCAGATCCGTCCACTGCATTCCGCAGCGGAAAACTTGAGGAGCTTTGCCGTCTGGTCGCTGAAACGGATGCAGGGCTGATCGTCTTCTACAACACATTGAGTGTTAAATCCGCACAGAGAATTGCCGAAATTACCGGAGTCCCTGTAATTGACCGTGTTTCTCTGATTCTTGATATATTTTCACAGCGTGCCCGCACAAAACAGGCAAAGCTTCAGACAGAAATGGCAAGACTTCAGTATGATCTGCCGAGAGTCATGCAGTCGGATAACAATGCAGGTCATGAACGCGGCGGTTCTGCCTATAACAGAGGTGCCGGCGAAATGCGCAGCCAGGTCATTCAGCGAAAATACAGAGAAAGAATCACTGATCTGAAAAAAGAACTGAAACGGATCGAAGTGCAAAGGACGCAGGATGAGGCAAGAAGGTCTAAAACACTTCTTGGACGAGCTGCCATGGTCGGATACACAAATGCAGGAAAGAGTTCACTGATGAATGCTCTGCTGAGACTTTCTTCAGGCTCAGGTACCGAAGTTATGGAGAAAGACATGCTTTTTGCTACTCTTGATACCAGTGTACGCATGATCAGCATTAACAGAAAAGCGTATCTCTTCTACGATACCGTCGGTTTTGTTTCCGATCTTCCCCATACACTTGTGGAAGCTTTCCGAAGTACGCTTGATGCCGCAAGAGATGCAGATCTTCTTGTTCATGTCATTGATTCTTCAGATCCTGAATGGGAGGATAAAGCTGCTATTACAGAAGATACATTAAAATCCATTGGTGCTGATGATATCCCGGTTCTGAGAGTTTTTACTAAAACCGATCTTGTGGAAGAAACAGTGCGTCCTGACGGAATCTGTGTATCATCTCTGACAGGAGAAGGGGTCTTTGAGTTAAGCAATGCGATTGTCTCAAGACTGTATCCAGCTGAAAAAGAATATTCTTGTCTTCTTCCCTATGCGGAAAGCAGACTGATTGAACGTTACAAATCAATCTGCACGATAGATATTCTGGAATCCTCTGATGACGGATATCTGATACATGTATCAGGACCTGAGTACGCTGCGGATGCATTCCGGAAATACGCACAGTAACAGATATGCAGCAAATGCATATCTGTTTTCTTATAACTATTTTTTATAGCGTATAATTTTTTATTTATGTAAGCGTGTACATTTATCAATGAATACCATTGATGATGGAATTTAAATTCCTTTGGATGTATGATAACTAGCGTTTTAGTGAGAATAGAAAAGAGGAAGACAAAAATGAGCGGATTTTTCGGCGTAGCTTCAAAAGAAAACTGTAACTTTGATCTCTACTTCGGTACAGACTATCATTCCCATCTCGGAACAAGAAGAGCAGGTATGACTGTTTATGATGACGCAACTGATACATTCAGCAAGTCCATTCATAAAATTGAAAATACTCAGTTCAGAACAAAATTCGAAAGTGATATTGAGCATATGCCCGGTCATTTCGGCATTGGCTGTATCTCTGATTACGAAGGACAGCCTATCCTGCTTCGCAGTCACCACGGTTCATTTGCTCTGACAACAGTTGCAAAGATTAACAATGCCCAGGAAATCATGGATAAGCTTCTGCAGGATAACATTCATTTCTATCAGATGAGTACAGGTGATATCAACACTACCGAACTGGTCGCTGCTTTGATCAATTCCAAAGATAATCTGATTGATGGTATCCGTTATGCCATGGAAGTGGTAGATGGTTCACTTTCACTGCTTCTGATGACTCCCAAGGGAATCTATGCTGCACGTGATAAATACGGCCGTACACCGATTATCATTGGTGAAAAAGAAGGAGCAAGATGTGCATGCTTTGAAAGCTATTCCTTCCAGAATCTCGGCTATACAACATATAAAGAACTTGGTCCCGGTGAAATCGTTGTCTTTGACGCTGAAAACGTAAAAACACTGGTCGCTCCCGGAAACAAGATGAGAATCTGCACATTCCTCTGGGTATATTACGGATATCCTTCAGCAACTTACGAAGGAGTCAATGTTGAAGAAATGCGTTATAACTGCGGCAAGCTTCTTGCCAGAAGAGATGCCGGCAGTGTTCATCCCGATGTAGTTGCCGGTGTTCCGGATTCCGGTACCGCACACGCTGTAGGTTATGCTAACGAATCAGGAATTCCTTTCTCACGTCCGTTCATCAAATACACACCTACATGGCCCCGTTCCTTCATGCCTACAATTCAGACAAAGAGAAATCTGATTGCCCATATGAAGCTGCTGGCCGTTGAAGAACTGATCCGCGGCAAGAGCCTGCTGCTGATTGATGACTCTATCGTAAGAGGCACACAGCTTGGTGAAACAACTGCTTTCCTTTATGAAGCAGGGGCAAAGGAAGTTCATATTCGTCCTGCATGTCCGCCGCTTCTGTTCGGCTGCAAGTATCTGAACTTCTCACGTTCCACATCCGAAAGAGAACTGATTGCCAGACGCGTCATTGAAGAACTTGAAGGCGGTCCCGTAAGCACAGATGTTGTAAAACAGTACGCTGATCCGGACAGTGAAAAATATCAGGCAATGGTAGACGGCATCTGCAGAAAACTGAATTTCACAACACTCCGTTTCCACCGTCTTGATGATCTGCTTGATTCTGTCGGCATCGATCATGACAAGCTCTGCACATACTGCTGGGATGGTAAAGAATAAAAATCAACAAGATGCACTGAAAAGTGCATCTTTTCTTTTTCGAAATCAGTACCGGAAGCGGAACTGTGAAATACATGCAAAGAAGTTCGCAAACCGTACAGAAAGCAGATCCCATCAGAAGAGAGAGCAAAGATAACTTTCAGTCCTGAAGAGGCCGAAGTAACACAGCATGTATCAGTATTGTGATTAATTTCACATTTATACCGGCAAACTATCCGCGGTTTCCTGATCTTATTCGCTTCATAAAACATGCATGCACTGTGCCGGAAGCTGTACAAAGTAAAACATGATCCTGATCTCCTCAAACAAATATCATGTATCGCGTTACTGTATATAAACAGTTCTTTGAACTGTCATATAACACAAGCTTTAAATAAAACGAACTGATCTGCACAATGGAAATGCATCAGACGACCAGCCGAAGCACATACGACTGATGCATGCCGGTACAAATGCCTGAAGTTTTATTATAAACAATTATAAACAGTCTTAAGAAGTACGGAATCAGATGAAGAATAACAGCACACATGCGGATATCAGATCAAATACACCGATTACAGAAGTCTCAATCTGGTATTCAGTGAACAATAAAACAGTGATCATCTGTAATAGTAAAAAAAGCAGTTCCGTTCAGCATCTTTGAATACATCGACACCCTGCCCGCTCTTTGCGTCTACTTCGCATAATGTATGTTCTGCGATTTTTAAATTGCACTGTTTTATCGGATATTTCAGCTTCTTTATGTTGTTTTGATTTCCTGATTTGAATCCGCAGCGTTTATGCATCCGTGCTTTGGCGGACCCGTTATTGATAACAAATACAGAACAATGCAGTAGTTACCTATGCATGTAATTTCTGATATTTTATGCAAGAGATGACATGATACATACTTCCTGGATATTTTTAAGCTTCTTACGGCAGGATCAGCTGCATCCTGCCGTAAGAAGCCAGGAGTGTGAAGGTGCAGGCGCAGGCGTATCCTCCCCTCTTTCCTTTGAAAAATAAAAGCAGTCCGGTAAACCGTTCTGCCTCATTTTCTATTCACTCAGAAGTTTTTCAGCTTCTGCCGTAAATTCTGCCAGTCCTTCTTCATTTAACGTTCCGTCATCATTGTAGTACTTGTTTCCGACAAGAATCATTTTTTCTGTTCCGTCAGAAGTACTCACTGCCGGATGGACATACCATGATAGATCTGAAACACCAAGACCTTTTGATACGCACATTGCATTTAAAGCACTGTACTCTTCAAGAACAGTTTCAAATTCATCTGTATCAGAGAACATCAGGATCTTTTCCGGTGAAGATATACCGCCTTCCAGATACTGTCTGCTGTCAAAGGAAATACCGCAGACCTCTGCGACTACTGCCTGTGTATAATAATCACCAAGAACATATTCACAGACATCAAACGGTGTTTCACGTTCACCGTCAAATTCATCAAATACAATGAATTCCAGACTGTCCCGGTCAGTGAAAACAACAGCCGCCGCTTCTTTATTATCCTTGCTGTAACTGATCGTTTCAACAACGGACAGACTGCTTTCCTCAAGACCATACTGTTCATTCAGATATGCATACATTTCCTCTGTCGTATGCATTTTAACGGAACTGCATCCGGCAAGCAGAACGAGTGCTGATACTGCAGCAATATACTTTTTCATATTGGGATCCCCGCTTCTGATTTTTATTATATTACCTGAAAATCATTTCTGTAATTCCTTTATACAGTACGGACAGATGATCTTCTTAAACATGGATCTGTTTTCCCCTGTCCCTGCAGCATTTCCCTGAATTCTTTAACAAACGCTTCTGTCTGTGTACCGAACTGTCCGTGGTTCATACCGGGAAATTCGCGAAAAACAACACCGGGGATGTGTTTTCTGACATATTCTATATCCGGTTTTCTGTCCTTCTTTTCCTTTTCTCCGTACCAGTATTCTATCCTCGTATCAATTTCCGGAAAAACATCCGGCATGCTGTAATTATCCGTTGAATCATATGCTCTCCAGTACGTGCGGTCTGACATATGATTCAGTACCCTGTACATATCATCAATCGTATCCTGCCCGTAATCTTCAGGCTTCATTACTGATTCCAGCAGCTTTCTGCTGTGTTTTGCAAGCTTTGTACCGAATACATCCATCAGAAGGATCATTCTTGTTATAATCCGCGGATATTCATAAGGTGCAATTCCTGCGTCAATACATGCTTTTCTGAAATAAACCCTGTTGTCCGCAAGCATCCGGACAGCAATTCCTCCGCCCATGGAAAGACCGTACAGGCATTCGCATCTGCTGCAACCTTCCGCAAGCAGCGCATCTTCAATCCGTTTCGCTATGTCTTCTACGGAAGTAAAATCCTCATCAGATTCAAGATCGAATCCCGGCACGGAAACCAGCACTACATGATAATCCTTCGCCAGGACAGAAGCCCCTTTCAGCATCATCTGCCAGCATGTTCCGAGTCCGTGAATCATGACGATGATCTGATCCTTTTCCGGTGACAGATGATGAAGAAGCTGTGTTTTTCTTATATATTCCATATGCATAACCGCCTTACGTGATCCTGTTATAATGTTAGTGCTTTCTAACCTCACTAGATCATAACATCAGTTTTCTGTACAGAAAAGAAGTCAGATACACTTTTTACAGATGTATGAGATCATACTGCAAATGAAAAACAGTTCATCCTTCACACGTCATATAAAGTATTCACTGCCTCTTCTGCTGTTTTGCGGATGCAGCGTGAAAGCGGAATATCATGCGGTTTTCCCCCCCTGCTCATGCATATGTCATGCTTCAGAAAGAAGGAGTATATCTGATTGATGTACGCACTGAGAAGAGTACATCTTACGAAAACAGTCCGGATTCATGTACACATCAGCGTGTGCCGTACAGCTGTAACGAAGACATCTGCAGTTTATGCGGGGAAATCAGAAGAACCGCTGACTGATCAGTGAACAATCAAAAAGCGCATTGCATACACAATGCGTTTTTTTCAGTCTAATATGCAGAGACTGCAGTGATCGGCATCAAGAACAGCTTTTCTTCCCAGCGGCAGTACCATCGAAGGCATGCTGTGACCGCAGGCAATTCCTTTAAAACACGGTGTACCTTCCGGTATTACCAGTTCCTTCAGTATTTCATCGATATCCAGCGTTCGTTCCGGATCCGCATCTTCTCCGCAGTGATTCCAGCTTCCAAAGACAATTCCGGATGCTTCTTTCAGTTTGCCTGCATTTCTCAGCTGGTTGATCATGCCGTCAATCTTCCACCATGGTTCATCTGTTTCCTCTATAAAAAGAATCCTGCCTTTGGTATCGATTTCCCATGGTGTTCCCAGAGACTGTGAAAGAAGTGTCAGATTTCCTCCGCAAAGAATACCCTCTCCTTTTCCAGAAACGAGTGTTTTCCGTTCCGGATAATCCTGCGGATCCTTCAATTCACCGTTCACATCTTCAAACAGCGCTTTTCTCACTTGTTCCATCGTATATTCATCTTGATCCTTCAGCCAGGCAGATACCATGATCATATGCATTGTTGCAAGATCCGCTTTCTGATTCAAGGCAGTATGCATTGCTGTTACATCACTGTAACCCATAAAGAATTTCGGATGTTTTCTGATTTCTTCAAAATCGAGCAAAGGAAGTATTCTTGCAAAGCCGTAACCGCCTCTGATTGTCAGAATGCCTTTGATTTCCGGATCACAGAATGCAGACATGATATCTCGTGCGCGCATCTGATCATCTCCGGCAAGATAACCATGTCTTGCGGAAGCAGACGGATATGACACCGGCTCCAGCCCCATATCACGGACTGCCTGTTCCATCTGCTCAAGAGAGAATTCGGAGACCGGTCCCGATCCTCCGAGAAGTGCAGCTTTATCTCCTTTGCGGAGTTTTTCCGGAATGATCATTTTCTTTTTTCTTCACTTTCACTGTGTTTTTTTTCCAGGTCATCCGCTTTGCTGAAAGACATGAAATATACAAGAATTCCTCCTGCTGTAAGAAGCACCAGAGGAATATATGTCGTTTTATATGCAACATAAAAGAAACTGAAACACAGAATACTGATGACACTGATCAGCAGTCCCAGAATTCCGGTGATATTCAAAAGTTTAGCCATAATATAATCTCCTGTCATACAATCATAACGCATTACGGCAGGTTTCAAACCGAATTTCTTTCTGCATACGTGTTCTTTTTTCAGTACACAACATGAATATCTGTCTGAAATCTGAGATATAATCAGAAAAAGGAGATGATATCATGCAGTATAAACACATAAAACCTTTCCCTGACGGTTTTCTCTGGGGAGCTTCAACATCAGCCTTCCAATGTGAAGGTGCGTACAATGAAGATGGCAAGAAACCATCCATTCAGGAAACCCTTCCCTATCCCGAACATCTCGCATCATTCAAGGATACAGTAGATCATTATCACAGGTTCAGAGAGGACATCGCTCTTATGGCGGAAATGGGATTCCGTGCATATCGTTTTTCGATTCCGTGGACACGTATCATTCCTGACGGACGCGGTCCTGTGAACCGTATTGCCGTGGATCATTACAATGAAGTGATCAATGAATGTCTGAAATACGGCATAAAACCGATCGTTACGCTCTACCATTTCGATACCCCTGCTTCTATTCAGGAAGAATACGGCGGTTTCGAAAGCAGAAGAATGATTGATGACTTTTCAGCTTACTGCACTGTATGTTTCAAGGAGTTCGGAGACCGTGTAAAACACTGGACTGTAAACAACGAATATAATTCCTTTGCTATGGAGATTCTTTCTCTCAGCGGTTTCGGTCCTTCTTCTCACAGCGGCAGAGTATTCGAAAACTACGAAGAACATACGAAATATGTTGCAGTGCTTGCCCACCATGCCCTGGTTGCTGAATCAAAAGTAATCGGTATCTGCCGTACGATGTGGCCTGATGCACTGATCGGCCCGACCGTGAATACGCCGCCGGGATACGCTGCATCCTCAAAGCCTGAAGACCAGCTTGCTGCTATGGATTCTGATACCCTTCACAACTGGTACTATCTGGATGTTGCATGTGCTGGCCATTACAATCCGCAGGTACTTAGATATCTTGAAGACAATAATGCTCTTCCTGATATCACAGAAGAGGATCTTAAGATTATCCGTGAAAACAATGCTAACTGGATCTCAGTGAACTATTATCAGCCTGTTACAGTAGCAGCTGCAGGTCTTGATACTCCTACCAGGGGAATGTCAATGACAGATAACGGCGGTGCCGATAATATGAACACATATGCACTTTCAGGTGTATATACAGGACAGGATAATCCAAACCTGACGAAATCCGAATACGGCTGGGAACTCGATCCGGTTGGCATGCGCATTATCCTCGACAGAATTGCTTCACGCTACAATCTGCCGATGATTATTACGGAAAACGGTCTTGGCTGTGCAGATGTGCTGACTGAAGACGGAAGAATACATGATGATTACAGAATTGATTTTCTCAGAAAACATATTGAACAGTGCAGGCTTGCCATCAACGATGGTGCAAATCTGATCGGTTACTGCCCGTGGTCCGCTATTGATCTGATCTCTACACACCAGGGAATGAGAAAAAGATACGGTTTCATCTATGTTAACAGAGACGAAAAAGACCTTAAGGATCTTGCACGTATTCGCAAAGACAGTTTCTTCTGGTATCAGAATGTAATCAGAACAAACGGAAACGAACTTTGAATAATAAAAGGTGAAGAATAATTCTTCACCTTTTCATTTCAGTTTATATGACAGGCTGTATAATGCCCTTCAGAATCAGCTTCACAGCTGAGAGCGGACTGATTCAGTGAGATACTGCTCACGGATGACGGTTCCGGAAGCAGAAGTTCCTCGAGATCATTGCAGCCGTCAGCGATAATCTCCGAAAGATCCGTATTGCTGCGAAGATCGAGAGAATTAATACCGGTATTTGAAATATTGATATACTGCAGAAGATGATTTTCACTGGTATCAATTTCAATAACTGATGTACCCGAGATATCTATACCCTGCAGCTGCGGAAAATACTCCGTCCCCTGCACATCCGCAATCTTTTCATTTCCGTTGCAAAGAAGAATCAATGTACTGTTTCTCTCGGAAGCACTCAGGCTTCCGTCATGATCTGTATCGGCGGTATCGGCAATCATTTCGCGGAAAGCTTCATCAGGGAAGATTTCAGCATTGATTTCAAGCGGTTCTGTATCATCAGGAACCAGATCGGGATCAGCAGTCACTTCCGCAGCTGCATGTTCAGGTGTCTTTTTCAGTACCTTTGAATAAACAAGTCCGGTTGCGCATAAAGCAATGCCGGCAAGAACAAGAACAGTCACCATATTCTTTGTTCTTTCTTTTTTTCTGTTTCCGATCTTCTGCATGCGGACTGCATGATTAACAAGTGTTTCGCCGTCAATCTCTCTGCTGATATGAATCAGACCGGTACTCTCAAAAATATCCTGATCGGTTTCAGACAGTGATTCCATTGCTTTGGTAATTTCCTCCTGAACCATTGTACGCGTCTGTTCAACAGAAGGATCTACATGAGGAATATCCTTCAGAAAATCAAATTCCTGATCTTCCTCTTCTTCATTTTCCTCCTGAATGAAATCTCTGACTTCATTCAGATATTCTTTCTTTTCTTCTTCGGATGTATTCTTCTCACTCATATAATCCTCTCTTGTTTCCATGCTATTTTAAAGGAAGATAGTCTCTTGCGCAAGTTCACGATCAGGAACATCTTATATTTGTTTCAGGCTTGTTTTCGGGCATTTTCCGCATTTATTTCAGACGGATCGAATAAAATACCGTAACTTTGGATCATGCTTTGGAAAGGCTTGAAAAAGGCAAAATAAAAGCATCGGGGAAACGATGCTTTTTCTTGTTACCAGGTTACGGCAATATCAATCTGATACGGGTTGTTCAAAACAAAGGAGCCTGTATCGCATACCATGGCAGTTCCGAGAGATGTTTCCACAAGACTTCCGCGCGGACGGATCGAAAGATCTGCAGCACACATAATGTAATCGCCGTACATCTTTACACCATCGGAACGAACCCAGTATTCATAGTTATATCCGGCATTCTGCATAATCGCAATGACACCCTGCATCGGAAGATTGTAATATGTTTCTTTTCCGCTCGGTCCGTATACAACACCGATGACAGGATTCAGAACATTACCGTCCCATGTATAGTTAACCGGTGCAGAAGAAACATAACTACTTGTTTCTTCCGGTTCTTCAACAATATAGACAATCTGCTCATCCATCAGATCTTCCGTTGAGACATAACATGTTCTGCCGTCAATTTCGCATCTCTGATAAATAAAGCTGTTTGTACCGGTCAGATGAATCTCGTCATTCTCTTCCAGTGTCGTCACTTCTGCAGAAGAATCAAAAGGAAGCGAATAAATCACTGTTCCCTCCGAAGCATACTTGATTTCGTCAGTATCGGTGAATACATACTCAGCTCTGTCAGTCAGCTTGTTTAAAGCAATATATCCGATATTTCCTGATGCAGTGATGACTTTGCACATGCTTCCCTGCATCTCCACAACATTTACTGTAGTACCTGCTTTCTGCGTTTCGACAACAGAAGAAACATTTGATGTATCTGACATTACGGAAGAATCATTCAGGAGATACATCAGCTGGCGTGCAGAACCAACTACTGATTCAAAATTTGTATCTGATGAAATCCGGAAGTTTCCGGTATTTACACTTCCTGCCGAAAGCGGATCCACTGAAAACAGAACAACAGCTGCTGCCAGAGGCATGACTTTAACCAGTTTCATAAGATCTCCTTTCTGCAGAAACAATCTGCGCTTTCATTATAAACAATCATTCTCATTTTGAAAACCTCCGTACTTTTTTCGGTTTCTTAAGCACTTCGGAAAACTTCTTCTGAAGCCTGACATATTCTCTGGCATCATCCTCACCCATAAGAGCAAGTTTTTCCTCCATTGTTTCTTCTACTGCCAGGGCAAATTCAGTTCCGGCAAGAATGCCGTCCGGTGTTGCTCTGACAATCGTTTTTCGGAAATCGTCCGGATCCGGAGTTCTTGTAAGCCAGCCTCTCTCTTCCAGTGTTTTCAGAATGACAGCCATACGAGGCGATGAAGCATGCACCATTCTGCAAAGTACAGACGGATACATATAATCCTGATCATGCAATGCGATCATTACGAGTTTTTCGGTTTTTCCCGACGGAAACTTGCTGTCTTCATAACTGATTCTTTCGCTGCAGTACAAGGGATTCATCAGTTCATGGGCAAGATCCTTGAATATCATTTCTGTCATAATATTAATATTATTAGCTAATTTACTTAGTATTGCAAGTAAAATTAAAACCGGTTCAAAAGACCGGTTTCTAACTGTTTTCAGCGATTATTTTGCAGCACGTCCTGAATATGTTCCGTCCAGAGTGGAAATTTCAACAAATTCACCGCTCTTAATGAACATCGGAACTTTGATCTTAAGACCTGTTTCCAGTACAGCATACTTCAGTGCATTCGTAGCTGTATTGCCTCTTACTGCCTCTTCTGCTTCAGCAACCTGAAGAACAACCTTGTCAGGAAGAGAAACACCGATGACCTTGCCGTTGAACATCTGGATATTTACCATCTGTTCTTCCTTGAGGAACTGCTTTTCGTATGCAACTGTATCAGAAGCAATTTCAAGCTGTTCATATGTATCAAGATCCATGAATACCAGGTTTGCACCATCATCGTACAGGTACTGCATCGGACGCTTGTCAACATGAGCTTCTTCAACTCTGTCGGAACCGATCAGACCAAGTTCCTTTACAACTCCTGTAATAGGGCTCTTAACTTTCACTGCAACCTTCATCTTGGCCATAGCTGTCTTGTTGCGGTCAACTGTAATAGCCTGATATAACTCACCTTCCCAAATAAAACATGTACCGGGCTTGATTTCTGTAGACTGAATCATTTTCCTTTATCTCCTCTCAATTTCAACCGTTGTATTTTACTACTCGCATCCGTACACTGTCTATGCAAAAATACGTGATTGTCCTATGCTTTTCAATCATCTTCATCATCATCATCCTGAAACAGTCCTGCTTCAAGAGAGTCCGCAGAACCGGGATGAAATTTCGCATAGGCGTCGAACAGCTGTCTGTTTTCCACATGCGTGTAAATTTCCGTTGTACGAATATCTGCATGCCCGAGCATTTCCTGAATACTTCTGAGGTCTGCACCGCCATGCAGCATATGCGTTGCATAGGAATGTCTCAGCTTATGCGGTGTAATATGCTTTTCAAAGTGCAGTTCAATGCATTTCTGCTCCAGCAGCAGTTCAACATAGCGTGCTGTTACTTTTCTTCCGTATTTATTGATAAAAAACAGGGATGTTCTCTTATTGATCCACAGCGGCCGCTGAACATCCCGCCATCTTCTGAGAAGAGCAGTACTTCCTTCCGCAATCGGAACAATCCGTTCCTTGTTGCCCTTGCCGAGAACCCTGACAATGCCGGCATCAAGATTCACCCTGTTCAAAGTCAGTGACACTGCTTCGGATACACGCAGTCCGCATGAATAGATGATCTCAAGAACAGCATGATTCATCAGCTGCACAGGATCATTATCATCAAAAGAGTTCATCAGACGGTCGATTTCTTCTTTTGTACAGTAAACCGGCAGTCTGGCTGTTCCTTTATGAACTTCCAGATTCAGGCTAGGATCATTTTCGTCATGCGCGAAAGCAATATCCTGATGAAAAGAGCGGATCGCTGCTGCAGCTCTTGCACAGGTCGCATCCGCTTTGGTTTCCTTCATTTCCGCAATGTAATCCTCTGTCATCTGTCCGGTAACATCTTTCGTATCGTGAATTCCTCGTTCCTGAAGCCATGACACATAATGTTCTGTTTCGCGCCTGTATGCTTCCAATGTGCGCGGACTTCTTCCTTTGTTAACCGAAAGACGAATCAGATATTCTTTTACTGCATTTGAAAGATCCATCTTATTTTCCTTTCAGAAGACTGCTGGCACGTACGAATGACCGGGTACCGAGCTGACGGTTCAGATCAGCAAGAATCTCAGGTGTTTCCGCTTTTGAAGAAGCTGCATCATCAAAAAGATTCATCTGCATAACGGCCGCATCATCTGCCTTCAATGCACTGACGGAAAGACCGAGAAGACGAACAGCTTCTCCTTCTTCATAGTTTTCGTCAAACAGCGCCATTGCTTCACGGAACAGATCTTCCTGTTTCCAGATATTCACATCAAGTTTTCTGGAGCGGTCCGCATTGCTGAAGTTATAGTAGCATATCCGGATCTGCACTCTTGATCCTGTTTTATGCTCGGCTTTCAGACGTGAAGAAAGCTTTCTGGCAAGAATACGGAAAAGGCCTCGGATTTCTTCATAATCGGTTACATCTTCGAGAAGTGTTTCGCTTACACCCATGCTCCTGGCATCCCATTCAAAAACCATTTCACGCTGATCATAGCCGGCTGCCCTTCGAATCACATTGTCCGTATTCTTTCCGAACACAGATCTGAGTTCCTCCGGCTGAGGATAATGTGCCAGATCCCCGATTGTATTGATGCCCATATCTTTCAGAACAGGGAGAGTCTTTTTACCGACACCGCGCATATCCCCGATATCAAGAGGCCACATTTTTTCCGGTACATCACGGATTCTGAGCACGGTGATTCCCATCGGTTTCTTCATGTCACTCGCCATTTTGGCAAGGAACATATTCGGGCCGACGCCGATCGAACAGGGAATGCCGGTTTCCGACAGAATCCTCTGCTGCATCTGCCATGCCAGATCTAGCGGTCTCGGGTAGCGCATGATGACATCTGTTACATCCGCATAGCATTCATCAATAGAAGCCTGTTCAACAAGCTCTGTATAAGATCTGACAATCGACATGAACTGTTTTGAAAGTTCCAAATACCATCCGTAGTGTCCTTCTCTGATAACCAGATCAGGACAAAGTTTCAGTGCTTCCTGCACAGATTGCGCACTATGTACACCAAAAGCTCTGGCCTCATAACTGGCTGTAGAAACAACACTCCTGCGGGTATGACCTGACACGGCAAGAGGCCTGCCCTTCAGTTCAGGATCCAGCAGAATTTCAGCATTGGCGAAAAATGCATTCAGATCAATGTGAAAATATACTCTGGACATCAGCTTCTGTTCCTCTTGTACAGTTCCCTTGCGGCTTTGCGTGACAGCTCGGTTATTTCACCGTTTGCGATCAAAGCGATCTGGTCGATTCTTTCTTCTTCCGTAAGCATGTGTACATCCGTATGCGTGGAGTCCTGATCCGTAGACTTTGATACCAGATACTGCCTGTCCGCACAGGCTGCGACCTGTGCAAGATGTGTTACGGAAAATACCTGACAGTCATTGCCGAGATCCTTCATGCATCTGCCGATGGCTGTTGCGACCGGGCCGGAAACTCCGGTGTCTATTTCATCAAAAATAACAGTTTCGAGACCCTGAAGCTTTGTAAAAATTACTTTCAGTCCCAGCATCAGACGACTCAGCTCACCGCCTGAAGCTGTTTTCGAAAGAGATTTCAGATCTTCACCTTTGTTCATGGAAATCAGGAACTCAACAGTATCACTTCCCGAAGCCGACGGTTTTCCGCTTCGGATCTCCGTATGAAAGCGTGCATTCGGGAGAGAAAGACGTATCAGATTCGATGCAATTGCTTCATCAAGTTCACCGGCATGTGCCTGACGTGATGCACTCAGTTCTGCCGCCAGAGCATCATATTCTTTTCTTGCAGCACTGATGCGGCGCTCCATCTTTGCAAGATATTCCTGCCGGTTGGCAGCGGCATCAATCCTTTTCCGGAGTTCCTCCGCTTTTTCAAAAATATCTGATACAGTACGTCCGTATTTTCTCTTCAGTTTCTGTATCGTAAACAGACGCTCTTCCATCTCATTGATTTCTTCTTCGGAAATATTCATGCTGTCCATCATTGACTGCAGCGTCTCCATCGCATCGGATAATGTGTAAAATGCATCATTTACTGCATTCTGTACTTCCTCGACATGCGCATCGGCTTTTAATGACTGAACAAGATGATTCAGTTCATAGAACTGATCAGACATCGGTGTATAGATGCTGAAGATCGCATCCAGTTTTTCAAAGGATGATTTTACTGCTTTATACTGTTTCTCTTTTTCCTGCAGTTCGTCTTCCTCGCCTTCGCGAAGATGTGCGTCTTCTATTTCACTTAATTCATAGCGGAAATACTCCAGATCATTCTCGTTGTAGTCAGACTCCAGCGCTTCGTCACGTTCTCTGACCAGAGAGTCATATCTGCGGAATGCAGACTGTGTTTTTTCAAGCAGTTCCTTGTTGTTTACAAACTGATCGAGAAGATGAATATGAGTATTTGTATTCAGAAGATACGCATTGTCACGCTGTCCGTGTATATCAATCTCGTTTTTCAGACAATCTTCCAGCATCGACAGAGGGACAATCCTGTGGTCAATACGCGCCGTTGATTTACCGGCAGCACTGATTTCTCTTGTGAATACAGTCTCTTCCCCTGTTTCAAATCCTGCTTCCTGCAGAACGGAAAGAGCATGGAAATCATTTGAAAGGTCAAAAGCCCCCTCAATCAGCGCACGCTTCTTTCCTTTCGCAACGAAAGAAGCTCCTGCTCTGGATCCGGCAAGAATGGAAATCGCATCGATCAGGATGGACTTTCCTGCACCTGTTTCACCGGTGAAAGCACTGAAGCCTTCTTCAAAATCAAGGCTGATTTCATTGATAAGCACAAAGTCTTTAATGTAAAGATGTCTGATCATAACTGTTCGTTTCCGGAGCCGGCTGCTTTGACAACTTCGTACATCAGATCATTGATGCTGATGTGTTCCTCTTTGCGCAGCTGACTGTTTCCTCCCTGCTGTATATATTTATCGGAAATTCCGAATCTCCTCAGATTTACCGGCATTTTCTTTTCATTGCAGTATTCAAGAATTCTTGAACCGAGACCGGAGACCAGAAGATCCGGTTCATAAACGAACATCTGAATATTTCTCGAAGCCAGTTCATCAATCGTTTTAAAATCAACCGGCTTGAAGAATCGGCAGTTTACAACCGTAACAGGAAGATCATTGGCAGTAACTTTTTCAAGAACCCGGCCGACATCTTCACCATAAGTGAATACAACTGCCTTGTTTTCAGCGGCGTCATTGAGAACTTCCCATGTACCGATTTCTATATCATGCATTTCCTCATTGCAGTCTCTTCTGATCTGACCTTTCGGAAAACGGATTGCAAAGGGGTGATTCTGATGAAAAGCTGTATACATCAGGCTGCGTGTTTCGGAAAGATTCCGCGGCTGTGCAATAATCAGATTAGGCACAGGAGAAAGCAGTCCGATATCAAAAATACCATGATGTGTTTCGCCGTCACCTCCGACCAGCCCGCAATGATCAATACCTATGACAACCGGCAGATCCATCCTGGCAATATCGTGATTGATCTGATCATAGCATCTTTGCAGAAAAGAGGAATATACGCACAGATACGGACGCAGTCCGTTTACTGCCATGCCTGCCGCAAATGTAGCCGCATGTTCTTCCGCAATACCGCAGTCAAAAGCGCGGTCCGGGTATTTTGCAAAGAAAGCTCCAAGCTCACTGCCGTGAATCATGGCAGGAGTCACTGCTGTAATCAGTTTGTTATCCTCGGCAAGTTCAGAGAGCGCCTCATGCATAGCACCGGCCCATGTTACATAACCTTCCGCTGTCTGGTGAAGAGGTCTGCCTTTTGCAATGTCAAAAGGCCCTACACCATGCCATACACCCTGTCTGTCTTTTTCACACGGTGCATAACCATTGCCTTTCTTTGTAATTACATGAACAACAATCGGTCCTTCATGATCTTTTACAGCACGGAATACCTGAATCAGATCATGAAGGTTGTGACCGTCAACCGGTCCGATGTAATCCAGTCCGAACTCCCCGAAAATTCCTTCATCAACAATTGAATCACGAATAATGTTCTTCATTGTACGAAGACCTGAGTAGACACTCTCACCGACTTTGTTTGTGCGAAGATTGTTCTTCAGGTTTTTCTTAAAGCGTGTATATCCTTTGGATGAACGAAGTCTTGAAAAACCGGTGGTCATCGCACCTACATTTTTAGAGATGGACATATTATTGTCATTAAAAACAATAATCATGTTTTTCTTTTCATAGCCGATCTGATTCAGTGCTTCCAGAGCCATGCCGGAACTGAGAGCACCGTCACCGATGACCGGGATCACCTGGTATTTTTCCTTTTTGAGATCTCTCGCGACTGCCATGCCGAGGGCTGCGCTTAAGGATGTCGAGCTGTGGCCTGCTTCCCATACATCATGCTCGCTTTCATATCTCTTCTGAAAGCCGCTGAGACCTTTATACTGTCTCAGAGTAGAAAAGCGTGACACTCTGCCTGTCAGAATCTTATGAACATAGCACTGATGGCCTACGTCAAAAAAGATACGATCTTCAGGAGAATCAAAAACATAATGAAGAGCGATTGTCAGTTCTACAACACCAAGATTGCTGGCAAGATGTCCTCCGGTATGCGAGATGCTTTCAATGAGAAACCGGCGGATATCACCGGCAAGAGAATACATCTCCTCAACACTCATATCCTTCAGAAACGAGGGATCCCGAATCTCATTAAGATTCATAAAACTGCCTCCGTAATTACTTTCTGCGGTTTTCCATGGAACTGATCAGCGCAATCAGTTCAGTACCGTCAAAATCAGGCATCGCTGCTGTTCTTTCTTTCCCCTCTTTGTAAAGCTCCGACATCAAAGCGGCTGCGTTTTCTCTGCCGAGAAGTGTAACACTGGTTACCTTCTCATTTCTCTCATCAGAGTTGCTCTTGCCGAATTCCTCCGGTGTCAGTTCAACATCGAGAATATCATCCTGAATCTGAAATGCCAGTCCGAGAAGAATCCCGATATTATGCCATTCATCAATTTCACTCCTGCTTCTTCCGCACAACTGAGCCCCGATCATCAGCGGTGCGCTCAGAAGACAGCCTGTTTTATATTTATGTACCTTTTTCAAAGCATCCCAGTCGGTTACGCCTCTTTCTTCAGCCATATCCAGATCCTGGCCAAGCACCATTCCTGCCGAACCGGCCATTTCAGCAAGAATCGCAGCTGCTTTTCTGACATCATCACTGTTTCCTTCACCGGTACAGGCCATGCTGAAAGCATAAGTAAGAAGTCCGTCACCTGCCAGAATGGCAGTAGCTTCGTCAAATTGTTTATGACATGTAGGACGTCCGCGGCGCAGATCATCATTATCCATTGCCGGCAGATCATCATGAATCAGACTGTATGTATGAATCATTTCAATTGCACAGGCAAAATCATCGATTTTACTGCCGGTGAATCCATACCCGTCAGCTGTACAGTAAAGCATTGAAGGACGAATACGCTTGCCGCCTGCGAGCAGTGAATAGCGCATTGCCTCCCTTACATTGCTTTCCGGAAGAAGATCAATTTTTTCATTGAGAAGTGCCTCAAAGTTCTTCATGACTGCCTCCGCTGTTCTTAACAAGTTCATTCACCTTTGCTTCAAATGCCTGCAGTTTTTCATCACAGTTCTTTACAAGATGAAGTCCTTCCTCAAAAAGCTGAATGGTTTCATCCAGAGGTTTTTCGTTTTTCTCCAGTTCAGCCACAATGTTTTCCAGCTGTTTCATAGATTCTTCAAAACTCAGGTTTTTATCAGCCATACTATTCCTTTCTTTCCTTTACTTCTGCAGTAAAGAAACCGTTTCTCATTCTTACACTGATTTCGTCACCGGCGCTGACATCTTCAATTCCGGTAATCACATGTTCTTCTTTATATACAACGCTGTACCCGCGGTCCATGATCTTGAGCGGGGAATATGCATCCAGAAGTCTTGCTTCCTGCTGCAGCTGAAGTCTGTTCTTTTCCCTGCGTTCTCTGACAGATCTGTACAGACTTTCTTCACTCATCTTCAGCCTCAGCTTTTCCGCTTCCGCCGACGCTTTCGCATACTCCGTCAGTTTTCTTTCCGCCAGAACAGTTTCCTGTCTCATCAGTGCAAGCGAGCGGTGCATATCCAGAACAAATCTCTGCTGCAGTATTTCGAGCTGATGCCTTTTCAGCACAGGCGTTTCAGTAAATCTCAGCAGACGTGTTTCAAGATAATCAAGACGCATCATATTCTGCTCATAAAGCCTTTCAGGCTTCATAAAAACGGAGCTCTTCGATGCTTTTTCCAGCATAATTCTGGATGCTTTATCTTTATTCACTGCAGCTGTAACAAGACGTTTTTTCAGATGCATCAGATGTGCATGAACTTCTTCTTTGTCAGGCACTGCCGCCTCTGCAGCACCGGTAGGTGTATTTGCACGAAGATCACTGACGTAATCAGCGATCGTAAAATCAATTTCATGACCGACACCGCAGATTACAGGAGTATCCAGACTGTAAATGCACCGTGCCAGAGATTCATCATTAAAACAGAACAGATCTTCAAGAGACCCGCCGCCTCTGACGAGCAGAATGATCTGATGACCGCCCTTGTCCGCTTTCAGGAGTGAATCAATAATTTTCGGAACTGCATCCATCCCCTGAACAGGACACGGATATTCGTGTATTTTGCACAAAGGCCATCTTCTGTTCAAAGTAATCAGCACATCTTCTCTTGCTGCAGTATTGTTTCCGGTCACCAGAGCAATATTCACAGCATACTGAGGAATGGTTTTTTTATGTGCTTCGTCAAACAGACCTTCTGCACTGAGTTTCTTTTTCAGAGCTTCAAGTCTGAGATACAGATCACCGATTCCCGCAGGCTGCATGTTCATGATAACCATCTGCATGCGGCCTTCCTGCTCGTATACCGTCACATCACCCGTCACAACGACTTTGTCTCCCTGCACAGGCATAAAAGAAAGTTTCCGGTTGGCTGCCGCAAACATGACAGCCGGTATACTGGAGCGTTCATCCTTCAGAGAGAAATACCAGTGTCCGCTGGACGGCCTGCGAAAATTTGAAATTTCACCCTCAATCATCACACCGTGCAGCACGGGATCCGATTCCATGTGCTGCTTGATGTAGCGGACAAGTGTACTGACCGGTACAACTCTGCGGCTCATATAATATCCAGTACGCTGTTAATCAGTTTATAACTTTCAGGCTCGCAGTATTTCTTTGCCATTTCGACAGATTCATTGATAATAACTGCAGCTTCTGTCTTTTTCAGATCAAACTCTGCACAGCCGTTCAGAAGAATCGCTTTTTCAATTGTTCCCAGACGTTCGTATGTCCAGCCCTTCAGCACTTCGTTGATATATCCGGCATAGCGTTCAGCATTTACCGCAGCTGTATGCATAACCTCTTTGAAATACTCATCAGGCTGCACACCCTCATATACATCTGCCGCAAGTTCATCAATATCTCTTTCAGCAAGAAGATACTGGTATACAGCAATCATTGCTTTTTCTCTTTGTTCACTACGATTCATAACTATTCTCCGATTATTACATTATTACGCACATGAAAAAACACTTCTGTGCTGATTAATTATATCAAACGTTGATGAGGCATTCAATTAAGGCAGTGAACTCACATTGAAATCACAAACTTCATATAACTTGCATTCTCAGGTCATGATCATTAAAATGACAGCTATGGCAGATATGAGCAGAAGATCCATTGCAAGCAGATTTTTCATGCATCTTAATACGGTGAATACACATCGTTTTGAAGTAATGAAGAACTGCTTCAAATGCGGTATATACAAACAGGGACTGACACACGATCTTTCCAAATACTCCCCTTCTGAATTTTTTGTAAGTGTAAAGTATTATCAGGGAACACGCTCGCCATATATGTATGAAAAAGAAAACTTCGGTTATTCCGAAGGATGGCTTCATCATAAAGGCAGAAACAAGCATCACTGGGAGTACTGGTTTGATATGATTGACGGTGTATGGCAGCCTGTCCCCATGCCGTTTGAATATGTTGTAGAAATGGTATGCGACAGGGTTGCTGCGTGCAGAGTTTATCAGAAGGAAAAGTATACAAAAGAAAGTGCACTTCAATACTATCGAACCAGGAATGACAGTCTGTACATGCATCCCTCAACAAATGAGAAGCTGAAGAGCATTCTCGAGGATATTGCTTTACGCGGCGAAGATGAAGTCTTCCGCGATCTGAAAAAGGAACTGGCTGAATACAGAAAAACACAGCCGTCCGGTCACGCTGATATCCGTTCACAATTGAAGAAACAGAAATAAGAACAGGTCCGGATGATCCGGACCTGTTTTTTATGCTGCAAATAAAAAAAGAATCCCGAAGGATTCTTTTCGTAATTACTTGCTGAAGTTGGAGTCTTTGTGCTTGACAATAACGTCATGGGCGCCGCCTTCAACGATGGAAGTAGCGGAAACCAATGTAAGTACTGCCTTTTCCTGCAGTTCAGGAATTGTCAGTGCACCGCAGTTGCACATTGTGGAACGGATCTTCAATGTTGTCTGTGCAACATTTTCCTTCAATGTACCTGCATAAGGAACATAAGAGTCAACACCTTCTTCAAAGCTCAGCTTCTTGCCCTGACCGAGGTCATAACGTCCCCAGTTGCGTGCACGTGAAGAACCTTCACCCCAGTATTCCTTTACAGTATTGCCGTTAACAACAAGCTTTGCACCGGGAGCTTCTTCAAATCTGGAGAAATATCTTCCCAGCATGACAAAGTCTGCACCCATGGCAAGAGCCAGTGTAATGTGATAGTCATAAACGATACCGCCGTCGGAGCAGATCGGAACATAAATACCTGTTTCCTCAAAGTACTTGTCTCTTGCTGCAGCTACATCTCTGACAGCTGTTGCCTGACCTCTGCCGATACCCTTTGTCTCACGAGTAATGCAGATAGAGCCGCCGCCGATACCGATCTTGACAAAGTCTGCACCTGCATCAGCGAGGAATCTGAAACCTTCACCATCTACAACGTTGCCGGCACCGATCTTTACAGAATCACCATAATGTTCACGAATCCACTTGATTGTATTTGCCTGCCAGCAGGTATAACCTTCAGAAGAGTCGATAACAACACAGTCAACACCTGCTTCGATCAGAGCAGGAACTCTTTCCGCATAGTCACGTGTATTGATACCTGCGCCTACCATCAGTCTCTTTTCTTCATCCAGCAGTTCGTTGGGATATTCCTTATGTTCCGCATAGTCTTTGCGGAATACCAGATAACGCAGATGGTCATCTTCATCTACAATCGGCAGTGTATTCAGCTTGTTGTCCCAGATCAGATCATTGCATTCCTTGAGATTGCTTGTCTTTGAGCATACAAGCTGATCACGAGGTGTCATGAATTCTTTTACCAGTTCATTTCCTGTCATTCTGGAAACACGGTAATCACGGGATGTAACGATACCCAGCAGTTTTCCTGTAGCTGTACCATCGTCCGTAACAGCCATTGTGGAATGACCTGTTTCTTCCAGAAGTGCAAGCACATCCTTTAATGTAGCATCAGGCTTGATGTTTGAATCAGAAACAACAAATCCTGCTTTATAATTCTTTACACGAGCAACCATTGCGGCCTGATCAGCGATCGGCTGTGAGCCGAAAATAAAAGACATGCCGCCTTCTCTTGCCAGTGCAATGCCCAGTTTGTCACCTGAAACGGACTGCATTACCGCACTGATCATCGGAATATTCAGTGTAATTGCAGGTGTTTCACCTTTTTTGAAACGTACCAGAGGAGTCTTCAGACTGACATTGTCAGGAATATTCTCTTCGGAAGTATATCCCGGAATCAGTAAGTACTCACTGAATGTATGTGACGGTTCATCATAGTATCTTGCCATAAACTCTAATGCCCTCCCTTTTTCATTTTGATAAATAATAGGAAATAAAAACAGTTAAGTCAAGCAAGTCATGCTATAATCGTTAGCGTTGTAAAAGAGGAAAAGATATGAAACTTAAAAACAGTTATTTCTTTACACTTCGTGAGAATGTAAAGGATGAAGATTCTGTCAGCTCAAATCTTCTCGTTCGTGCCGGTTATATCAAGAAAAGCAGTTCCGGTGTTTATATGATGCTGCCGCTTGGTCTTCGTGTTCTTGACAAGATCAACAAGATCATCCGTGAAGAAATGGACGCAACAGGCTGTCAGGAACTCCTGATGCCTGCTCTGATTCCTGAAGATGTATATGTTGCTTCCGGCAGAAGAGCCGGCTTCGGTAATTCCATGTTCACTTTAAAGGACAGAAAAGGAATGCCGTATGCACTTGGTCCTACACATGAAGAGCTCTTTGCGCTGGCCGCAAAAATGCAGATCCGTTCCTACAAGGATATGCCGTTCTCCCTTTATCAGATTCAGCAGAAGTTCCGTGATGAACCGCGTCCCCGCTACGGTCTGATCCGTGTCAGAGAATTTGCCATGAAGGATGCATATACATTTGATGCAGATGAAGCATCCTGTGATATCGCATACGGAAAGCAGTTCAATGCATATAAGAACATCATGGACAGACTGCATCTGAACTACAAGATTGTACGCGCTGATACAGGTGTCATGGGCGGACTTCTCTCCGAGGAATTCCAGGCAATCGCACCGATGGGTGAAGATATTCTGGTACTCTGTGATGACTGCGGATTCTCCAGCAATATTGAGGTCGCTGCCTGCGTACCGGATACACCGGAAGATGATGTTCCCGCAGAGGAAATGCTCCTTGCCGAAACACCGAATTCCAGAACAATCGAAGAGGTTGTTGAATTCTTCCATAAAGATGTAAAGAACTTTGTCAAGACACTGATCTACAACGTTGACGGCAAAGCTGTGGCAGTCATGGTCAGAGGTGACAGAGATGTCAATGAAACAAAGCTGAGAAAACTGCTCGGTGCGACAGAAGTAAACCTTGCTGAACCTGAAATGGTTCGTGAAGCAACCGGTGCTGACATCGGTTTTGCAGGTCCTGTCGGCATCAATTGTCCTTTATACGCCGATACTGAAGTCATGAACATGCACAACTTCATTGCCGGTGCCAACAAGACAGGCTATCACTATACAAATGTCAATACAAAGGATTTCACTGTTACAGGTACAGCTGACCTGAGAAACATTCAGGAAGGTGATACATGCCCCTGCTGCGGAAAGAAAGTATATTTTGCTCACGGCATTGAAGTAGGTAATACATTCAAGCTCGGTACAAAGTACTCAAAGGCTCTTGATCTGCAGTATCTTGACAAGAACAACCAGCTTCAGTATGTATGGATGGGTTCCTACGGTATCGGACCTGCTCGTGCAATGGCTGCTCTGGCTGAACAGAACGCTGATGAAACAGGTATCAACTGGCCTGCTGATATTGCTCCTTATCAGGTTGCGATTGTCATTGTAAGCATGAAAGATGAAGCTCAGGTGAAATTCGGTGAACAGCTCCATGACTGGCTGCAGGCAAAAGGTGTTGAAGTAATTCTCGATAACCGTGATGACAGACCCGGTGTCAAATTCAAGGACATGGAACTGATCGGAATTCCTTATCGTATTACAATCGGCCGGGCTCTTAAGGACGGAAAAGTCGAATTCAAGTCAAGAACAGGTGAAAATGAAGAAGTATCCGTTGATGATATTGTCAACCATGTACTTACTGTTCTCGGAAAGTAATCTTATACATTAATAAAATGCTGTGATTCTATATGATCACAGCATTTTTTCAGTTATGCTTGCTGAATACAGCTGTCCAGTTTCTTCCCGTATCTATATGATGAACAGCCATAAAATTGTCACAGTTCAGATCAAGAGAAAGATACAATGAAGAACCGCAGTACAGAATCGGATCTCCCTCTTTTACGAAACCGAAAGATCTGTGATAAAGCACACATTCTTTGTAACGTTCTTCTCCCTTGTAAAAGATCTGTACATCTACCATGTCCCCTTCTTCAAAGCCGCATTTTTTCCATTCCGAATTCAGGATATTAAACTGAATGCCTCCGAAGTGCTTCAGTCCTGTCATAATCCATCCTTCCGCATAACCTTGTTTCAGCACCGGTTTCAGATAGAATTCTTCACATTCAACAACCTCTTCCACAGGATAAGAGGGACCTGTTTCTTCAAAAGTAATTTTTCCGGAAGCGAGCAGTGCGCCGCAGTACCCGAAAAGATCTCTGCCGTGGAATACTCCCACTTCTTCACGTCCTTTGTAGCGGTTGCGGGTTTCATCAATCTCACGGATCTCACGGATTCCCGGATCGTGTTTCAGATGGGTCAGAGATCCGTTGTCAGGTGTGACAACATAAGTGCCGTCATTCAGCAGTGCGACGGAAGCCTTGCGGTCTGTTCCGACACCAGGGTCAACAACAGATACAATGACAGTACCTGACGGCCAGTAAGGCTCGCATGTATTCAGGGACAGAGAAGCCTCCCAGGGATCAAAGTTCTTAATATCATGACAGAGATCCTGAATTTCCAGTTCTCTGTCTACCAGCTTGATTACTCCTTTCATGGAAGCAACAGCACTCCATGTACTGGAAAAATCAGTTTGCAAAAGTATAATCGGCTTCATTTACACCTCCAGCAGTTTTTTCACTGCATAGTAATATACTGCAAGTGCCTGTATGCAGTCTTCAACATCGATTTTTTCATTCCGCTGATGTGCAGCGTATTCACTGGTTTCCGCTACAGGTCCGAAGTTTACACAGTGTCCGAAAACTTTGCTGTAGGAAACACCGCCGGAAATGCTGCAAGCAGGATCCTTCCCCAGCACCTCGCGGTATCCTTCTTTTAAAGCAGTGATATACGGATCGTTTTCGCTCACCAGAGTCGGCGGGTCAACGTAAGGAAGTGTGCATTCGAAACTGCTGTAATGTGCCGAAAACTTCGCATTCAGTTCTTCATGTGAAATTCCGTAAGGATACCGGCAGTCTGCCATTACTTCAATCATGCCGTTTTTGATTGTAATCAGCCCGGCGTTCAGCGTAAGCGGTCCCATCGTTACAGTCGAACAGCTGATCCCGCTGAGCTTTCCGTAATCATCCGATGCAAGTTCACAAAGACTGCGGATATCATCTTCATCTGTTATTGCGGAAAGTACAGTGAAGAGATCTTTTCCTGCAGAATGACCATCCTCCGGTCTGCTTGCATGCGCAGCCCTGCCGTTCACTTTTATATGAACAGCATCACCGTTCACTTCCACTGTTCCGTCTATCCCCCCGGTACGTATCTGTTCTTCTGCTTTTTTCTTATCAGTTTTGCTTATCAGAGCTTCTGCCTGAGGAGGAACTACATTCGGCTGCACGCCCGCCTTTAAAGAAATAATACTGCCGTGATACGGCTTGCGCAGAATCCACATCAGCGCACCCTTTTCGCCTGTCACCAGCGGAAAGCGCCCGTCCGGTGTAAACGCAAAGGCAGGAAGTCCTTCATATCTGACATACGTACGCATATCATCCATCGTACGCTCTTCATCTGTTCCGAATACAAGACGAATCTCTTTATGAAGGGGATATCCTTCTTCAATCAGCATTCTGACTGCCAGATAGGTCAGCCAGGCTCCTGATTTCATATCCTGCGAACCTCTGGCAGTAATCGCACCATCTTTTACAACCGGCATGAAAGGATCCGTTTTCCATCCCTCCCCCGGTTCAACTACATCCAGATGAGAAACGAGATCAATCCTTTCCCCGCTGCCTGCAGCAGCAGCCATAACCTGTCCCTCATATATGGTCACCTTCATTCCCGCTTCACGGCATTTCTCCTCCATGAAGCAAAGGGCATCATATACTGATGCCCCGTAAGGATGACTTATATCCGCCGTTTTCCCGTCGTAAACACTGGGGATGGATAAAAGATCAAGAAAGCCGTTCTGATGCAGGTTCCAGTATTCTCTGAATTTCTTCAGTGAATCCATGGACACCATACCTGATATGCGGAAGGACGAACAATTCGCAAGATCACAATCACAGCAAAGAAGATCCAGAGAACAGTATAGAAATACTTCATCTTCCGGTCTCCTTCCGTATCTTCATGTTCGGAATAATATGTACGTGTTTTGCCTTTGCCGAAGCCGCGCAGGTCCATGGCATTGGCAATATTTCCTACACGGTCAAACGAAGTAATGATCAAAGGAACAAGAATCAGAACATTCTGTTTCAGTCTGTTCCATATGGATGTCTTTTTTGAATCCAGTTCCAGTCCTCTGGCCTGCATGGAAATCTTGATGTTCGTAAAGTCTCTGAGGATATCAGGAATATAACGGAAAGCAATCGATACAATCATGCAGATCTTGTAAGGAATCTTGTTTGCATACAGGCCTGCTGCCAGTTCACTGGGTGTAATTGCCTGAATGAATGTAAGAGCAGCCATGAAAGTTGCAAACAGCTTGGTGAAACGGACAAGGAAATACCACAGAGTTTCAGCTGTAACAACATAGAAATCAGTAAACTTGAAGAGAACTGTCGATCCGCCGCATATGGTTGCACCGTAATCCGGAGAAATCACCCAGATCATAAGAAGATTCAGAAGATTTGACACAATAACAAAGATGGTAACAACCTTGACGGATGTCAGTTTGCTGTGCAGAGACAGAAGTCCGATAAGACTCAGAATGAATACAGGAAAAATAATTCTGAAATCCCATGTAGCGATCAGAATGAAGATAAAAGCAAAGAACAGTCTTACTTTCGTCTTGCCGGTCAGGCGGTCCAGGAAAGTCTTTCCGGGAGTCAGGTTAATAAACAATCTGTTATCCATGGTTTCTCTCCTTTCTCTCCGCATCAATGAAATAGTGAATGAAGTGCTCAGGATCAATGCCGCAGTGTTCTGCCAGTGTCACCAGAGATGTCTGCTTCAGATTTGCTTTCCTGATAATTTCATCATTGGAAAGAACTTTGAATACAGCATCATCCGCAATGCACTTTCCGTCTGCGAATACAATTGCACGATCAGTATATTCAATTGCAAGATGCATATCATGTGTAATGAAAACAATTGTGATGTTGTAATCGCGGTTAAGCTCATCGATGAAATTCATGATTTCCGTATAACGCTTGTAATCCTGTCCCGCTGTAGGCTCATCAAGAATGATGACATCCGGCTGCAGAACAAGAATAGAAGCAATCGTAATACGTTTCTTCTGGCCATAGGAAAGAACGGAAACAGGCCAGTTTCGCATAGAATACAGACCGCACATCTTAAGAACTTTCTCTGTTCTTTCTTCGATTACCTTCTGTTCATAGCCGTTCATTACCAGAGCAAGACCGATTTCATCCTTGATCATATCCTTGACAATCATCTGATTAGGATTCTGCATAACATAGCCGATCATTCTGCCGATCTCACGTATGGAAAGATTCATATAGTTTGTGCCGTTAATACGCACTTCACCTTTCTGCGGACGGATAATGCCGCAGATCAGTTTCGCAGCTGTGGACTTTCCGGCACCGTTTTTGCCGACGATGGAAATCTTCTCACCTCTTGAGATATCGAAAGAAACGTCATCGAGAGCGATGTGATCGGATGAATAAGCAAATGTAACATGATCGACTTCAACGAGCTTTTCCCCTTTTTCTTTCGGCTGAGAAAGTTCGCCGCTTTCAAAATGAGAAACAACAGCATCTCTGTATTTATCAAAGTCAAGTTCTTCGATATTGTCGAGATGCTCTCCCTTTTCAAAGTGAATGCCTGCATTCTTAAGAGCACTGATATACAGCGGTTCCCTGATGCCGTTTTCTTTCAGTACATCAGAAGAGAGCAGTTCATCCGGAGTTGTATCCAGTGTAATGCGTCCGTCATTGACGAGAATGATTCTGTCTACATGGCGGAAAAGTACATCTTCAAGACGATGTTCAATAATAATCACTGTCTTTTCGTGTTCACGGTGAATTCTGTCAATCAGATCGATTGCAGTCATACCCATGGCAGGATCAAGAGCCGCAAGAGGTTCATCAAACAGAAGTGTATCTACATTATTGTGCATGATACCGGCAAGTGCCACCTTCTGCTTCTGTCCTCCGGAAAGACTGTAAGGCAGATGTCCAAGGAATTCATCCATTCCTACGATCTCTGCAACTGCATCAACCTGCTCAAGCATTTCAGGACGAGGTACGGCATCGTTTTCCAAAGAAAAAGCAATATCTTCACCGACCGAAAGACCGACGAACTGAGCATCGGAATCCTGCAGTACTGTTCCGACGTGGCCGGAAATTGTAAAGATATTTGCTTCCTTTGTTTCGATACCGGAAACCTTGCATGAACCCGTGCTCTCACCGCCGTAGCTGAACGGAATGAGACCGTTGATACAGTTACCCAATGTGGATTTGCCGCTGCCTGAAGGACCGAGAATCAGAACCTTTTCTCCTTTGTTAATCGTCAGATTAATATTGTAAAGTGTAGGTTCTGTCTGGCTTTTGTAGCGGAATGTAAAATCCTTAAATTCGATAACCGGTGTGTTCATAGTCGTTTTCTCAGTAATATTCTTATACGGATGTTTTATTCTTTGGACAGACCCTGACCGCGTGCATTTCTCTTTGCAAGAGCAAACAGTACAGGAAGACCGACAATGATCAGTACTGTAGAATCAGAGAGAATTGCTGCATAAGCCTGTACCCATGTGACTGTCAGTTCGGAAGAATAGAACAGAACAGTCAGAAGAGGTGTTACAAGACCGAAACCGATACCTACACCGACAATGCATGTAATGCAGTAGATAATTGCATGCTTTACAGAGAATACACCGTCTTCAATAACAGCACCGTAAAGAGGCAGAAGACCGCAGAAGAAACCTGCAACAGCATTTCCGAAAGACCAGTCAAACCAGAAACCCCAGCCGCCGATCAGGTCTGCGATTGTATTGCCGATCAGGCCTGTGAGAGCTGCAGGCAGAGGTCCGAAGAGAGCACCTACAACAGGCAGTACGATATACGCACTTGTCAAAGATGTATTTGTAGTAACCTTGATACCGCCGAAGCACATCAGTACACCGAACAGAGCGGAGCCGATTGCAATACCGACGATTGTCTTTGTATCCCACTTGCCAAGCAGGATGGAACCGATAGACTTTTTCATATTTTTGTCCCCCTTTAATGACTTAAGTATAGTAGCACTTTTCCGAACAAACCGAAATGTTTTTCACAAACAACTATGTTTAATCTTTGCTGAATGTAATCTCCCAGCCGTTGCCCACTGAGATGTTATATGCCTTTGAGAAAGATCCCTGATTGATTGCCAGCGCCATTCTGTATACAGAATTCATGTAGACAATCGGTGAACCGATGTTTACATCAGAAAAGCTGTGCGCATAAGGCACATGATTGCTGTAAACCATAATATGACTGTGATAGATTTCCACCTTTACCATATCTCCGTATGCAAGACCGAGGCGGTCGAATTCCTCTTTGGAGATGGAAGTCCACAAAGAACCGAAACGCACGTCCAGAATGTCAATCTGACCCGTAACGGCATCCGGTGTTACAGCTGTTTCATATGTCGGCTCATAGACAATCTGTCCGGCCTCCAGAAGCGGTCCGACTTCTTCAAACGTAATGATCCCGGAAGCAAGTCTTGCACCTGTATAAGCATATACGTCACGTCCATGGAATGTGTAGGAAAGTTCACTGTTCTGCAGACGGTTTGTTGTTTCGGAAATTTCTCTGATTTCCGCGATGCCAACAGTCTGGGCAAGATGTGTCAGTGTGCCGTTGTTCGGCGTAACTATATAATGACCGGCATTTGTTTTTGCGACTACACTCAGTCTTTTCGAACCGACACCCGGATCAACAACAGATACAAAGACCGTACCTTTCGGCCAGTACTGAACTGTCTGAAACAGGCGGTAGGATGCTTCAAAGATATTATACGGTGTAATATCATGTGTCAGATCATGAATGGAAAGTTCAGGATCTACTCCGTAAGCAACACCGTACATTGCGGAAACTGCGCCGTCTACAAGTCCGAAATCAGACTGAAAAACCAGAAATTTATGCATAAGTACTCCTTGAAAATTTGTATAATAACAATCTTTCGTAAAAAGCATGACTGATTTCACTCAGTCATGCTTTCGTTCTTTTCAGGCTCTGCTCTTGTTGGCAATTTCCTGACGAAGTGCCGTATAGAATTCTTCAGCACTCATCTTAGTTTCCTGACGGCTGCCGTATCTTCTTACAGTTACACCGCCGGATTCAATTTCACCGTCACCGATAACAATCTGTACCGGGATCTTGCCTGTCTGAGCTTCACGTACACGATATCCGAGTTTCTCATTTCTCGCATCAACAGATGCTCTTACACCCATAGCCTTAAGCTCACTGCAGATCTTTGCTGCATATTCACCATGTGCTTCCGGTGCTACAGGAATAACTACAACCTGTTTCGGAGCAAGCCACAGCGGAAGGATGCCCTTTGTTTCTTCAAGCAGGAATGCTACAAAACGGTCAAGAGAGCCGAGGATTGCTCTGTGAATGACAACCGGTCTCTTCTTCTGTCCGTCAGAGTCAACATATTCGAGTTCAAAACGTTCAGGCAGCTGATAGTCAAGCTGAATTGTAGAAAGTGTTACATCATGTCCGAGAGCACTTCTTACCTGTACGTCGATCTTCGGTCCGTAGAAAGCCGCTTCACCTTCTGCTTCATAGAAAGGTACATTCATTTCCTTCAGCACTTCACGAAGTTCATTTTCACTCTTTTCCCAGAGTTCATCATTTCCGAAATATTTATCTGTATTGTTCTTGTCTCTGAGTGAAAGACGGAAGGAATACTTGTCAAAACCGAAGTCTCCATATACGTCAAGAATCAGCTTTGTAACGTCTTTGATTTCAGAAGCAATCTGTTCGGGTCTGCAGAAGATATGAGAGTCATTCTGAGTAAAGGAACGTGAACGTTCAATACCTGTAAGAGCACCGGATGCTTCAAAGCGGTAATCGGAAGCGATTTCTGCAATGCGCACAGGCAGATCTCTGTATGAATGCAGGGAGGACTTGAAGATAATCATATGTTCAGGGCAGTTCATAGGACGCAGAACATACTCTTCACCATCTCTTTCCATAATCGGGAACATATCTTCCTTGTAATGAGCAAGATGTCCGGAAATCTTGTAGAGCTTTGTTGATGCAACAGAAGGTGTCATTACATGGATATATCCCTGTGCAAGCTCCTTGTCCATAATATAGTCACTCAGGCAGCGTCTTACAGTAAAACCGTTGGGCAGCCACATCGGAAGACCTGCACCGACTGTATCGGAGAACATGAACATCTGCATGTCCTTGCCGAGCTTTCTGTGGTCACGCAGCTTTGCGTCTTCAAGATCAGCGAGGTGCGCATCCAGTTCTTCCTGTGTAGGGAGGCATACGCCGTAGATTCTCTGAAGAACCTTGTTGTTCTTGTCGCCCTTCCAGTAAGCACCGGAATGCTTGATCAGCTTGAAATATCTGCAGAGCTTTGTTGAAGCAACATGAGGTCCTCTGCAGAGGTCTGTATAATCACCCTGTGTATACATTGTGATATTTGTGCCTTCATCCATACGTGTGATCAGATCAATCTTGTACGGATCGTCCTTGAACTGCTCCAGTGCTTCTTCACGTGTGATTTCAACACGTACGATACGCTTGTCTGCCTTGGCGCACTTCTTCATTTCCTTTTCGATCTTTGCAAGATCTGCATCACGGATGACATCATCTCCCAGATCAATATCATAGTAGAAGCCTTCTTCTACTACCGGTCCGACCCAGAATTTTGCATGGGGATACAGATGCTTTACAGCCTGTGCCATCATATGAGCACAACTGTGGTTCAGAATGGCAAGTTCTTCGTTTTCCTTGAAATTAATCATATTTCCTCCTGTTTAAGAAATTAAAAGCGTCCCTCATCGAAGGACGCTTATGACTTTGCGCGGTACCACCTTGTTTCCTGCAGCAGAATTACTGCAGACTCTCCAGTTTCCTTAACGCGGAATAACGGCAATCCCTTTCGGGTGCTGCTCCCAGGTAGTAATCATTCTCCCAGCTTCGGCTGCCTTTCACCTCCGGCAGTCTCTCTTCATCAGCATACGGGACGATCTTGTCCTGTTCTTCACACTGCAGTTATTATCTGACAGCATTGAAACAAAGTCAAGAATTCTGTATTCAGAACAAGGACATCTGATTCATATCCTGCATTCCGGCCAGTACACCCATTGCATCGAGTTTCTTCATCATTGTAGCTGAGATCTGTGTCCTTCTTACAAGATCCTCCTTGGAAATGAATTCTGCTTTTTCACGGGCTGTTTCAACGGAACGGGCAACGTTTGCACCAAGTCCGTCAATGACGGTAAAAGGAGGAATAATCGTATTCGGATGATCCGGATCCTGTGTGAATTCCGTTGCTTTGCTCTTATACAGATCAACATTGCCGATCCGGAAGCCGCGGGCATACAGTTCTTCGCACACTTCCAGTGTATCGTAGAGCGCTTTTTCTTTGTTGGATACAGGATTTTCAGAATGACGGTCAGCCATTCTGGCAGCGATATCCGCCATGCGGATCTGAACTGCTTCAAGTCCCTTGCTCATTGTTTCTATCTCATATGCATCACATCTGAGCGTGAAATACTGGATATAGAAATTTACCGGTTCATGTACTTTATACCAGGCAATGCGGATCGCCATCATAACATACGCAACCGCATGCGCTTTCGGGAACATGTACTTGATCTTCTTGCATGAATCGATATACCAGTCAGGTACATCATGTTCCTTCATGGTTGCTTCATATTCCGGTTTCAATCCTCTGCCTTTGCGGACATCTTCCATAATTTTGAAAGCATCAATAGGCTTCAGCTGCTTGTCAAGAAGATATGTCATGATATCATCACGGCATCCGATAACTTCTTCCAGCGGATGTCCCTGCTGAATCAATGTCTGAGCATTTCCTGCCCATACGTCTGTACCGTGAGAAAGACCGGAAATAATGACCAGTTCGGAAAACTTCTTCGGCCTTGTTTCTTCCAGAACTCTACGTGTTGTCTTCGTTCCGAATTCCGGAAGCCCCAGAGCTCCGGTCTCACGTTTATAAATACGCGTATCTGCTTTCAAAGCAGTATCGGTTGAGAACAGTGAAAGAGTTTCCGGATCATTCATCGGCAGGGTCAGCGGCTTGTGATCGGCAATCGACTGCATCAGACGCATGCAGGTCGGATCTACATGACCAAGAATATCGAATTTCAGTACGTTATCATGAATGTCATGGAAGTCGTAGTGTGTGGTCATCCACGCACTGGTAGGATCATTTGCAGGATACTGTACAGGTGTAAAATCTTCAGCGATATAACCTTCGGGAATGATGATGATGCCGCCGGGATGCTGTCCTGTTGTTCTCTTGACGTTGGTGCAGCCTGCCGCAAGATAGTCTTTCATCGGCTTGCGCATATTATCAATTCCCATTTTTTCACAGTATCCGGTAACATAACCGAATGCAGTCTTGTCTGCGACAGTACCGATGGTACCGGCACGGAAAGCATGGTCTGCACCGAAGACTTCCTTGATAAACGCATGGGCCCGCCATTGATATTCATTGGAGAAATTCAGATCAATATCCGGTACCTTGTCAGCATTAAAGCCAAGGAACGTCTGGAAAGGAATATTTTGCCCGTTTCCGAGCATTGTTCCGCCGCAGTGCGGACATACTTTATCAGGGAGATCAAAACCTGATTTCACATTGATATCATCAATCCATTCTGTATAGTTGCAGTGCGGACAGCGGTAATGAGGTTTCAGCGGATTTACTTCCGTGATTCCCGACATGGTAGCTGTAAAAGAAGAACCAACGGAACCACGGGAACCGACAACATAACCGTCATCATTGGATTTTTTAACAAGCAGATGAGCAATGTAATAATGCACATCGAAGCCGTTGGTAATGATATTGTTCAGTTCAAAGTCAAGACGGTCCATTACAATATCAGGAATCTTGCCTTCAAACTCATAATCGCGTTTTGCAGTTGCATGACAGATCTCACGCAGTTTCTTGTCCGAATCCACAATATGAGGCGGGAATGTTCCGCTTGGTACAGGCTGAACGGAATCGAGCTGTTCAAACAGCATCAAAGGATTCTTGACAACAATCCGGTCAATCAGTTCAGGATCATCCAGCCATGCAAATTCCTTCTTCATTTCCTCTGTAAAGCGAAGATGCTGATCAGGATTCTTTGTTTTCCTGCGGAGTTCGTCATCACGGATATAAAGCGGATGGAAGGCACCGCCGACACCTTGTGCCACAATATAAACATCACGGAAAATCTTCTGATCCCTGCGCAGATAATGTGCATCAGAATCAGCGATTACAGGAATATTCAGTTTCTCAGCCATGGCAATAATGCGCTTCTGCACTTCCTTTACACGGTTCAGTGAAGGAACACTTCCCATCGTTACAAATGTAGAGTAATTCGCCAGCGGCTGAAGTTCGATGTAATCATAGAATGCCATTGCATTCATCAGTCTCGTATCATCCCCGTTGCATCCGAGTTCCCATACTTCACCATTCAGGCAGGCACTGCCGATCAGCAGGTTCTCTCTTGCCTTCTGCAGAGAACTTCTGAGAATGCGTGCTTCCGCGGCAACATCCGTACCTTCCTTGCCGGCTGATTTTCCCGTAACGGAAAGAGTCTTTACATTAGATTCCGTAACGAGCTTGTACAGGTCACGAAGACCGTCATGATTCTTTGCGACTACACACACATGACTCTTGAAAACTTTCTTGAATGCATCATCCCCCTGCAGCATGTTCTGCAGGTCGTTGATTGTTTCGCAGCCGAACTTTTCTTTTGCGTCTTTCAGAAGACAGATCATGACACCGCCCAGTGCATCCGCATCATAGTCGGCACGATGCGCGCTTTCTTCATCATACTCAACATGATAGTATCTGGAAAGATTGCCCAGTCTGTACTGTTTTCTGTCTTTCAGTACTGCACGGGACATATCAAGAGTATCAATTACAACATTCTTCATCGGAGGTCTTCCGATTCTGCGAAGTTCTTCATTCATGAAATGATAGTCAAAAGTCGCATTATGCGCTACCAGCACGTCGTCCCCGATCCATTCAAGGATTTCATCACATGCTTCGGCAAATGTCTTCGCATTTCTTACCATCTCATTTGAGATGTTTGTTTTCTTTGTAATAAAAGGAGGTATGGGCATCGGGGGTTTGATAAACATCTGAAGTCTTGAAACTTCCTGCTGATTTCTCAGCTTGACCGCACCGAATTCAATAATGGAATCGTATTTGCAGGAAAGACCTGTGGTTTCAAGGTCAAAAGAGACGAGTGTAACATCATCGATCTTCTGGTCTGTACCGTTTCTTACAATCATCAGCCGGTCTTCTGCCATATTCATTTCACATCCAAGACCTACCTTGAAAGGACGGTCCGGATTCTTTTTTGCACATGCCTTGCCGGTATTGAACGCTTTTACAAAAGACTGTACATCCGCATGATCGGTAATCACAATACCGGGATGTCCGATATCATAAGCGTAATTGATAATATCCTTGATATCACAGACTCCGTCCATTTCAGACATATTGGAATGCATATGCCATTCAACACGTTTGACTTCTGCTGTATCGACCGGTTTGACGCGTACTGCAGGAGTGATCTGCTGGGCATTGCAGACGAGATCTCTGGCAAAGTTGTCATATTCAATCCTGCCGTAGACTTTGATCCGGTCTCCCTGATTCACCTGATTCAGCTCCTCACGGGTAAGATTTCTGCCTTCAAAGCGTTTCACCTGTATTGCATCTGTACCGTCAAAAACAGATAATGTCTGAATGATTCTTCCTGTTTTCTTGATTTCGATTTCTTCTTTTGCAAAGACATCACCTTCGAACTGGATTTCAGCCATGCCGTCTCTGACATCATGCAGATCAATCTTTGTATAGTCTTCCATCTTGGGGCGGGCATATGACTTTTTTCTGACTTCCTGCTGTACAGGTTCGTCCGGCTGATATGATACAGCGACGGAACCGATCTGCATTTCTGCAGGTCTGGAAACTTCACATGTAACCGCAAGCTTTGTGCCGATTTCCGCAAGATGCTTTTCAAGTTCGGCAATACAGACAGAAGCACGTTCGGATCCTGCTTCATCCGCAAAAAGGAAGCGGACCACTTCATGTATATCATCAAATGTGTAATTATTCGAAGCAAGCATTTCACAATCGGGATATACGCTGGCAATCATGCTCAGATATCTCTTGAGTTCGGCAGCGGAAATCGTTCTGATATCCGCATCAACAAAGAGTACGGCTGCAGATCCAAGCAGAGCTTCAAGATCAGAGCAGAAAGCAGTATATTCAGCAAAAGGAAGAATTCTTTCTGTATGCATATGAACTTCAATCCTGTTTTCCGCACGATAAAAACGCACTGCTGTTACAAATGCATTCTCCATAGACGGATATTTTCCGGCAAAAGCTCCGCCGGCCATTTTTTCCAAAGCTATTGTCATATGAATCCTCCTCAGCGCAGAATATCATAACACAAAAAACAGCCTCCGCATCGGAGACTGTTTTGAACTGCGTGTTATTTCAGAAGAGACTTCAGAAGTTTCTTGGCTGACTTCACACCGTAATTTACAGCTTCATTTTCAACACGGTTGACAATCTTCTTGCCGAACTTTCCTAAAGCTTCCGCTTTTTCCTTTTCTTTCTTAGCCTGCGCTTTCGCTTCTTCTTTTGCTTTCGCCTCTTCAATCTTCTCCTGCTTTTTCTTTTCAGCAGCGAGCTGCTTTTCTTCCTCTTCCTGTGCATAGAGAGCTTCCATACGTTCATAAGCACTTTCAGGATCGATATCCTTTTCATACTTTCCGTAAATGGAATCACCCTTTACAGCACGTGAGATCGCATCAGCGTCAGCTGCGGACATGCTGGAACGAGGAGGCAGAATCTTTGTTTTCTGTACAATTGTCGGAGCACCTTCTTCATCAAGGACAGAAACAAGAGCCTGGCCTGTCTTCATATTGCAGATCAGATCTGCTGCATCAAGATCAGGATTCTGTCTGAAGCTTTCCGCAGCCTGTTTGACAGCTTTGATTTCTGCAGGTGTATAAGCACGCAGAGAATGCTGAATACGGTTGGAAAGCTGTGCAAGAACAGCAGAAGGAATATCGGCAGGTGACTGTGTACAGAAGAAGACACCGATTCCTTTGGAACGAATCAGCTTGATAATCTGCTCAACTCTGCTCTGCATTTCCTTGGAACCGTCATCAAACAGCAGATGTGCTTCATCAAAGAAGAAGACCATCTTAGGCTTGCCGGAATCACCTACTTCAGGCATTGTTGTATAGATCGTATCCAGCAGCCAGAGCAGGAATGTGGAGTAAAGCATAGGATGCTGGAAAAGCTTGGAGCATTCAAGAATATTCATCATGCCCTTGCCGCCTTCTGTCACCATGAAATCATCAATATTCATTGCCGGCATGCCGAACATCTGTGTTCCGCCCTGCTGTTCAAGCTGAAGAAGCTTGCGCTGGATTGCACCGACAGACTGTTTTGCAACATTGCCGTACTTGACAGTTAAATCTGCTGTATGCTGACCGACATATTCTGTCATCGCCTGAAGATCTTTCAGATCGATCAGATCCAGCTGCATATCTTCAGCAGCTTTGAAAATAATATTCAGCACACCTTCCTGTGCATCCGTCAGTTCCAGAATTCTTGCCAGAAGAACAGGATCCATATCCTGCAGTACGGCACGGATCGGATGACCGTTTTCTCTGTATACATCATAGAAATGCACCGGATATTTACATACTTCGTAATCTTCAACACCCATGGAATCCAGACGGTCCTGGATTCCGGACATATCACCTTCTCTGATCATGCCTGAAAGATCGCCTTTGACATCAGCGATGAATGTAGGTACACCGAGGTCGGATAAAGATTCAGCGATTACTTTGAGCGTTACTGTTTTACCTGTTCCGGAAGCACCGGCGATAAGACCATGACGGTTCATCATGGAGGGAATCATGGAAATTTCGAGATCATCGGCTTTTCCGATCATCAGTTTTCCGTCTTTCAACATAATGTTTTTCTCCTTTTTCTCTGTTGTGAATTATGCTATGCGGATACCGCCGCAGTCTCTGATTCTCAATGTATAGCAGCAGCCGCTGCCGAATACTGATTCCATTGTACTGATGTACGTATCTGCCAGATCATCCGGAACAAATGCCTGAACAGTCCCTGCAAAACCGCCGCCGTGGACTCTGCACGCTCCTTTTCTGCCGAGAACTTCCTCACTTAATGCAAGTGCTGCGGCCACTGCCTGATGCCTTGTATCAGACGGTACCATGATATTCTGCAGGAACATATAGCTGCTTCTTCCTGATTCATTTACCAGATTCAGGAACTCCTGAAGATCACCGGACCTGAGGGCATCAGCCTCGGCAGCAGCACGCTCTGTTTCATTCAGAAAATGATATGCTCTCAGGAAAGCTCTGTCACCTGCTTCCTCTCTGATCTTTGAAGCATTTGCGAGGAAATCCTGCTTTGTGCATCTGCTTAGAACATCCTGTCCCATTACTTTCGCAGCTGCCTTCATTTCAAAAGGAATCGCGCTGTACTCATCACTGAGATCCGCATGACTTGCTCTGACATCGGTAAGAATCAGTTTCATGCCGTAATCTGCGGGATTGAAGTCAACTTTTTCAACCACCGGGTTTTCGTTATCATAGAAATCAATTGCGCAGAAGGAACCGACGGAGCATGCCATCTGATCCATCAGACCCGACGCTTTCATAAAGTACACATTTTCCGCATACTGACCTGTCTTGGCAATGGTTTCAGCAGATACTTCCGCATTGTTGTAAAGATAGCTTTCAATCGTTCCGATCAGCACTTCGAAAGCTGCTGAAGAAGACATGCCGCCTCCGGCTATGACATCCGTTTCGGCATAAGCAGAGAAACCGCCGGCCTTGTAACCTCTTCTGACAAGTCCTGCTGCCACACCTCTGATCAGCGCTTCGGTTGTATTCTTTTCTTCCGGCACAATTTCGAGACTGTCCAGATTTACAGGTTTCACAGTAAATCCTGCAGATGCATAGCGGACAACATTTTCTTCAGTGGGAATGACAACGCAAGCAATATCCAGATTGATGCTTGCTGCGAGCACTCTGCCGAGCTGATGATCCGTATGATTACCGCCGACTTCCGTACGTCCCGGTGCACTGAAAAGCATTGCCTCGCGGTCACCGTAAATTGCCAGTGCCTTGTACAGAACAGATGTCCATCTTTCTTTCTGATGAGCAATTTCATCATCACCGTAAAGACGGATCATTGTCTGATCGATCGTTGTTCCTTTTAAAGCTTCAATCAGTTCCGTAATTTTCATAAATCTGCCTTTCTTTTTAAACAGCCATTTTCTCAAATGCATTTCTCGCTGCATTCTGTTCCGCTTCTTTTTTCGATGAACCCTCTCCGGTTCCGAGAATAAGACCGTCCAGAATTACATTCATGACAAATACCGGCTTATTGGACGGCCCGGTCTGGCTGACCAGTTCATAACGGACTGTCTTTCGAGTATCGGCCTGCACATATTCCTGCAGCTTCGTCTTGTAATCATGAATGACTCCGACATCTTCCGGGTGGGCAAGCCGTGGTGTAATGCAGTCATTAAGAATGTTATCTACAGCCGGCATTCCCTGATCAAGATACAATGCCCCGAGGAATGCTTCAAAAGCATCCGCAATAATTGTGTCATTTTCACGGCCGCCCATCTTCTCTTCGCCTGCTCCAAGCATCAGATAATCATTCAGGTGCATTTCTCGTGCATAGATTGCAAGTGCTTTTTCGCATACAAGTTCTGCTCTCAGTCTGGACATTTTTCCTTCCGAAATATTCAAAGGAAAGATTGCATTGGAACTCCAGAGCTGCAGTACTGCATCTCCCATAAATTCAAGACGTTCGTTATTCTGTCTGCTTTTATGTTCATTCGCATAGGAACTGTGCATAAAAGCCTGTTCGATCAGTGCTGTATTCTTAACCGTAATTCCGCGGTCGTTCAGCCATTTGAAAATTGTCAAAATATTACCTCCTAGTCCGCAAAGCCGGCATTGCTGCCGCAGTATTCTCTTACACTGTCAAGCATTGCCGCATAATCCGGATTATCCTGGTTTTCAATCATCTTCAGAGCATCTTCCCTTGCTGTTTTTATAATACCGGTATCTTCAACAATATTACCTAAAATAAAATCAGGAAGTCCGCTCTGCCTTGTACCAAGTATATCACCCGGTCCGCGCAGACGTAAATCTTCATTGCTGATTTCAAAGCCGTTATTTGAACGTACAAGTACATTAAGACGTTCTTTTGCGGTATCTTCCTTGTTTCCCGTGAGCAGCCAGCATCTGCCCCGCGTACTGCCTCTCTGTACTCTTCCTCTCAGCTGATGAAGCTGTGAAAGCCCGAAACGGTCCGCATCGTAAATGATCATGCCTGTTGCATTGACAACATTCATTCCTACTTCAACAACGGTAGTGGAAACCAGTATCTGTGTTTTGTTTTCATAGAATTCCTGCATCACATTCTGTTTATCATCGGAACTCATACGGCCATGCAGTATACCCACATGATAACCACAGAAAAGCTTTCCCAGTGCTTCTGCCGTATCATAAACATTTCTGGCATTATATGCTTCATTCTCTTCAACAGCCGCACAGATGACATACAGCTGATGACCGTCATTCAGGATTTCCTTTACTTCATCCAGTACGGAACGGAAGGAGTTTTCAAAAATTGCCTTCGTAACCGGAGCCTGTCTTCCCGGAGGCATTGTCTCAATTGTAGAGATGTCCATATCACCGAAAAACGTAGATGCCAGTGTACGCGGAATCGGTGTCGCTGTCATCAGAAGGAAATCAACCTGGTGTCCTTTTTCTCTCAGTGTCCTTCGCTGCTCTACGCCGAATCTCTGCTGCTCATCTGCAGCTACAAAACCAAGATTCCGGAATGTCACCTCATCTTGAAGAATACTGTGCGTTCCGATGAGAATATCAGTCTTTCCATCAGATGTATCTTTGATGATTCTTTTTTTCTCTGCAGATGCAAGGCCTGAGTAAAGAACTTCTATATGTATCCCTGTATCCTTCAGAATTGCGTTCAGAGACTCAAAATGCTGACGGGCAAGGATTTCCGTCGGCGCAAGCAATGCGGCCTGATATCCGCTTAAAACAGCCGCATAAAGGGACAGAGCAGCCACAACCGTCTTGCCGCACCCTACATCACCCTGCACAAGGCGGTACATAGGTTTCGAAGATGACATATCCTTCAGAATATCATCAAGAGCTTTTTTCTGATCCGGTGTCAGAGCAAAAGCAAGGGAGCTTTCCAGTGCATCCATTTTCTTTTCGGAAAAAACACGAGGTGATTTATATGCACCGCCGAAGTCCAGCTGTTTCATATACTGAATTGCTGTGAAATACTTCAGGAATTCTTCATATTTCAGCGTTCTGCGGGCAAGTCTGATATCATTCTCATTTTCCGGAAAATGAATTCTTCTAAGTGCATCTGATTTTCTCAGCAGACGGTAGGCACGAATATACTCTTCAGGAACAATGTCATAAATCTCATTCTCAACCGACTCAAAAACCTTGGCGACGCAGTCACGTACGGTTCGCTGCTGAATGCCCTCTTTTAATGCATAGACCGGAGAAGCCTTGTCATGTTCGCTGATCGGTTTTGTATCATAGTTCATTGCAGTCACTTTATTGCCGCCCATATAAATGCCGGTAATCGTAACGATCTGATTCAGAACAAGACCCTTCGCCCATGGTCTGTTGAAAATTGTAATTTTAAGCACATGATCGTATGCCATCACTTCAAATGTCGTACTGGTAAGGTTTCCTTTGCGCCATGAGCGTGCTTCTTTCACAATTTCTCCTTCAAATACAACTCTTTCCTTCAGCTGCCATGTTTCAAAAGGCTTTTCGTTGATGATATCGTAACGTACGGGATAATAAGAAAGAAGTTCATCTGCAGTATGAAGGCCGAGACGTTCAAGTACTTCAAGACGTTTTTTTGTAAGTTTTAATGACTTATCAGACAGCAGCATATATAAATTATAACATTGAGAATGAAAAGACTGCGGCAAATATGCTGCAGTCTTTCAGCAAATCACTGTATAAAACGGGAATCAGATAATACCCCAGGAATAACGCGGTTTGATCCAGGGAAGAAGAATCTGCTCGTTTTCACTGATATGACCGACAAGGTTGTATTCTGCAGAAACTTCAATATCTTTAAGTACAATCCAAAGTTCACCACGGTAATGCTCAAGATTGTCGTTTACAATCAGAAGATCACCTCTGTGTGCGGTAAATCCCTCTGTGGATCTTGCCGGAATAGATCTTCCTTTGAATACTACTCTCGGCCAGGAGGAACGGATGATCAGATCATTGCAGTCATCACGGCTTGCATGCTTGTCCCAGAAAATAATCTCTCTTTCCGTTTCGGTAAGATCATCAGCGAGATCAGCACGTACACAGATCTTAGAAATATCCGTATTTGCAAGTGTTCTGAGTTCTTCTTCGGACGCAAAGCAGTTTCCGATCAGAATATCCTGGGCAAGATCAATTGCATTCATATGTCTTAACTGAAGATCAACCGGAAGATCGCGGTGCATTTCCAGTGTAGGCAGGCCGTCATAGACAGGCCAGGGTCCGAAAGTATCCTTCTGCTGCGAACTGATAAAGCTGGCAATATGCATTCCGGCTTTTGCATAGCGGCTGTGAAGTTCAATATATCTGTCCAGTCCCATGCCGGTATGACGCTGCGGAAAGAAATTGGAGCAGAAACACATATTGTCTTTCTGTGCTCCGCATAACAGCATGTTTTCTACCGGGAGTGTACCGGACGCATTATACTCAATTTTAATTCCTTCTTTGTTGTGAGTGATGGCAATATCTTCCATTTCTCCGAAATGTCCGTCCAGACGAAGGATATCAAACCCGATCTCCTTGAATACAGACAGATCATACGGTGTCGCTCCCATCTTTTCGAAAACCTGCGGGTTTGTATCTACAGATACGGTCAGACCGGATTCATGAGCTGCAGAACAGAATCTTTTAAAAGTTACAATCGTGTCTTCACGTGATTCTGTAACGGAAAGAAAGCAGGTAAAAACTCTTTTGAAGCCGAGAGAGCCGGCAAGTTTCATATATGCAAATGCCTTCTCTTCAGTCGTATGTTCCGGATAAACGGAAATGCCCAGTTGTTTCATTATGATCATTCCTCCTGAAAAATCTTTGAATATATAACTATCATACACGATTTTGTGTTTCTTAAAACATGCAAAAAGGCACACAGCATCAATGCAAAGATCTCTGCACCGTTTCGTCCGGATTGTTTTCCGGCAATATAAAAGCTCATAATGAACGTTTGAATCCATTCACTATGAGCTTGTTTCTGCTGTCAGATGTATTGCTTACTCAACACCGATAAAGAAGGAATATACAGGCTGTCCGCCATCCTGAAGGTCAACATCGATTTCATAGTTCTCATCGATGAATGCTTCAACTTCGGATGCTTCTTCATCTGTAGCATCTTCACCCTTGATGATTGTGACAATTTCTGTATCCTCATCAACCATAGCTTCAATCAGTGCCTTTGCAGCTTCCACACGTGTTGAAGCTGTTGCGATAATTTCCTTTTCCTGAATAGCCATATAATCACCGGCATGGATTTCACGGCCGTCCATTGTTGTATCCTTGATCGCATAAGTGACTGAGCCTGTCTTCACATTGGCAATTGCTTCAGACATTGTTGCCTTGTTAACTTCAAGTTCTTCTTCAGGGTTGAAATTAATGCATGCACTGATTCCCTGAGGAACAGACTTTGTTTCGAGAACGATGACATCCTTGTCTTCCGTAACTTCCGCAGCCTGCTTTGCAGCCATGACAATATTGGAGTTGTTAGGGAGAATAAAGATATGTTTTGCATTCACCTTGCTGATTGCAGTTACGAAATCCTCGGTAGAAGGATTCATCGTCTGTCCACCTGATACTACATAGTCAGCACGGTAATCTGTGAAGAGCTTTACAAGACCCTCACCGGCTGCGACTGCAATCAATCCGTATTCTTTAGCGTCATCCTTTTTTGCAGGGACAATGATGGAAGGACTCAGTTCACCATTCAGATTTTCGATCTGAATCTTTGTAAATTCACCGTATCTCTGAGCAAGTGTGATCACTTCACCGGGCATCAGTGTATTGATTCCGGCCTTGATTACATTCTCTTCAATAATCAAAGTTGCATCTGTGCCGAGCTGTTCCAGAGACTTGCGGAAACGCTCCTCCTTGAATGAACCGGCGCTTCTGCCTTTCAGTTCAAGAATATACTCAGCACGGTAACCAGCCGCACGGTTTTCCTTCTTTTCGGAAACTGCAGACTTTTCTGCTTCTTCGACAGTTACAGGTTTTCCGTCCAGGAATGCTTTGAATCCTTTGAAAACATACACAAGACCTGCACCGCCGGAGTCTACTACATTTGCTTCCTTTAATACAGGAAGAAGTTCGGGTGTTCTGGCAAGAGACTTTTCACTTGCAGTCACAACTTCGTTCATCAGACCGTTCAGATCTGCTTCAGGGTGTACTGTCATATACAGTGAAGCAGCTTCGGAACTTTCTCTGATAACAGTCAGGATCGTACCTTCAACAGGTCTCATAACAGCCTTGTAAGCAAGCTTTGAGCCGTTAACGAGAGCATCTGCGAAATCCTGTGCATTCAATGTTTCCTTGTTCTGCACAGACTGATAGAAGCCTCTGAAGATCTGAGAAAGAATAACACCTGAATTTCCGCGGGCACCCATCAGCAGTCCTCGGGAGAATGTCTTTGCAATTACAGGAAGAGATTCACTTCCGCTTTTGTTTACTTCAGCGACACCGTTGGAGAATGTCAAAGACATGTTTGTACCGGTATCACCATCCGGTACAGGGAATACGTTCAATGCATCTACATCCTTCTTATGTCCCACAAGGTTGTTGGAACCGGATGCGAGCAGATTTTTTAATGCAGCACCATTCATCTGATCCATATCAGTCTCCGTTGTCCATTACACGGACACCCTGAACAAATACATTAACTGCATTGATTTCAACAGAAAGAGTTTTCTCAAGCATATACTTTACTTTCTTCTGAGCTTCAGCAACAACTTCAGAAATCTTGATGCCGAAACTTACGATAATATACAGGTCAATTTCAAGACCATCATCAGTGTTCTTGACAATAACACCTCTTGCATAGTTTTCTTTATTCAGCAGTTCAGCCCATCCATCACGGAGAATCTGCCTGCTTGCCATACCTACAACACCATAGCATTCAGTAATGACACCGCCAGCAAGTGAGGCTACTGCTTCTTCTGATACGGAAATCGTTCCGTAGTTTGTCTGCTTTTCTACGTTCATGAAAATAGCTCCTTATAAACGATAGTCATTATAACAAAAAAAGTGAAGGAAACAAATCTTTCTGACTTAACCTTCACTTTATTCTCATTCTTGTTCTTCGTTATCCTCTTCCGCCTCAAGGAATCCGCTGCTGTAGAGACCCTTCTCATAGTTGTCCTGGAAGTTTTCATCAATCACCTCAAGACCGTCGTCATCTACAGGAATCGGAATCTTCTTTCCTTCGTCATCAACTGCATATGAGCCGTCTGAAGTGGTGTAATAATGCTTGATTACAGCATCCCCGTATTTGTTGGTAAGAGCAGTACCGTCAGCTTTTGTCCAGTATTCCTTGCCGCTGTTGTCAGTATCCCAGGGACACTGCGATGATACAAGTACAGATTTACTGTCATCTTTATACTGTGCATAGAGGCACTGGGAGTGATTATTCTGCTTGGCGTAGACTTTGCTGTATCCTTTCAGCATATACACAGTATCATAGCCTGCGACTACATAGCCGCCGGTATTCATCAGAATTTTCAAGGTTTCACTGTCATATGCCATAGAATACTGTGTAATTTCCGAAATATCCGCAATAACATCACTGTCCAGAGAAGCAAGAGCATTCACCAGTCTTCTCTGCTGTTCAAATTCCTCAAAACCGTCAATCTTCGGAATTTCAGAAATAATCGTCTGGTAATCATATGTCATTTCTGTTGTAGACTGATCGGCGAAAAGAATGGTAAGTGTATCATCACCGCGATATCCGACCGCCTTTTTTTCTTCAATCCGAATACGAAGGACATTTCCTGCAGCCATTTCCACTTTTGCATTCTCTATCATCGGATCTTTTTCCAGCCGCAGTTTCAGAACCGGCGGAAGGCAGAGATAGAAAATACTCTCTGTGTCAACTCCGGCTGTTTCCAGAATATAATCGCCTGAAAGAATATGATTTCCGGTCACGGAAACAGAGCGGACTCTTGATGCAGGATTCAGCATGCCGGCAATGAGAATCAGTAAAATACCGGCGATCAGACCGGCTTTGGCAGACATCGGCTGATAGAGGCGGAAAGCACGTGCAACATTCAGTTTTCTGTTCTCAGCAAAAACTTTCTCAACATGTTCGCCAAACTCAGGTTTTGTTTTCTTTCTGCGTTTCACACGCGGTAATCTTACCAATTGAACTTCTCCACTTCCGTATGAAGATCAACTCCATACTTTTCTCTGACGCCTGCCTGAATCTCTTCAATCAATGCAAGGTAGTCATCTGCAGAAGCATTTCCTGTGTTAACGATGAAATTGCAATGCTTTTCACTTACCATCGCACCACCCTTTTTCATGCCTCTGTAACCAATGTCCGCAACAAGTTTCCAGGCATTCAAGCCTTCAGGATTGCGGAAAACAGATCCGCAGCTGGGATATTCAAGAGGCTGTGAAGCCATACGTCTTTCACGTCTGTCCGTCATCAGTCTTTCAATTTCAGCGGAATCCTCCTGCTTAAGATGCATACGTACTCCCAGAATAATCCACTCGGGATGTTTCTGGAAAATACTCGCTCTGTATGCAAAATCACATTTCTCATTCGGCATCCATTCCGTTCTGTCGTCATGAAGTACAAGAACTTCAGTAACAACTTCACTGATACTGCTCTTATATGCACCTGCATTCATAAATACAGCTCCGCCGACTGTTCCGGGAATGCCGCTGGCAAACTCAAGACCGGAAAGTCCGCGTTTCATCGCCATAACGGAAAGAGCAATAATCGATGCACCTGCACTGACGACTGCATCATCTCCGATAAAATGAATGTCATCCATATAACGGTCAAGGCGTATGACAACTCCTTCATAGTAGCGGTCGGAGCATAGAAGATCACTGCCTTTGCCGATGACTTTCCATGAAGCATTCTGTTCTCTGAGAACCTTCATGATCTGCATGAGTTCCAGATCATCTTCCGGATAGACACAGTACGCAGCCATTCCTCCGATTCTGAGTGTTGTCATCTTCTTGAACGAAACATCTCTTTCAGTATCGGAGATTGAACTTAATACATCATAAAGATCATTCATGTACAAGTTCCTCCAGCAGTTTTATGATCTGCTCAGCAGCGTCAGTTCTGCCGGAAGCTTTCGCACGTTCCGACATGTTCTTTCTTCTCTCAGGATCTTTCATCAGGCTGTTGACCATTGCCGAAAGAGACTCCGCATTCAGATCTTTTTCTTCCAGAATGGCAGCAGCGTCCTGCTTTACAAGCTCCATGGCATTGAAGTATTGATGATTGTTTGGTACGTACGGACTGGGAATCAGAACGGATGGTGCACCGGTTGCGGCAATCTCAGCCATTGTTGTAGCACCTGCTCTGGTAACAGCAAGAGCACATCCTTTAAGCATCTTCTTGCCGTCCACATAATCCACGATCTTGATTCTGTCATTGCTTTGGTAGCTGAATTTATACTCATTTGACTTTCCGGCAGCGATAACCACCTGGAAATCATGGTCGAATAAAGGACAGGCTTCATCGATCACTTTCGATACTGAAGAAGAGCCGAGTGATCCCATCATAAAGACTGCAAAGGGGATATCGGGATTCAGACCGATCTTTTCAAGAACTGCAGGATCCCATTCTGTTTCAGCTGCGAGTGCTGCCTGCGGATTACCGAGAAGTCTGATATTTGCCTTCGGCATCTGTTCTTTATTACACTCATAACAAGTGACGACTGCATCACACTTGTTCGCAAGGAACTTGTTTGCCTTTCCTGCAAAACTGTTCTGTTCATGAAGAACAGTAGGAATATGTGCTGACTGTGCAGCACGGATTAAAGGAACAGAGATGTAATTTCCGAATCCCATGCAGATATCCGGTTTCTCATCCTTGAGAATCTTTCTGCATCTGATCTCGGCTTTGATCAGAGAAACGGCTGATTTCATTTTGGCAGCTAAGCCGCCGTTTGTCCCTGTCATTTCAAGTCCGTAAAACTTATAGCCCATCTCCGGAATGACTTTTGCTTCCATTCTGTTGCTTGAGCCGAAGAAAACAATCTCTGTTTCAGGCTTCTTTTCAAGCATGATCTGAGCTAATGCAGTTGCTGGATAAATATGTCCACCGGTTCCGCCGGTTGCGATCATAACTTTCATGGATATACCTCCATCTGAGCTATTCTAGCATATCACATGCCTGTTGCACAAACATAGAAAAACTCCTGTATCTGAGACAGGATACAGGAGTCTTACTTAGAAATAATTGTTTCCAGGCGTTCTCTTACTTCATCAATCCCGGTTTTTTTAACTGAATCAACAGCAGTGATCGAAGCCAGAGGAACATCGAGGACACCGGAAATTTTGCGCATATTCTGAAGCAGTGCCGAGCGGGAAAGCTTGTCTGCTTTCGTACATACAACAAGAATCGCAAGATGTGAAGCACGGCCGTATTCGATCATGTCGATATCGTCATCACTGGGAACTCGTCTTGCATCAAGAACAAGAACCATTCCTTTGAGCTGTTCGCGTTCCTGACAATACGGTTCTATCAGTTTGCCGAAAGCAGCAGCGCTTTTTGCATCGCTGGTTGCATAGCCGTAGCCGGGTGCGTCCGTAAAGACAAGACGATGATCAATTTCAAAAAAGTTCAGAAGTCTCGTTTTACCGGGAGTTTTTCCTGAATAAGCAAGATTCTTTCTGTTGGTCAGAGCATTGATCAGAGAACTTTTACCGGCATTTGATCTGCCGCAGAAAATAATTTCGGGGAGATCACTTTCCGGCCATTGCGTCCTGTTCGCCGCAGTTTTGAGAAGAACGGCTTCTTTGTACTGCATTACTTCACCAATGCTTCCTGAAGAACTTCAGAAACGTTTTCTACAGGAATGAACTTGATAGATTCTTTAACAGCCTCAGGTACATCATCCAGGTCTCTCACATTGTTCTTAGGGATAAGAATTGTTGTGATACCGACACGATGAGCAGCAAGGGATTTTTCTCTTAAGCCGCCGATCGGAAGTACATTGCCGCGCAGTGTAACTTCACCTGTCATAGCAAGATCACTTCTTACAGGTGTATTTGTAAGTGCGGATACGAGAGCTGTTGTCATCGTAACACCGGCAGAAGGACCATCCTTCGGGACTGCACCTTCAGGTACATGAATATGCATATCATGCTTGTCGAAGAACTTAGGATCAATGCCGTATTCATCTGTATGAGCTTTAATGTAATCCAGAGCAATTGTTACGGATTCTTTCATGACATCACCGAGCTGGCCTGTCATAACGATACCGCCTTTGCCTTCAAAGTAATTTACTTCAATCTGAAGAACATCACCGCCGAACTGTGTATAAGCAAGACCTGTTACGACACCAACCTGATTCTTCTTTTCTTTTGAACCATAGTCGAAAATCGGTTTGCCGAGCCATGCAGCAATCTTCTTTTCCGTGATTGTTACACTCTTCTTGCCGTCCTTGAGTACAGCAAGTACTGTTTTGCGGCAAAGGGATGCAATAACACGCTCAAGCTGACGTACGCCCGCTTCTCTTGTGTAATGACGGATAATGTAGAGAATCTCTTCATCCTTGAGTCTGAACTGGGAACTCTTCAGGCCGTTCTCCTTGAGCTGCTTGGGGATCAGGTGTTCCTTGGCAATACGAACCTTGTCAATTTCCGTATAAGAAGGAAGTTCGATAATTTCCAAACGGTCTCTCAGCGGAGCGGGAATATTTTCAAGATAGTTTGCTGTTGCAATGAACATAACCTTGGAAAGATCATAAGGTTCTTCCAGATAATGATCACTGAACACGGAGTTCTGTTCAGGATCAAGAACTTCAAGAAGTGCATCACTGGGATCACCTTTGTAATCCGCACCCATCTTGTCAAGTTCATCAATCAGGAATACAGGATTGATCACACCTGCTTTTTTCATTCCCTGAATTACACGTCCCGGAAGTGCTCCGAGATATGTTCTTCTGTGTCCTCTGATTTCAGCTTCATCACGTACGCCGCCCAGGGACATCTTTACGAACTTTCTGTCCAGTGCACGAGCTACTGATTTTGCAAGAGAAGTTTTACCGACACCCGGAGGACCGACAAGACACAGAATCGGGCTGTTAAGGTTGCCTGTCATCTGCTTTACAGCAAGATATTCCATGACTCTGTCCTTTACTTTATCAAGACCGTAGTGATCTTCATCGAGGACTCCTCTGACAGCAGTAAGATCTTCGTTGTCTTCAGTCATCTGCCACCAGGGTACATTCACAAGCCAGTCAAGATAAGTTCTTTCCACACTTGCTTCACCGCTTCCCTGCGGCAGCATTTCAAATCTGCGAAGTTCTTCAAGGGCCTTTTCCTTTACATGATCCGGATAAGGATTGTTCTCAATCATTTCACGGATTTTTGCAGCATCATCGGTCATGCTTGCAACGTCACCAAGTTCTTCGCGGATTGCCTTCAGTTTTTCACGAAGGTAATATTCCTTCTGACCTTCATCAATGTGTTCTTTTACCTTGTCATTGATTGTTGCATCGAGCTGGGAAAGTCTCTGCTGCCTTTCCATCTCTGCAATAATCATGATCATGCGTTCATTGATATTAAGTGTTTCAAGCAGTTTCTGTTTCGTTTCCTGTGAAAGCATGAAATACTGACCGATCTGGTCTGTCAGCGTTACAGCACTTACACCATGAGAAAGCTGATGAATAATATCAGCAGGCAGTGCTGCGGAAATATTAGGAACTTTCTCAAAAGAATTCACAATTCTCTTGACCAGAGCTACTTCTTCATCAGGATCACCCTGCTCATCTTCAAGCGGTTCAACCTGTGCCATCATAATGCGGCGGGAGTCTTCCAGTTCTGCAAGACGTGCGCGCTTCATACCAGTGAATGTAACACGCATAAAGCCTTCTTTGCGGCGGATCACCTTGATTTTGGCAATCGTTCCGACACTGTAGAGATTTTCCTGTTTAGGATCATCAACCATAATGTCATTCTGGCAGACAATGAATACCATGCTGTCAAAGCTGGTTGATGAATCATTGACAGCATTCAGAGACTTCTGTCTTCCTACTTCGATCATGACATCCTGACCTGGGAAAACAACAATGCCTCTTGTGCAGATTACGGGGACTCTTACCATATTCTCGTCCATATTTGCACCTCCTGTTGGTTATAACGAAATTTGGAAAAATAAGACGCAGTTCAACCGCGTCTTATTTCTGTTCGTATACAGTATCAATAGATACTTATTAATTTACTGCGGCTGCGGATTACTTGTTGTTTCCTTTGAGGAAATCAACAGCTTTCTGATTTGCAACATCCTTCATCAGCATAGTATCGGAAATATACTGTTTAACAACAGATACTTCCATCTGATATGAATCAGCGATGTTCTTGTATTCAGCTTCCAGATCTTCAGCTGTAGGAACAAAGCCTTCAGCCTTGGCAACAGCAGCAAGACCAAGTCTTACCTTGACTGTCTTTTCAGCCTGTTCTCTGTAGCTGTTCTTGAAGCTTTCAGCATCCATTCCCATCATCTGGATATACTGTGTCAGGCTCATGCCGTACTGCTGCAGCTGCTGCTGTACGCCGTTGATCTGATTCTGAACTTCACTTTCAATCATGGAATCGGGAATTTCTACTGTTGTAATAGCAGCAAGACCGTCCATCAGTTTTTCTTCGGCAGCGGATTCTGCTTCATTCTTGCGTCTTGATGCAATTCTTTCACGAACTGCATCTCTCAGTTCAGCAGCTGTTGAAACGCCCTTCATCTGAACATCAGCAGCGAAATCATCATCAACTTCAGGCAGAGTCTTTGTCTTAACGGAATTTACCTTTACTGTGAAGACAACAGCAGCGCCCTTCAGTTCTTCATTGTGATAATCTTCAGGGAAGCTGAGATCAAGATCCTTTGTTTCGCCTGCAGTTACACCGATCAGCTGATCTTCGAAACCGGGAATGAATGTGTTGGAACCGAGTTCAAGATCATATCCTGTTGCGGAACCGCCTGCAAATTCAACGCCGTCCTTCTTTCCTGTATAGTCGATGTTTACAATATCACCCTTTTCAGCAGCGCCTTCCTTGTCAGCAACTTCTGCATATCTTTCACGCATTGTTGTGATTTCATCTTCAATTTCTTCATCGGAAACTTCAACTTCCTCCACAACATATTCAAGAGACTTATAATCGCCTACTTCTGCTTCAGGTTCTACTTCAAATGTAAAGAGAAGAACGCACTTTTCTGCATTTACTTCCTTGACGTCGAGCTGCGGCTGTGAAATCGGCTCGAGATTGTTTTCAGCAAGAGCTGCACGCATCCAGTCGTTTGCGTTGTCATCGATTGCTGTTACCTGACGTTCTCCCATGGAAATTCTGGATTCCAGAAGATTTCTGGGAGCCTTTCCTTTGCGGAAACCTCTGATATCTGTTTTTGCAGCGAGCTTCTTGAATGCTTTCTCAGTAGCAGCAGTCCAAGTTTCGCCTTCGATTGTTACTTCCAGTTCGCCAGTTGATTTTTCTTTAAGTGTCCAAGTTGTTGACATGTTATACTCCTTTTTCATTAAATGCCGGTCAATTATAGCAAAGTTCGCGGATAAGTTCCACCGATACACAAACGTTTGCTGAATGTTTTTGTTTTAGCACTCCCGAAGCGTGCCTGCTAATATCCTACTCTTTACGATATTCCGTGTCAATTATGACAATCGAGAAATATCCTTAAGCAATGCTGTTTCTGCCGCCGCGATTTCACTGTAGACTTCTCCGTCATCCATCAGTTCACTGACTTGTTTTACAACTGATAAGGCAAGATCCTTTCCTTCCCCGGCATCATAACTCAGCGGAAGAAACATATAGACTTCGTGAATCAGTACGGAACGGCTCATCTGCAGAAGATCCGGATGTGAAGTTCCCAGCCACTGCACCAGGTAATCCAGAGCTTCCAGGAAACCTTCACTTTCATTGCACGGGGTTACACTGTCCGACCAGAACGTGTACTCTATATCATTTCGCTTCAGAATGAATTCATCACTGATTTCCTGCTGTGCCAGTGCTTCTATGATCAGGCTTGACGCCTCCGGCTGCGGCTCATTCTGCAGCCATTCTTTGATCTCATCGAGACATTCACGAAGATTTCTGGAACAGAGCTTTGATGCAGCTGCCAGCTGCATCTGCGGGCTTCCTTTCAGCTTGCGAAGAAGTGTATCAAGAGAATCCTCTCTTTCTTCCCTGCTTTCATTCATGTAATAGACAAGATCTCTTCTGATCCTGCGGATTTCATTTTCGAACTCTTCGGGAATATAAGGCATTTTCAGTTCCTGATCAATCATCGAAAGAGCATCACGGTATTTGCCTTCAGCCTCAAGTTCTTTGATTTCCTTCAAAGTTTCATCGTAATAACCTTCCACAGATTCCTCCTGCACAAATAAATAAGCTGCCGGAAAACCAGCAGCTTATTAATGGCGTCCTCGAAGCGACTCGAACGCTTGACCGTCCGCTTAGAAGGCGGGAGCTCTATCCAACTGAGCTACGGGGACATGAACTAGCGATAATTAATATACCAAACTTTTCAAAGATTGCAAGCATTATTTCAAAAGATCGCGATTCCAGTTTATTCTTTCTGCTGTAATCGTATCTCCGTCAATTGTTACAACCATATAAGAAGGTGCAGAACCATCACGGTTATGCCATACGGATCCCGGATTCAGCAGCCTGATCCCGTCAATCTCCGTATCAATATATTTGTGGAGATGACCGAAACATACGATATCACAGCCCTCAATCTTTGCTTTCTTTGCAAGCATCTGCAGCCTCGTTCCGTACATGTCAAGATGACCGTGAGTGATCAGGATACGGTGCCCTCCTACTCTTACAATGCGGCGGTTTTCAAAACCCATATAATCATTATTTCCGCGTACGCATGCAAATCCTGCCAGTTCATCCGGATACATCTCACTGTCACCGCAGTGAAAAAAATAATAATCCGAAGGATATGTATTCCGGATATAATCAATCTGCGCACGCTGTCCGTGGTTGTCGCTGACTACAATAATCGTTTCCGCCATAATAGTATTTTATACGAAAACGGGCATGAAAAGATATTCTTTTTTATCATATGTATCCTTGTGCAGAACTGATGTGTTAAAATATACCATACAAGGCGGTAGCTATATGAATCTGAATTTCAAACCTTACAGCATCATACTTCTTTATATCAGCATTGCTTTTCTTCTGTTCATGATTGTCTGTACTCTCTTATCTCTTCTGAAGCTGAAGAAAGCATTTGATGAGAAACAGCCTGTACTGGATGATCTGAAAAAGCAGGCTGAACTGATCAGTATCAAAACAAGTGCGGTTGCCGAAAAGAAAGCGGAAGACAGGAAGAAAAACAGAGTGATGAATGTTATGCTGCCTGTACTGCTTGCTGTTTACGACAGATATCGCAGAAATGCTGAGGCGCATGGTGTATCCGGTGTATTTGATTCAGCGAAATTCATCGCAACTAACGAAAAAGAAAGAAACAAGCTGATCGGCAAAGTAAAAAAAGCTCTCTGACGATAAAAGGTCCGGCATTTGCCGGACCTTTATTCTGTCTCCGTATATGCGCCGTGAAGAGCATCATAGATGTTATGTGCAACTTCAGCAGGTACATATTCTGCAATTTTTTCTTCGGATGCCTGTTTCAGGTTTGTAAAATTACCGAATTCCTTCAGCAGCAGCTTTTTTCGTTTGGGGCCGACTCCGGCAATATCATCAAGAACGGACTTTGTCTGCGCTTTGGAACGAAGCTTCCGGTGATAGGTAATCGCACTGCGATGAACTTCATCCTGCATACGCGTCAGCAGAAAGAAGAGACCGGAATTCTTGTCAATCGCAAAAGTGCTGCCGTCAGTATCCATCAGCGCATTTGTATTATGATGATCATCTTTCACAAGGCCGAGAATACGGATTGTATTCTCAAGTCCAAGAGACGTCAGAATTTCTACTGCGGCATTAATCTGCGTCTGGCCGCCATCTACCAGAATACCGTCAGGCATTCTTCCCTCTTCTTTCAGAAGACGGAAATATCTTCGGTAAAGAACCTCTTTCATAGAATCAACATCGCTGTTGCCTGTATGAAGTTTATATAATCGGTAATCTTTCCTTGACGGTTCTCCATCTTCATAAACGACGCAGGAAGCTACGGTAAAAGTACCGCTGATATGTGAGTTATCAAAGAGTTCCACCCTGTTCATTCTGCAGCCGGCAAGCCGGGAAAGTTCCTCAACTGCCTCTCTTGTCATGGACTGCTGCCTTTCGACAGTATTGAACTTGATTTCAAGCTGTTTCTTTGCATTTTCAATGCACATGTCGATCAGGCGCTGACGATAGCCCTTCTGCGGCTGAAACACAGGAATATCAAGCACCTCCTGCAATGTATCAATTTCAAGATCATTAGGAACAACCAGTTCTCTGGCAGCCGGATGATCCTGATAATACTGAACAAGAAAGCTTGAAAATTCTTCTTTTGCATCACCGTATAAAGGTCTCAGCCTGTACTCCTTGTTCAAGATCACACCGTTGCGCACCAGGAAACCGGCAATTGCGAGATAGCCTTTATCTGCGTACCATGCAAAAGCATCTCTGCTGCCGCGATTGTCCTTTTCAATATTCTGCTTGTCCTTAACAACACTTTGAACAGACTCCATCATTTCCTTGAACTGCTGTGCACGCTCAAAGTCCAGACGTTCGCTGGCAGCCATCATTTTTTCACGAAGATCTTTTACCGTATCATTGATATCACCATTCATAAACTTCATGACACCGTCAGCCATCTGATCATATACAGAAGGATCCACCTCATACTGGCACGGTCCAAGACACTGTCCCATATGATAGTACAGACATACTTTATCATGCATATGTTCGCATCTGCGGAAAGGATAAAGTGACTGCAGCAATTTTAATGTGGTACGCGCTGCTCCGGCATCCGGGAAAGGTCCGTAATATCTGGCTTTTTTATCTTTTTTCGTATCACGTGCAATGACCAGGCGAGGATATGTTTCCTTCGTCAGCTTGATATACGGATAACTGGAATCATCAATGAACTGAATATTGTATTTCGGTCTGTTCTTTTTTATCAGATTGATTTCCAGTACAAGTGCTTCTTTTTCACTTGCTGTAACGATAAAGTCAAAATCTTCGATGTTGGATACAAGCTTTGTTGTCTTGAAATCATGTGCACCGGTAAAATACTGGTTTACACGATTATGAAGATCTTTTGCCTTTCCCACATAGATAATCGTTCCGTTTTTGTCTTTCATCTGATAACTTCCCGGTGCATGGGGAAGATTCTGAAGTTTTGCTTTAATATATTCCTTATCCATAACTCACTTCATAGTGACAACAGTTGCACCTGTTCCCCCTTCCTGCGGCATGCCGATCCGGTATTCTTTTACATCAGGATTCTTTGACAGTCTCTGATGTACAGCTTTTCTCAGTTTTCCGGTACCGTCACCGTGAATGATGCGGAAATGCTTCAGCCCGTGCAGCATTGCCTCATCCATATAGTCTTCCATTTTCTGAATTCCTTCTTCAACGCGAAGACCGATCAGATTGCATTCAGCCGGCACAGAAGCAAAAATATCAGCGTTGCGTACAGATACGGAAACCTGCGGTTTCGCCTTGGGAATGATTCTTGCGGAAGGACGGATCTGATTCTTCTTCACACGCACTTCTCTGCCGTTCAGAAGAATCGTAATATCTTTTCTGTTAATCGAAATGACCTCGCATACCTGTGATGAAGAGCGCAGTTCCACCGCTTCTCCTGCTTCATACTCATAGTCCTCATTCACATTGATATTTTCTTCCGCAGGTTCTTCATCCATCTTTTTCAGACGGTTTCTTGTAGAAAGTACCTCATGGTATTTCGAAGTCTCCATCTGCTTTCTCATTTCCTTCAGAATCGCGTCTGCTTCTTCTTTTGCTTCTTCAATATATCCGGCAGCTTCCTTTTCCGCTCTTGCACTCCATTCATCTTTCTCTTTCTGAAGTTTTGCTTTTTCAGCTTTCAGCTGTTCCGACAATTTGCGGTTTTCTTCAATCTCCTTCTGGAGCTGCTCATTTTTCAGTTCCGTTTCATTCAGCTGTTTTTCAAGACGTTCAATCAGAATATCTTCCTGCGTTTTCGCCTGATTCTTCAGAAAACGAGCATATTTAATAATAGATTTCTGCAGTCCGCAGCGTTCCGCAACCTCAAATGCATTTGACTGTCCGGTAATACCTTCGAGGTATTTATAGGTAGGAGCCAGTTTTTCCATATCAAACTGAACACTGGCAACAAGAATATCATCATGACGTTTTCCGTAGGCTTTCAATCTGCTGTAGTGCGTTGTCGCAACTGTCATGCACCCGATTTCACGCAGTCTGTTCAGGATTGCAATGGCAAGGCTTTCACCTTCTCTGGGATCAGTGCCTGAACCTGCTTCATCGAGAAGAACAAGTGAATTTTCCGTAGCCTTCGCACAGAGTTCTGCCTGTTTTGTAATGTGTGCAGAGAAGCTTGAAAGTGAAGATACAACAGACTGATCATCACCGATATCAGCAAAAACACGGTCATAAAAAGGAAGTGCTGCTTCTTCGGCAGTAACAGGCATGCCGCAGTACGTCATCAGCACAAAAAGTCCGATGATCTTCATTGAAACCGTCTTGCCGCCGGTATTCGGTCCGGTAATCAGCAGAACTTTCTGCGGATCAGCAAAATGATAATCATTGGATACTACTTTTGCAGGATCAATCAAAGGATGACGCGCCTTTTTGAAATGCACGGCTTTTTCCTCCGAAAGCACAGCTGCCACAGCATCGTGGTCCTTTCCCCATTGTGCCTTGGCAAAAATACAGTCCAGAATACCGCACGTTTCGATATTTGCGATTTCTTCTGCAGCAATGCTCTGCACTTCTTTTGAGCAGTCCTGCAGAATCCGGTGTATTTCTTCCGCTTCTTTTTCAAGAAGTTCCTGTTTTCTGTTATTGGGGCCGACAAGAGCATGCGGTTCAATATAGGAAGCAGCACCGGAGGAGCTGTCCCCGTAAATCATTCCTCCGAAAGTATTTTTATCAGAAGCTCTGACAAGCACAACAGCTCTGCCGTTTCTGTATGTAACAATACTGTCTACTACACTGTCTGCATGAGCCGCAACAAACCTTGCAGCAGCAGATGCAATATCTGCATCCGCATGTCTGAGAGAGGCGCGGATCGAACGCAGTTCGGGAGTTGCATTGTCTACAATCTCTCCGTATTCGTTGAAACAGGAAGCCAGCTTACGTTCTGTTTTCTGATGAATGACAAGTGTTCCTGTCAGATCTTTCAGTGCTTCATGAGGTATGTCACCGAGAGATTTTTCATAGCTGACGATTCCTCTGATTCCGCGGATCAGCGACAGTTCAGCTGAAAAGTCAGCAGGTGTCAAAGTTCTTCCTTTGGCCGCATTCGCAAGCATGATTCGAAGATCGGAAATACCGCCGAAAGGCATTGTTCCGGAACGAACAACGCATTCCAGTGCCTCTTTCATACGTTCATGATCTCTTCTGATCACCAGCCGGTCAAAAGAAGGCTTTGTATCTGATACCAGTTCAAGGCCCATGGAAAAGGCGCAGTATTTTTTTACCTGATCAAGAACTTCATTCAGTTCAAGACTTTTTTCTACTGACATAAAACCTCCTGGCGGATTCTTTTAAATCTGAGCTTAATCCGCTTCATCACGGATGATACAATACATCCATGGAAAAAAAGAACAGTTATACGCTGAAGCTTACAGCACTTCAGGAAAACAAGTTATTTGAAACATGGCAGGAATACACTGCCAAAGCGCCTCAGTATGCAAAATGGCAGCTGCGTCCCGAAAACTGTGTCATTACCTGCTATACGTCAGGCAAGACATTGTTTCAAGGCTCAGAAGCATTCGTTTACGCATCTCCGTTTATGGAAGCAGATGCCGGCACTGCTCCGGCAGAAAAGAAGACAGCATTCACTGACATCCTCCCGCAGGCCGGCAGTGATGAAGTCGGCACAGGTGATTACTTCGGTCCTGTCTGTGTTTGTGCTGCTTATGTGGATGAAACAACAGCCGCACGGGTACGTGAACTTGGCGTCCGCGATTCCAAACAGCTGAGTGATGAAGATATCCGCATCATCGGCAAAGAGCTGAGAGAACTTCTGCCGCACTCACTGCTGATTGTAAGCAATTCAAAATACAATGAAATTCATCCTTTCAACAACATGAATCAGATCAAGGCGAAGCTTCATAACCAGGCTTATATCAATCTTTCCCGGAAGATCACACTGCCTTCTTTCAAAGTAATTGACCAGTTCACTCCCGAAAATCTTTATTACCGCTATCTGAAAGATGTACCTTATGCTGTAAAAGGAATCCATTTTGAAACAAAAGCGGAAGATAAGTATATCTCAGTCGGTGCAGCATCCGTCATTGCACGCTATGCGTTTCTGATCTGCATGGACCAGCTGTCCGAAAGATACGGAATGACCCTGTGCAAAGGTGCAGGTACCGATGCGGATCAGTGCGCAAGAGAGTTTGTTGAAAAGTTCGGCAGAGAACGTCTGGGTGAAGTGGTTAAACTGCATTTCAAAAATACAGAAAAACTTAATTGATTCTCATGATTTCCTTGATGGCTTCGTCACTGATCTTACCCACCATCTGTCATCATGACGGCTGTATGTGATCTTGAGAGAATATTCTCTTTCCTCCGTACGGCTGTTTTTTAATATACCGGCACCGGCATCATAATAGTCTTCCGAGTATTCAGCTTTCAATGTGACTGTATATGTAAAACGGAACGAATTCTTTTCCAGACTGCAGTCCGTCTCAGTGAGTACAGCCTCCGTCTGAGTATCATCTACGATCGTCTTGTTCAAAGCAAAGGAACCGGAAGTATTCACGGAAACAGGAGAATCCGCAAAAACTGTGTAAAAAGTTGAACGGCATCCTTCCTCCAGTTCTATCTGCCACGGAATTGCCGGATCAAAATCAGCACCGAGGTAATCACCGGCAAGATCTGTTACAGCAGAACTGTATACAGGATAAGATGCCGGATCCAGTACGGTATCAACCGTGACGTTGTTGCAGATATCCTGTGTATATACCTTGCCCAGTTCTTCCGCAAAAGAAGCCAGTTCATCATCGGAAGCGGATGAAAGAGTGATTTCTTTGCTTTCGACCGTAAATGATCCTTCTTTTTCTGAAGTCTGCATGCAGACATTTTTTTCAAAAGAAGAAAAGATTTCCGAAGTGCAGTTCAGCACATATTCAGACGCAAACACCCGGAAGTCCTGCATACTTTCTTCATCTGATATTTCCATGAGAACATTATTTCCGAAGGAAAGGCCGAAACCTGAAGGCATTGTGCAATGAAGAACCGATGTAATACTGCCGGCATCAATTTTCCAATCGCCTGAGTCATCTTTCACCAGTTTTACATCCAGTACCTGACGGTCAGATGAACCCTCACTCTTGATTGTGAACACAGGTGCATCTTTTGTATATCCGGATGCTTTTTCAACATCATAGGTACCATCCTTGTAAAAATTCTCTGCAAAAGCGGCAAAATGCTCTTCATCAAGCAGCACATCCTCATCCGGGATATCCAGCATGTCATAAGCATCTGCGTATTCATGACTGCTGATATATGAAAGATATGTATCAACTGTTTCCTCATCCGGCAGCCGCATATAAAAATACATTGCCGCAAAGCCGGCACAGCAGGCAGCTGCACATATAAAAAGAATCTTCACAAGCTTAGACAGAAAAGACAGGATGTGTGAGGATCTTCTTTTTTTCCTTTTCCGTGCCATAACACTATCCTCAGATCATATCATTCGGTTTTTTCGTAACAGTGATATCAATCGTATTTTCAATTCTCTGCAGAACAACACCGGCTGCTTTCAGCATTCTCTTGCTGGCGATATTCGTATCAATGCCGTTGTATTTATCAGATTCATAGACAATACGTGTAATTCCCGACTGAATGATTGCTTTTGCACATTCATTGCAGGGAAAAAGAGAAACATAGATTGTACATCCGCGGACGGAACGCGGACTGTTAAGAATTGCATTCAGTTCAGCATGAACTACAAATGCATATTTCGACTCCAGTACCCCTCCTTCGCGGCTCCACGGAAATTCATCATCGCTTACACCGCTGGGAAAACCGTTATAGCCTACCGAAACAACACGGTGATTTTCATCAACGATTGCGGCACCGACCTGCGTATTAGGATCTTTTGACCTTCTTGCCGAAAGATGTGCGAGACCCATGAAATATTCATCCCAGCTGAGGACATCTTCACGTTTGCTGCTCATGCAGTCATACCTCCTTGTTAAAGTAGATTATGAACTCTCCGTCCATATTGTAGTATTCATCAAGCCTTCCGGCCATATTCCGGGCATAATCCTGAAAACCCAGATCATAGTATCTTTTCAGAATGTTGAAATCTGTTCCGAGATACCTTTCATCGCGGCTGATATACGTATTCTTTGCACAGTATAATGACATTCCGGCAATCAGAATGATCAGTGCAGCAAGCGCATTCATATGCATGGATTTCGTCTGAAGCTGATCACAGGCAAGTACAATCAGAATACCTGTCATAGCACCGCCCATATGTCCGGCGGCGGATACATTCGGCATCATATTTACTAATACATTGACCAGTACCATCATGAGAACACTGTTTCTGACCTGCGGCACCTTCATGCCTCCGGCTGCTGTAATCATGTATATATAAGCAGCCATCAGACCGTAAAGACCGGCAGAGCAGCCCACCGTCACATCATTTCCGCTCATTGCAAGAATAAACAGACTTCCGCCGATAACAGAACCGAAGAAGATCATCGCAAACTTTTTATGTCCAAGTGACAGTTCCACAGACCGGCCCATGATATTCAGAGAATACATATTAACAAAAAGATGCAGAGGAGATACGTGAACAAAAGCCACCGTAAGAAGGCGCCACCATTCTCCTGCATAAACCAGAGGTTTGTAGAACGCACCGAGAAAAATCGCCGACTCCGACGTATTTCCTGCATCGAGAACATGTACAAGGATGCAGACAGCAGTGCAGGCAGCCATCATGGCATATGAAATATAAGGCGTTTTCTTTTTCATTCGCTTTCCTTCCGGAGCATTTCCAGCAGCTCACTGAAATATTCAGGAAGCGGTGCTTCAAATGTCATTACTTCTTTTGTACGAGGATGAACAAGCGTCAGCTTGTAAGCATGCAGCACCTGTCCCTGTGTATCCATAAGACGGCAGCGGTGTCCGTATTTTTCATCTCCCATAACAGGATGATTGATAAATTTCATATGAACACGAATCTGGTGTGTTCTGCCTGTTTCCAGTGAACAGTCAATCAGAGTTGCATTTTTGAAACGTTCTACCACACGGAAATGTGTCCGTGCATCACGGCTGTTGTTCTCCGTTACACACATGCGCTGACGGTCGCGCGGATCTCTGCCGATCGGTGCATCGATCAGACCGTTGTCATCGCGGATCAGTCCTGTCACTACAGCCATGTACTCTCTGTGACATGTTTTATTTTCAAGCTGCCTGGCAATAAAAGTATGTGCAGCATCATTCTTGCATGCAACAATGCATCCGGTAGTATCTTTGTCAATCCGATGAACAATCCCGGGGCGAATTCTGCCGTTAATACCGGAAAGATCCTTGCAGTGATAAAGGAGTGCATTGACCAGTGTGCCCTTCTCGCTGCCGATGGCAGGATGAACAACCATACCTTTCGGTTTATTGATTACGATAATGTCCTCATCTTCATAAAGGATATCCAGCGGAATATTCTCCGGCAGTGTTTCAATCGGTTCATCATCGGGGATATCACATGAGATCACATCTCCTGCCTTCAGTTTCAGTGAACTTTTAACAGGTTTACCGTCCATTGTGATCATTCCGTCTTTGGCAAGCGTCTGAATTCTTGTACGGGAAAGATCAGAAACTTCGGAAAGAAACTTGTCAAGACGTCCTTCCATTCCCTCTTCTACTGTATATTCTTCATGCCGCATGTTCCGTTTTATCTCCTTCCGTAAATGAGGCGAGCAGCAGCAGTGCTACGCCGATGCATAATGCCGAATCAGCGATGTTGAACACCGGAAAGTTATATCCGAAAATATAAAAATCCAGAAAATCTCTGACATAGTTCAGCATAAGTCTGTCAATGAGATTGCCTGCAGCACCGCCGATCATCAGGTAAAGACCGATTCTGGTCAGTTTGTCAGGCTTCTGTGTTGTCAGATACCAAAGCATGCCTCCGATCGCAGCAGCTGCTGTAATCGAAAGAAACACCTGCTGTCCGGACAGCAGTGACCAGGCCATGCCTTCATTCTTTGCATAGGTAATGTAGAAAAAGTTATGAATAACTTCGATACCCCAGTACGCTTCATGCGAAGCGACAATATATTTTGTCATCTGATCAAGATACAGTACTGCGGCGATAATTGCCAGTCCGGTCATCTTCCTTTATTCCTTTCCGTAAATACTGCAAAAGGTTCCATTTCAAAAGGTTCATAGCGCTGTGAAAGCTTTGCGTAAGCCTTGTCAAAATCATCTGAAGTAAACCCTTCGCTGTACCTCTCCTTCAGTCTTTTCTTCAGTTCACGGCTGTCTTTTGTTTCAAAAGACGCATTTCTGACTGCAAGCACATCATTGTTTCCGTCTGTGATCACAACTTCCCAGTCATAATCTTTCTTCTCATTCAGTGAACGAAGAAGAACTTCATCCGCATCTTTGATGCAGAACGGAACATCACTCGTATCCATGCAGTCATATATTTCCAGAAGGAACGCATCTACAATTCCCTTCTGAACAAAAGTGATATTAATATCAGAGTGCGCTGCCATGCGCAGTTCTTCTTTCACCCATCCGCTGTCACGGATGACAAAAATCCATGTATTGCTACGAAAATCAAGCCAGATGCCATCTTCAGGACATTCTGCTTTCATTCCCTGTTTGTATACTGTCATGAAAACCTCCTTTACGGTTTAACTATAGAATTCTATCACATTATGAGGATTGTTCAAAACAGACACCATGACAGAGTTGTAACTGAAAAAAAGGACAGATCACATTGGTCTGTCCTTTCAAAAGGAATATCAGTCTTTCAAAGCAGTTTCACCATTGCTTGTGCAGAGTTCCTTCATCCATTCATAGGACTTCTTCTTTGCACGCTCCAGTGTACCGTGACCGTCATTGAAACGGTCTACATAAACAAAGCCGTATCTCTTCTTCATTTCGCCTGTACCTGCGGACACAACATCAATCGGTCCCCAGTACAGATAACCCATACAGTCTACGCCGTCTTCTTCAATCGCAGCATGTACGTTCTTTACATGTTCCTTGATGTAGTGAATACGGAAATCATCCTCGATGGTTCCTTCCTCATTCAGGTTCTCATCAAGGCCGACACCGTTTTCTACAATGAAGAGAGGCAGATGATATCTGTCATAAAGAACATTCAAAGTATAACGGATACCGACGGGGTCAACAGCCCATCCCCAGGGTTTCGGAGCTTTGTCCTTGAGGAACGGATTTTCTTTGCATACTACACCGCCTGTATCAACTTTGAGATTAATGCCTTCCATATATGTTGTTGAGCGGTAATAAGAGAAAGACAGCAGGTCAACTGTATTCTCTTTGATCAGCTTCAGTTCTTCATCTGTCCAGGAAACAGAGACACCGGACTCCTTCCAGATCTTTTTCAGGTATGACGGAATAATTCCGAGACAGAACGGGTCAGACATATAGAATACAGAGGTTCTCTGCGTATTCAATGCACCCATTACGTTCTCAGGATTGCAGTCATACGGATAAGTAGCTGTTGCGGATGCAGTCATCATACAGCCGATTTTTGCATCAGGATCAAGTTCATGACACGCTTTAACTGTCAGGGCATTCGCTACTGTCAGGTTATGATATGCATCCCATTTTTCCTGTTCGGTTGTGGAACCGATCGGATTGGCAGGATCTGCAGGGTTTCTGGCAAGCACAGCACCGGCTACAAGAGGCATGCGGAAGAGAGCATTTACTTCGTTGAACGTAAGATAAATCTTTACTTTGCCCTTATATCTCCTGAATACAGTATTGACATAGTTCATCCAGAAATCGATCATCTTCGGATTGGACCAGCCGCCGTATTCCGTAACAAGATGCAGAGGTGTTTCATAGTGGGACAATGTAATGCACGGTGCCATGCCAAGTTCATTCATTGTATCAAGCATGTCATCATAGAACTGAAGACCTGCTTCATTCGGTTCTGCTTCATCACCGTTCGGGAAAATACGTCCCCATGCGAATGATGTACGGAAGCAGTTGAAACCCATGCCGGCCATCAGTTTCAGATCTTCTTTGTATCTGTGATAACCATCAACTGCCTCATGAGAGAGATAAGCCTTTGCAGGGTCAAGAGCCATTTCATATTTCTTTGTTTCTGCATTCCATTTCAGGCCGGGTTCCTTTGACATGATGCCAACGAGTATATCCGTTACATTAGGCTGCTTGCCGTCTTCCAGCCATGCGCCTTCATACTGATTTGCGGCAATTGCGCCGCCCCAGAGAAAATTCTCAGGAAAACTCATATTTATTATTCCTCCGTTCAAGATCAAAGATCTTTTTACTTCTACTATGATAACAAAAAAGGCAAGAAAAAAACATGCGTATAAAAGCGCATGTCTGTATTCAGGCTTATCCTCTGTAAGCTTTCAGGGCATTAGCGATCTGGTCAGGACAGGATGTGGGCTTCATTCCGCATGTAGTTCCTTCCAGACATTCAATCACTTCATCAATTGTTCTGCCTTTTACCAGACGGGAAATTCCCTTCAGATTTCCGTTGCAGCCGCCTGTTACTTTCAGACTTTCAATTGTATTTCCGTCAAATTCGAATTCCATCTTAGTAGAGCAGACGCCCTTCGGTCTGTATTCATAATGTGTACTCATATCTTTCCACCTCCGTCTCCATCTTATCACAACAACGGGAATCATATGAATAATTTGCACAAATGCTTATTTTCTGTTATTTATCTAATGGAGGTAAGTTATGAATCAGTTTTCATTTGAACAGTTGAATCCGCAGCTGCAGGCATCGCTTCAGCGCATGAATATCACAGAACCCTCAGAAGTGCAGAGTATCTGCATTCCGCATGCCCTGCAAAATGAAGATCTTCTTGTACAGGCCGCAACCGGTTCAGGAAAAACACTGGCTTTTCTTCTTCCTGTTCTTGAGATGCTTGAGCAGCAGAAACCGGGAAAACATTTCCCTGCTGTTCTGATTCTTGCCCCTACACGTGAGCTGTGCATCCAGATCACGGGAATCTGCAGAAAACTCCTTGAAAACCGTGAAGGCGTGCGTACAGCTCTGCTGACAGGAGGTACTGACATGAATACTCAGATACGCAGTTTCTCAAAAGGAGCAGATATTGTAGTCGGTACGCCGGCAAGAGTTCTGGACCATATGAGACGTCATACATTCAAGCCGAAAAAATGTACAAGACTCATTCTGGATGAAGCAGATGTCATGCTTTCCATGGGATTTGAAAATGATGTTCGGGAATGCATTGCACAGCTTCCGCTTGAACAGCGGATGCTCTTTTCAGCAACGTGGCCTGATCAGGTAAAAGAGCTGGCTGAAGAAGTACTGATTCATCCTTTCAAAACTGAAATTGTCAATCATGACAGTCTTGAGCAGAAAATCGATGCAGAATGCATATGCGTCAGTGAATCAGCGAAAATTGATCTTCTGAAAAAAATTCTGAAGAAACACTCGGGGAGAACAATCATCATCAGCAACAAACGGGTTACAGCAGACTTCATTTCACGCATTCTCAAAGAAGCAGGGTTTGCTGTTTCCACTGTTCACAGTGAAAGCAGCCCGGATCAGCGCCGGAGGGAAATGAATCAATTCCGTAATGGCGAAACAGAAATTCTTGCCGGAACTGATGCAGTATCCAGAGGAATTGATATTCCTGACGCATCTCTGGTAATCAGCTATGATCTTCCGGATGTCACGGATACTCTTGTACATCGGTTCGGCCGTACCGCACGCGGAGGCAGCGCCGGAAAAGCAGTTGTTTTTATCACACCGTCACAGTCTTCTGCTGTAAATACTTTAAAAGAAGTATTTCCGGATCTGCGCTCTTCTTCCTTTACACCACGCAGAACGGAAAGCATACGTTCGCAAAGAAGAATGCATTCGAACGCAACAAAGAACAGAAAGAAACGTCATGTATAATCCTGCATGACGTTTTTTCATGGAATCTTTGTGCTTTCTGCATATTTATTAGCAGGAGGTGCGTATGCTGCTGATTCATATGCTGATATATCTTTTACTGTGTCATTGCTTGCTGAAACACAAGAAGGAATCTGCTGTTCTTTGTCTTTTGTCCTTTCTTCTTGTTTTCATCAGGAATACTGAATTGTGCAATAGACTGATGTTTCTGCTGCCGGTACTGGTCTATGCCTCATTTTCCGACCTTGAAACCGGTGAAATTCCGGATCTCTGCAGCATATCTCTGTTCTGTTATGGAATTTCATGCTGCCGTAATGAGCAGATCATATGTGCATGCATAATACTTGGGACCGGTACTGTCCTTTCTGTTTTGGATCTTCTCGGTTTCGGAGATGTCAAACTGTGTGCTTCCTGGACATTAACATGCGGCATGTATATTTTTACTGCATTGTTTGCTGCCAGTCTGGCAGCTCTGTGTATTTCCGTAATAAAAAAAGAATCCGCGTCCGTGCGGATTCCTTTTGCTCCGTTTCTGGCTGCAGGATTTATTATTTCCTGCTTTCTGTTCTGACAACCGGCATAGAGAAACGGAAGGTGCTTCCCTCACCCGGTTTGCTTTCAACACCGTAATCTGCATTGTGCAGTTTCAGGATTTCACGGCAGATCGCCAGACCAATACCGCTGCCTGATGAAACACGTACATGCGTTTTATCAACCTTATAGTAACGGTCCCAGATATTCGGGAGATCTTTCTCTTCGATACCTTCGCCAAAGTCACGCACCGCTACCGTCACATGACCGTTTTCAACCGTTTCACGTACAATAATGTGCTTTCTTTCACCGGAGTAATTGATCGCATTTGTCATGAAATTGTTGAACACCTGCTGCAGACGTCCGGCATCCCCGCTGACGATCACATCATCCGGAATATCCTGTTCTATGACAAAACCTTCCCGGAACTGATAAACTTCAAACTTTTTCATCTGCTCACGAAGCATTTCGCAGAAATTGAACTCATCATACTTCAGCACAATTCTGTTGTCCTGAAGCTTTGAAAGATCAAGAAGATCGTTAACAAGTGCATTCAGCCGCTTGCTCTCATCAACAATCACCTGAATATTTTCATCTGTTTTTTCTTCCGGCAGATCAATCATCATTTCCCCGTAGCCGCTGATCATTGTTAACGGTGTACGAAGATCATGCGAAACGTTGGAAATCAGATCACGTTTGGCTTTCTCTGCCTTCTGGATATCCTGCGCTGCCTGCGTAAGGGCAAGATTCAAAGTTCTTGCCTCCTGATAGCGGTTGGTAGAAGGATCCTCGTCATATCTGCCTTCCGGAAGAGTCTTTGTGCTTTCCGTAATGCCAGCCAGAGGCTTTGCAATGACTCTGTACAGAAAAGCAGTAAGAACAGAAACTGCGATGATCATAAACAGGCAGATCCACATCAGCTGCTTTTTCAAAGTAGATAATGTAGCGCTGATCGGCGAGACACCGGCCGAAACCATAATAACCGCATCATTGCTGCCGCTGCTTACAATCTTCGTATAAATAATATTCAGAAACTGATCATTACCTGAGTCATCCAGAAAGTTTTCTGTATTCTGCTTATAAAGATATGAGCCGTCAGCACTGCTCCCGGCTGCTGAAATCAGCGAACCGAGGGACTGCGGAGGGAGTCTGTAGAGAAGACAGCCCATGTTATTTGATGCTTCAAAATTCCATCCGCCTGTATCTGTGGAATAAACCATGATACATGTATCCGTCTGCTGCTGGATTGTATAGATATATTCCGTCAGTTCGGAAGATTCGAGTTCATCAGCTACTTCGTCTGCGACTTGTATGACTGCGTCAGTTTTGCTTGCTTCATACATTGGTTCCAGAAGAATCATCTGAAACAGAACAATAAGTCCGAGGAGAACAAGACAGAAAATCGAAAGACTTTCCGCAATCCTGAAACGGATACTGCGTATCTTTTTTTCCTTTTTCTTATTCGTCTTTTTCAAAGCGGTATCCTACCCCACGCAGAGTAACGATGTACTTTGCGTAATCACCGAGATTACGGCGCAGAAGTTTGATATGCGTATCCAAAGTACGGTCATCACCGAAGAAGTCATATCCCCAGACGTTCTGCAGCAGCTGTTCTCTTGTCAGAGCAATTCCGGCATTCTTTGCAAGATATGCCAGAAGTTCATATTCTTTCGGAGACAGCTGTACACGTTCGGAGCCGATTGTAACAGTACGTGCCGAAAAATCGATCACCATATCACCGGCAGTCATTGTATCGTTAGGCTGCGTGCTGGCATTCACACGCTTCAGAATCGCATGAATACGCATCATCAGTTCTTTGCTTGAAAACGGCTTGACGACATAATCATCTACGCCGATATCAAAACCGTGAATCCTGTCGTATTCTTCACCAAGTGCAGAAAGCATAATCACAGGCATATCAGGGAAAACCTTTTTGATTTCCTTTACAGCGGAAAACCCGTCAAGATTCGGCATCATGACATCCATCACCACAAGGTCGTAATGGTTTCTTTCGCATTTTTCCACAGCAATCATGCCATCCTCTGCTTCATCCACATCAAAACCTTCATGCTGTGCATATTTGCGGATCATTTCGCGGATTTTCTGTTCATCGTCAGTAATCAGTATCTTTGCCATATATCAATTCCTCATCTTCACAAAAATTCTATTGCCTGTTTGTGAATAACAGGTGAATGCTGTGTGAGTATTATCCAAGATCCTGAATAATGTCGGCAGCCTGTCTGATTGCGTCCAGTTCAAGTTCCTCGATTGTGCCTGCATCTGCAGCAGCTGCAATACGCGGGTCAATCGGAATACGTGCAAGCAGCGGAAGATGGAACTTTTCAGCAGACTCTTCAATATGGGACTCGCCGAATACCTTGATCTTTTCGCCGCAGTTCGGACATTCATAGTATGCCATGTTCTCTACCAGACCAAGGACTCTGATATTCATCATGTTAGCCATATTAATTGCTTTGTTGACAACCATGGAAACCAGTTCCTGCGGGCTTGTTACTACAATGATTCCGTCAAGTTCAACAGACTGGAATAAAGTCAGCGGTACATCGGATGTTCCCGGAGGCATATCTACAAACATATAGTCAACATCATCCCAGAGCACTTCGGAATAGAACTGCTTCAGAATATTTCCTACCATCGGTCCTCTCCAGATCACGGGCTGATCATCCCTGTCAAGAATCATGTTGGCACTGATCACCTGAATGCCTGTTTCAGTAACTGCAGGCAGAATCAGTTCGCCGTCACCGTAAGCTTTATCTGTGATGCCGAAGCTCTTGCCCTGAGAAGGACCCGTAATATCACCGTCAAGTACAGCACATCTGTATCCTCTGCGCTGCATTTCAGCTGCCAGCATAGATGTAACAAAAGACTTGCCTACGCCGCCTTTTCCGGAAACGACACCAAATACGTGTCTGATGGAAGACTTCGCATTCGGATGAATACGCATGTCATTTTTCTTATCTTTCATACGGAAACCGTAATCTTCAGGAGTTTTTCCTTTTGCATTTCTCTCACTCATTATTAATCACCTCTGCTCTATTCTACATGAAACACAACAAATGTCCAAAGATACGTATCCCGTGAAAGAGAGAATATTTTTTCATGATCCGGCGAAAAAATCATGCGAGTTTTGCAATTATATCGTTCATATGTTTTCCTTTATGCTAAAATACAGCAGTTGAAAAAGGAGCAATTAAAAATGGCTGGTTATGTAGTAGTTGGTTCACAGTGGGGTGATGAAGGAAAAGGAAAAGTTGTTGACCTTCTCGGCACACGTGTGAATATGGTTGTACGCTTTCAGGGCGGAAACAATGCAGGTCATACAGTTGTAGTAAACGGCAAGAAGACAGTACTTCACCTTCTGCCTTCCGGAATTCTCAATCATGAAGCGCTTTGTGTCATCGGACCCGGCGTTGTGGTTAATCCCTTCGTTCTCTTCAAAGAGGTAGATGCACTTGAAGCAGAAGGTCTTGTATGTGATCATCTGCGCATCAGTGACAGAGCACATCTCATTATGCCTTATCACATCCGCCAGGATGAACTTGAAGAAACACGTGCAGGCGACAAGAAGATCGGTACAACAAAGAACGGTATCGGCCCCTGCTACGCAGACAAATATTCCCGTATCGGCCTGCGCGTATGTGATCTTGTCGAATTTGAAACATTTGAGGAAAAACTGAAAACAGTTCTTGCATTCAAGAATGAACTCATTACGAAAGTGTACGGAGGAGAACCGTTTGATTATGACGAAATGCTTGCACAGTTCAAAGCAGTTCGTGAAAGAATTCTGCCGATGGTGTGCGATGCCGTTGACGTTGTAAACAAAGCACTTGATGACAAGAAGATTGTTCTTTTCGAAGGTGCACAGGCTAACATGCTGGATATCAACTACGGTACATATCCTTATGTAACATCTTCTTCTCCTACTGCTGCAGGTGTATGTGAAGGTGCAGGTGTATCCCCGCACAAGCTTGACCGTATTATCGGTATTGTCAAAGCATACTCAACACGTGTAGGCGAAGGTCCGTTTGTTACAGAACTGCTTGATGAGACAGGTTCATCCATGCGTGAAAAAGGTGCCGAATATGGTGCTACAACAGGCAGACCGAGACGTGTCGGATGGCTGGATCTTCCTGTTGTCAGACAGGCATGCAGAATCAATGGTCTTACTGATATTGCTATTACCAAAATTGACATTCTTTCCGGATATGAAACATTGCCGGTTTGTGTCGGATATGAAATCGACGGCAAGGAATATGATACTGTTCCCGCTTCCCTGACAACTCTCGGACGTGCGAAACCGATCTACAAGTACTTTGAAGGTTGGACAGAAGACATTTCCGGTATCCGTACATGGGAAGAACTTCCTGAAAACTGCAGAAAGTATGTCAGATTTATTGAAGAATACTGCGGTACAACAGTAAGCATGGTTTCCGTAAGCCCGGAACGTGAAGCAAATATTATTCTTAAGCCTCTGCTTTAATAAGAAGAAATACCGGGTGAAATCCCGGTTTTTTTGTAAAAAGGAGAAAAAAATATGATCAGCGGATATATTGTTGAAATCTGTGCCGGAAGTCTTACTGACTGCCTGTCTGCGGAAGCTGTAAAAGAAACAGACAGAATTGAGCTGAACTGTTCCCTTGAACTTGGAGGCATTACACCTTCTATCAGTACTTTGAGAATGGCAAAAGAACTTACTTCAAAAAAAATCATCTGCATGGTGCGTCCCCGCCCGGCCGGTTTTATCTACAATGAATATGAAAAAGAAACAATGTACAAAGATGCAGCTGAGTTTCTTGCAAACAAAGCTGACGGAATTGTTTTCGGCGTATTAAAAGAAGACCATACTGTGGATGAAGAATTTACAATGAAAATGACAGAACTGATTCACTCGTTCGGAAAAGAAGCTGTATTCCACAAGGCATTTGATAATACGCCTGATCCTTTTGCGGCTGCGGAGGCACTGATCCGCTGTCATGTAGACCGCGTGCTTACTTCAGGGCAGAAAAATACGACCGAAGCAGGAATTCCGCTGATCAGGGAACTGGTTTCACGCTATGGAAAGGATATAGAAATTCTGCCCGGCGGCGGTGTCAATGAAAAGAATGCAGCACGCATTCTGAAAGAGACGAAAGCAGGACAGATTCATATGACTGCAAAAACTGCTTTAAATGATGACGGTGCATATTATGCAGTCAGTACGGAGCAGATCCGGAAAGTGCTTGAAAATCTGCGTACTCCTTCCGTCACAAAACATTTCACTGCTGAAGATGATGCCATGCTGAAGCAGGAACTTTATGAAGAAAGCATGATTCATTACGAAGAAGACGACCGCGAAAATTGAAAACAGTGCACACTCTGCCGTACAGAGTGTGCACTTTTACTTTTATAAGAAAAATCCTCCCGCTGACGCGCGCAGAGGATCTGTCTTTTCTTTCTGTTTATTCTGTTGCACCGTACTGTGCATAGTAAGCATCAATACGTGCTTTCATATCTGCATCAAGCTTTCCTGCTTCTTCGAGATACTCAACAACTTCAGGCATTGAAATAATAGCTGCAGTTCTGAATCCGTAAAGTTCCGAAACTTCTTTCAGCGCTGTCTTGTTTCCTTTACCCTTTTCATTTCTGTTCAGAGAAACCATCAGACCGACAATTTCTACGTCTGCCTGTGCTTTGACGATCGGAACAGTTTCCTCCATTGATTTTCCGGAAGTAGTAACATCCTCAATCATTACGACACGGTCTCCGTCTTTAAGCTTTGAACCAAGCAGAATTCCTGTATCGCCATGATCTTTGACTTCCTTGCGGTTGGAGCAGTAGCGTACTTCCTTTCCGTACAGTTCGGAAAGTGCACATGCTGTTACAACAGCCAGCGGAATGCCCTTGTATGCAGGTCCGAAAAGAACATCGAAATCCAGACCGTACTGATCATGAATCGCCTTGGCATAATAAATACCGAGCTGATGAAGCTGAGAACCTGTAACATATGCTCCTGCATTCATAAAGAACGGAGACTTTCTGCCTGATTTCAGTGTAAAATCACCGAATTTCAGCGCATTGCAGGAGAGCATGAACTCCGTAAATTCCTTCTTATAAGCTTCCATTGGTCATAACTCCTTCAATCATCTTATATGTTTCAGCAGGATTTTCTGATTTTGTAATAGAACGTCCTACGACAATCATGTCGCATCCCTGTTCAAGTGCATACTCGGGAGTTGCAACTCTCTTCTGGTCATGAACATTGCCGCCGGCAAGACGAATACCGGGCGTAACTGTAAGGAAATCATCACCGCAGGCTTCATGAATTGCCTTGGCTTCATGAACGGAACAAACAACACCGTCAAGCCCTGCTGCCTTTGCATTCTGTGCATAATGTACGACAGTATCAATGACTTCGCCTTCAATGCCGAGTTCTTCATTCATTGCTTCTTTGGATGTGGATGTAAGAATCGTTACACCGATTACCTTAGCAGGTTCCTGTCCTTCGGGAGTACCTTCAAGAATACCCTGCTTGGCTGCTTTCATCATTTCGATTCCGCCTGCACAATGGCAGTTAACAATATCAACACCCATGGCTGCCAGGTTCTTCATGCCGCCTTTTACAGTGTTGGGAATGTCATGAAGCTTCAGATCAAGGAAGATATGGTGTCCCATTGCCTTTACTTCTTTAACAATATCCAGGCCGCATGCATACGTAAGTTCCATACCGATCTTGACATATACGGGTTCGTCAAACTGACTGAGGAAATCAATTACCTGATCTCTTGAGGAAAAATCCAGTGCTACGATAGTCTTGCTCATTTTTTATTCCTTTCTGCTACTTCTTTTACGGAAGTATAACCATATTTTTCAAGAACAGCAGGGAGCTGTTCAATAATTTCGGGACAAACTGTCGGGTTTGAGAAATTAGCTGCTCCGACTTCTACAGCAGAAGCTCCGGCCAGCAGGAATTCCAGTACATCTTCTGCAGTTGTAATGCCTCCGACACCAATAACCGGAATACTGACAGCATTTGCGACCTGATAGACACATCTGATCGCTACAGGCTTGATTGCCGGACCGGAAAGTCCGCCTGTGCCGTTTGCAAGAACAGGTCTTCCTGTACGAAGATCAATCCGCATTCCGAGCAGTGTGTTAATCAGTACAATACCGTCAGCCCCTGCTTCTTCAACTGCTTTTGCAATTTCAACAATATTCGTTACATTCGGTGTCAGTTTTACATATACGGGTTTTTCTGCTGCTGCTTTCGCCATCCTTGTTACATGTGCCGCAAGCTGCGGATCAGTTCCCAGACCTATTCCGCCGTGCTTCACATTCGGGCATGAAATATTCAGTTCATACGCCTTTACAACAGGAGAAGAATTCATCTTGCGGATAACTTCAACATAGTCCTCTTCCGAAGCGCCGGCAACATTCGCAATAATTTCTGTATCAAACTGTGCCAGAAACGGAAGTTCTTCATTGATAATGTAATCTACACCATGATTCTGCAGACCGATCGCATTCAGCATTCCCATCGGTGTTTCAGCAATACGGGGTGTCGGATTGCCGAAGCGTTCCGCAGGTGTCGCACTTTTAATGCAGATACCGCCGAGAACAGAGAGATCATAGATTTCAGCAAACTCTCTTCCATAGCCGAAACATCCGGAAGCGGGGATAACCGGGTTCTTCAGATTGAGTCCCGGAAGTTTTACAGAAAGATCCATCAGAGTACCACCTCGCCTGATTTGAACACAGGTCCGTCTTTGCATACCCGAAGACTTCCTCCTTCGGGTGTATGAACAACGCACCCCATACAAGCACCGAAGCCGCATGCCATGCGTGATTCAAGAGAAACATAAGACTCCGGATATCTTGCGGCCACAGCTCTCAGCATCGGCATAGGACCGCAGGAAAGAACAAAGTCTCCTTCTATATGTTCAGCATCAACAGCATCAAGAACAGTACCTTTGATACCGCAGGAACCGTCTACCGTTGCAATAACTACATCACATCCAAGTGCTTCAAGTTCTTTCTGAAGGAAAATCAGAGATGCTGAAGCGAAACCGAGTACAGAAGTTACTTTATGTCCAGCTGAACGATATGCTTTTGCTGTTTCATAAAGCGGAGGAACACCAACACCGCCGCCGATCAGGATGACATCTCTGTCTTCGACCGGGAAACCTGTGCCCAGCGGACCGAAAAGGCCGATTTCCGTTCCTTCATGCATGCTGCTCATGACAGCTGTTCCATCTCCTGAAATACGGTAAATCAGAACAATCCCGTCGTCTGTGACTTCGCAGGTACTGATCGGTCTTCTCAGGAAGAAACCGGGAACAGATACCTGGAAAAACTGTCCGGGCTTTGTATCTTTTCCAAGTTCCGTGCGGATTTCCATACGATATACTGCCGGAACAATCTCCTTGTTGGAAAGAATAACACCAGTATCTTTCTTCATCTTTATATACCTCAGAATTCTGTAATATTGAAAGCGCGTTTCAATACAGCCTTTCTGACAAGAACACCATTGGACATCTGCTTGAAGATTCTTGATTTTTCAGCTTCAACAAGATCACCGTCGATTTCTACACCGCGGTTGAAAGGTGCCGGATGCATCACAATCGCAGTATCTTTGAGCTTTGCATAGCGTTCCTTTGTAAGTCCGTATCCAGCCAGATATTCAGCATCACTGAGATCGGCAATCGCAGCACCTCTTTCACGCTGGATTCTCAGCATCATGACAACATCACATTCGGGAAGATATTCATCAAAATCTACGACAGGATACCCTTCTCTTTCGAATTCTTTAGGGCCTGCAAATCTTACATCCATGCCAAGTCTAGTAAAAGCATCATAATCACTGGCAGCGACACGGCTGTGAAGAATATCTCCGACAATCATTACTTTCAGTCCTTCAAAACTGCCGAATTCCTGACGGATCGTAAGCAGATCAAGCAGACACTGTGTAGGATGATCGTCTTTTCCAGCTCCGGCATTCAGTACAGGGATACTGACACCTTCAAGATCTTTATAGTATGCTTCTTTGGAATGACGGATGACAACAGCATCATAGCCGGCAGCTTCCAGTGTGCGTACTGTATCATAAAGTGTTTCACCCTTCGTTACGGAACTCTGGGCAACAGCTACATCAGCGACTTTGCAGCCAAGCTGAAGTTCAGCACTCTCAAACGAATAATGCGTTCTTGTGCTAGCTTCAAAAAAAAGATTGGCAACAAGAGCCTTCTTTACAGGCAGCTGCCAATCACGATAGGAAATATCAAACAAACTAGCTTCATCAAGAATGGAAATGATTTCTTCTGCGCTGAGATCGTGCATGGAAAGAAGTGAGTACTTGTTCATAGTGACCTCCGTTCTTCAAAAAGGAATGCCAGCAGATCATTGATCTGTTCTCCTCTTTGCCGCGAGTAATAATATCACACCGCAACATGAAATGCCATAATGTTTTCTTTTACAGAAATACTGTTACGGCTGTTTCTTTGTACCATGGGGATGTGCTTTCGCTACAACCTGTTTCAGACGGTCCTGTGTTACATGGGTATATATCTGCGTCGTGGACAGATTTTCATGACCAAGAAGTTCCTGAACGGAGCGAAGATCCGCACCATTGTCCAGAAGATGCGTCGCAAAGCTGTGACGCAGCATATGCGGATGTACATGTACCGGCAGCCCTGCTCTTTCCGCAGCATCATCAAGAATCATCTGAATAGAACGCGAAGTAATCGGTCTGCCGTTTCTGTTCACGAAGAGAAATCCGTGTTCAGCCTTTCCTTCCATAAAACAAGGCCTGCTTTCGGTCATGTACAGCTGAAGCAGTTCACGGCATCGCGGATAGAAAGGAACCATGCGTTCCTTGTCTTCCTTGCCGGTTACAGTCAGATATCCTTCTTTCAGAATAACATTATGCTTCATAAGACCAGCACACTCGGAAACACGAAGTCCGCAGGCATACATGACTTCAATCATGCATCTGTCTCTTATTTCTGCCGGATCCGAAAGATCGAAAACAGCAAGAAGTGTTTCCACTTGTTCAAACGTCAGATATTCCGGAAGTTTTCTTCTTTGTATGCTTCCTTTGAATACTCTTACAGGATTATTCAGAACCCCTTCACTTTTATTAAGATATCTCCAGAAGGATTTCAATGAAGACAGATTTCTTGAGAAGGATGAAGAAGACAGTTCTCTTCCGGTAAGTTCACCGCCTCTCAGCATCGTAATATACCGGCTGATCTGTTCTTTATTAACATCCTCGAAAGAAGAAACCTCCTCCTCCTCAAGGAAGAGAAGGAATCGCTCGATATCCCTGCGATAAGCATCCTGAGTATCTTCCGAACCGGTTCCTGCAATCCTGATATGAGAGAGAAAACGTTCGAGATAATCCTCAAAGTTCATGGGATTCTACCATTTTTTCAATACGGGCAAGTGCCTGAGGCGCATAAGCTGCCTTGCGGTCCTTTTTCTTTACTTTTCCTTCAAGATGGAAAATACCGAAATTGGCATTCATCGGCTGGAAATGCTCAGGGTCTGCATGCGTGATATAGTGAGACATTGCACCGATCATCGTTTCAGGACCGGGCATGACGGGTTCTTCACCGTTAAGAACATGAGCAAGATTGATTCCCGCAAGCATTCCCGAAGCCGCTGATTCAATGTATCCTTCAACACCTGTCATCTGACCGGCAAAGAACAGATCATCTCTGTCCTTGTACTGATACGTTTCGCGCAGGCATACAGGAGAATTGATATAGGTATTTCTGTGCATTACGCCGTAACGCACAAACTCAGCATGCTCAAGACCGGGAATCATCTGCAGAACTCTCTTCTGCTCGCCCCACTTCAGATGTGTCTGGAAACCGACAATGTTATACAGACTTGCTTCGGCATTATCCTGGCGAAGCTGAACAACAGCATAAGGGCGGCTGCCGTCCGGACGTTCCAGACCGACAGGCTTCATGGGTCCGAAAAGAAGCGTATCTCTTCCCCTTTTTGCCATTACTTCGAAAGGCATGCAGCCTTCAAAATAGACTTCGGTTTCAAAAGAATGAAGTTCAGCTGTTTCGGCAGTAATAACCGCTCTGTAGAATTCTTCAAACTGATCTCGGTCCATGGCGCAGTTGACATAATCTGCCGTACCTTTGTCATAACGCGACTTGCGGTATGCCTTATCAAAATCTATAGACTCAGCTGTAACAATAGGTGCTGCTGCATCATAGAAATAGCAGTATTTAGCATCGATCAGACGGCTGATGGCAGATGACACAGCTTCGGAGCTCAGCGGTCCGGTAGCGATCACCGCAGGCACAGAAGGAATTTCCTCAATCTCCTCATGAATGATTTCAATATCAGGATGATTCATGATTCTTTCCGTCACAGCTTTGGAGAACAGTTCTCTGTCGACAGCAAGTGCACTTCCTGCAGGTACAGAGGTGCTGTCTGCACACTCCATAATCAGTGAACCTATAGTACGCATCTCCTGTTTCAGAAGCCCGACAGCATTTGTCAGTGCATCGGAACGCAGTGAATTGGAACATACAAGCTCCGCAAAAGTATCTGCATGATGTGCCGGAGAATGCCTGAGGGGCTTCATTTCATAAAGACGTACATGAATCCCTCTTTTTGCAAGCTGCCAGGCAGCTTCACAGCCGGCAAGACCGGCTCCGACTACGATTGCTTCTTTCATTCTTCACTATCCTCTTTTTTTACTGTTCTTTTGCGTGATGCTGTTTTCCCGGAAGAAGTTTTCCCAGCAGCTGTTTTTCCGGAAGAAGTCTTCTTTGCGGCGGATTTCTTCGCAGATGTTTTCTTAGCAGCGGAAGCTGTTTTCTTTTTAGGTACGATCTGCACACCGTCGAGGCTTTCCATATAACTGCATGCAGGATATCCGGAACATCCATGGAAATATGTACCGAAGCGGCTCTTGCGCTTAACAAGTTCTTTTCCGCAGTTCGGACACATCTTTCCCGTCGGTTCCGGTTTTTCTTTTTCCACAACAATTGTCCGCTTGTAGGAACATTCAGGGAATCTTGAGCAGGCAATAAATCTGCCGTAGCGTGAATTTCTGTAAACAAGTTCTCCGCCGCACTCAGGACATGTCTCCCCGACTTTCTCAGGCGCAATCTTCTCCATGCCCTCATATGCCTTGTCCAGCAGCGGTTCAAAACGTTTGTAGAATTCGGTCAGTGTTTCTACTTCATCTGCTTTGCTTTCGGCAATTTCATCCAGGGAAGTTTCCATTTTTGCCGTATAAGCAACATTGATAATGTCTGAGAAATAAGCATCCAGTTTTTCGGTTGTCAAAGTTCCCTGCTCCGTCGGACGGAAAACTCTTGTCCTGCTCTTCTCCGAAACACGGTCAAGGGTTACATATCCTCTCTCCTGAATGGTATCGATGATCGTAGCATATGTCGAAGGACGGCCGATTCCTTCCTCCTCCATTGCTTTGATCAGACGTGCTTCTGTATAGCGGGCCGGAGGTTCGGTAAAATGCTGATTCGGTTCGATCTTTTCCGGGATCAGTTTCTCCCCTTCTGTCAATTCCGGCAGAACAACATCTTTTCCGGATTCATACTCACCGTAAACCTTCAGATAACCATCAAATACCATTGTGGAACCGGTAGACGAGAAATCATAGCCGTTTCTGCTTAATACAGCAGATACGGAATTATAGGATGCAGGGGCCATCAAAGAAGCAAGTGCACGCGCATAAATCATTCTGTAAAGTCTGTACTGTTCACTGCTCAGATATTCCTTGATGCTTTCCGGTGTACGTTCAAGATTCGTAGGACGGATCGCTTCATGAGCATCCTGTGAATTGGCATCATTCTTTACTTTGTAATAACCGAGATAATTCCTTCCGTATTCATCGCTGATTTTATTTCTCGCCTGAGTCATAAATACTTCAGAAAGACGGGTACTGTCAGTACGCATATACGTAATCAAACCTTCACTGCCGCTTCCTACATCGATCCCTTCGTACAGTCTCTGGGCAATGGACATTGTCCTTTTGGCACTGAAAGAAAGCTTGGAGCTTGCTTCCTGCTGCAGTGTTGATGTAATGAACGGAGGTTTTGCAAATCTTTTTCTGGTCTGACTGCTGATCTCAGTAACGGTAAATTCACCGTTGCAAGCTTCAAAAGCTGCGTCTGCTTCCTCTTTCGTATGCAGTTCAGCTTTTTCACCGTGAATACGTGTCAGTGATGCTTTAAAAGGTTTTCCGTCTTTTACAAAATCTGCGTCAACAGACCAGTATTCAACCGGATTGAATGCCTGTATTTCTTTTTCACGGTCAACAATGAGTTTTAATGCGACTGACTGAACACGGCCTGCAGATTTCGACTTGATCTTTGTATTCAGAAGCTTGGAAAGCTTGAATCCGATAATTCTGTCAAGGATTCTTCTGGTCTCCTGAGAGCGTACAAGCGCCATATCAATTGTTCTGGGGGACTTGAATGCTTCTATAACGGCATTCTTCGTAATTTCATGAAATGTTACGCGGTCCACGGCGTCCTCAGGAAGATTGAGTTCCTGAGCAAGATGCCAGCTGATTGCTTCGCCTTCACGGTCAGGGTCGGTTGCCAGATAGACACAGTCACTGTCCTTTGCAAGAGCACGAAGTTCCTTTACTGTGCTGTTCTTTTCTTTTGAAATTACATATGTTGGTGTAAAACCGTTTTCTATATCCACGCCAAGACCGTCTTTTCCTTTGATTGCAAGATCACGGATATGTCCTTTGGAAGACACAACCTTATAATCTGCACCAAGGTATTTTTCGATCGTTTTGGACTTTGATGGGGATTCAACTATTACAAGATTCTTCATAATTCATACTTCTCCTGAATTTCCTGTACTAAAAACATTCTAAAGGATAGACGAAAAAAGCCGCGAATGCAACTTATTGATGTTTTGCAGGCATAATCTCTGCAAGCTGAAGCATATCATAAACGGGAATTGCTCCTTCTGCAATCAGCTTGTTGCAGCCTTTTCCGAAAGGATCATTGAAAGGATACGGAAAGCAGTAGATATCTTTCGAAAGATACAATGCCTCATTCACGGTAAGCATCGTGCCTGAATGTTCTGATGCCTGTGTTACCACCAGAAACTCACCAAGTGCAGCAATCAGCCGGTTTCTCCAAGGAAAGTGGTATCTGCGTACACCTGTATCATGCGGATATTCCGAAAGAATCAGTCCTTCCTCTCTGATTTTTGCATAAAGAAATGAATTTTCCGGAGGATAGGAAACGCCTAGTCCGCTGCCGATAATACCGATCGTTCTTCCGTTCTCCAGAGCACACCTGTGCACTGCAGCATCGGCCCCTCTTGCAAGTCCGGAGACCAGCACAAATCTTTTTTTAAGTATGCCTGCGGCCGATTGTGTTGTCTGAAAACCATAGTCAGTGAGATCCCTGGAGCCGACAATCGAAGCAGCCGGTTTTGCAAGAAGCGACAGATCCCCCTGATAGAAAAGAACCCATGGAGGATAGCGAAGTTTCCGGAAAGCATCGGGATAGTTATCGTCAAAGATTGTAATATAAGGATCCTTGATTCTGCATTCGCGTACCGGAAGATGGTTCTTCAGAGCACAGCTGATCATTTCCCAGGATCCGCTGTATTCACAAGAATAAAATGCCAATGTTTTTCTGATATCCATAAAAAAACTCCTTCGATAACATATATGCATCAGAAAGAGCTTTTCCCCTCATAAATCCAGTTTTAACTGCTGTGCTGCTACCGGTCCGAAACTCCGGCGGTGGATGGGAGTGATACCATATTCTTCAATCGCCTGCATATGCTGTCTGGTGGGATAACCTTTGTGCTTTGCAAAACCGTATTCAGGATACTGCCTGTCATATTCCACCATCAGCCTGTCTCTTGTTACTTTGGCAAGAATGCTGCCTGCTGCAATAGAAATACTTTTCTGATCGCCTTTCACAAGCGGTACAACAACCCTTTCTTTTTCCGGGATCGGCATGGCATCTGTAAGAATCACCGGTGCACCTGAATCATCAGCGATTCTCGCGAATGCTTCCTGGTCGGCACGATAGATATTCAGACGGTCTATCTCCTCAGGTGACACAAGCAGAATTTCAAACCACAATGCATCATCCATAATTCTGTCATACAGTTCATTTCTTTTCTTTTCACTGATTGCTTTTGAATCGTAGATTTCAGGATTTTCATACCCTTGAGGAAATACGACCCCGGCGACGCACAACGGTCCGGCAAGCGGTCCTCTTCCTGCTTCATCTATACCAAGTACAAGCTGGTCCTGCTGCCAGTATTCGTGTTCAAAATCATTCGGACATACTTTCTTTATTTTCTTCATTCACATGCTCCAATGTAAGCCTTCCGAGCTTTCCTTTGCGCAGATCATGCAGGAAAAGCTCTGCTGCTTTCTTTGTATCCGGAATACCATCCTGTTTCAGCACATTTCTTTTGACTGCAACAGCTTTGAGCATCCCGTTGGGGTTCACCTCTCCTGAATCATAAATTTCTTCAAGAAGCCCGGGATACAGGTCCTGTATTATATGGATGATATCCATTGCCAGCATATTCTTCTGCAGAATATCATCATTAATTGAACCGAAAGCAGCGAGCAGCGACCCCGTAAGTTCATCATCAAACTTCGGCCACAGTACACCTGGAGTATCAAGAAGGTCAAGAGAAGTATCTGCATGGATCCATGTAAGACTTCTGGTAACTCCGGGTTTATCGGCTGCTTTAACCGTATTCCTGCCGGCAATACGGTTGATCATTGTACTCTTTCCGCAGTTTGGAATGCCGCAGGCCATGGCCCTGACTGCACGGGGACGGATACCTTTTGCCATCTGTTTTTCTCTTTTCGGACGCATGACTTCCAGTGCTTCACGGACAATTTTCTTTCCGGCACTGTTATCGTGCATCAGATCCACCGCAATACAGGATACATTCTCTTTCTTCAGCTCCCTGATCCATTTTTCCGTCTGTACCGGATCAGCAGCGTCGCTCTTGGAAAGTACGATCAGACGCGGTTTATTCTGTGCCATCTGCAAAAGCATCGGATTACGGCTTGCTTCCGGCATTCTTGCATCACGCAGTTCAATGACCATATCGACTGCTTTAAGACGTTCAGTCATTTCACGGCGCGCTTTTTCCATATGACCGGGGTACCACTGTACTTTTACCATGCTTTACCTCCGAACTGGCTCAAAGGCCATACCACATATACACTTTTTGAGGTGATCTGTTCAGATGTGAACGGTCCGTAATAACGTGAATCCGTGGAGTGCGGGCGGTTATCTCCAAGGCAGTAATATTCATCTTCACCAAGCGTAATCTCCTGCACATCTGATGTAAACGAAGTACCATACGTATTTTCGAATTCATTGACATAATCTTCATCAAGAAAATCTTCTTCTACTGCCACACCGTCAACATACAGCTGGCCGTTTTTATATGAGATTGTTTCTCCGGGAAGACCGATACACCTTTTTACAAGATATTCATCTTTTTCTTCAAGATAAATAATAACAACATCGAAACGTGAAATACTGTTCAGCTTATATCCCAGCACATTTGAAAATCCCAGTGCTGAATCCTGCAGGGTCGGATACATCGAACTTCCTTTCACCTGTACAGGACGAAGTACAAAATGTGTAATAAGGAAAACCGAAATCATGCATACAGCAAGATCACGGAAAAAATCAATAATTTCCCGGACGGCTGATTTTTCTTTTTTCTCAGGTACTGTTTCCGGGATCACGATATTTTCATCGCCGTCAGTTAATGTTTCAAGGACTGTCGTATTTGAAAACTCATCTGTATTTTTCAGTTCTTCGCTTCCGCGAATATTTGTTTCTTTCATTTCATTCATAATAAATCTCACTTATCGAGGACCATTATAACAGAAGGAATTCATAATGTAACAATTCATCCTTTCCTCAATGTTTAAGAAAACTGAAACCTTTGTGAACCGTACGGAAACAGAAAGAAATGAGTTAAAGAAAAAGGCAGATGCATTCGAGAAATAAAAAAAGAGAAAGCCTGAGCTTTCCCTTCTTTCGAACTAATCAGCGAACTTCCTTGATACGGGCATTCTTAGCAGACAGACCCTTGAGGTATGTCAGCTTAGCTCTGCGTACCTTACCATGACGGAGTACTTCAACCTTGTCGATTACAGGGCTGTTGACAGGGAATGTTCTCTGTACACCAACACCGTTGGAAATCTTACGTACTGTGAATGTTGCTCCGATACCGCCGTTGCTCTTGTCGACAACGATTCCTTCATAAGCCTGAATACGAGACTTGTTGCCTTCCTGAATACGAACACTTACCTTTACAGTGTCACCAACTTTAATTGCAGGAATGTCTGTGCGAATCTGATCTTTAGTGATTTTGTCTACGAGACCTAAGTTCATTTTCTTTCTCCTTTAATATAACGAATGATCATCTGCTCTTAACGTGTGATGCTGCCAGCGGAACAGTGATGCGCGCACTCGCGCGCTTTTAAATATATCACTTATGAAGAATACAATCAACCGAAAGATCACCTGTTTATTGATGAATCCAGCCGAATTTCAGGCATGCATTTCTGATTCCGTTATCCACATTTCTGTCTGTAACATAATCAGCCTTTTCCTTAAGTGCCTCAACAGCATTTCCCATTGCTATGGAAGTCCATCTTTTATCAAACATAACAAGGTCATTCTCCGCATCACCGAACACTACTGCATCTGCCGGATCTGCGTTCAGCAGTTCCAACATTGCAAGAATTCCCTGTTTTTTCTCATCATACTGTATGACATGATATCTTCCCATCGCCAGACAGCCAAGTTCAGATGCCCAGGGATGATCTTTCATTTGTTCCCGGTCCAGAGCTATGTAAATTTTAAAAATCTCAGGAAGATCATGATAATCAAGAGACGGATCCAGATGATATGTTGTCAGTTCGCGGCGCAGTCCGGCCTGTTCAATAAATTTCAGATCCTTCAACCAGACTGAATCTGTATCATCCAGTATAAGAATCCATCCGATGCCTTTCCGGTCTGCTTCTTCCAGCAGTTTAACAGCCCCTTCTTTATTTAAGGGCTTGTTAACTAAAATCTTTCCGTTAACGACCAGACATCCGCCGCCGCTGCACACGACATTTCTGATACCGATTTTATCGGTAAAATTAACAGCTTTGTAGTGAATCCTTCCGGTTGCGACTGCTACAAAATGTCCTTCGTTTTCCAAAGCATGCAGAGTTTCCAGAGCTGACGGAACAATCCGGTGGGTTGCATCATCCGTCAAAGTACCGTCTATATCAAAAAAGAAATATTTTCTGTTCATCCTGCCGTTCCCCTTTCACATCATTCAGATTTTTTTATTAATAATATACTGTCCTTTTTTTTCACACCGGATTACAAAATCAAAGATATCTCTCTGTATACAATACGGAAAATCTGCCTGCGGATAAGCATCCTGCTGAAGAGGATCAAAGAATTTCGCTCCGGATGTATATTTCAGATTTTCAAGTTTCCTGTCTATGTCTGACATATCTTTATTCTCGAGCAGTGCTTTGATATATTCTGCACAGAGCGTATCTTCCTGTGAAGGTCTTTCTTTCCAGCCCATGCAAACCAGAGATACTTTTTCAGGACAGCATCTTCTGACGTATTCCGCTGCAGCCCTTGCGTTCACAAATGCACCGGTAATAATCTGTGAAGCACCGGAAGCTTTCATAATTCCCCTGGTTCCGTTGCTGGTAGTATGTACAGCTGTTCTTCCTGTAAAGTCTGTGCCTGCAGCTGCAGACGGAGAATTGCCGTAATCAAAGCCAATACACTTCAGACCGTTTCTTTCACCGAAAAGAATATATGATTCATCAGACTTTTTTAAAGACAAAGCATCTTCCACGGAAGCCGCAGCGATGATCTTTTCCATCCCTGCTGCATATAAATAAGCTTCGAGAGTAAACGCACGGAATACATCAATAATGACTGTCATTCCTTCCGCCTGCTCTGCCCCTTTTTCACACTGTAGTATTTTTATATTCATTGCATTTCCTTAAGCATGATTGATTATAACATGCAATTCTTGCTTAAATTGATTTTCAAGGGTATATTAACCGCAAGGAGGACATTATGGAACAGACAACGAACAATCTTGATTTCAGTTATCTTCATCACACTGTATTTACTGTAGCTTTATACGGAAAGCAGAGTCCGATTGTCTGCAAAGGTCATCTGGTACTGCGAACCTATTACACCGACAGCCGGAAAATCAAAACAGATTATGCAAGAACCTCTGAATATCTGAAAGATGAACTTTTCTTTGAAACGAATAAAATAATCCGTGAGCAGATGGACGATCCTTATACCGGAAGAAGAGAACTGATAGAACTTTCTCTTCCCGAACTCGGCAAACAATACCGCATTATTTACAATACCGCCGAAGTTCCTTCTCCACGCTATGATGATTTGCTTAAAATACTTTCTTACCGTGATCCTGAGGCAAGAGGCGTAGCAGTCATTGTTAAACGTGATCCTGACAAAGGAATTCAGTGGCTTGAAGAAAGAGAAGCAAGGCTGATTGCTGCAAAACTGAGCAGATAAAACAAAAGAGGCTGTAACGCAAAAAGAAACAGTCAAAAAGAAATAAAAGGTACCAACC
>R19__coassemble_7_pt1 | contig 170122 bp, 163 predicted proteins | sample R19__metabat2_low_PE_032 | metagenome-assembled genome bin R19 | reverse complement strand
TGCCCTTAATGTGGCCTGATCAAACTTTTGTCCAAACTTTGGGACTCAGTTCATCCGCTGTTCCGGCAGATGGTGTTTTTATTTTTATTCTTCAGAGTTTTCAGATTCGATGCTTTCATCTGTCTCTGTTTCCTGAGATGCATCATTTTCTTCTTCGATAGGATCGGATGCTTCAGCAGAATGGTCGCCGGTGTCTTCCTGTTCCTCTTCGATGTTTTCGGGAACCGCAGTGCTGCCTTCCTCTGTATCTTCTGATACAGGAGAAGCAGTCTCTTCGACGATTTCCTCACTTTTCAGAATATAAAGAACAACTTCGGCATTTGCCAGAAAGCGTACATCTTTCACTGTTGTACCGGTACCGTTTGTGATATCAAGGGTGAACATTCCGCTGATATCATGTGTTCCCCTCAGATAGGAACCTTCGTCAACAGTAATCAGTGATCCGAAATACCAGAAGGCCTGTCCGCCGTGTGTGTGACCGGCAATAAACCTGTCTGTAAGATCTGCAGGAACCTGAACGGCGGTATCCGGAGTGTGGCAGAAGGCAAGAACATAGGCACTTCTTGAAACATTTGCATATGCCTGCGCAATATTCTGTTCACCGTTGATTTCATTCTCAAGGCCGACCAGCGTAATATAGCTTGATGAATTTCTGTGAATCTGGATACTGCTGTTGCTGATCAGTTCGAAATCACTTTGGTAGAGGATATCACTGACAGCTTCTTTCTGCGCCTGGGTTGTGCAGTCGCGGTCTCCCAGTACAGCAAATTTACCATACTGTGCGTTCAATGAAGAAAAAGCATTTATGATAATCTCATCCTTTTTTTCATCTGCAATGACACCGGTATCATAGATATCCCCGCAGAACAGAATAACATCAGGAGAGAGGTCATTTATATATTGCATCAGATTGTTCAGTCTGCTTTCGTCTGTGAAACTTCCGTAATCGAGATCACTGAAACATATAATCCGCATATCATCAAGTGAATCGGAAATCTTTTCGCTTTCAAGCTCGATTTTCCGTGTTGTCAGTCTTTCGGGAGCGAGAAAATATGAATCGCAGATCAGGTAGGTGGTAACACCGGCCAGCAGGAACAATACAATCAGGATCTTTGTTGAAATCTTCATGCATCTACCTCGCTGTACAATCATAGCACATAGAAGCAGAACAGTTATGATACAATAATGGTCATAAAAGGAAGAAATTATGTTTCAGACACATTATCTGATCCAGCTGGATGTAATGTACCGTAACGGACAGCTTACTGCAGGAACAAAAGAATTTATTGAAATGCTGAACAGGCAGGGGATTTCATATACGATTCTGACAGAACAGTCAGGAAAGACAAGAGAACAGATCGTATCAATGCTTGCGGATGCCGGCCTTTATGAAATCAGAATTGAAGAGATATATACAAGCGCAATGGCTGCAGTTGATTATGCATACCATTATGCAAAGAAAAGAAGGGCTTGTGTCTATGGCGGAAAAGGAATTACTTCACTGCTTCAGAAAACAGGCTTTGAATTTGACTATATTGCTCCGGAATTCCTCTTTGTCGGTCTGGACACGCAGCTCTCTTATGAGGAATACAGCGATGCTCTGGAAATGCTTTTTGACGGAACCGTGATGCTGGCAACAGACAGCAGAAAGACGGTTCTTTCGGATGGAAGGAGCAGGATCGGCAGTGCTGCCATTGTCAGCATGCTTGAAACTGCTTCCGGTACTGAAGCTCTGCATTTCGGAAGAGGGAGCAGACTGCTGTGGCAATGGCTTCTGAAATATATAAGAAAAACCGCTGCAGATGTTACAGCGGTTGGCAATCATTTTGAAAAAGACATCATATCAGCAGCTGATCTTGGCATCCGGACTGTTTATGTGGCAGATGATGATGCAGGAGCGGAAGCCTTGATGAGTTCAAGGATCCACCCTGATTACATCATTGAGAATCTTGCCGGATTAACGCGCTGATACAGAGGCACATTCGCTCACAAATGTATCGATAATCTTTTTGTGTCTGGGATCGTTGACCATGCGTTCCGGGTGCCACTGCACTGCGGTAACATGTTCGGTTTCAATTGCTTCAGGAAAACCTTCCGGAGCTACTGCAGCAAGAGAAAAACCTGAGGGTACGTCTTTGAGACATTGATGATGAAATGAATTCACACCGTAAGAGTCTCCGAAGATATCATACAGACGTGATCCTTTCACAAAAGAAACATCATGGAGCGGCTGATAGATCGGCAGCGGAGGCAGTGTCAGTGCCTGACTGTGCTCAGTTCCGTATTCAGCCGGAATATCCTGTACAAGTCCTGTTCCTTCTGCGACTGCAATAATCTGCATGCCGCGGCAGATACCAAGAATCGGTTTTCCGGCTTTGCGGAATGCCCGATAGAGGTAGATATCAGCATCTTCAAGATCAGCATCAATCGTAAAGCTGTAAATGTTCTCTTCGCCATAGCGTTCAGGATCAACATCTTCACCGCCTGTAATCAGAAGTCCGTCAAAACGTTCTGCAGCTTCAGCAGCATCTTCTTCTGACAATGCTGACAGCAGTACAGGGATTCCACCGCCTGCTTCTACAAAACGGAAATAGCTCTCGTTGTCGAAGAACTGCCTGAGTTCCGGCTTTTCCGGATCAGGTACACGGCTTCGGGTTGTCATTGCTATCAAAGGTTTCATCGCATACCTCCTTGAACATTGAAAATCATTATAATTTTTGTTGCGCTGATGTCAAATAGAAGATGATGATAATTACGAAGTTCATTGAAGTTTTATGATAATGCTGATAAAATAACTGCGTTGTATTGAAAAAGAATAGTAGCAGACAAGAACGGCAGAGAGAGACGGTGATTTGGTGAAATCCGGAGCGTGCAAATCTGTGAACTGGCCTTTGGAGCAGCCGCATTCAAAGCGTTAAAATGAAATTGATGAGTGCACAGGGAAGTATTCCTTGTGAACTAAGGTGGTACCGCGTGTTCAGCGTCCTTAGATCTATGATCAGGACGTTTTTATTTTGAAGGAGGCAATAAATGGCATACGATCATCAGAGTATCGAAAAGAAATGGCAGAAGTTCTGGGAAGAAAACAAGACATTCAAAACAGACGGCTATGATTTTTCAAAACCGAAGTATTATGCACTTGACATGTTCCCTTATCCTTCCGGACAGGGTCTGCATGTCGGACATCCCGAAGGCTATACAGCTACAGATGTAATCTGCCGCATGAAGAGAATGCAGGGCTTCAATGTCATGCATCCGATGGGATATGATGCATTCGGTCTTCCTGCAGAGCAGTTTGCGTTGAAGACAGGACATCATCCCGGTGAATTCACTTACAGAAATATTGATCACTTCCGTGATCAGATCAAGTCCCTCGGATTCTCCTATGACTGGGACAGAGAAATCCGTACATGTGATTCTGAATACTATAAGTGGACACAGTGGATTTTCCTGCAGCTTTACAAGGCAGGTCTTGCTTATGTTGCGGAAATGCCTGTTAACTGGTGCCCTGAACTCGGCGCTGTTCTGGCAAATGAAGAAGTTGTTGACGGAAAGAGCGAAATCGGCGGATATCCTGTTGTCAGAAAGAATATGAGACAGTGGGTACTGCGTATTACAGAATATGCAGAAAAACTGCTCGAAGATCTGGATGAAGTTGACTGGCCTGAATCTACAAAGGAAATGCAGCGCAACTGGATCGGCAAGTCTACAGGTGCAAACGTAGTATTCAAGATCAAGGATACAGATAAAGAATTCACTGTCTTTACAACAAGATGCGATACACTGTTCGGTGCAACATACTGTGTTATGTCTCCTGAACATCCTTTTGTAAATGACATTACAACAGCAGACCATAAAGACGAAGTTGAAGCTTATCAGGCTGAATGTGCAAAGAAATCAGACCTTGAACGTACAGACCTGAACAAAGACAAGACTGGTGTATTCACTGGTGCTTATGCAGTAAATCCTGTTAACGGCCGTGAAATTCCGATCTGGATTTCCGACTATGTACTTGCATCATACGGTACAGGTGCGATTATGGCTGTTCCTGCACATGATACAAGAGACTATGAATTTGCAAAGAAATTCGGCATTGATATTATTCAGGTTCTTGAAGGGGGAGATATCTCCAAAGAAGCCTGGACACAGGATGGCGTACATATCAATTCCGACTGGCTGAACGGCATGAACAAGCAGGATGCAATCAATGCAATGATTGCATGGCTTGAAGAACATCACTGCGGCAATGCCAAGATTCAGTACAAGCTCAGAGACTGGCTGTTCTCCAGACAGAGATACTGGGGTGAACCGATTCCGATTATCCATATGGAAGACGGAACAATGCGCACAGTGGATGAATGTGATCTGCCTCTTGAATTGCCTGCTACAGACAATTATCAGCCTTCACCGGATGGCGAATCTCCTTTGGCAAACTGCACAGACTGGCTTAACGTTGAAATTGACGGCATGAAGGGCAAACGCGAAACAAATACAATGCCTCAGTGGGCAGGTTCCTGCTGGTATTACATCCGTTATCTGGATCCTCATAACAACACTGCAATCGCTGACAAAGAACTGATGGATCACTGGCTGCCGGTAGATCTCTACATCGGCGGTGCGGAACATGCTGTACTGCATCTGCTTTACTCCCGTTTCTGGCATAAAGTTCTTTATGATGCAGGTGTTGTATCTTCGAAGGAACCGTTCCAGAAACTGTTCCATCAGGGTATGATCCTCGGCGAAAACGGTGTAAAGATGTCCAAATCTCTTGGAAATGTTGTAAACCCTGATGAACTTGTAGTAAGTCATGGTGCGGATGCACTTCGTCTTTACGAAATGTTCATGGGTCCTCTGGAAGCATCACTTCCCTGGTCTGCAAAGGGTATGGACGGTGCAAGAAAGTGGCTCGAAAGAGTATACAGACTTGCATTAAGTGATATGGTTGTAGATGAAGCAACACCTGAACTTGATTACACATTCAACTACACAGTAAAGAAAGTAACAAATGATATCGAAACACTGAATTTCAATACTGCTGTTTCCCAGATGATGATCTTTGTAAATGACTGTTACAAACTGGGCAAAGTCAACAAGGAAATGATGATTGATTTCATCAAGATGGTAAGCTGCTATGCACCTCATCTCGGTGAAGAACTCTTCAGCACTCTTACAGGCAAGGAAACCTCCATTGCTTATGAACCCTGGCCGGTATTTGATGAAGCCAAGCTGGTTGTTGCAAGTGTTGAAATTGCAGTTCAGGTCAACGGCAAGCTTCGCGGCAAGTTCGAGATCGAAAAAGATGCCGATCCGAAAGTAATGGAAGAAAAGGCACTTGCTCTGGAATCTGTAAAGAGCTATACAGAAGGAAAAACAATCCGCAAGGTTATTGCAATTCCTAACAAGATCGTAAATATTGTTGTAAAGTAATTTCAGTCAATGAATAACAGTTCCCGTACAGTGGTTTCGGGAACTGTTTTTTGTTATAATCACATCCGTGATAAGAGGCGTATGGAAGAATTTAAAGTGACGATTGAGCAGTTTGACGGTCCTCTTGATCTGATGCTTCATCTGATCAGGGAACAGAAACTGGATTTGATGAATCTTGATATGAGTATACTGGCAGATCAGTATATTGCTTTTCTTTCCGGGATGGAGAAGATGCATCTCGAAATCGCCGGAGAATACCTGCTTGAGATGGCAACCCTGATTGAATATAAATCACGGAAGATGCTTCCGGGCAGAGAAGATGAAACAGAGGCAGAGGAAGAGGATCCTCGTGAACGTCTTGTCCGCAGACTTCTGGAATACCAGCAGTTCAAGGAAGTATCGGAAGATCTGGGGCAGATGTATGAAGACAGACAGAAACATCTGAGCAGACCGGTTGCTGCACAGGCAGATGAGTGGATGAAGCAGAATGATTCTGATTTCCGTTATCATGGAAGCCCTTATGAGCTGATGAAAGCAATGCGAAGATGCATGATGAGAATGCGTCTTGCAACACCTCAGGACAGCCGTTATACAGTCAAGGAGATTTCCGTTGAAGACCGCGAAACAGAAGTTCGTGCGAAACTGGACAGACTCCCTGAAACATTCCGCTTTGAAGCACTGCTTGATGACTGCACAAGCACGCCTATGTTTATCGCTACATTTCTGGCTGTACTGGATCTTGCCCGTCTGCACAGACTTGTATTTACTGTTGATGAAGAAGATGTCATCTGGTTTTCGAGAGGAGAGCACGCTGAATGATAAATGAAGAAAATCTGATTGAAGATGACGCTGCCGTTCTCGACAGCGATTATGATGATGAAGAAACTGCAGAAGAAACGGAAAAAGAGGATTCGTCTGTACATATGCGCGCGGTTCTTGAAGGTCTGCTTTTCATAACCGGAGATGAAGGAATTACACTTGCACGTGCCAGTGAAGCAGCCGGATGCACGGAAGAAGAATGCGAAGCGATGTTTGACGAACTGCAGAAATTCTATCTCAGCGATGAACGCGGGATTGAAATTGAACGTTATGGAAATGTATACCGTTTCCTTTCAAAAGGCTTTGTTCATGAATACGCAAAGAAGATGTATCATCTTGAGTCAGCAAACCGTCTTTCGGGAGCGGCGCTGGAGACGCTTGCGATCATTGCATACAAGCAGCCGGTAACACGCGTTGAAATTGAAGAAATCCGCGGAGTCGGGGCAGACATGATGCTCCGCAAGCTTATGGCCAGGGGCTTGATCAAAGAAGACGGGCGTTCCGAAGCTGCCGGAAGACCGATCCTGTATTCGGTAACAGAAGAGTTTATGGATGCATTCAGTCTTCTCAGCCTGGATGAACTGCCGGAAATTCCTGAATTTGAAAAAGAAAACACGGAAGAAGGAGAATTGTTTACGCAATGAAGAAAAAGATTCTGGTTCTTTTGTGTGCAGCCGTTCTGTGCAGTTGTTCTTCCAAGGATAAAAACACAGATGACAGCGGACGTGCTTCCTACGGATGCAGAACAATTGATTATTTCGACTATACCGGAGTTATTCCGGAAACTTCGGCAGTGGATGAATACTGGTTTTCTGATGCACTGTTTCTCGGAGATATTCGTGTTTCCAGCCTGCTTAACTACAGCAGTCTTGAGGAAGAAGGTGCAGACGTGCACTATATTCCGGGACTGGAACTTGATACTTTTGAAACTGCATATGCTGAAACGTATGACGGAAATGCCTCGCTTTCGGAGATCCTTATGAACACAGACAAGCAGAATGTGTTTCTGATGATCGGTCTGAATGATGCGGCACAGAGTGATTTCACAGTCTGGAGAAGAAAGGTGAAACAGCTGATTACTGATTTTCAGAAAAAGCATTCCCGTGCTTCCTTATATTTGATTCTCCCTTATCATGTCGCTGAACTTGACGGTGTACCGGCTGATGAACTGCAGGAAAGGATTGATGAAATCCGCGATGTCATGATGAGCCTCGGCTCGGAACTGAAAGTTTACTGCCTGGATTCCGGAAAAGCAGTTGAAGGTGATGACGGTATCGTGGATGAAAATTATGTCTGGGACGGGATTCGGCTGAATCAGGATGGAACAGATGCTTTGATGGATTATATTTCACGGCATGTTGTCCGGGAGGAATTATATGTCAGGAAAGTCTGCTCTTAGTTTTGTCATTCCGCTGCTTCTGCTGTGCAGCTGCAGTACGGATACAAAGAATGCTGAGGATATGACAATTGATGATATGGCTGCCGGACTTGTTGAAGAACTGGATCAGGATTCATCTGTGAAAGTGAAATCGAGAATTGTGAAAGGCATGCTGTTCGAAGGCGAAGATATCGTAGAGAATGCCTGTGTTTATATGTCGGAAGATGAAGGCAACTCGGATTTTGTCGGTGTATTTGAGACAGATGATCCGGAGGTATGCATAGAATATCTGCAGGAATGGCTGCTGAATCAGAAAAATGAAATGCAGATTTACTATCCCTCACAGGTATTCAAAATATCCAATGCTGTAATGGAAAATAATGATGATCTTGTGATCCTGATCATCTGTGAAGACATTGAACAGGCAAAAGTCAAAGCTGCTGCCTTGCTTGATTGAAATATTCCCTGGATAAGGGAATATTTTTTGCTTAAAAATGAAGGATAGAAGCAAATCTGTGATTGTAATTGATACGGGCGGATGATATCATAATAAACGGCATCTTCGGCTCATGTCTTTTTTCTGGCGGGAAAAAGATGAAGATGTACTTCTCACACAGCGGATTCGGTACCCCGTGCATTTGTGCGGAATGTTCCCGGTCCTGGGTGAATAGCACAGGTGTTGGTACTGTTCGAAACTGTGGCGGAAACAACGGAAAGCGAGGTAAATTTAAAATGACTGTTGTTACAATGAGGAAAATGCTTGAGAATGGTGTACATTTCGGTCATCAGACACGTAAATGGAACCCTCTGATGAAGCAGTATATTTATACTGCTAAGAATGGTGTTTATATCATCGATCTTGATAAGACACAGACACAGCTGCAGAAGGCTTATGACGCTCTCAAGAAGATTACTGAAGACGGCGGAAAGGTACTGTTCGTTGGTACTAAGAAGCAGGCTCAGGCTACAATTCTGGAAGAAGCACTCCGTTCCGGAAGCTTCTATGTTAACCAGAGATGGCTCGGCGGTACTCTGACAAACTTCAGAACAATTCAGAAGTCTATCAAGAGACTCGTTGAAATCGAAGAAATGGAAACAAGCGGAACAATTTCCGTATATACAAAGAAGGAACAGGCTCAGCTTCTGAAGAAGAAGGAAAGACTGGACAACTTCCTCGGCGGTATTAAGGAAATGAAGAAGCTTCCTGATGCAATGTTTGTAGTAGATCCTCTGGAAGAACACAATGCAGTTGCTGAAGCTAAGAAGCTCGGTATTCCGGTATTTGCTCTGATCGATACAAATGCTGATCCTACAGTTGTTGATTATCCGATTCCTTCCAATGATGATGCAGTTCGTTCCATCAAGCTGATGGTCAGCCTTGTTGCTGATGCAATTGTTGAAGCTAAGGGTGGTGTTCTGGAAGCTGCTTATCAGGAAGATATGACAGAAGAAGATATCACAATGAAGGATGTTATCATCAATGTTGAACAGCAGGTTGCTGAATATGAACGCAGAAGAAGAGCTAAGTTCGAAGAACGCAGACAGCAGATGCAGCAGAGACGCGGAAACGGCCACAATGGTGAACGTCGTGTATTCCGCAGAGATGCTAACGGCAATACAAGAAACTTCGGCGGCAAGACTGCTGACAAGCCTGCAGAAGCAGCTGCTCCTGCAGAAACAGCTAAGGAGGCTGAATAATCATGGCAATTACAGCTAAGCAGGTAAAAGAACTGCGCGACCTCACAGGCGCAGGCATGATGGACTGCAAGAAGGCTCTTACAGCTACAGACGGTGATATCAAGAAGGCTACTGACTGGCTCCGTGAAAACGGTCTTGCAAAGGCAGCTAAGAAGGAATCCCGTATTGCTGCTGAAGGTCTTGCAAAGGTAGTTATCGACGGTGACAAGGCTGTTCTGGTTGAAATCAATGCAGAAACAGACTTCGTTGCAAAGAATGACAAGTTCCTTGAACTGCTTGACCATACAGCAGAATTCCTTCTCGCTAATGAACCTGCAGATGTAGAAAGTGCTCTTGCTGCAGCTGATGGTGAAGGCACACTGAACGATACATTCGTTAACGCAGTTGCTACAATCGGTGAAAAGATCACTCTGAGACGTTTCGCTGTCATCAAGAAGGAAGCTGATGAAACATTCGGTTCCTATACACACCAGGGCGGTTCTATCGTTGCTGTTGCAGTAGTAAAGGGTACAGCAGATGCACAGGTAGCAAAGAATGTTGCTATGCAGGTTGCTTCCATGAATCCTACATATGTATCCCGCAATGATATGCCTGCTGAAGTAATCGAACATGAACGTTCCATTCAGATGGGTATTATTGCTAACGATGAAAAGCTTGCAAATAAGCCTGAAAAGGTTAAGGCAGGCATCGTTGAAGGCCGTCTGTCCAAGTCTCTTGAAGAAATGTGCCTGGTTGACCAGCCTTTCTTCCTTGATTCCGATCAGAAGGTTGGCGCTTATCTGAAGGGCCTCGGTGCTTCCTGCACAACATTTGTTAAGTACAAGGTTGGCGAAGGCATTGAAAAGAAGGTTGACGACTTCGCAGCTGAAGTTGCTTCCATGGCTAAGTAATCAACTCATTTGCTCGCATAAAAGACCGGTGGAAACACTGGTTTTTTTGTTCTTTCCTGATTTTGTAGTATCATGTTAAATAGACTGAATTCCGGAGGTAATTATGAAACGTATAGAAATCAGTGATATTCTCGAATACACTTGTCCTTCCAATCCTTTGTTTTCAGAGGATGGCAGTTATATTGCTTTTGAAACAGCAAAAGCTGAAGGCAATACATATAAACACGCTGTCTGGGTGATCAGGAACAATCAGGCAGTCCAGATGACGTTTGCCGAAGATACGCGTCTTGCCGGCTGGAAAGATGAGCATACACTGCTGATTCGCCGGAATAAAAAAGATCACCGTCCCGGAACTCTTGATCTTTGGAATCTTGATGTGAATGGCGGCGAAGCAAGTTTTTTCAGAACTCTTCCTCTTGAAATGAACGGATTTGTGAAAGCGGGAAAGGGCTTTGCAGCATGTGCCGGTATTGACTGCAAAGATCCGGACGCATACCTTGATGATCCTGATGCTGCTGCAAAAAAGGCTGAAGAAAGAGAAATGGAAAAGGACTATGAAGTACTTGATGAACTTCCTTACTGGTTCAACGGCCGGAACTTTACTGATGGAAAAAGAAATGCAGTGTTTTATCTTGAAGATGATAATGTGACACGTATTACCGGTGCAAAACAGAATGTATCCTGCATGACAGCGTGCGGAAATACCATCTATTATGCTGCAGAAGACTGGAAGTATGTTTCTGAACAGACGCAGCAGCTGTTTGCGTATAATACGGAAACAAAGCAGACTGCAGTTCTTTACGATAAGAATGATCTTTCATTCTCTTCTCCTTTTATCAGAAACGGAAAACTTTATATTTTTGCGACTGATCATAAAGCTTATGGTACAAACCAGACTCCTGATCTGTATGAACTGACAGATTACGGCATGAAAAAGGTGTATGTACCTGATCGTACGCTGCGCAGTTCCATCAGTTCCGATGTATCCATGGGAAACGGAAAAACATTGTGCACTGACGGGGATTTATGGGTTACTCTGGTAACGGACGATGATCATACTGCAATACGCGCATACCATGAAGATTATTCTTATGATCTTCTTTATGATGAACAGGGAAGTGTTACATGCTTTGACATATATGACGGGAAGCTTGTGTTTGTTCATTCTGATGCAGCACACCCGTTCGAAGTCTTCATTCGTGAAAAAGACGGAAGTGTTTCAAGAATTACTTCTTTGAATGATGATGCATTGAAAGATAAATACGTTGCAGTACCTGAAAGAATTGACTATGTTTCTCATGGTCTGAATCTTCACGGATGGGTTCTTAAACCGATCGATTATGAACAGGGAAAGAAATATCCTGCTGTTCTTGATATCCATGGCGGACCGCGTGTTGCGTACGGTACAAACTTTTTCCATGAAATGCAGCTTTGGGCTTCACACGGTTATTTCGTCTTCTTTACGAATATAAAAGGTTCTGACGGAAGAGGGGATGAATTCGCGGATGTTCGCGATCAGTACGGATTTATTGATTACGATAATCTGATGGATTTTACAGATGCAGTACTTTCCGCATATACGGATATTGATGAGAAAAAAGTTTGCGTTACCGGCGGTTCATATGGCGGGTTTATGACAAACTGGATCATCGGGCATACAGACCGTTTCTGCTGTGCAGCCAGCCAGCGCTCTATTGCAAACTGGATTTCCAAATGTCTTGTTTCAGATATCGGATATCATTTCAATATCGAACAGCAGGGTGCGGCAGATCTGTTTACCGGCTTTGAACCTCTGTGGAAACATTCTCCTTTGAAATATGCCGGAAACTGCGTAACACCTACATTGTTTATTCATAGTGATGAAGACCGGAGATGTCCGCTTCCCGAGGGAATGCAGATGATGCAGGCATTAATGATCAAGGGTGTTGAAACAAAGATGTGCTTGTTCCACGGAGAAAACCATGAGCTCTCCCGTTCAGGAAAGCCGCTCCACAGAATGCGCAGATTAAAAGAAATGACAGAATGGTTCAATAATCATACTGAAAACAAATAAAAGAAACCCGGAAGACTTCATGAGCCTTCCGGGTTATTTACTTCTGAAAGAAATCAGTGTTTGAACTTCTTGTAGGCATATACAACGATGCATGCACCGGCAACAGCGAAGATCAGATGCCCGATCATATTTGTACTAGTGATTCCGAAGAATTTTGCAATGATTCCGAAGACAATCCCGCCAATCAGACCGAGACAGCAGTTGAAGACAGGATTGGAACTGTCAATACCCATAATTCGTGCGGCAATATATCCAGAAGCAGCACCGATAATCAGATCAATAATAAGACCAATCATATTTACCTCCGGCAGAATAATCTGCTAATGCATATTTTAGCACTGATTATGACCGTTTTTCTTAAGATAAAGCAAAATGTCTGCCTGCAATCTTCGCTGTAAGGAATCCTTCACGAATGCCTGTCTCAGACAGTATGACAGTTTCTGCTTTATAGACATCAAGAATCTCAAGAATCATATGCATTCCGGGAAGCAGAACCGGCTGTCTTGCCGGATTTACAACAGCTTTCATTGCATCAACTGCCGTCTGTTCATTGCAGAGCAGACGATCATAAAGATCTTTGAGCTGCATTGTTGTAAAAGTTTTTCCGGTATGAGCAAGATAATCCAGTATCATACCGCAGTTTCTTGCAGTTCCGCCGATGCCGATCATGAAACTGCATTCTTTCTTCAGCAGCGGGAAGGTATCTCTGGTTTCCAGAATCATACGCCTGCATTCTCCGGTATCAAGAGGCAGTGCAGACAATCTCACACAGCCGAGCGGAAAACTCGCTGCCGCAAGAGAAATATCATTTTCAAAAGTAATCAGTTCCGTAGATCCCCCGCCTACATCGAAAGCCGCTCCGGAGTGTACATCCGGACAGGAAATTCTTGAGCCGAGAAAATCACAGTATGCTTCTTCTTCACCGGTGAGCGGACAGATTTCAAAGCCTGTAGTCCTGAGCGAAGAAACAAGTTCATCAAGGTTGGTAATTCTGCAGGGTTCCGTAATATCTGCCCACTTGTAATCGCAGTGCTTTTCATCGCAGAGACTGTCATAATAGGCAAGAACATGACAGGCAGCACGAATTCCTTCTGCTGACATATGCCTGCTGCTGTCTACGTACTGAATCAGGTGAACAGGTGTCGACTGGTAGTGATCCTGAACCGGCAGTCCGTTCTCAAAATGATAGATGATCAGAACCATTGTATTTGACCCGATATCTGCTATGCCGTAATGCTTCATGAAATGTACCTCCGTTCCTTGAACATTATAGCTTAAAAACAGTATCTTCTGTTAATCATGGAAGAAAAGAGAATGAAATGGGATATTGTCAATGCTATAATGTCTGCAGAAAGTTTGGAGGACAGAAAATGTATAAACGTGTTCTGCTTAAGCTGAGCGGTGAAGCTCTTGCCGGAAGCGAGAAGAATTTTGATCCTGCAGTTCTGCATGCACTTGCAATGGAAATCAAGGAAGCAGCAGAGCTTGGCATCCAGATTGCTATTGTTGTCGGCGGAGGCAATTTCATCCGTGGTAAAACAGTTGCAGAGATCGGCATGGACAGAGTCCAGGGCGATTATATGGGAATGCTTGCAACAATTATCAATGCGCTGGCAATTCAGTCTTCGCTGGAAGCTGTCGGTGTAGATACAAGAGTTATGACATCAATTGACATGCCAAAGGTTGCAGAGCCTTATATTCAGAGAAGAGCAATGCATCATCTGGAAAAAGGCCGTGTAATTATCTTCGGCGGCGGTACGGGCAGTCCGTATTTCTCTACAGATACAACTGCTGCTCTTCGCGCAAGTGAAATCAAAGCAGATGTTATTCTGATGGCAAAGAATGGCGTAGACGGTGTCTATTCCGCAGATCCCAAGAAGGATCCTTCTGCTGTGAAGTTCGATCATCTTACATATATGGAACTTCTTCAGAGAGGCCTTCAGGTCATGGATTCAACAGCGTCTTCAATGTGCATGGATAACAATATGGAACTGATGGTATTCAATATGAATCAGGAAGGAAATATTGTTCGTGCCATGAATGGTGAAAAGATCGGCACAATCATTAATAGAGAGGAGAAATGATTATGGCATATGCAGTAGTAGATTCAAGCAAAGCAAAAATGGATAAGGTTGTTGAACATCTGCGTGAAGAACTTGCACAGATTCGTACAGGAGCAGCCAATCCCGCAATGCTCAACCGTGTTGAGGTAGATTATTACGGATCCCCCACACCGGTAAACCAGATCGCAGGTATTACAGTACAGGAAGGCCGTACACTTGTAATCAAGCCTTATGACCGCAGTTCCCTGAAGGATATTGAAAAGGCAATCAACAAGGCTGATCTCGGCATCGCTCCCCAGAATGACGGCACAGTAATTCGTCTTACTGTTCCGCAGCTGACAGGTGATGTACGTAAGGAAATGACAAAGAAAGTTTCCAAGATCGGTGAAGAATGCAAAGTTCAGATTCGTAATATCCGCAGAGATGCAAATCAGACAATCAAGAAGGATAAGACAATGGATGAAGATGTGCAGAAAGATGCAGAATCCGATATCCAGAAGCTGACAGACAAATATATCAAGAGCATTGAAGAACTCGCTGACAAGAAGAGCAAGGAAGTTCTCAAAGTATAATTGATTTATTCATGAAGGATTCTTTCTTTGGAAAGGATCCTTTTTCTATACGCTTTTAACAAAGCGTATAAGGTTAAGACGGGCATACTGTTAATCAAACTTAAAAGAAGTTATAATAACTCACGAAACGGAGATGTTATATATGAAAGAATGTCGTCATGTGGCAATTATCATGGATGGCAACGGACGCTGGGCCAAAGCAAAAGGTCTTCCGCGTACTGCCGGTCATCTTCAGGGAAGTGACAATGTACGTGAAATTGCAATTGCTGCAAATGAAATGGGTGTTGAATATCTGACACTCTATGCTTTTTCTACAGAGAACTGGAAACGTTCTGCGGAAGAAGTTGGTTATATTATGAAACTGCCTGCAATCTTTTTTAAAAAATATATGCAGGAATTTCTTGAAAGAGGATTCCGCATGCGGATGATCGGTGAACTGGATGCACTGCCGGAAGCAACGGAAAAGGTACTTCGTGAAGCAGAAGAAGAATCAAAGAACAATACAGGTCTCAGTCTTAACATCTGTATCAACTATGGTTCACAGCGCGAAATTCTTCTGGCTGCGAAGAAATACGCAGAAGATGTAAAGGAAGGGAAAGCAGATCTCAGTCTTGATGAAAAAGGATTTGAAAAATATCTGATGACAGAAGATTTTCCCCCGGTTGATCTTCTGATCCGTACAAGCGGTGAACAGCGTATCTCAAATTATCTGTTATGGCAGATTGCATATGCAGAACTGGAATTTGTGCCGGAAGCGTGGCCGGATTTCACACCTGAGGTATTAAAGAGATGCCTTGATGAATATCAGAACCGTGACAGACGTTTTGGAGGAGTAAAGAATGCCTAGTAAAATGCTTACACGAATTATTACTGCAGTCTGCGTGATTGCTGTTGTAGCATTCCCCATTGCACTTGGCGGAATGTTAATGCGTATCCTGGAAATATTCATCGCTGTTGTCGGCGGATATGAAATTTCACATATGTTCGATGAAAAAATTCATCCTGCAATGATCGTAATGAATGTACTGGCAATTGGTGCCGTCGGCCTGGTTCCTGCTTCATATATGCCTGTTGTTCTTGCGGTATGGTCTGCTGCACTGTTTGCGATGATCATATTTGATGAAAGCAAGACAGCAGATATGACAGCTTATTCTTTTATTATTACGGTCATTCTCGGACTGACGATTCGTACGGTTGATATTTTCTACTTTGCAGAAAACGCAATGGGCTGGCGTGCAATGCTTTATGTCCTCCTTGCGGCATTCGTAACGGATACAGGAGCCTATTTCTTTGGTGTTTTCTTCGGGAAGCATAAGATGATTCCGCGCATTTCACCGAATAAGACATGGGAAGGTTCTGTCGGCGGTTACTTCAGCGGTCTGATTGTTTCCTTTGTTTTCGGATACTTTATGCTGAAAGAACTGCCTGTGACACTGATCGGTGCAGGAAGTGTGATTCTTCCGGTTATTGCGCAGATCGGTGATCTCAGCTATTCGGCAGTCAAGAGAAGATTCGGAATCAAGGATTTCGGCAATCTTCTTCCCGGACACGGCGGTGTTCTCGACCGCATTGATTCCATGACATTCTGTCTGATCATGTTCAATGCTTTAATGATTATGTGGGGAATGTAAAATGAAAAGACTGGTTCTGCTTGGAGCTAGCGGCTCTATCGGCATGCAGACAATTGATGTTGTTCTGCAGCATCCTGAAGATTTTTCTGTTACAGCCCTCGGTGTTGGACGAAACATATCCAGACTGAAGGAAATCCTCAGCATGATTGATGTGAAACTTGTGTCAGTTCAAAGGGAAGAGGATGCGGCAGAAATGAGAAAATTCCGTCCTGATATTGAATTCGTATCGGGAGAGGAAGGTATGAATCAGCTCGCTGCCCTCGAAAACTATGATCTGCTCGTAAATGCTCTTGTCGGCTTTGCGGGCTTCATGCCGACACTTACGGCAATTGAGCATCATCATGATGTTGCACTGGCAAACAAGGAAACACTGGTGTGCGGAGGCAAGCTGATTTATGAAGCACTTCATAAATACGGTACAAAACTGTATCCGATTGACTCTGAACACAGTGCTATTTTCCAGTGTCTTCAGGGCAGTGAACACAAAGAGATCAAACGTCTGATTATTACTGCCAGCGGCGGTTCCTTCCGCAATAAGAGCAGAGACGAACTTCATGATGTTACAGTTGAACAGGCACTTGCTCATCCCAACTGGAGTATGGGAGCGAAAATCACCATCGACAGTGCAGATATGATGAATAAAGGCTTTGAAGTTACCGAAGCGCACTGGCTCTTCGATATTGACTATGATCATATTGATGTGCTTATGCATCCGGAGTCTGTTATCCATTCTATGGTTGAATTTGTAGATCACAGCACACTTGCTCAGCTTGGCGCACCTGATATGCGTCTGCCGATTCAGTTTGCTATTACTTATCCGAGAAGATTTGATCTGAGACAGGATCATCCGCTCGATCTCGCTGAAACAGGTACACTGCACTTCAGCAATCCCGATTATGAACGTTTTCCGCTTCTTGCGCTTGCGTATGAAGCAGGTAAAAAAGGAGGCAATCTCTCTGCAGTTATGAATGCTGCAAATGAATCTGCCAACCTTGCTTTCCGTGAAGGAAGAATTCCTTTCCTTATGATTGAAGATATCGTGACCGGTGCTGTACATGAAGCAGAATTCAAGGAACTGAATACTGTACAGGACCTGATTGAAGCAGATGCCTGGGGACGTGCATATGCGGATAAGAAGATTGCAGAGGTGAACGCATGACAGCTGTATTGTTTCTGCTTCTGCTTTCTGTAATCATTGTCATTCACGAAGCAGGACATCTTGCTGCAGCAAAATTCTTCAAGGTTTACTGCTATGAATTCTCCTTCGGCATGGGACCGAAAATTTTCGGGAAAAAGAAAGATGAAACGGAATACTGCATCCGTGCAGTCCCGATCGGCGGCTTTGTAGCAATGGCAGGCGATCCGCAGGACGATGAGGCTTATCCCGACCATACGGTTCCTGAAGACATGCGTCTTTCAAACAAGAAGCCGTGGCAGAAAATTATTATCATGCTTGCCGGTGTTACCATGAATTTCATCCTTGCGTGGGTTATTTTCTCTTTTATCATTCTTTCAGCAGGTGTCTTTTCCGTATCACCGAAAGCTGTCGTCGATTCTGTAAGAGAAAATTCACCTGCAGAAGCAGCTGGTTTTGAACCAGGTGATGTTATTCTTAAAGTTGAAAAAGAAAATGGTGCTTCGATCAAGCCGGACACTTATCTGGACATGCAGCTGTTCTCCAGCGGATATTCGGGAACTGAAATATATACCGTACAGCGCGGGGATGATACGCTGACGATTGAGGTTACTCCTGAATATGATGAAGAATATGAAAGCTATCTGATCGGTATTACCGGTCCGTCTGCCGAATATGTTGATATTAATCTCTTGAACTGCTGGAAATACGGTGCTTATGAATTTAAAGTGATTACAGTTCAGATGATATCGGTGATTAAGACATTGCTGAGGGGAATCGGGCTGAATCAGCTTTCCGGTCCTGTCGGAATTTATCAGGCAACCGAGACATATGCATCGTACGGCTTCTCAAGTTACGTGCTTCTGATTGCAGAACTGAGTCTGAATGTCGGTATTTTCAATCTGCTGCCGCTTCCGGTGCTGGATGGCGGACAGGTGGTAATCACGCTGATTGAATGGATTACGCATCGCAAACTGAGCAGTAAAGTACGTACAGCGGTTATGCTGATCTGCTGGGTCCTGCTGCTTTCACTGATGCTGTTCGCTACTTGGAATGACATCAGCAGGCTGTTTGCCTGAAGCGTCTTGAAATGTTATGATTTTTCCTGATAAAAGGAATTCAATAAAATAAGAATGGAGGAAAAAAGATGGAGGTTGCATTACTTTGTCTTGTCATATTCATACTGACTGCGGATCAGATGGCATTGACAGGCATTCTTCAAAGACCTTTGGTCGCTTGTGCCTTGATCGGTGCTGTGCTCGGAAATGCGGGGCAGGGTGTACTGATCGGAAGTTCACTGGAACTTCTCCTGATGGGGTATGAACAGTCTTACAGATTTACAGAAAAAGGAATGAGCTTTGTTCTTTACAGTGCTGTTGCATGTATTTTTACAATCAAGTCCGGAATGGATACCAGTACAGCTGTTGCTTCTGCAGCTATCTTTGCGGCAATCGGTACTTATGTAACGTATCTTTTCTTTAATCTGAATACTGTATTTATTCCGATGGCACGCAAAGCTGCTGAAACAAGAAATGAAACAAAGCTTCTCATCAGCATGCTGCTGCCGGTGATGATTGCGGGAGTGATTAACTGCGCTTTAACAGTTGCTGCTTATCATGCAGGAGATGCTGCATATGATCTGTTTAACAATCTTTCTGCAAATACAGGATGGATCCTGAATGCAATGACGGCTGCGGGAGTACTGGTTCCCTGTGTCGGTTTTGCCGTTCTTCTTCGTAATATCGGTACAAAGGATATTCCCGGTGCTCTGGCAGCGGGTATTGCATGCGGAGCGCTTCTCAGCACATATTTCTATAAGGGGTTCGGCATGGTGATTCTTGTTCTGGCTGCTTTCGCTGCCGGCTCTTATGATTATCATGCGAATAAAACAGCTTCCGATCACGGAAGCAGCATGAAGGGAGGTGCTCAGAAATGGTGGTAGGACTCGGAAGTTACAAAGACCGCAGTGAGGCATATCCTCTTGACAAGAAGATCCTGAATAAAATCGCTTTGCGTTCTTTCCTGACAGGTGCCGGTTTTAACAGTGAAACCGGTGAATCCGCCAGCTGGCTTTATGCAATCACACCGGCACTGAAGCAGATTCACAAGGATGAAGAAGATCTTGCTCTCTCCATGGGACATCATCTGGAATATGTTAATACAGGAAGATACTTCTCAACTCTTGCGATGGGAATCGTTCTTTCTCTTGAACAGCAGAAAGCGGATCTTGAGACGATTCGTTCTGTAAGAACTGCAGCCGGTGCATTATGTGATGCAATCGGTACTTCACTGTTCCGCTATTTCCTGATTCCTTTTACTGCTGCCTGGACAATCGCTATGGCTTCCGAAGGAAATCTTGCCGGTGCTGCTGCATATTTTGCTGTACTTGCAGTCATTACTGTTGTACTTCGATTTGCATTGATCCGTTATGGATATGCGAAAGGAACACGTGCAGTTGAAAGCATGATCAGACACAAAGATGCATTGAAACATGCCGCAAGGATTGCAGGTATCTTTACGATCGGCGGAATGATTGTATTCTATGGCAGCAGTCTTTACTCAGGACTTGCAGTCTTTACTGATCAGTCGGTTTCTTATACGCTAGATTCTTCTCTGAGTGCCATTATGCCCGGCCTGATTCCTCTTCTTGTAACATACCTTGTATATTATCTGATGACAAAGAAAAACTGGTCTCTGGCTGCTTGTGTGATTCTGATTCTTGTGTTCTGCCTTGCCGGTTCACTGCTTGGAATCTTCGGAGGCGCATTTGTTTCACCACTGCCGCTTCCGTGGCTGTCCTGATTTTCTCTCAGCTCTCTCTGAATAAGAGAGAGTTTTTTTATGCGGGAATATCGGCTTTTGTCTGAATATTCTAGCAGGAGGAATAATTTATGATACAAATCAAGGAAATGCCCGGCAGTGAAAGGCCGCGCGAAAAAGGTCTTCAGCATGGTGTTCGTGCATTGAGTACACGGGAACTTCTGGCTGTTCTGCTGAGAACGGGAATCAGGGGCCAGTCTGTACTGGAAACAGCGGACCGTCTTCTGGAAAAATCGGGAGGTGTTCCGAATCTTGCAAGAATGTCATTGAACGAGCTGACAGAAGTTCCCGGTATCTCTCGAATAAAAGCTTTGGAACTTCTTGCCGGTTTTGAACTGGCAAGAAGAACAGCTCTTGAACAGGTAAGAGATGCGGATGTCATTGAAAAACCTGAAGTACTGGTACAATGGCTTCAAAAAGAAATCGGAACAAGTCTTCAGGAAGAGTTCATGGTGATTTATCTCAGCAATGCATTAACTGTAATCAAGCATAAGACACTGTTTAAAGGAACGATCAATGCCAGCAATGTTTATCCACGTGAGGTATTCAGGGAAGCTCTGCTGGTAAACAGTACGAATATCATGCTTGTACATAATCATCCGGGCGGAGATCTGATTCCCAGCAAAGCGGATCTGCTGCTGACATCGCGTATGATTCGTCTTGGCGAGGATATGGGGATCCGTGTTGTTGATCATCTGATCATCACCCAGAGCGGATGGATGTCTTTTATGAAGCAGGGATTTATGGAAGATTGTATGACAGGAGCGCTCAAAGAATGTTAAAATAGTGCAGACAGCATATTGCTTCGGAGATGTAAATGAAAAGAATGTTTAAATTGATTCTTTGTCTGTGCCTCTTCCTTCCGGTTCTTTCCGGTTGTGTAAACGTCCGTACAAAGATCGCATATACAACTTATCCTGTCGGATATCTGATCCAGAGGCTGGGCGGTGATACTGCTGAAAGTGTTTCTGTTCAGTCTGATTCGACGACGCTTGTTCAATGTGCGCAGATTTCGGACAGTTATGCGGAAATCCTCAGCGATGCAGCGGTATTCTTCCATATTGGTGGCCTTGAACCGTATCTTGATGTTTATTCGAATGAGATTAAAGAAACCAAAGTTGAAATCACGGATTTATCTGCTTTGAATGCTGTATACAGTTTTAAGAGATATACCCCGGTTATTGTTAACGATGAAGTCACTTATGTAGAATCTGATTATTACAAAGGTGATGCTTTTGATAACATTGACGTTACTTCAAAAGATCTCAATCTCTGGATGGATCCGATTGCCATGCTTAGTATGGCAGGTGATATTCGCGACTGGCTGATTGAACATTATCCTGAACGAGAAGAAGTATTTAATGAGAACTATGAATCTCTTGAAAACGATCTGGTGAATATTGATGCACAATATCAGAAACTGTCAACGGATATGTTCAATAATAATCAGAGAATTGCATTCGTATCGATGACTGCAAGTTTCGGCAACTGGCAGAAAACATATGGAATTGAAGTATATCCTGTTGTGATTTCAAAATACGGGGTGCTTCCTGATGAGGAACAGCTCGAAATCATCAAGAACCGCATTATCAGCGATAACGTAAAGTACATCGCATATGAACCGAACATGACTTCTGAAATGTCTGTATTGTTTGATGAACTGCAGGAAGAGCTTGGACTTACAAGAGTCGATCTGAGCAATCTTTCTTCTCTTTCTGTATCGGAAAGCAGATCAGGCAAGGATTATCTTTCCATTATGTATGAAAATCTCAGTGTTCTTCAGACAATGCTGGAACCTCGCAATGTTGCAGCGGTATCTGCAGCAGATGAACCTGCAGAAGAATCAGACGCTGATGAATAAATAACAATAGAGGCCGGCAGGTAGAAAGCCGGCTTTATTACTGAACGGAGGCTGATTATGAAAAAATTTCTGATTACTGACGGCAACTCCATGCTGTTTCGTGCATATTACGCAACTGCTTACGGAAAGCCGATGACTACCAGAGAAGGTATTCCTACAAATGCTGTTTTCGGTTTTGTTTCGATGCTTCAGAAAGCGATCGATACGATGGAGCCGGATTCTGTTCTGATTGCATTTGATGCCGGCAAACATACTTTCCGCCATGATCTTTATCCCGAATATAAAGGCGGCAGAAAACCTGCACCGGATGATCTTGTGCCGCAGTTCAAGATTGTTCGTGATCTGCTTGATGCAATGAATATCAAGTGGGTGGAGATGCCTGATATTGAAGCAGACGATCTGATCGGAACTGCTTCCGGAATGTCTGAAGAATACAATACTGTTATTCTTACAAGTGATCATGATATGCTGCAGCTTGTTGATGATACTACCAGTGTCCTCCTTATGAAGAAAGGTCTGACGGAAATGGATGTCATGACTCCTTCAGTGATGATGGAAACTATGGGTATCGTACCTAAGCAGATTATCGACATGAAGGGGCTCATGGGAGACAAGAGCGATAATATTCCCGGTATTCCCGGTATCGGTGAAAAAACTGCACTTAAACTTCTTCAGCAGTATGAAACTGTGGAAGGTGTTCTTGCACATACCGATGAACTGAAAGGTGCTATGCAGAAAAAGATCATTGCCGGCCATGATTCCGCCTTGCTTTCAAAAACACTCGCAACGATCAGACGTGATGTTGTACTGGACTTTACACCGGATGACTGTCTTTTTGCACCGGATTATGCATCTACTGTACGTTTCCTGAAATCGCTTGATATGAATGCAACAGCTGCGAAGTATGAGCAGAGACTTTCAGCGGATCTGCCTGAAGAAAGCGAACCTGCTGGAGAACAAATGAAATTTGAACGCGTATCCTGCATCGACGCGAAGTATTTTAAAGATGAATGTTCCGTTTATGCAGACGAAACCGGCGGATCTTATCTGAAAGCTGAATTTACAGGGCTTGCACTTTGCTTTGAACATGAATGTTTCTATATAGACAAGGAAGATATACTGCAGGACAGTGATCTGCTTTCCTATCTTGCTTCAGATATCCCTCATAAGACAGGATATGATACAAAGCGTGTCATGCACCTTCTTGAGAATACAGGTATTGCAATCAGCTTTCATGATGATGCAATGATTGCTGCATCTCTGGCGGATTCTTCATTGTCTTCGACAGATAAAATAATGGAGCATTTCAACTTGTCTCTTCCTGTCACACTTGAAGATGTTTACGGAAAACCGGGAAAAGAGATTCTGTTAATTGATCCGGAACTGCAGATGCAGCATGCCTGTCAGGAGGCAGTGAATATATCTTCGTTGATCAGACAGGCACGTGCAAAAGTAGAAGAATATGAAATGAAAGACCTGTATTACGGAATTGAAATGCCATTGACGGAAATTCTTTACCGTATGGAAAAAGAAGGCATTCGCTGTGAAATTTCTGTTCTTGATCAGATTTCCGAAGATGTGAAGGCAAAAATGGATGCGGAAGCGCAGAAAATCTACACTTATGCCGGCAGGGAGTTCAATATCAATTCTACAAAACAGCTGAGTGAAGTTCTTTATGATGATCTTGGTCTTTATTCCGGAAAGAAACGTTCCACTTCTGCTGACAAACTTGAAAAACTGCGCGGTGATCATCCTGTTATTGACTGTATCCTTGCTTACCGGAGATATCAGAAGATATACAGCACATACGCTGAAGGACTGAAGAAATATATATGCAGAGACGGCAGAATCCATACACTGTTCAATCAATGTGTTACTGCTACAGGAAGACTTTCTTCAAGTGAACCGAATCTGCAGAATATCAGTGTCCGCGATGAAGAAGGAAAGGTAATACGAAAAGCATTTATCCCGGAAGACGGCTGTGTGCTGATTTCCAGTGACTATCATCAGATTGAACTTCGCATGCTCGCACATATGGCAGATGAAGAATCGCTGATTGAAGCATTCAACATGGGAATTGATATTCATACCAAGACTGCGATGGATGTATTCGATGTAGCACAGGAAGATGTAACGCCTTTAATGAGACGACAGGCAAAAACCGTAAATTTCGGTATTGTATACGGAATCAGTGATTTCGGACTTGCAGAACAGCTGGGTGTCAAACGCAAGGAAGCGGCTGATTTCATTGAAACCTACTATGCAAAATATCCGCGTATCCGTACATATATGGACAGTGTTGTCAAGGAATGCGAACAGAAGGGGTATTCTCTGACCATGTGCGGAAGAAGAAGAGAAATACCGGAAATTCATGATAAAAATTATATGGTGCGTGAATTCGGCAAGAGAGCAGCGATGAATGCACCGATTCAAGGATCTGCAGCCGATCTCATTAAGCTTGCAATGATTGCTGTTGACCGCATGATGAAGGAAAAGGGTGTCAGAAGCAGAATGATTCTTCAGGTTCATGATGAACTGATTTTCAATGTTCCTGAAGAAGAAATTGAAACGATGAAACAGATTATCAGTGACGGCATGGAACATGCCATGACCTTGAAAGTGCCGCTGACTTCCGAATGTGCAGTCGGAAAAGACTGGTACGAGGCAAAATAATATGCCGGAACTTCCTGAAGTAGAAACCGTACTGCGCACACTGGAATCACAGATTGCCGGTCTTTGCATTGAAAATGTTGAAATACGCTATCCAAAGATTATTGAAGGAAGTACCGAAGACTTTGCAGAGAAACTGAAAGGGGAGACTTTCCGCGGTTTTGAAAGACGCGGAAAGTATCTGGTATTCCGGATGGATCATGTGACTCTTGTGAGTCATCTTCGCATGGAGGGAAAATATTATCTGCTGCAGCCTGAAGAACCTTCTGACAAGCATACACATGTGATCTTCAGTCTGTCTGACGGCAGAACATTGAGATATCATGATATGCGTAAATTCGGGCGTATGCAGCTGCTGGACAAGGATTATGATTTCAGTGATTTTCATAACCTGGGCCCGGAACCTTTTGACGATGCATTTAATGCAGAATATATTCATATCTGGAGAAAAGGCAGAAAAATGCCTTTGAAAAGCCTTCTGCTCGACCAGAGCTTTGTGGCCGGCATAGGCAATATCTACGCTGATGAAATACTCGCTGCATGCCATCTGCGTCCGGGAAGATCCGTTTCACGGATTACTCGGAAAGATGAAGAGAATATTGTACTTGAGACAAGAAGAATCCTTCGTGCTGCCATTGCGGCAGGCGGTACAACGATCAGATCATATACATCAAGTCTCGGGGTTACCGGCATGTTCCAGACAGAATGTACAGTGCATATGCAGAAAATCTGTCCGCGCTGCAATCATGAAATCCATATGAAATTTATCGGCGGCAGGAGCAGTTATTACTGTCCTGTATGTCAGAAGTAACAAGGAGGCATTATGAAGAAAATAGGAATAACAGGAACAATTGCTTCCGGAAAGACATCTGTTTCAATTCTTCTCAGAAGAAGAGGAATGCAGGTGTTTAACAGTGATAAATATGGTGCTATGGCGACGCATGCCGGCAATCCCTGTTTTACGAAAATTACGGATGCTTTCGGTACCGGACTGATTGCTGAAGACGGAGATATCGACCGCAGGAAGCTTGCATCGATTGTTTTTAATAACGAAGAGAAAAGAAAACTGCTGAACAGCATTGTTCATCCTTATGTCAGAGAGGGACTGGAAAAGTTTATTGCCCGTCAGGAAGGCGGCTTCTGTTTTGCTGAAGTGCCGCTTCTGTATGAAGCTGGCTTTGAGGATCTTTTTGATGAAATCTGTGTCGTCACCTGTTCTAAGGAAACGGCAGTAAAACGTATGATGGAGGATCGCGAGTATACGGAGGATGAAGCACTTGGAAGATATAACAGCCAGATTGATCCTGAAATACAGATCGCCAGAGCAGATAAAGTAATTTACAATGACGGAACGCTTGCGGATCTTGATCATGAGATCAATCTATGGATCAGGGATCTAAGAAAAGAGACAAGACATGGAAATCAGGCAGGATGATACATACAGAACGGAATGCAGATACGGGCTGTCTTCTGAATCCTCTGCCGTTCTTGCACTGCTTTTCCAACCTCTGATCGGTTCCGCGGCCGTTTCCCTGTATATTACAATGACTGCGGAAGCATCACTGATTCACGGAACGGAGAAGCACAGAAGACTGCTTTCGCTGACAGGTCTTAATATCAATGAATTTACGTCGGCGGTTTCCGGCCTTGAAGAGTACGGACTGCTTAAAACCTGGTGCAGAGAATCAGGTGATCATACTTCTTATATTTATGAACTCTGCCGGATTCCTTCCGCACAGGAATTTATTTCAAGACACGGGTATATCACTCGATATCTCAGTGTAATGGGAAAAGAGGAAACAGAAGCTGCTCTTGCTCGCTTCGGTGCCTCATCCTTGTCAAAAGCAGGATATATTGATGTTACACGTCCGGTATCCGATGAATCAAATGCAGAGCATAGAACAGTTCATTTTACAGAAGAACATATTTCATCTTCAACGATCAGAGGGGATACTCTCTGGCCGCAGTTTTCCCGCTTTATCTCGAAAACCAGTACGCTTGTTCTTCCGGCAGAACTGCGCACTCCGGACAATCTGAATCTCATCTGCAGGCTTGCTTCTGTAAACGGACTCTCTGCGGAAACAATGCGTGAAATTACCGGTAAATGTGTTGATATGAACAACGTATCTCTTAATACGGAAAAACTGAAACTGCTTGCTTCCCGTGCAAAACCGGCAGAGGTGCAGTCGGAAGATCCGTACAAGCTTCCTCCGGCAGCTTTTCTTGAGAAAAAGCAGAATGGTATTCCCGTAACCGGAATGGACCGCTCAATATTGCAGTATCTGGCGGCAGATATGCATTTCCCAGATGAAGTTATTAATGTTATGATTGAATATATCCTGAATATATCTTCTAACAGACTGAACCGGAAATTTGTGGAAAGTGTTGCGGGTGAATGGGCACGCGACGGCATCACTACACGTGAACAGGCAGTTGAACAAACAAAAAAATCATTTGAACAGACGAAGAAACAGCGTCCGTACATTACAGTGGAGGCTCCTGCGTACTATAAGAAACAAAAAGAAGGAGCTCTGCCGGAAGAACATTCCGCAAGTGCCGAACTGCTTGAAAAAGTAAGAAGAATGCAGAAAAAGATGGGAGGTGACTCATGATTAAGGCAGATTTTACAATCGTACCCGGCGAACAGCAGAAAAAGGAAACAGAAGAGTGTATCCGTAGTCTGAAGCAGAATCAGGTTCTTCTGCAGATGATGAAAATCCATAATCTGTCATTTTCTTTGATCGACCGCTATCCATGGAAAATACATCGCTGGTTTGAAAGTCTGCAGCCCTGTCTCAACTGCAAAGGAATCGGCTTCTGCGGCCAGAAAGTACGCGGTTATTATGAAAACCTCGAATATGACGGCATGATGCAGGTTGTACAGACAGCATGTGTACATCAAAGAAAGCAGCTGGCAGAAGAGGCGCACATGAGCCGCTATCTGATCTCTGATCTTCCTTCCAATCTGCATGCTGTTTCATTTGAAAAGATCAGAACAGAAAAAGAGAAAAGGGAATATCTTCAGGTTCTTACGGAAGCTATGGAAGCATGCGAGTCATCGAAAGGTCTTTATCTTTACGGAACAATGGGATCAGGCAAGACGTATCTTGCCGCATGCGCTTCTAATTATTACGCACGTCAGGGAAGAAAGACCGCTTTTATTCATTACCCTTCATTCTGTAGACGCATGGCTGCTGAGGTTCAGGAAAGTGAGTACAAGACCGAATTCGACAGAGCATGCATCGCGGACTTTCTTGTAATTGATGATATCGGTGCAGAAAGCGTAACAGAATGGAACCGTGATCAGATTCTTCTTCCGCTGCTCAGCATACGCTATGAAGAGAATCTTCCAACCTGGTTTACTTCCAATGAAGATATGAATTCTCTGGCAAAACATTTCCGCTTTTCCAGCAGAGGCAAGGATGAAGAGATTAAGGCAGATCGTATCATTGAACGTATCGAACATCTTGCAAAAGCACTGGAAGTAACATCCCAGGATCGCAGAAAACAGCTTTAAAACAATCTTTATGAATGCTAGAATGCATTTGTATCCGGAGGTGGATATATGGTAAGAAAAATTGGTGTATTAACTTCAGGCGGCGATGCTCCAGGCATGAATGCCGCAATCCGCTCAGTTACAAGAATCGCATTGAACAACGGAATTGAAGTTGTCGGTGTCAGGAACGGTTACAGAGGTCTTCTTGAAAGTACATTTATGCCGATGACGAGGGAAGATGTTTCAGATATCCTTGACCGTGGCGGAACTAAGCTTGGTTCAGCACGTCTTCCTGAATTCAGAGAAGATGCAGTTCAGGACCAATGTATCAGAAATCTTAAGAGAGAAGGTATAGAAGCACTTGTTGTTGTCGGAGGCGACGGATCTTATCGCGGAGCGCTGGCTCTTACAAAGAAGGGAATCAACTGTATCGGTCTGCCCGGAACAATTGACAATGATATTCCCGGCACAGATTTTACAATCGGATTTGATACTGCGTTGAAAACATGTGTTGAGAATGTCGACAAACTGCGCGATACATCAAGCTCTCACCACCGCTGTTCAATTGTTGAAGTAATGGGAAATCATTGCGGCGATCTCGCACTCTATACTGCTATTTCCTGCGGAGCAGAAATGGTAATTTCACCTGAAACAGGATATGACGAAGTTGAAGTTCTTGAAAGACTCCGTTATATGGGAGAAGCAGCCAGAAAGAATCATGCGATTGTCATTATTTCAGAAAAGATCTGTGATGTAGATGCACTTGCAAAGAAAGTATCGGCTTATACGAACTTTGCTGCACGTTCTACTGTTCTCGGACATATTCAGCGTGGAGGAAGTCCTTCACCGACGGACCGCATGCTTGCGAGCCGTATGGGTGAAAAGGCTGTAGACCTTCTTGTGGAAGGAATCGGAGGACACTGTGTCGGTATCATCGATAATGAGATCACTTCTATGCCGATTCAGGAAGCTCTTGAAAGACCTCGGGCAAGCCGCAAGCATCTTTACCGTCTGTTTGACCGTCTGATTTGATTTGCTATGTGAAGGAACTTCGGATTTTCACTGAAGTTCCTTTTTTATAAATAAAAGCTGCCGTTATTTTCGGCAGCTTTTACATTAATTAATAGTTATCATTGTTCCGGCTGGTACGGGTACGCGTACGTCCCGCTGTTTTTGCCTGAATTTCGGCAATCGCAGCTTTCTGGTTCAGAATTACAGGAATAACAATCGGGTTGCGGTTTGTTTTCTGGAACAGGAACGGCTCAAGTGAAGATCTGATACAGTTCTTCAGTTCACCGAAAGTTGTTCTCTGCATCATCTTTTTCTTAAGAGCATCGTAGACAAGAAGCTCAGCTTCTTTCAGCAGTGTCTGGGAATCTTTGATATAAACAAATCCGCGGCTGACAATTGAAGGCCTGCAGAGAATCTTGTTGTAGCGTGAATCAATTGTAACAATGACAGCAACAAGACCGTTTTCAGCAAGAATACGGCGGTCTTTGATAACAGAAGTGCTGAGTCCTGTAGCATCATTGCCATCAACGTAAATTGCATCAGTCTGAATTCTTTCGTTTGCGATGAAGCATTCACCTTTACGCAGGACTACAACATCACCGTTTGCACAGATGAGACAGTGATCTTTAGGAACACCTGTTTCCTGTGCTGTAGTGGAATGCTGTACAAGCATTTTGTACTCTCCGTGATTCGGCATGAAATATTTCGGCTTGATCAGATTCAGCATCAGCTTCTGTTCTTCCTGAGGTGCATGTCCTGTTGTATGGAAAGATGTAAGAGGGGAGTTAGTAACAACATTTGCACCGACACGTGTCAGCTGATTGATAACTCTTGATACCGAAGTACCGTTGCCGGGGATCGGATTGGAAGAGAATAAAACAGTATCACCGGGAATAATTTTGATAAAACGATGTGTACCGTTTGCAATTCTGCTGAGTGCAGCCATCGGTTCTCCCTGAGAACCTGTGCAGACAATACAGATTCTGTTGGCAGGAAGTGTATTGAGTTCGTTTCCGGAAATGAAACTGTCTTCGGGAATGTTGATAACGCCCATTCGTCTGCCGATTTCACAGACGTTTTCCATCGATCTTCCGAATACAGCTACTTTACGGTTGCATGAAACAGCAGCCTCAAGGATCTGATTCAGACGATAAACATTGGAAGCAAAGGTAGAAACCAGAAGTCTTCCCGGTGTCTTGCGCATCTGTTCATTAATTGCATGAGCGACAGCTTTCTCTGAAATAGACGATCCGGGAATGGAGGAGTTTGTAGAGTCACTCATAAGAAGTGTAACACCGGTAGCACCGATGTAAGCCATCTTCTGATAATCTGAGTTCACACCTACAGGAGTCATATCAAATTTAAAGTCACCGGTTTCAACAATTCTTCCGTTAGGAGTATTGATCAGTACACCAAGAGAGTCAGGGATTGAGTGGACTGTGTTGAAAAAACCAAGTCTGAAATGTTTTGTTTCAACTCTCGACTCGGAATCAATTTCATTGATCTTTACAGATCTCAGCATGCGGTGTTCGTCGAGTTTCTTTTCGATCAGAGCTTTGGCAAAGCGGGGAGCATAAATTTCTTTCAGATGCACTGACTGCAGGAAGAAAGGAATTCCCCCGATGTGATCTTCATGACCGTGGGTAATTACCAGAGCTTTGATTTTCGTATGGTTCTTGACAAGATATGAATAATCCGGAATGACGTAGTCTACGCCCAGCAGATCATCTTCAGGGAACAGTACTCCGCAATCAATAATGATGATTTCGTCGTCGTGTTCAAAGCAGTACATGTTTTTACCGATCTCTCCAAGTCCGCCCAACGCATAAACAAGCGTATCTTCCGAATGGTTGATCGCTCTCTCTTCGTAGTCAGGTTCGGTAATTCTGGAGTAACGAACGGGTCTCGGAGTTGTTCCGGTCCTTCTGTTTTCCATTATCGATTCCCTCTTTTCTTTTTAAAACTTCAGTTATCCATATTGATTATATCATCAAAGAAAGAAAAACAAAGAGGAGCTTTTGTCAGATGACAACAGCTCCTTCGACTTCCTTAAAGGGATCTTCTTTATTAATGTGATCGTAAAACAGTGTTCCGCTGAAATGATCAATTTCATGCTGAAGAACAATTGCAAGGTAACCGCGTGCGCGTAATGTAATATTCTGATTGCGTACCAGATCAAATGCCTTGATTGTTACACGTGCACTTCTTACAACATAACCCTGGTGCTCTTCAAGAACTGAAAGACATCCTTCTCCGCTGCTCAGGTAAGCTTTCTGCACGGAAGAAGAAACAATTTTCGGATTCACCAGCATGAATTCATATCTGATTTCGTTTTCATCTTTATCTATATCATCAACAATCACAGCTGTCATCTGCTTTGCAACACCTACCTGAATTGCAGAAATTCCTACAGCAGGACGAAGATTGAACTTCTCAGCTTTTTCAGGATCTGTTGAGTCGCTGACATACTGGAACATTTCACGAAGGAGTGTTTCATCTTCTTCGGAAAGCGGAAGAGCAACCGGCTCGGATATCTGACGGATTCTGGGATCCGTATCTTTGATAATTGTATCGTTATTAATAATCATATTCATACCTCGACGCTATTCTAGCAAAAGTGTTTCGTTTGTCAAAGGAAAACCGGTATGATTCATGAAATGAAGGCTGTCTTATGATAGAATACGTACGCTATGACTAATATTGTTGAAAGCACTGCTTCAGGCAGCGTAAAAAGAAAAAAGAAAAAACCCTGGTGGTCGATCCGCAACCCGAAGAACATTGACGGGCTCATTATGTTTGCAATCTGCTTACTGGCTTTGTTCGGAAGCATAATGGTAGCCAGTGCATCGATGGGGGTTCCCCAGGAGTATACAATCGGAGCACTGCTGAAAGCATCCATAAAGCCTTTGGTTTATTCGGCAATCGGTTTTGTGCTGATGTGCTGGGCAGCTGCGCATTTCAGCATGAATATATTCAAGTCCGGAAGACTTCTGATCGTTGCAGGAGGGGCAATCCTTGCCCTGCTTTTCTGCCTGATGTTCCCGGCAGTTAATAATGCCAGAGGCTGGATACAGATTCCCGGTCTGAAGTGGACTATTCAGCCTTCGGAATTTACCAAAACGGTTGCGGTGCTGGTTGTTGCATGGTATCTGGGCGACAGGAAGAAGCCTGAAAAGAACTGGTTCTTTCTTGTTTACAAGCCGATTCTGTATATCATGATCGTATGTTTTATTATCATGGTTCTTCAGAATGATACAGGCTCTGCTCTGGTTATCTTCCTGATCAGCTGTGTATGCATGCTGATCCCGGAGAATGATCAGCTGAAAGGATTTCAGTTTTTTCTCAGAACCTGTTTCTGGATGCTTGTGGCTCTGCTGATTTTTCTGCTTGTTACACCTGCAGGTGAAAAAATTATTGATGCACTGCCTTTGCAGGATTATCAGAAATACCGCTTCACTTCTGCAATCAATCCTTTTGAGGATGAGCATAACTATGGTTATCAGCTGATCAGCGGACTTACTGCATTTGCTTCAGGCGGGATGTTCGGCAACGGATTCGGCAATTCGATTCATAAATATATGAACTTTCCGCAGGCTGACAGTGACTATATTCTCGCTATTCTGGTAGATGAACTTGGTTTTGCAGGCTTCCTGGTTCTGATGGCTGCTTACTGTGCGGTTATTTATCGTTTGTTTTACTATGCACTGAAAATGCGGAGTGACAAAGGACGTATCATTCTGATCGGAACCGCAATGTATCTGGTATTCCATATCTTTCTGAATATCGGCGGTGTAACCGGACTCATTCCGCTGACCGGTGTACCTCTGCCGCTGATTTCAGCCGGCGGTTCTTCTACTTTGTCCGTTATGTTTGCAATCGGTATCTGTCAGGCTGTCATTGCAGCATTCAGAAACGGAGAACTTTTATGAGAATTGTATCAGGTGAATTTTCTTCCCGCAGAATTGAGGCGCCGAAAGGTGATCAGACACGGCCTACACTGGATAAAGTCAGAGAAGCAGTATTCTCTTCACTAGGCGGCAGATTTGAAGGCGGCAGTTTTCTGGATCTCTATGCCGGAAGCGGTGCAAATGGTCTTGAAGCTTTATCAAGAGGATTCAATGAAGCTGTCTTTGTAGATATATCGAAAGAAGCTGTCTCGGTAATCAGGTCAAATATCAGATCACTGCGCTGTGAAGACAGAACACGAGTTCTTCCGATGCGTGATATGAAAGCACTGGCTTTACTGAACAATGAAGGAACAAAGTTTGATCTGGTTTATCTTGATCCTCCCTACGCCAGACAGCATAATAATGAAATTCTGGCTTATCTTGAGAAACACTGCATGCTGAAGAATCATGCAAGAGTTGTTATTGAATCTTTGAAGGAGGATACTTTTGCCGAAACATACGGATGGCTGAAGCCTTATAAAGAAGCAGTATACGGGATTTCAAGGATTACATATTACAGATATGAAAATGAGGAACAGGAATAATCCTGTTCTTTTTTTTGTTTTGCATCACAGAAAGCAAATAAAGGAAACCTATTCTTAAGAATGAAAACAGTATGAAAAAATTAGCACACCGAACTTGACAGTGCTAACAACGGGTTGTAATATACTAGCAGACATCGGAAAAGAGTGCTAAAGGAGGTATACAGATGCTGACGCCAAGACGAATTGAAATCTTCAAAGCAATTGTTGATGAATTCATCAAAACAGCAGAACCGGTCGGTTCCAAAACGCTGCAGCAGAAGTATAAAATGCCTTACTCAACTGCGACGATCCGCAATGACATGCTTGAACTGGAGAATATGGGTTATCTTGAAAAAACGCATACCTCCAGCGGACGTGTTCCGAGTACAGCAGGATATAAGTTCTACTGTGAAAATCTGCTAAGTGAATCGGCAATTGATTCAAGAATGGAACTTGCGATCAGAGAAGCATTCGATGTTTCAAACATGAATATTGAGGAAGCAGTTCATCAGAGCTGTCGTATTTTGTCAGAAATGACAAATATGACCAGCGGTGCAATCGGACCTGATTCTTCAACACAGCGTATGGAACATATCAAGCTGTTCCCGCTGGACGGACGCAATGCAGTCTGCGTATTTATTACAAATACGGGACATACGGAAACTAAAAATTTCCACTTTGACGATGAGGTATCACTGAAAGATATTGAAAGCTGCACAGATGTTCTTAACCGTAAGCTGAGAGGAGTGCCGATCAATGAAATCCCGGCAATGATGGAGGAAATCAGACCTGACCTTCAGACAGTTGTCGAAAGACATGACATTCTGTTTACTGCATTTGTTAAAGCATTTATCAGATTTGCAAGTGAGAATGTTTATTTCTCAGGCAAGGACAGAATGCTTTATCAGCCTGAATTTGAAGATATCAACAAGCTTAAGCAGCTGATGACAATGTTTGATGACAGTACAGTCTGGAGATCGATGAACACATCAGGAAATCCGGTAGCAGTTACGTCAAGAGGAGCACAGCTGACATGGGTAAATGATGTTGCTGTTGTTCGTTCAAGGTTCCGTGTAAATGATGAGGAATCTGGAGAACTGCTCGTTGTCGGACCTTCACGAATGAACTACGATTCAGTTGTCACGATGGTGGATTATGCAGCGCGTCTTATTGAAAGATTATATAACGCAGGAGGTGACAAAAAGTAATGGATGAAAAAAAGAACAAACCGGCAGAGGAATCCGAGGAAACAGTAAAGGAAGAAACTGGCGGGCAGGAAGAAACTCCTGCAGAACAGCAGACTGCTGAACTGGAAGCTCAGGTCAAAGATCTGACTGAACAGGTAGCAAAGCTGAAAAATGCATATGCGATGGCTTATGCTGATACTGAAAACATGAAGAAACGTCTGACAAAGGAATTTGAGCAGAACATGAAGTATCACATTCAGGATTTCGCATCCTCTGTTCTTCCGGTGATTGACAATTGTGAAAGGGCACTTGCAATCAAAGCGGAAGATACTACAGATGAAGCGTATCGCAAAGCATTTGAAATGGTATACAAGCAGCTCACTTCTTCCTTGAAGAAAGAAGGAGTTGAAGAAATTGAAGCATTGAATCAGTCTTATGATCCGAACTGGATGCAGGCGATGATGATGGAAACTGTTGAGGGTGTTGAACCTGGTACAGTAACTGCAGTGCTTCAGAAAGGATATAAATTAAAAGATCGTCTGCTCCGTGCAGCGATGGTTAAGGTCAGTGAGTGACCGGGAGGATAAAAAACATGAGCAAGATTATCGGTATTGACTTAGGTACAACAAATAGCTGCGTAGCAGTCATGGAAGGCAGCGAAGCAAAGGTTATTACAAACCCTGAAGGAAATCGTACAACTCCTTCTGTAGTAGCTTTCAAGAACGGAGACAGAATTGTCGGTGATGCCGCAAAGCGTCAGATGGTAACAAATAAGAATACTGTTTATTCCATCAAGAGACTGATTGGTACAGACAAGACTGTTACTCTTGAAGGAAAACAGTATACTCCTCAGGAAGTATCAGCTATGATTCTTACTTATCTGAAGAGCTATGCCGAAGCTTACCTTGGCGAAAAGGTAGAGAAGGCTGTTATTACAGTTCCTGCATACTTCAATGATGCACAGCGTCAGGCTACAAAGGATGCCGGAAAGATTGCCGGACTTGATGTATGCCGTATCATCAACGAACCTACAGCATCTGCACTTGCATTCGGTATTGACAAAGGCGATGCAGATCAGAAGGTTCTGGTATATGACCTCGGCGGCGGTACATTCGATGTATCTATTCTGGAAATTGATGATGGTACATTTGAAGTTCTGTCAACAGCAGGTGATACAAGACTGGGCGGCGACGACTTCGATAATGTAGTCATCGACTGGCTGAATGACAACTTCAAGAGAGAACACGGTATTGACCTGAAGTCAGACAACATGACAATGCAGAGACTGAAGGAAGCTGCTGAAAAGGCAAAGAAAGACCTGTCAGGTATGCTCGAAGTTGAAATCTCTCTTCCTTTCATTGCTATGGCAAGAGACGGCAGCGGTGCTCTGAACCTTGAAGCACGTCTGACAAGAGCTGAATTCAACAGAATGACAAAGCATCTTGTAGACCGCACTATGGTACCTGTAAGACAGGCTCTGAGTGATGCAGGCCTGCGTGCAGGCGATATCGATCAGGTTCTGCTGGTCGGCGGTTCCACACGTATTCCGGCTGTTCAGGATGCAGTACGCAATGAACTCGGCAAAGAACCCAACAAGAGTGTCAACCCTGATGAATGCGTAGCAATCGGTGCTGCTATTCAGGGCGGTGTTATCGGCGGTGATGTCAAGGATGTCCTTCTGCTCGATGTTACACCTCTGTCACTTGGTATTGAAACACTCGGCGGTGTCATGACAGTACTGATTCCCAGAAATACAACTATCCCTACATCCAAGAGCCAGATTTTCTCCACAGCTGCTGATAACCAGCCGGCTGTTGATATCCATGTTCTTCAGGGTGAAAGACCGATGGCTAACGACAACAAGACTCTGGGCAACTTCCAGCTGGATGGTATTGCACCGGCAAGAAGAGGTGTTCCTCAGATTGAAGTAAAGTTTGATATTGACGTTAACGGTATCGTTCATGTAACAGCTGTTGATAAGGCAACAAACAAGACACAGTCTATTACAATTACTAATTCTTCAGGTCTCTCTGATTCTGAAATCGACCGTATGGTCAGAGAAGCAGAAGCTCATAAGGCTGAAGATGAAAAGAGAAAGACAGATATCGAAACACGTAACAGAGCGGAAGCATTCATTTCTCAGATTGATGAAACTCTGAAGCAGGATAACGCTAATGTAACACCTCAGCAGAAAGCTGAAGTACAGAAGCTGAGAGATGAACTTCAGGAAGCTATCAACAAGAATGATATGGAAACTCTGAAAACAAAGCTCGATGCTCTGGAACAGGCTGCAAATGCAATGGCACAGCAGATGTATCAGCAGCAGGGCGCTCAGGGCGGTCCTCAGGGTCCTCAGGGATTCAGCGGTGATGCAGGTTACAACGGCAGCACAGGTTCCGCAAATGATGACGTTGTAGATGCGGATTTCAGAGAAACAAAGTAAAGAAGAGTAAATCTTCTCTCTAAACATAATGCGGGACCGTACGGATCTCGCATTATGTGTATATAGAAAGGCAGGCATAGTATGGCTGAAAAGAGAGACTATTATGAGGTGCTCGGCATTTCGAAAGGTGCATCCGAAGAGGAAATCAAGAAGGCCTTCCGAAAGCTTGCGAAGAAATATCATCCGGATGTAAACAAAGAAGCGGATGCAGAAGAAAAATTCAAGGAAATCAATGAAGCTTACGAGGTCCTCAGTGATCCTCAGAAGCGTGCGACATATGACCAGTTCGGTTTTGCCGGTATGGATGGTGCCCAGGCCGGCTTTGGCGGACAGGGATTCGGAGGCGCAGGCTTTGATGATCTGAATGACATCTTCTCCAGATTCTTCGATGGAGGAATGGGAGGAATGGGCGGCTTCGGCTCATCTCGTTCTGCACGGAATAACGGTCCCCGCAAAGGACAGGACCGCTTCATGCGCATGAGTGTATCCTTCATGGATGCATGTTTCGGCAAGACAGAAAATATTACACTGACAGTAGATGAACAGTGTGATCATTGTAACGGAAGCGGTGCAGAATCTCCTTCCGATATTGAAACATGTACTACATGTCATGGCTCCGGTACTGTTCTTCAGCAGCAGCGTACCGCTTTCGGTGTATTCCAGACACAAGGTGCATGTCCTGACTGTCGCGGAACGGGTAAAAAGATCCGCAAGGCATGCTCCAAGTGCAGCGGTGCAGGTTATATTCGCAGAAGAGTGAATGTTGAAGTAAAGATCCCTGCAGGTATTTCTTCCGGCAATCAGCTGCGTGTTCCCGGCAAGGGCGAACGCGGTTTGAACGGCGGTCCGAATGGTGATCTTTATCTTGAGATCAATGTTCAGCCGCATGAAAAGTTCACAAGAGAAGGAAAAGATATCCATCTTGATATTCCTGTATCCGCAATTGATGCAACCATCGGCACAAATATTGAAGTGCCCACAATTCACGGAGATGTGACAATGAAGATCCCTGCAGGCACGCAGGAAGGTACACGCCTTCGCCTTAAGAACAAGGGTGTAGAGGATCTGCGAGGCGGACGCCAGGGTGATCAGATCTGTACAGTTCGCATCAAGGTTGACAGTGATCTGTCAAAACGTGAGAAAGAACTTTACGCTGAACTGCAGAAACTGCAGAACAACCGTAAAAATGATACGATCTGGACGAAATTTAAAAAGTCATTCTCCTGATTCAGACCTTGATATCGCGTAACGCGAAGGAGGTGTTCGTATGAATATTGAACAGATGACTGAACAGCTGCAGGCTATTATCATGGCTGCGCTGACAAAAGCAAACGAAAGAAGAAACAGTGAACTTTGTGCAGAACATATTCTTTCTGCCATGCTGGAAGACAACGGGCTTGACGGCATATGGGAAAGATTGAATATTGATAAAGCTGAACTTGCTTCTCTGGTAAACAGGTTTCTGGACCGTCTTCCCGCTGCTGCAGGAAGTGAACCGCGTTTGTCCAGATATGTAAATGAGGCATATTCCAATGCGCTGAACTACATGAAGAAAACAGGTGATACCTACATGAGTTCGGCGGTCATGCTGATTGGTCTGATGGATACGAAGGCAGAAATCATCAATGAGATCAAAAAGCAGTTTTCCATCAGTGCAAAAGCAGTGCAGAAGGCAGAAGATGACCGGAGGGGCGGTGTAAAGATGGAAGAGAAAACCAATGAAAGCCAGCTCGATGCTTTGAGCAAGTATGGTCATGATCTTGTCCAGGAAGTAAAAGACGGCAAGATTGATCCTGTTATCGGACGTGACGAAGAAATCCGCCGTGTTATAGAAATTCTTTCACGTAAAACAAAGAACAATCCGGTTCTGATCGGTGAACCGGGTGTCGGAAAGACGGCAATTGCGGAAGGTCTTGCATGGCGTATTATGAAAGGTGATGTGCCGCTCGGATTAAAAGACAAGAAACTGATTGAGCTTGATATGGGTGCTCTGATTGCCGGAGCAAAATATCGCGGTGAATTTGAAGAACGTCTGAAAGGGGTTCTCAAACAGGTACAGAAAGCAGACGGCGGCATTATTCTTTTTATCGATGAGATTCACAATCTGGTTGGTGCAGGTAAAACAGAGGGCTCCATGGATGCAGCAAACCTTCTGAAACCGATGCTTGCCAGAGGGGAACTTAAATGTATCGGAGCAACAACTTTTGATGAATACCGGAAGTATATTGAAAAGGACAGAGCTCTCGAAAGAAGATTCCAGAAAATCATGGTTGCCGAGCCGAGCGTGGAGGATACGATCAGTATTCTTCGCGGATTGAAAGACCGTTTTGAATCACATCATGGTGTAAAGATCAAAGATGAGGCAATTATCTCAGCTGCGACTTTGTCAAACCGCTATATTACAGACCGCTATCTGCCTGATAAAGCGATTGATCTGATCGACGAAGCATGTGCATGTATTCGTGTTGAGATGGATTCAATGCCTGAAGAAATGTATGACCTTTCACGTAAAATCAAGACGCTTGAGATTGAAATTACATCACTTCAGTCAGAGACTGATGAAAAGGCAATTGATCGTCTGCATACTCTGCAGAAAGAGCTTGCTGATCTTAAAGAAGAATATGAGTCAATGACATCCAGATGGCAGTCTGAAAAGAAGCAGATGGATAATGTCAAGACATACAAGGAAGAACTTGAAAGAGCAAAGCTTGATCTTACGCAGGCAGAAAATTCAGCTGATTATGAAAAGGCAGCGAAACTGAAATACAGTACAATTCCCGAGCTTGAAAGAAAAATCAAGGAACAGGATACTTCTGAAAAAACAGATATGATTCAGCAGATTGTTGATGAAGATATGATTGCAAAAATTGTATCACGCTGGACTCATATTGAAGTGGCAAGACTGATGAGCACAGAAAGGCAGAAAATTCTGCACCTTCCCGAAGTTCTTGCAGACCGTGTCATGGGACAAAGTGAAGCTTTGCGTCTTGTCTCCGATGCAATCATGCGCTCCAAAGCAAATATTCAGGATGAAAACAGACCGCTCGGCTCATTCCTTTTCCTCGGTCCTACGGGTGTCGGCAAAACAGAAGTAGCCAAAGCTCTGGCGCAGCAGCTGTTTGATGACGAAGGGCGTATTGTACGTATTGATATGTCCGAGTATATGGAAAAATTCAGTGTCTCACGTCTGATCGGTGCTCCTCCGGGATATGTCGGTTATGAAGAAGGCGGACAGCTGACAGAAGCAGTCAGACGCAGTCCGTACAGTATTGTTCTTCTTGATGAAATAGAAAAGGCACATCCGGATGTATTTAACATACTGCTTCAGATCCTTGATGACGGGCGTATTACAGATTCCAAAGGTGTAACTGTAGACTTTAAGAATACGATCATTATTATGACAAGTAATCTCGGTTCACAGTATGCATTTGAAGAGGATGATGAAGCCAGAACAGCACATTATCAAAGCGAAGTACATAAATTCTTCAAACCTGAACTGATCAACCGCATTGATGAAATTATTGTCTTTCATGCACTGGGAGTTGAAGTACAGAAGAAAATTGCACTTAAGTTCCTTAATCTGCTGAAATCCCGTCTTGCAGAAAAGGATATCCGTATGACTGTAACAGATGCAGCGATGGAAAGAATTATCGAACTTGGTGTTGATCCGCAGTTCGGTGCGCGTCCGATGAGACGTCATATACAGCGTGAAATCGAAACGGAAGTTGCTAAGAGAATTCTTGAAAATCCGAATATCGCAGGCAAGGAAATCATCGTAGATGCAGATGAAGAAAAATACATTGTTAAAGTCAAAGATGATTATGTAAACTGAAAATACCGCCGGACTGATCCGGCGGTATTTTATATGGGATACTTGTTTTCAGCGCTTCAGCAGGTGTTCTTCAATCCATTTTGCGCATCCGTCTTCTATGCATGAACCGGCTCTGAAGTCAGCAATCTCAGCAAGCTTTGGCATTGCGTTCTTCATGGCAACTTTCATTCCGCAGACTTCGAGAAGAGGAATGTCATTTTCACCGTCTCCGATTGCTGCGCATTGTTCAGAGGTCAGACCTTCCATAGTCATGATTTCTTTCAGAGCATTGCCTTTGGAGATTCCAGCCGGCATGACTTCCAGCCAGTGGGAGTTTACAAAGTAGCAGGAGAATCGTTCCTGGTCCAGATGATCTGCGTAGTTTTGAAGCATTTTCCTTGTCCCGGAGAAACAGATCTTGCCGGCCGGTTTTCCGTCAAGAGCTTTGAGAGATGAGGAGATTTCGCGATGAACAAAGGGCCTTTTTGTCAGAAAACGGCAGACATTTCGCGGCAGATCTCTGAAAAAATATGCAGCAGACATAAGCGGAGAACAAATATAAACCGATTTATCTTCGGTGGCAGCATTCATAATCAAAGGATATCTTTTGAACAGGCTGCGCAATGTATTTACATCATCAGCGGACAGTTCTTTTTTTCTGATATGTTTGCGTGACGCAGGAATGTAGATATCCTGACCGTTCATGCATGAAGCATAATCATAGAGATCTTCACTGACAGATCTGCTCAGTGAGTAGTACGGCCTGCCGCTTGACAGAACTACAATTACGCCTTGCGCACGAAGCCTTTTCAGAATATCTGCTGTATATTTCGAAGGACTTCCGAGAGTGGAGAATAATGTTCCGTCAAGGTCTGTTGCGAAAAGCCTTATATCTTTTTCATTCATAGTCCACATTTTATGTGGAATCATTTAGGAAAACAAGAACTCCTATGTTATAATTGTGACGTTGTAATTAAATTCGGGGTGAACAAAAATGAATGTCTATTTAAATATGGTGCTCGTTGCAGCATTTGTAATTATTTCTGTTCTGATGCTTGTACGCTGGTTCAAGGTCAACAAGAAAGTAATGATCGCTGATCAGGCATGGAGTACATTAAGAATGATTTTCCTTGCTTTCGGTCTGCTTTCCATGTTCCTGCTCGTGAGCAGTTCCGTAAGCAAATCAGGCTGGGATACAGCTCGTCTGGTTGCGTCAATTGCACTTGTTACAGTATATATGCTGTTAAGAGACGGCGTAGGCGAAGAAGGTATTGTTGCCGGAGGAAAGCTTTATCCGTGGAAAATCGTTCGTGCATATGACTGGGAAGAGCGCAAAAAGGTTATTGCTGTATACTTTACAGTAGAATCCACAAACAAGAAAAAACCTGATGAGTATTCCACAAAGGAACTTGATTTTGCTCTTGAGGACAAAGAAGTCTTAATGAAGTTCCTTAAGCTTAATGCGGGAAGAAAGTTCCAGAGAATGAAGAAGAAGTAATTCTTCTTTTTTTATATTCAACTCCTTTTGGTTGACTTGGGGGCATTCATCTTTTATATTTTATATAGTCAAAATGACTATATAAAAGGTGAGATATGGACGAAGTGAATGAAAGAGGCGAAACACTCGCGGAGTTTCTTGAAAATTATGATGAGACTTTATACAGAAGACCAAGTAATACTGTGGATATGATTCTGATGACAGTCAGTGACGGTTTTCTCAAACTGCTTCTGATCAGAAGGAAGGATCATCCGTTTATTTATGACTGGGCGCTTCCCGGCGGGTTTGTAAACTTTGATGAAGATATCGATACTGCGGTTGAGAGGGAACTGAAGGAAGAAACATCAATGGATGAACATAATTACTTCAGACAACTCTATACATTCGGGGCTGCTGACCGTGATCCGAGAACCCGTGTTATCTCTACAGCATATCTTTCCATGACTCCTGAGAGCAATATCAGGCATGCGAAGGCAGGCGATGATGCCGCGGATACAGGATGGTTCACATTGCGTAAAGTTACGGAACACATGGATGAAACGGGGCGTGTATCAGTTCTTACTTTAGATGAAGATGAAAAAGATATACATATAGCCTACCGTATTACTGACAAAGCAATGGACAATTATATTGAGACGCGTTCCGAACTTCTTGAGGTCTCAGGAGCGAAACTTGCGGCTGATCATATCAAAGCAGTGAATATGGCAATCGATCAGCTGAGAAACAGAGCAGGGATAACAGGTATTCTGTTTAATCTTCTGCCCCGTGAATTTACGTTACGTGAAATTCAGAATGTATATGAAGCTGTAATCGGCAGGAAAGTAGATACCGGAAACTTCAGACGTGATATCAAGAAAATGCTGAAAGCTACGGGAAGAACAAAAAAAGCCGGCGGAAAGAGAGCAGCTACCTATACATTCAACCCTATGTATGAATATCTGGAGGAGAATCTATGACAAAAGTACTGATCGTTGTAGACATGCAGAATGATTTCGTTGACGGTGCACTTGGAACAAAAGAAGCGTGTGCAATCATTCCTGCAGCTGTAAAGGAAATCAATGATCCGTCCTACGACATCGTGTATGCAACCTATGATACACATTTCGAAAATTACCTGGATACATTTGAAGGAAAACATCTGCCTGTCACGCACTGTGTAAAAGGAACGATCGGATGGGAGCTGAATCCGGAAATTGAAGAGGCGCTTGAAAAACGTTCATTCCGGACTGTTGAAAAGCCTACTTTCGGAAGTTCCGGACTTGTACAGGAGATGTGTGCGCTGCACCTTGATGAAATTGTGCTGATCGGTCTGTGCACGGATATCTGTGTTCTTTCCAATGCTCTGATGTTAAGAGCAGCACTTTATGAAACAGAAATTTCTGTGATCAGTGCGGCATGTGCCGGAGTTACACCTGCAAAGCATGAAGCTGCACTTGAAGTAATGGCTTCCTGCCAGATTACAGTCAGATAAGTAAAGGAGAAAAATGACTATGAGCAACATTATTGTTGAACCTTTCGTACCGGATGAAGATTATGATAATCCGGCGATGGTAACAGACTTCTATGAATTTACAATGGCTAATGCCCTTTTCCTGCATGGATATAAAGATACCATCATGGTATTTGATATGTTCTTCAGAAAGAATCCTGATGAAGGCGGATATTCTATCAGCTGCGGTCAGCATAAGCTGGTTAAGTTCCTGCTGAATTATCACTTCACGGATATGGATATCACATGGCTTCGTTCAAAAGGCATGAGTGAAGAATTCTGTGAATATCTGCGTACTTACAAGTGGAAAGGCGATGTTTATATGCTCAGAGAAGGTACAGTCGCTTATCCGCAGGTTCCTATGGTACGTATTGAATGTGATATGGTAGGCGCAATTCTGATTGAAACATACCTTCTGCAGACGATGAACTTCCATTCATTAATTGCTACGAAAGCAACAAGAGTCACAGGTCTGAATACACCGAAGCCCCGCAATGTCATGGAATTCGGTACACGCCGTGCACAGGGAGAATCAGCAGGAAACGATGGCGCTTACGCTGCAATCCTCGGCGGATGCATCGGAACGGCAAACTGTCTTGCTGAAATGAAATACGGAAGTGATGTAAAAGCAGTAGGTACTATTGCACACAGCTTTATTGAATTCTTCCCTACAGAATATGATGCTTTCAAGGCATATGCTGAAGTATATCCTGACAATGTATCTCTGCTTCTTGACACATACAGCATTTTTGAATCCGGTCTTCCGAACCTGATCCGTCTTGATGATGAACTGATCAGACTCTATCCGAACGATCCGAATAAACGTGTCAAGTCTGCAAGAATTGACTCAGGTGACCTGGCAAGAGGATACAAGAAGCTTCGTAAAGCACTGGATAAGGCAGGCAAGCCTTATATCAAGCTGGTTGCTTCCAATTCTCTTGATGAAAAGAAGATGGCTAATATGGAAATCTATGAAGATGCCCACTTTGATTCCTATGGTGTCGGTGAAAAACTGATTACTGCCGCAACGGATCCGGTTTTCGGCGGTGTTTACAAGCTTGTTGCTGTAAAGAACGCAGATGGTACATATACACCTAAGATGAAATGTTCCGACTCTGCATCAAAGGCAATCATTCCCGGAAAACTGATGGCATGGCGTGTCTTTGATCAGGAAGGAAAAGGTCAATGTGACATTATTTCTCTTGATGATGAAGTTATTGAACCTCATGTACCGATTGAGGTTGTCAATCTTGATCCGGATGCATTTGACAAGGTTAAGAAGATTGTTCCGTGCCATGTTGAAAGAATCCTTGTTCCGCATATTCTTAACGGTGAACTGGCAATTGATCTGCCGGATATCCGTGCGAAGAAGGATTACATCAGAGAGCAGCTTACATACCGCGTATGGGAATCGGAACTTCGTACAGAAATGCCTCATAAGCACTATGTAGACCTGACAAAGAAGGTAGCTGCAATGCGTGAAGAGATGTATGAAAAGCTTCATGGAGGACAGCTTTGATCCGCGCACTTCTTTTCGGCGGGGCTTTTAATCCGCCAACGAAAGCACATATTGAACTTGCTGAATTTGCTATGAAGGAGACAGGATCGGAAAAAGTGATCTTTGTCCCTTCAAAGCAGACATACATCCGCAACGATCAGGGGAAAAATTATGCATTTACGGATGCTCAGCGTCTGCAGATGCTGAATAAGATTGCAGCCGGACGGGAATGGATGATCGTCAGTGATTATGAACTGAATCTTCCCGAACAGCCTCGCACATATATTACGCTTTGTCATATGCGTGAAGAAGGATATGCATGCTCACTGCTTTTCGGTTCAGACAAGCTCGGTGAACTGAACGGCGGATGGAAGTATATTGATGAGATCTGCAGTGAATTCGGTATTGTATGTATGGCAAGAGCAGAAGATGATTGTGAAGAGATGATTGAAAATGATGATTATCTCAGAAGAATCAGAAATTTTATCACAGTTGTACATACTCCTGCCGCATACAGAAATGTATCTTCTACTCAGGTAAGAGAGGCTTTTCAGCAGCTTTGCAAAGCCAGAAAACAGCTGAATGATCTGCTTCCTGCAGAACTTGACAGTCTGCTGGAATATACAGATATCCCGGAGGAAACAGAATGAAAAATCGTTATATAAAAGTCGGAACAGCAGTTCCTTCGTTAAAAGTGGCAGATGTTGCATATAACACCGGACGTATCATTGAACTGATGAACGAGAACCGTGACTGTGGTCTGCTTGTATTTCCTGAACTCTCTCTGTGCGGCTATACATGCGCAGACCTGTTCGGTCACCGGATTCTTCTTGAAGAATGCGAAGAAGCTCTTGGCAGGATTGCCGAAGAAACAAAGCATCTTCCCGGCATGACAGTATGTATCGGTATTCCGGCTGCGTACAGAAACTGCCTGTATAACTGCTGTGCTTATGTCAGTGAAGGCATCATTGCCGGGCTTGTACCGAAGACATTCCTGCCGACTTACAGTGAATTCTATGAAGGAAGATGGTTTGCTTCCGGAAAGAATATTGTAAATGCAATGATCAGCATTGCCGGCCAGAAGGTGCCGTTCGGTGTTGACGTTCTTGCGGAAGATGAAGAATCCGGAGCAGTGATCGGTGCGGATATTTGTGAAGACCTGTGGGTTCCCGATAAACCCAGTACACATGCATGCCTTGCAGGTGCAAACATCATTGTAAATCTTTCTGCTTCCGATGAAATTATCGGCAAGCAGAATTTCAGAAGAATGATGATTGAACAGCAGTCAGCGTCATGTTACTGTGCATATCTTTATGTATCCAGCGGCATGGATGAGTCTTCCACAGATCTTGTTTTCTCAGGACACAGTGTGATTGCGGAAAACGGAAGAATTCTCAAGGATGCAGTATTTCCTGAACGTCCCTGTGTTGAAACATGTCTGATTGATCTTGAAACAATTATGTTCAACAGAAGACATCAGTCAACATATGCAACGGAAGGTGAAGAGAACTACAGAAGGGTGCACGCTGCTGTTTCTCCCGTATCAGGAAAAAGGACAATGACTGTCAGTGAAATGACAGAAGTTCTCAAAGCTGAAAACCATCCTGTAGCGAAGAATCCTTTTGTTCCTGCAGATGATGCTGAAAGAGGACGACGCTGTGCACGTATTCTGGAAATCCAGGCACATGGTCTGGCAACCCGCGTCCGGTCTACCGGTATTAAAAATCTGATTATCGGCATTTCCGGCGGACTTGACAGTACACTGGCACTGATTGTCTGCCATGAGGCCAGAAAAATAGAACCTTCGATTCATATTATTGCCTATACACTTCCGAACCGCGGAAATACAACATCGCTGACATACAACAATGCAGTTGCTTTGATGAAAGCGATGGCACAGGATATCAGAGAAGTTGCGATTGAAGATGGTGTCAGGAGTCATCTGATTGATATCGGTCATGGTGCTGAATATCAAGGGGAAGGTGATACGACTTATGAGAATGCTCAGGCAAGAATGCGTACATACATTCTTATGGATGCGGCAAATATGCTGAACGGCCTTGTTGTCGGTACAGGAGATTTGTCGGAGCTCGCTCTTGGGTGGTGTACATATAACGGAGATCATATGTCGATGTATGCTGTAAACGCATCTGTACCTAAGACTCTTGTACAGTATATCTGCAAGGCATATGCAGATACATGCGGTGACGAGAATCTGCATGATATTCTGTACAGCATTATTGATACGCCGATTTCGCCTGAACTTACACCGAGTGAGAATGGAAAGATTGCGCAGAAGACAGAAGAAAAGATCGGAAAATACGATCTGAACGATTTCTTCCTGTTCTATGTACTTCGCTACGGTTTTGATCCGGAAAAGATCATGGCTCTTGCATTGAGAGCATATGATTATCTTGAAATTGAGGAAGTTCGATCGGCAATGCTTCGCTTCTGCGGACGTTTCTTCCATCAGCAGTTCAAGAGAAGCTGTCTGCCTGACGGACCTAAGGTTGGTTCTGTAACATTGTCTCCTCGCGGAGACTGGCGCATGCCTTCGGATGCTTCCGTAAATCTCTGGCTCAGCAAAGTGCGGTCAGCAGAATAATAAATGCTTCAGGGAACAGGGAAACCTGTTCCTTGTTTTGCTATAATACGTGTGCAGCAGTAAACAGATTATAAGAGGTACAGCATGAAGCAGGTATGCAGAATGAGAAAGACATGCGGCGGATGCAGATATATGGGAACGGCATATCCGCAGCAGCTGTTTGAAAAGAGAAAATATATAAGTACGCTGTTTCCGGATCATGAAGTAGATCTGGTTACAGGAATGGATGATCCGTATCACTACAGAAATAAGATCTATGCCGCTTTCGGCTATGATAAAAACAGAAGACTGATTGCAGGAATGTATGAAGAAAACAGTCACGATCTGGTGTTTGAACAGAACTGCATGATCCAGAATGAAACAGGCAACAGGATTATTGCATCTTTATGTGATATTGCAGGCAAAATGAAAATCGAACCCTATGATGAAGATACCGGAAGAGGAACATTGCGGCATGCTTATCTGAGAATTTCAAAAGCAACAGGAAAAGCGCTGCTGGTGATTGTCATCGGGTCACGTGAACTGCCGGGATCGAAGCACCTTGTTCATGAACTCGTACAGGCAAATCCGGAAATCGAAACAATTGTACTGAATAAAAATGACAAAGATACATCCATGGTACTTGGTGAATGGGAACGTGTGATCTATGGCAGCGGTTATATTACCGACTGTATCGGCGGACTGGAATTCCGTATCTCTTCGCGCAGCTTTTATCAGGTAAATCCGGTTATGACGGAAAAGCTTTATGAAAAAGCAATTGAAATGGCAGGTATTAATAAAACCACTACGGTTCTGGATGCCTGCTGCGGAATAGGAACCATTTCTCTTCTTGCAGCAAAGAAAGCAAAAGAAGTTGTCGGTGTGGAAATCAATGAAGCAGCGATCAGGGATGCAAAATTCAACGCAGAGAAGAATCAGATCAGAAATGCAGAATTCTATTGTGATGATGCAGAAAACTTTCTTGAGCGTCTTTTAGACAAGCCTGACATTGTGCTGCTTGATCCTCCTCGTGCCGGCATGGGTAAAAAATTTATGCATGCACTGGCAGAGATGAAGCCTAAGAGGATTGTATATATCTCGTGCAACCCGAAAACACAGGCGGAAGATGTAAAGGAGGTACTGTCTGCCGGGTATGAAATCAAGCAGATTGTACCGGTTGATATGTTTCCTTTTACAAGTCATGTTGAGACGGTAGTATTGATGTCAAGGGTCGAAGGAAAATAGCCGCGAAAGCCCAGTATTACTGCGGTTTTCGGGCAATCGGGGAAATTTGGCATCGGGCAGGCAAAACGCTCTGCGGTAACTTATCCAAAGGCAAATCGGGTCAAAAAGTGTGAGAGTTGAGTTGCCGTGATAGATGTCACTATGTTGAGTTGCCAAGTTAGGGAAACGCTGATTAATTCAGCATTTCCGGTTTAAGCAGAGCGCCATATCCTGTATAATAGAGATATCAAATACAGGGACGGTGTCTGCATGAAACAACAATCGTTTAGTGACATTGAATACGCCAATCGTCGGCGGAAAACCAAACGAGAAGCTTTTCTGGATTCCATGAATGAAATCATTCCATGGAGCCAGTGGATCGATCTCATAAAACCGTACTACTACAATAAGAAACGCGGTCGTCGGCCTATTGATATCGAGATCATGCTCCGCATGTATCTCATGCAGAACTGGTTCAATCTCTCAGATGAAGGAATGGAAGAAGCCATTTATGACAGCTACGCCATGAGGAGCTTCCTCGGGATCAACTTCATCGATGATCAGGTTCCGGATGCCACAACCCTGTTGAAGTTCCGCCACCTCCTGGAGCAGCATCACATCGGGGAAAAGATATTCCAGGATGTGAGTGATCGTCTGGAGAAGGCAGGGCTGATCATGCATGGAGGTTCCATTGTCGATGCAACGATCATCGCGGCTCCAAGTTCCACCAAGAACAAAGAGGGCAAGCGCGACCCGGAAATGCACCAGACAAAGAAGGGTAACCAGTGGTACCACGGTATGAAGGTCCATGCAGGAGTGGATGCCGGCAGTGGCTACGTGCACACGATTACGGGGACAGCAGCCAATGTCCATGATATCGATGAAACCGTAAACCTCCTGCGTGAAGACGATGAAGTCTGCTACGGCGATTCTGGGTACAGCGGGGTTGGAAAGCGCCCGGAGATACAGGCCAACGAACATTTCCGGAATATCGAGTTTCGCACAAATGTCAGACCGTCAAGCATCAAGATTTCTCCTGACTACAAAGGCATTAACTGGGATAAAGAGATCGAGAACCGGAAATCATCGGTTCGGTGCAAGGTGGAGCATCCGTTCTTAATTGTCAAGCGGCAGTTCGGATATGCCAAGGTCGTGTATCGGGGCATAGCCAAAAACATGAACCGGTTCCATATCTTGTTCGCCAGTGCGAATCTCGTAAAGTGCTTCCGCGCAGGGCGGACAGCGGAATTTTGTATGGCGTAGTGCGCCCATTTTTAGGAAGTTATCCACAAAATACCGGTCATATAGCCGGGAAACAGCTGCATTTCAGCCTATTCTGGGCATCATAGCGATAGAGTAACCGAAAAAAATTTCCAAACGCTGGTTTTATGGCAGTATATCGTTATTTATCAGCGTTTCCTTAGCTTTTTGGAAATGGAGCCGGGTTTTGATTCAGACGGTTTCATTCAATATCAGAAGAACCTGAATAATGAGACCTTCAATGAGCTGGTGGAGAAGGTCAAGGAGCTGAATAAGAAGATAGCCTCGGATAAGTCTCTTGGTAAGGGCTTCTGCATTGGGCACAGTTATTTCTGCGGCCATGATACCTGCACAGAAGAATGGCTACATTCTATCGTGGATTTCGATATTCTTCCGATGCTCAGTGAATATTGGTTTGATGATTCGGCGGAGCTGCAGCGCTGGGAGAACATCCTTCATGGAGTATTTCAATGACAAAGGATAAGAGCATATTCATCAAGAATATTTACTACATGCTCTCTTATGCCTTCACCACATTGCAGCAGTCGGATGACGATAAGATCGCCACGGAGGAATTTGAGAACATGCATAACCTGCTCGCGGCGATTCTCTCAAAAGGAATCGGGCGGCAGCTGAAGCAGGGACTTTATCGGGAATACATGAATCGGAAGGAAGACCTGCCCGTGATGCGCGGCAAAATTGATATGCCGGGCACAATAAAAAATAAGATTGAAAAAAAGCAGCGCCTTACCTGTGAGTTCGACGAGCTTTCGGAAAACAATCTCCTGAACCAGATACTGAAAACCACAGTCATGATATTACTACGTCATTCTGAGGTGGATGCGGAGTACAAAAATGATCTGAAGAAGGAAATGCTTTTTTTCTCCAATGTGGATGAGATAGAGCCGTTGGGGATCAAATGGTCGACTATCCGATTTCAGCGAAATAATCAGAGCTATAGAGTACTTCTCAGCATCTGCCAGTTGATTATCGAAGGGATGCTCCTGACAACGGATGATGGTGAATATAAGTTGGCTTCATTCGTGGATGATCAGAGAATGAATCGCTTATATGAGAAGTTTATTCTTGAGTATTACATCAAGGAACATCAAGAGATAAAGGCCAGTGCATCGCAGATACCGTGGGCTCTTGATGATGGCGTGGGCACACTTCTGCCAGTTATGCAGAGCGACATCATGCTTGAAAGCAAGTCCGGAGATACAGTGCTCATCATCGATGCAAAGTATTATACGCATACACTTGCAGAGAATCGTTTCAATGCACGTATGCTTCATTCAGCCAACCTGTATCAGATATTCACCTACGTTAAAAATAAGGACACTGATATGGGTGATGATGAACACTCAGTGTCAGGCATGCTTCTTTATGCAAAAACAGACGAGGAGCTACAGCCGGACAACAGCTATCAAATGAGCGGAAACAAAATAAGTGTCCGGACGTTAGATTTGAACATGGAATTTTCAGAAATTGCAAAGCAGCTTGATGACATAGCAGCGGAGCATTTTGGCTGATTTGTATCAAGATAATATAACATCCAAGGAGTAAACGTTAATGTTACCAATAATCGGAGTACTTTCACTGGTCTTTATACCTGTGAGCCTCATAATATTCATAGTACAGGCTGTGAGGAAAAAGCCATCAAAGAAGACGTGGGGCATTATCACAATAGCGGCAGTCGTCGTTTTTGCATTATCAATGGGATTGAGTATAGCCATTGATGGAGTAAGAAGCCCTGCTGAACAGAATGTCGCTGATTCTTCTGAATTTGAAAGCAGCAGCGAGAACGCTGCAGAAACAGTAGAAAATACGGACTCCGATGAAGATGAAGCCTTTGTTGCTGGCGATACCATTGAAGGAACAATCGAAGACATTAGTCCGGATGATAATCTGCTGGTAGAGCTGGTAGCGCTTGGCTTTACCGATGAAGAAGCTGACGCTGCTCGCAAGGTGCTGCTGTCCTGTGGAATTGACAGCATTGAAGACTTTGAGGCAACAAGCTCATCAGCAAGTATTGATGATCTGATTTCGTATCGAAAGGTTATCGATGGAGACAGGACAGCATGGTTCACAGTTGACCACAGAGAAATCTTCTATGTTTCGCTGAATGGAGTAGATCTCTATGACAGCGATCAGGGTGGCTTCTTGATGGATATCAACGATGTTCACATACCGGAAAGCTATATTTCCCTTGAGACTGCGGACACGCTGAAAGATATGACGGAAAGTACACTGGATCAGTATTTCATAAATGCTTCCTATTACGATGAATTTGGATATGCCCGTGAGGACGATAATTACATGGTTCAGTGTCAAGCCTATGCCAGTAACAGGATCGGCATTAAGGACTGGGTGACAGCGAAGGTCTGGTTTGAAGATCGTGATGGAGAGTTTGTAGTTGTAGGCGTGGTTATAGATGGACAGCGGTACCAGTAATGAAACATAAAGTAAAAGTGCAGGTTCCGGTCGAGAAGCGCGGACTTTTCGGTTTTAAGAAGACCGTTATGGAGACACGCATTATTGAGGTGGACGACAAGACATACAAGAAAATGAAAAAGGAAGCGAGGAATCGCCCGTACAGCGTTGAAGAGATGATGTTTTACGACGAGATCTTCGACGAGTGGGACGATTGAATGTTTGGCTTTGGCAAAAAGAAGAAAATCGATAAAGGCGCATGGGCTGAGGCCATATACGGCAAAAAGCTCAAAAATCCGGAAAAGGAATCAGAAGCTCAGCTTTCTGCTCTGACGACAGGGCTGTTGATTCAAAATCACAGGATCATATTGGATTGCGTTAGGATATGCCATACGACAAAAAATCCCGACACCTATCAGGGTCGTGTAGAGCTTTGCCAAAGAAACTATCAGGACATGCTAAAGCTGAAGCCGTTCTGTAATGATGAACAATTGGACATCATCAAAAACGCTGAAGAAGTAATGAAGGATATATAAGGATGCAGACATTTCTAAAACACCTATACAGAATCATATGTGCCATTGCTGGAGTAGGCCTCGTTGCGCTTGCTTTTGATGAGGGCTTTTCGTGGTACACAGCGGTAGGTGTTTGTTTGGTTCTTATAGTGATAGTTGACATTATCTTTAAGACCAGTATAAGCAAGTTCTTCGGCATAATATTGCTTTTGCCGCTGATCTTTGTAGTGTGGCTTATACAAGGAATACTTGGGATTTTCAAACGAAAAAAAGGTAAAAGCAAACCATACACCTTTGAAGAAATGTTCTTCTATGACGAGATATTTGGTAGCAAATCATGATATGCGAGTGGGTCTATGAAAAATAAATCAGGAACCTCTTTTAGAGAGCTGGTAATACATTATTACATACAAAAATTATTCCCAGATGCTGAGAATCGATTCAAGCATGAATATGTAGGCGAACTGGATGTTTATATTCCATCGATAAACGTGGCGGTAGAATATGATGGTAGCTGGTGGCATAAGGACAAACTTATTATAGATAACGAAAAGAATGCTCGTGCAAAGGAAGAAAATATACGACTCATTCGTATTCGTGAGTATGGTCTACCAGCAACAGAAGGCACATATGGGGAAATTTATTTACCGAAGAATACGCACTATTCCTATGATGTCATCTATCTGAATCAGACTTTCTCAAAACTTGGAGAGATTATCGGAAACCCAAATTTGGCGCAATTTTGTATTAATGAGGACGATTATAAGGCTGAGCTCCCAAAGATTTATAGCATCATCTACGATGAGCCAGTTGAAAGCAGTCTGGCCGACATGTGTGGCATAGAATTATGGGATAGGGATTTTAATGGAGAACTAAATCCGGCAAATATACCAAGTAAAGAATGGGCATATGCCACTTTGCGTTGCAAGAACGGAAGAAGTATTGAGTTACCACGTTATCATCGGGAATTTAAAGGTTTGTGTAAATCTGAACGAGAGGATATATGCAAGGACTGCGTCCCCGGCATAGTTTGTCCTCTAATAAGATGGTGCCACGGAAAGGATCAGCAAGTCATCGATTGCCCAGTGGTAGACAAAGCGGTATATCAAATGATCGAGCAGGGCATTAATTATAATCATTTAGAGCTGAGCAGCTACTTAAGAGATTGGATGTGGAAGAAGAGCACTCTTGGTATAAGACTCATAAACGAAGTGATGGATTTGAAGAAAAACGATCCTGTCCGAAGAAAATATTATCGCTTCTTTGGAATAAAGAGCGATGAAAATGATAAGGGAATAATATCCGGAACGGTGTTTGTTCGAAACGAGGATGAAAAAAGACTTCTTGAAAAGTTTGCAGAGGAATTAATTTATACAAAACTATCAATACAAATATTTTCGAGTTGAGGCGATGGGATTTCGGACTTGTTTCCTCAGAGCGAAGTCTTGAGGCGGTCGGCAAATCTGTGCGTTTGCATAATATAAGTAGGAGCAAGGTCTTTGACCTGTTTCCGAGAACGTACAAGGGCAAAAATCGGTGTGTTTTAAGTTAAAAACATGCTTTGATAAATTCCCGCGAACGACTGCTAATATCTGACATCAATCTGGAGCAATCGAGCCATGTGGAAAATATTGTCAGCCTGGAACCATCCGCTCTTGAAAAAGCACGAAGGAATTTCGGAAACAATTCTGAACATGGCAGGAACTCCGGATACAGAAGAAAGGACTATGGCAGAAAGAGCCATGCGCCACGCGGGCACAGAACTAACAGTCATGAATCAAACAGAAAGTAAATCCTTGATGAGAGGATTTACTTTTTTGATCATACAAAGATTATGTAGTATAGTATATGTACTAGAAAAAGGAGTAAATCTAACATGACAAATTTATCTGCACTTCAGAAAGCAAGATATGAGTATGTTCCCAAGCTCCCCGGAATGCTGAGAAACGGCATTCAGGAGATCTGTGTTGTGGAAGGTGAAGAAACTCAGTCTGTAGCTGACCAGGAAAAGATTCAGGCACTGTTCCCTAACACATACGGCAAAAAGGAAATTACATTCCAGAAAGGCGAAAATACATCTGCACCTAAGAAGCAGGTAGTAGGTGTTATCCTCTCCGGCGGTCAGGCACCTGGCGGACATAACGTTGTCTGCGGCCTCTACGATGCATTGAAGGCAACTGATAAGGAAAATGTTCTTTATGGTTTCAAGAATGGTCCGAGCGGACTGCTTGACGATGATTATCTGATCTTCGATGATGAATATATCGACCAGTACAGAAATACAGGCGGTTTTGATATTATCGGTTCCGGCCGTACAAAGCTCGAAACTGAAGCTCAGTTTGCAGTAGCAGCTGAAGTATGCAAGAAGCATGGCATTACAGCTATTGTTATCATCGGCGGTGATGATTCCAATACAAACGCTGCAGTTCTGGCTGAATATTTCGCTGCTCATGATGCAGGTGTTCAGGTAATCGGCTGCCCTAAGACAATCGACGGCGACCTGAAGAATGAAGATATTGAATGCTCATTCGGTTTCGATACAGCTACAAAGACATATTCCGAAGTAATCGGCAATATTGAAAGAGATGCAAACTCTGCTAAGAAGTACTGGCATTTCGTTAAGGTTATGGGACGTTCCGCTTCTCATGTTGCTCTGGAATGTGCTCTTGAAACACAGCCTAATATCTGCCTGATTTCCGAAGAAGTAGCTGAAAAGAAGATGTCCCTGTCACAGATTGCAAGCTATATCGCTGATTCTGTTGAAAAGAGATCAAACAACGGCATGAACTTCGGTGTTGCAATCATCCCTGAAGGTGTTGTTGAATTCGTTCCTGAATTCTCTGTTCTGATTCACGAAATCAATGAACTTCTTGCCGGTGCCAAGGCTGATGCATTTAATGCACTGCCTACATGGGAAGAAAAATATGCATTTATTGAAAAGGGTCTGACACCTGAATCCATGGCTGTATTTGCTATTCTGCCTGCAACAATCCAGCAGCAGCTCTTCCTTGAAAGAGATCCTCACGGAAACGTTCAGGTTTCTCTCATCGAATCTGAAAAGCTCTTCTCTGCTCTTGTTAAAGATGAACTGAACAAGAGAAAGGCTGCCGGCACATATAAAGGCAAGTTCAATGCTCTGCATCATTTCTTCGGTTATGAAGGAAGATGTGCATTCCCGTCCAACTTTGATGCCGACTACTGCTATTCCCTCGGCTACAATGCATTCATGCTGATTCAGTACGGCTACAACGGATATCTTTCCAAGGTTTCCAACCTGTCCAAGCCTGCTGAAGAATGGATTGCCGGCGGCATGCCCATCACAAAGATGATGAACATGGAAAGAAGACACGGAGAAGACAAGCCTGTAATCAAGAAAGCTCTTGTAGAACTCGATGGCAAGCCTTTCAAGTTCTTCGAAGCTAACAGAGATACATGGGCAGTAGAAACAGCATACACATATCCCGGTGCTATTCAGTATTACGGACCTCGTGAAGTATGCGATCTGACTACAAGAACTCTCGCTCTTGAAAAAGGTGAATAATTTCCGCTTTTGATTCATTTATGACAGAGCCGCCTGCGTGCGGTTCTGTTTTTTTTACATAAAAAAAGCCTTTTATACAGGCTTTTCGTGTGTTCAGCGAATGAGTTTTACGAGAATAAAGAGAATCAGGCAGTGAGCCGGATAGAAGCCGTAACAGAACCACCGGAACCATCTGCTGTGGAAGCCTTGTTTTCCGTGATATGCCCAGATCAGCGGAAGAGACAGTAAAGCAAGTGCCTGCTGCTGCAGTTCAAAGTAATGTCCTGCGATGGTCACAGGATAATAATAACCACCCAGCATTTCAACATTGATGATATAAAGGCAGATAAGCTGAATAAGCTTGTTCAGCAATTTTTCTTCATGTGTCCAGTAGAAGACAAACATCGTTATAATGCCTGCACCGTAGTAGTCAACCATGAATATATAGCCGGCTATAAAACCTGCAAACATAACAAATGAGCAAAGAACAATACTGAATTCCCTGCGGTAGAGTCTTCTGATTCTGTTCATCCACAGCATCAGAAGATGTCCCGCCAGAAATGTCCACAATACATTCTGGTGAAAAGGATAGAAAGCAGTACCGGATGTCATCAGATCGAAAGGAACTTCTGAAATCACTGCAAAAAGCAGAAGACGCAGAAGATACGCTTTCCGGTCCTTTGTATAAAAGAAACCTTCGACGGAGAGAAAGGCAAAAACCGGAAAGGCAATACGTCCTGCACAAGTAAGAATTTCGGCAGGTATCAGCCATGAACCCCAGAGGTGATCCATCAGCATGAAAATCATTGCAATGATATGCAGAGAACAGGAATCAGTTTCAATCAGATTTTTTTTTGCATTATTGGTCATATACGGAACTCCTGTTTACATTATAGAAAATAACATGTTCTTTTTGTAGATTTTCAAATGGTTGTTTATAATATCATACATATGAAACATGTATTTTTAACCAGTTCCCCGACCGGACCTCTGGACGGCTCACGTCCTGTTTACGGTCTGGATGAGATGAATGATTTTACTGTGAATCTCCATAAAGTATGGAAAGAAAATTCACGTGTGCTGATGATCGCAGCCTTTCCGGATGCGTATGATCAGAACAATGAAATGTGTGATTATTTTCGTGAGCATTTTCTCAGGTCAGGTTTTACTCTTGAAACGTTCGATCTCTGTGATTACAGATATATTTTTACACCTGAGGAGGTCAGAACGTATGATGCTGTGATTCTTTCAGGCGGACACGTGCCGACGGAAAACAGATTTTTTACGGATCTTTGTCTTCGTGAAGCAATGGAAGAATATGACGGAATTGTAATCGGCATTTCTGCCGGCAGTATGAATGCGGCCGACCTTGTTTATGCACAGCCTGAAATGTCGGGAGAATCTTCATGGTCTTTTGCAAGACAGCTTGACGGGCTTAACCTGACGAAAGTGAATATAGTTCCTCATTATCAGCAGGTAAAAGACCAGATGCTGGACGGCCGGAAATTGTTTGAAGATATTACATACGCAGACAGTTACGGACGCGAGCTGCTCTGTCTGGAAGACGGAAGCTATGTTTATGTGAAAGGCCGGGAAACGTGGATTTACGGACGTTCATTTATCATCAAAGACGGAAAACTGTCCTTCCTTCAGGATACGGGCTGTTTCTGCTTGTATGAACAGGAAAGGTGAAATCAGTCATGTCATTTGAAAAAGTAAAAGCATATTTTGAAAATACACCTTGTGCGGACAAGATTCTTGTTCTTGAAAAATCCAGTGCAACGGTACAGCTGGCTGCTGAAGCACTTCAGACCGAACCGGATATGATTGCTAAAACAATGTCTTTTCTGATCCACGATGAACCTGCTGTAATTGTGGTTTCCGGAGAAAGCAGAATTGACAACAGAAAATTCAAGGATACATTTGCATGCAAAGCCAGAATGATTCCTTTTGATCAGGTAGAGCAGATGATCGGTCACGCTCCGGGCGGGGTATGCCCGTTTGCTGTAAATGAAGGCGTTAAAGTATACCTGGATATCAGTCTGAAAAAGTATGAAACGGTATATCCCGCTGCCGGCAGCGGCAGCAGTGCAGTTCGTATGACCATTGAAGAACTTGAAGCGTATTCTCATATGCTCAGCTGGGTTGATGTCTGCCGCTGAGTTCTCAAGATAAAACAAAATAACAGTTAACAGCTGTTATTTTTTATTTTTCTTCAGCAAAGCCATGATATACTGCAGGCAGTATAGGGGGATTATATGGGACTTCTGGATTTTATACTCGGGCTTCTTCCGATTATCTGGCTGGCTGCAGCTTTGATGGTATTGAAAATGCCTGCATTCAAAGCAGCATTCGGCAGTCTTCTGATTTCGGCAGTACTTGCAGTTTTCTGCTGGCATCAGGCACCGCTGGATACAGCGACGGCTGCAGTTGAAGGTTTTCTGATGGCGCTGTGGCCGATTATTCTTGTCATCCTTGCGGCTGTATTCACTTATCGTCTGTCTTTGAAGACAGGCGGCATGGATGTGATCAAGGCAATGATCACATCGGTCTGCAATGATAAAAGAGTGCTTGTTCTGCTGATTGCATGGTGCTTCGGCGGGTTTATGGAAGGAATGGCGGGATTCGGTACGGCAATTGCAATTCCTGCAGGAATGCTTGTATCTCTTGGTTTTGATCCGATTTTCTCCTGCCTTGTCTGCCTGCTTGCCAACGGCACTCCGACACCGTTCGGTTCGATCGGTATTCCTACGATTACACTGGCAAATCTGGTAGGTCTTGAGAATACAGGTCTTGCATTTATGACGACATTGCAGCTGTCTCCGTTTATGGTTCTCTGTCCGTTTCTGATTGTTATGTGTGCCGGCGGAGGGATAAAGGGACTGAAAGGTCTTGTTCCGCTTACACTATGTTCCGGACTTTCCTTTGTTGTTCCGCAGATGATTGTTGCAAAATTTATCGGCGCTGAACTTGCGGTTGTGGTAGGCAGTGTATGTTCACTTCTTGTAACAGTCTTCATGGGTTCACATACAAAGGGATCTGATGAATATGCTATGGAAATCAAGAACGGGGAATCTCTGGATGCAGGAAAGGCATTGAAGGCCTGCTCTCCGTTTATACTGATCTTTGTGTTTCTTCTGTTAACAAGCAAGCTTGTATCGCCTGTGAATACATTCCTTTCACAGTTTGCTTCCAAAGTTGTCATTTACAGTGGTGAAGGTGCCGGTACGCTGACGTTCAGCTGGATCAATACGCCCGGAGTGTGGATCTTCCTTTCCGCATTCATCGGCGGGACAATTCAGGGAGCGAAGCTTTCTGATTTCAAAGAAGTCATGCTCGCTACATTGAATCAGATGAAGGAAACAATGATTACAATGCTGTCTGTACTGGGCTGTGCAAAAATCATGGGTTACTCCGGTATGATTGCTTCTATTGCTTCTTTTGCGATTCAGGCTGCCGGAGGACTGTATCCTGTATTCGCACCGTGGATCGGAGCTCTCGGTACCTTTGTGACCGGCTCAGGTACAAATTCCGGTGTTCTCTTCGGCGGCGTTCAGCTAAGCGCTGCTGAAGCACTGAATATTGATCCTTACTGGATGGTTGCTCTTAATTCACTTGGTGTAGGAGCGGGCAAGATGATTTCACCGCAGTCGCTGGCAATTGCTTTAAGTGCAGTTGACGGCAAAGGAAAAGACAGCGAACTCATGTCAAAAATCATGCCGTACGGTATTGTTTTCCTGGTTCTGATGTCTGTTCTGGCTTTCCTGGGGACGAAGCTTCTCGGCTGAAATATTGTTTCTGTGAAGGGACTGTTCTTTGCAAAGGACAGTCCCTTTCATCATTTCAACACTTGTTTTGTGATATCATAGTCTGTGCTGAATATAGGAGAACGTCATTATGGCAAAACTTTATTTTTATTACGGTGCAATGGGATCTTCAAAGTCTGCGAATGCACTGATGGTGGAATACAATTACCGCGAAAGAGGACAGAAAGCTCTGCTTGCGAAGACAAATATTGATACACGTGACGGTAAGATGGTGATCAAGTCCAGAATCGGTCTTGAACACGAATGTATCCTTCTTTCTGATTTGTGTGCTATGGATGATGAAGCAATCCGTGAGTATGACGCTGTGATCGTCGATGAGATCCAGTTTGCGAAAAGGGATGAAGTAGACTTCCTTGCACATGTTGTTGATGATCTGAATGTTCCGGTTATGTGCTATGGACTGCGTACGGATTTTCAGCTGAATCTTTTTGAGGGAAGTGAACGTATTCTTGCGCTGGCAGACGAGATTCATGAAGTAAAGACTGTATGCTGGTGCGGAAAGAAAGCAATTACGAATGCACGTTACAATGAACACGGAATTGTAAGAGCGGGTGCCCAGATTATGCTTGGCGCAAATGATGATTATATTGCACTGTGCAGAAAACATTTTCTTGAAGGGAAGCTTTCTGCAGATGATCAGAAAGAACCTGCAGAAATAAAATAACAGGAGAATTGAATGACAGACAAAATTGTGCGCCGGAGCGGCGCGAAAGTCAGCGGAAACGACTCGGCTCTTGATGCAATTCATGAGGCTATGCCGCACTGGATTCATCATAAAAGAGAAGACAGCACTTATATGGGAGGCGTGGTTTATCTTCCGGCGTGCGACTGTTCGGTGTGCGGATATACAGTGAGCAGTGAAAAAGAAAAATGTCCGCACTGCGGTTCAAAAATGGTTGAAAGAATCTGGTAAGGAGAATTGAAAATGTCAGAAGCACTTAAAGAAAGAAATGAAATTGAAGAGGAATATCACTGGGATCTTTCCAGTATGTTTGAAAGTGATGATGCCTGGGAAAAGGCTTATTCGGAACTGGATGAAAAGATCGCGGGTATCGTTGCTTTTCAGGGAAAACTGAATAATGCGGAAACAATCAGGGAATATCTGGACTGCCAGGAGGATCTTGACCGTGCCGTATCACTTGTACACGTATATGCAAGTTCAAGACGTGATGAAGATACGAGGGCTTCCAAAGCACAGAATATGTATGCGAGAGCGTACAGCAAGGCAGTACAGGCTTATGAGGCTTCTTCCTATGCCGTTCCTGAGTTTCTTTCTCTCGATGATGAAACTTTAAAACTGATCGTGGAAGCTGACTGCCTCAAAGGTTACCGCTTCATGCTCGAGGATATTCTGAGAGAAAAATCTCATCGTCTTTCTGCTGCAGAAGAGAGGATTATTGCTTCTTTCGGTGAAGCGCTCGGAGCCAGCGGAAATGCTGCAGAGAACCTGATGGATGCAGATATGAAATTTGACAGTGTCAAAGATGCAGAAGGAAATCTTCATGAACTTTCCGGTTCTAATTTCATCCTGCTTCAGACATCCAAAGACCGTGAGCTCAGAAAAAATGCCTTTATGAGCTATTACAAGAGCTATAAAGAACATGTCAATACACTTGCGGCAACTTATGCGGGATGTGTCAAGGCAGCTGCTGCTGAGGCAAAGCTGCGCGGCTATGCTTCAAGCCGTGAGATGAGCATGGCTTCAGACAACATTCCTGTTTCTGTATATGACAATCTGATTGATACTGTTCATAAAAGAATGGATGTCATGTACAGATATGTAGCCCTCAGAAAGAGACTGCTCGGCATTGATGAAGTTCATTATTATGATGTATATGCACCTCTTTGTGAAGGGGATGCACGCAAGTATACATATGAAGAAGCAAAACAGATGGTTCTTGAGGCAGTTGCTCCGCTGGGCGATGACTATGTGGAAACAGTAAAGAGTGCATACCGTGACAGATGGGTTGATGTTTATCCGAATAAAGGCAAAAGAGGCGGGGCTTATTCTTCCGGATGCTATGATTCCAATCCGGTGATTCTGCATAATTTCAATCATAATCTGGAGGGGGTCTCAACACTTGCGCATGAAATGGGACATTCTGTTCATTCATGGAAAACCAGACATACACAGCCTGCACATTACGCAGATTATTCATTGTTTGTGGCAGAGGTAGCTTCTACAGTCAATGAGAACCTGCTGATCGAACAGCTGCTGGAAAAAGAGCATGAACCTCATGCACGCCTTGCTCTTCTGAATCAGTATCTTGAAGGTTTCAAAGGTACTGTATACAGACAGACAATGTTCGCTGAATTTGAAAAAGAGGCACATGCTATGGCTGAAAGGGGAGAATCTCTTGATCCTGAAAGTCTTTCTGCGATGTACGAAAATCTTGTTAAACTGTATTTCGGCCCTGATTTTGTCATGGATGACGAAGTTCGCTATGAATGGGCAAGAATTCCTCATTTCTACATGCCGTTCTATGTATATGTTTACGCTACGGGATACAGTTCAGCAGCTGCAATCTCCGAGAAGATTCTGAACGAAGGAGAAAAAGCAGTAAAGAATTATCTTGAATTCCTTTGCATGGGCTCTTCCGCTTATCCTATTGATGAACTTGCACATGCAGGTGTAGATCTGAGAACGCCGGCACCGGTCGATCTTGCTCTGGATAAGTTCGAGCGTATTCTTGAAGAAGCTGAAAAGACTGCTTCCGAACTGGGAAAGTAACAAAGAAACACTCCGCAAGTGAAACACTGCGGAGTGTTTGTTTCTTGAAAGCGTTTTCTTCTTTGCTATAATATTCGTGCATGTTCATAAAGTTTAAGAAAATAAATGAGGGACATGTATTATGCTTAGGCTGTACGGAGGTTCATTATGATCAAGGAAAAATCGTGCGGTGCGGTTATATACCGTATTCAGAATCAGAAACTGCAGGTTCTTGTGATTCATCAGGTACAGGGACACTGGTGCTTCCCGAAGGGTCATGTCGAGACCGGTGAAACTGAGGAACAGACAGCAGCTCGTGAGATCAAAGAGGAAACCGGCCTGGAAGTTTCATTTACAGAAGGGTTCAGAGAAACAACTGCATACAGTCCCAAAGAAGGCGTAATGAAGAAAGTCGTATATTTCCTCGCAACACCTGCCGGAGGAAATGAGGAAGTTCAGGAAAGTGAAGTTTCCGAAATGCAGTGGGTACGTCCTGTACAGGCAATGGCTGCACTGACATATGCAGATGATGCACGTCTGCTCAGACGTTCGATGCGCTACCTGCGTGATATGACACCGGATCTTGAGGATTATCTGTGATCCGGATTATTATGGCCGGTGCCGCACAAGAACATATCAGCTTTATCAGAAAATACAGGTCAATGCTTCCTGAAGATTTCTTTCCGCAGCAGACAGGGGAGGCTTCAGCTTTTATCATAACCGATGACGGAATGCCTATCGGTTTTTTATCTGAGTATCAGCTGGATATGAATACGGCACAAATGAATATCTGGTTTGCGGATGATGTTTCTTTCGAAAGCAGGGTAAGCGCTGTTTCCTGTGCGTCGGAAAGAGCAGTAAAACTGTACATGCCGGAAAAGATCATTTCCGTACATGCCGGTGAGGGCAATGTGAAAGTGATGAATGCCTGCAGATTTTACCGCAAAGGACTGATTTACCAGAAGAAAACAGAACCGCTCAGGCGTCTGATCCCGAATGCGGCATTTGACCGTGAAGGGTATCTGATCCATCAGGGATTAACACGAAAAGTTCCTTTCGGATGGTTTGATTCCGGACGCAAGGGCTGCGGCTGGATCGCTGCTTATAATCTTCTTAAAATCAATTATATGGAACATACGATGGAAGAATGTATCAGAGGTCTTGAGAAGACATCACTGCTTGGCGAAGTGATGGGACAGAATGAGATTGCTCTTCAGTACTGGCTGAGAAAACAGGGACTGAATGTACGCAGGTCACTGCCTTCCGACCATTTAACAAAACGCATTATAAAAGAGAGCAGAAGCGGTATTCTTCTGTATACACACAAAGCCGGTTCACATTATGCTGCATACCGTGTACAGGAAGACGGCCGGATTATGCTCTACAATGCAATATACGGGAAAACCGATCATATTGCGGATATTGATCGGTTTCTGGAAAATACATCGCTGTTTCCGTTATCTTCAGTTTTATATGTAAAATAACAGGAGTTTATATAAAGGAACTCCTGTTTTCAAACGGCTTTTCAGATGCTAGAATATGCAGGCGAAAAGCGGAGGTTAAACGAGATGATCAATACAATAGTTCCGCTTGCGGAAATCAGGTTTGAATTTACAGATCCGGGTGAAGTCCTTCTTGAAAGCATCCGGAAAAGAGGAATTGCAATTCCGGTACATGTGAACGTATCGGATGACGGTTATACCTGCGAGGATGGCAGAAAGAGACTGAGTGCCTGCCGGATTCTCAGCGAAGAAAATACGAAATTTTCCCGTATACCGGTGATGATTCTGAATGATTATACAAAAGCAGGGAGTGCATTCTGGGGAAATACCCAGAATCACCACTAAGGAGTAAATATGGAAAGATTGCAGAAAGTAATTGCGCAGGCAGGTATTGCATCGCGAAGAAAAGCTGAAGAACTGATTAAACAGGGAAAAGTCAAGGTTAACGGGAAAACAGTTACCGAAATGGGTGTTCAGGTTTCGTTTGATGATGAAGTTTCCGTCAACGGTCAGCTGATTCGCAAGGAAGAAAAAGTATATTATCTTCTGAATAAACCTAAGAGAACCATCTGTTCTGTGAAAGATGAAAAGGACAGAAAAACGGTTCTTTCCTGTTTTCCGGAAGTGAAAGAGAGAATTTTCCCGGTGGGAAGACTGGATTATGAAACGACAGGCCTTCTGATCATGACAAATGACGGTGAGTTTGCAAATCTGATGATGCATCCGAGAAATCATATCAAGAAGACATATGAAGTCGCTGTTGAAGGTGTCATCACAGATGAAATGGCTCATATGCTGGAAAGAGGAATCAATCTGGACGACGGAAGAACGCTTCCGGCTGAAGTTTTCATTCTGCAGAGGAGTACAAAGAAAAACAGCACCGTACTTCAGATTACAATCCAGGAAGGACGTAATCGTGAAATAAGGCGCATGATGGAATATTTCCATTGTGAAGTAACAAGACTGAACAGAATTGCTTACGCATTTCTGGACCTCGGTACACTGCGTCAGGGCGAATACCGCAAACTGCGCAGTTATGAAATTACAAAGCTGAAGAGTATTGCTCTTAAGAGTGATCAGTCTGCCAGCTGATAGGTTCTGAGCTGTGCTGCATCAGGATCGATGTAGATTGTACGATAAGAGCCAAGCTGTACCATTCCCGGTTTTGCACCGGGAATTTTTTTCAGCTGTCTGATATGACACCAGTTGACAGGAACAGAAGAGGACTGTCTGCCTGCTGAGTAATACGCAGCAATATTTGCTGCAAGTCTGAGTGTATCTTCATCCGGATGCTCGTCATGAATAACTACATGTGCTCCATGATAGTCTTTTGCATGAAGCCAGATTTCATTTTTTCTCGCAGTATGCCATGTCAGAGCATCATTCTGCAGATTGTTTCTGCCGAATGAAATCCGGATACCTGAAGATGCCGTGATTGTTGTGATATGAGGACCGGTGTCCTTTTTCTTTCTCTTTTTCCGGTTGCTGTTTTTCTCTTTGAGATATCCAAGACGTACCAGTTCTTCACGGATTTCTTCGGCTGTATCGAAATCTGCCTGATTCAGCTGCTCAAGAAGGCCTTGAAAATAGGAAATCTCCTGTTCTGTAAGACTGATCTGTTCCTGAAGATAAAGTTGTCCTTTTTTCAGCTTGCTGTATTTTTGATAACACTTTTCTGCATTTCTTCTTCCGTCAAGTTTCGGATCCAGCGGAATCCGTACATCACTGTCATCATCAAAACTCTTCAGAATGATTTCACGCATGCCTTTTGTGTCAGTGATGTTGTGGGTATACAGAAGATCTCCGTATTGTCTGTATTTGTCACAGTCAAGTGCAGAATCATATTCTTTTAAAAGACGCGGCAGTTTGGTTTCATTATGCTTCAGTGATCTGTTGACAAAATGATAGATATCACCGCTGATCTGCTTGATTCTTTCTTTTTCTTCTTTGTGGTAATAGAGAATGTCAAAACCTTCGCTGACGGGATATTCAATATATTCTTTCTGCAATGTAAGAGGAATGCAGTGGAAAACAGCTTCATTGTTCTCGCTTGCAACATAAAGAGAAGAACTTTCAGCGACTTCCTGCATGATCTCTTTGAAACTCTGACCGTTAGCCATGCGGTATTCGCACTCCTTCGCAAGAAAAGGTGAAAAGCCGGAAAACTGTTTGGTCAGTGACATCTGTGGATCTACGATCTGTTCTTTGAAAGGATCTTTCTTGTTCTGTGAAGGTGTCGGTTCGAATACAGCGCCAGGATGTACAGTGCGTCTGTTGTTTTCAAAAGGCGGAATTCGCTTAAGCGCATCAATGATCCTTCCTTCCGCAGAGACGAGAATAATATTGGCATATTTGCCCATCAGTTCGATGACAAGGCGGATATGTTCAAGATCTCCCAGGTCGTTATGGCGCTTGATAAAAAAAGTGCACCAGCGGTCAAGACCAGCCTGTTCCACCGATTCAATTGTCGCACCTTCCAGATACTTTCGCAGAACCATGACAAAATTTCCCGGTTCTGCAGGAGTCGGATAAGACCGTTTTGTAAAGAGAAGTCTGTTATACACAGAATGACATGAAACAAGCAGCTGTTTTTTGCCTGCACTTCCATGTGTCTGGAAAAGTACTTCTGTATTTGAGATCTGCCATATTTTCTGAATGCGCATCGGTGTGCATGCGTTGATTTCAGGTATGATTTTACTGAGAAGAATTCCGTCTAATGCCATAATTTTCAACCATCCGCTGACTATTATATCAGATTGACTGAATCGTTCAAAATGTGTAACCTATATATGTCGTGATGGAAAGCGGGGGAAACAGAAATGAGCGGAAAAGGTTTGCTGATTGTATTAAGCGGTCCTGCAGGAACCGGCAAGGGAACAGTAGTCAGGGAGATCATGAAAGATGAAGAACTGAAACTGTCGTATTCTGTATCTATGACAACAAGAAAGATGCGCCCCGGTGAAGTAGATGGCGTAAACTACCAGTTTGTAACAAGAGAACGGTTTGAAGAAGCACGTGATCATGGCGAACTGCTTGAAAGCGCAGAGTATGTCGGAAATTATTACGGTACACCTGCTGCAAATGTTGAAAAACTTCGTGATGAAGGAAGAAATGTTCTTCTGGAAATCGAGGTTCAGGGAGCTGAACAGGTCAGAAAAGCAAGACCTGATGCGTTGACAATTTTCCTTGTTCCGCCGAGTATTGAAGAACTTGAAAAAAGACTTCGCGGACGCGGTACCGAACCGGAGGAAATCATACAGCAGCGTCTTGCAAAGGCAGTCATGGAACTTGAACAGGCTTCCGAATATAAATATGTTGTTTGCAATGATGATGTTGATCTGGCAGCAGCGATCATCAGCGTGATCATCAAGCACTACATGAAAAAAGAAGGTCTCTGATTTTGCAAAAAGCACGGATATAAAGTCCGTGTTTTTCAGTTGCTTAAAAACGGGTGTTTTGGTAATATCAGAGGACAGAAAAGGCAGGCTGTTTATGAAAAAAGAGCATATGAGAGAAGAAATCATGAAAGCTGCAACAGCGGAATTTTATAAAAAAGGACTGAAATTCACATTGCAGGATATTGCAGCATCCATGCACATTGCAAAGAAGACAATCTATGTTTACTTTTCAGATAAAGAAGATCTGATGATATCTCTTATCGACTACGGCTTTGCAGCGATTCATGCAGATAAGGCAGCTGTGGCTGAATCAGACCTTCCGCTTGCAGAAAAGATCAGAAAGATCATGATTGCCATGCCTGATGAGTATAAGGTTCTTGATTTCCGCCTGTTTTCCGAACTTCAAAGAAAGATGCCTGCTGTATATAAAGTGCTTATGAAGCATCTTGAAACTGACTGGGAACCGGTGCTTGCACTTCTTGAAGAGGGGATTGCGAGCGGCGTCATCCGCAGCAGTGTTGACATAAGAATTCTCAGAATGATGATCACTTCCTCTTTTGAGACATTTCTTTCAACAGATCAGCTGAAAGAATACGGCATAGGATATCAGGATGCTTTGAACAGTATGATGGATATTATTATGTCAGGTATTGAAACACAAAAGGAAGTCTGATCAGCATGGAAAAGATTGTTCACAAATCTTTCACATTGTGATTGATGATAATTTCCTCTTATGGTTTAATTTATACAGATGGTTATGGTGTTTATACCGTGACAATCGAGGGGGACATTATGGAAAATAATGCAAAAAGATTCGGAGCTGCTGGTGTTTTATTTGCGGCAGCCATAGGACTTGCTGTCCTTGGCGGATGCAATAAGACAGAATCAGTTGCCAATGCCGGAAGCAGTACTTCTTCCGAAACAGGCGGCGAAACAGAAACAGCAGCCGAGAAGAAAGAGTACGCTGTACAGATTGCCCAGACCGGTACAGGTGTTACTGTTACAAAAGCAGATGACTGGGCAGAAACATTCCCTTATGAATACGCTTCCTACATGGAAAACAATGACAATTCCGAGGTGGTAGAGTACACAGAAGAGAATCCTTACATTCAGACTGTTTACGAAGGATACGGCTTCGCAATCAGTTACGGTTCCGCACGCGGTCATACATATGACATTGAAGATCTGTATGCAACGGGACGTCCTCATAAGCTGGCAAACTGCTTTACATGTAAAACAGCTGATTTCACAGCTTCAGTACTGAACAATGGTGATTCCATGTATTCAACTGCATTTGAGGATTTCACAAGCGAAGTTACAGATCCGTTCGGATGCTTCCACTGCCATGAAGATGATCCTACTTCACTCACAGTTACTCATCTCTATCTTGCCAATGCTCTTGGTGATGATGTAGATACAGTAGCTGCACAGACACTGTCCTGCGGCCAGTGCCACAGTGAGTACTATTTCGATCCTGAAACAAAAGCAACTTCATTCGGTTATACAAGCATTGACGGCATCGGTCCTCAGGATATCCTTGCTTATGAAAATGCAATTGTAGATACTGAAGGAAATCAGTTCGCTGACTGGGTAGATGAATCAACAGGTGTTCGCAAGCTGAAAGCACAGCATCCTGAATTTGAAACTTATATCAACAATTCTACTCATTACAGTATGGGTCTGACATGTGCTGACTGCCATATGGAAAAGGCTACAGCTGAAGATGGTACAGCTTATACATCACATAACTGGGTAAGCCCGCTTGACAGCGAAAGCATTATGTCAAATACATGTGCACAGTGCCACGGTACAGCTGATGTAACAGCTATGGTTGAAAGTATTCAGACAGCTACTACAACACGTGAAAATGAAATCGGTGAAAAGTTAGTAGAACTTGATACTAAACTCAGTGAAGCAGTTGCTAACAATACTCTCAGTGAGGAAGATCTTGAAACAGTAAGATCTCTTAACAGAGACGGACAGTTCCTCTGGGACTTTGTCTATGTAGAAAACAGTGAAGGTTTCCATAACACAAGCCTTACTGAAGAAACACTGGACAAGGCTGAAGAACTGATTGACGAAGCACTCGCAATGCTCGGCGAGTAATCGTAATTTTGAATGAAGCGCCGTCCGTGTTTCAGCGGGCGGCGTTTTTTAAAGGAGTATTTATGAAGAAATTTCTGAACTTTCTCAGATCAATGACATTTGGTGTTATTCTGCTTGCACTTGTATGCGGCATATCTGTAATCGGTTCGCTGATTGAACAGAACCAGACAGCGATGTATTATGTCACTTATTATGAAAACTGGTATCAGGTGATTCTTGCTTTATCATTTGACCATATCTTTTCCAGCTGGTATTTCATAGTAATTGTTGTACTTCTTTGCATTAATCTGACTTTCTGCTCGATTGTCCGCTTCCGTTCACTGAATGCGGCTGATGTTACAGGAACTGCAAGAATGGCGACAGCAGATGTTCTTCTGGATGAAGAAGGTTTGGAGAAGGCGAAGCGTGCACTGGAAAAAAGACACTGCCGGAAAATTGAGGATAACGGCAGGGTCATCTACAGCAAGAATCAGTTCGGCAGATACGGTACATTTATTACGCATCTGGGAATTCTTCTGACGGTGATATTTTTTGCCCTTGCTCTTACTTTGCCGACAGTTACTGATCAGACTTGCATGCCCGGTGAGTCGGTCACGATGGAAGATGGTACAGAAATTGCAGTTGAAAGCTTCCGTATCGAAGATGAAGAAGGCAATCTGGATTATACTTCCGAAATTAACATTACTTTGGCTGACGGAAGAAACAGCGGTACAACGGAAATCAGTGTAAACTATCCTGCTTCTTTCGGGAGTTACAAGGTTTATCAGCAGACATACGGTACAGTAGGTATTATTACGGTAACTGATGAGGCCGGGAACAGTGACAGGATTGTTATGGATGAGTCACATATGTTCCTTTCGAAGGATGGTGTTACAGGAATCTGGTTCAATGAACTGTATCCGGATTTTGTGCAGGGAGAAAGCGGAGCATATTCACTGATTACATCAACTACGGGAAGTTATAAGAATCCGGTATATACATTCAATGAAGTTGTATATTCAGATGAATCGGAAGATGAACTGGTCATGACTCCGATGCTGGCTTTCCCCGGAGATGAGATTACAATCGGTGAACTGACATTCCATTTTGATGAACCTGTTGAATATCCTGGTCTTCGTATTAAATACAGTCCTGCATATGCTTACTATCTTCTTGTTTTTGCATTTATTGTAATGATTGCAGGTTTTGCTGTTACATTCCTTATGACGCCTGTCTGTGTTGTAATCACAGACGATGGTTACAGAGTAATGGGAAACAGATCGGAAGGTATACGCCTCATGCTCAGAAGCGTTACTGCCGGTCATGTAAAAGACAAGCATACGGGAGGTAATGATTGATGCTTGATGTATTGTTATTCGGCGGTCTCGGTATTTATTTTGCCGGAATGATCATGCAGTTTTTCTCACAGGTGTTTCATCTCGATAAATTACGAAAAGCAGCGTGGTATGTGTTCATGCTCGGGTTTCTATTTGAAACAGCATATCTTGTTATGAGAGGTATTGAAGCAGGACGTCTTCCTTTATCCAATCAGTTTGAATTTGCTGCAAGCTTTTCCTGGGGCATCGGGGTTATTCTGATGATCCTTCATTATACGGTCAAGGCAGACTGGATCACTTCGATTGCTATGCTTATGACATGGGGAATCCTGTTATATGCTGTTATGCAGCCAAGAGAAATCAATGAGCTGATGCCTGCACTTCGTTCTGTATGGTTCGGTGTTCATATTGGTTCTGCTGCTTTCTCTTATGCTTCATTCATGCTTGCAGGTGCGTCAGGAATCCGTTATTTGCTGATGGAGAAGAAAAATAAAGATGATGAGCATCTGGAAGAGATTGACTATTTCGGTTACCGTCTTATTGCGATCGGTGAACTGCTTCTGACAGTTACAATTCTGATCGGTGCAATCTGGGCGGAAGAAGCATGGTCGGCATTCTGGACATGGGATCCAAAAGAAGTATGGGCTCTGATTACCTGGATTCTTTATGCGATCTACCTGCATCTGAGACTCGGCAGAAGAAAGAGCGGTCATGTACTTGCAGTCTATGCGATTGTCTCGATTCCGGTTGTTCTGTTTACATTTATCGGTGTAAATACTTTGCTTCCCGGTCTTCATTCCTACGGAGCAGTTATTGAAAGTTTTCTTGCTTGAAAAGAGCATGTACTCTGATCCTGTCATAAGACAGAAAAGAGTACATGCTTTTCTTTTGCCTGGTAAAATAAAAGATCATCCGAAGATGATCTTTTACTGTCTCAGATTTATCTGTTGTAGAATTCAACGATGAGAGATTCATTGATTTCCTGATTGAGTTCAGATCTTTCAGGAAGACGAACGAATGTGCCTTTCTTGTTTTCCTTGTCAACTTCTACAAATGCAGGAGCTGCAATATTGGATTCAAGAGATTCAGCAATGCTCTTCATGTTGAGAGACTTTTCGCGAACGGAGATGACTGCACCCGGTTTGATTTCAGCAGACGGGATGTCCAGCTTCTTTCCGTTTACGAGAATATGACCGTGGTTAACCAGCTGTCTTGCTGCTTTACGAGTTCTTGCAAAACCCATACGGTAAACAAGGTTGTCCAGTCTGCATTCGAGCATGATCATGAAGTTTACGCCTGCCATACCATCCAGCTTGGATGCCTTTGCGAACAGGTTTGCAAACTGACGTTCATTAAGACCGTACATGTTGCGGACTCTCTGCTTTTCACGAAGCTGAGTGCCGTAATCCTTGAGCTTGACGCGCTGAGTAGGGCCATGCTGACCCGGAGCATAAGTTCTCTTCTTAAGCTCTTCGCCTGTTTCAAGTACGGAGAAGCTCAAGCGTCTAGACTTCTTCCAAACAGGACCTGTGTAACGTGCCATGTGTTATTTCCTCCTTATGACATCGGGCGAAATAACAACAGGTGCAGATCACCTGATGCCGGGTGTTGCTATTATTCTTTTCACCGATTGCAGCTCAGTTACTCGGATGACGTATATTACGTTTAGCAACGCCTGATGGCATGACTCTGCATGCTGCTATTATTTGACGCGAAAACATTATACAGGAAACGTAATGAAAGTCAATGAAATAAAATCGGAAATAACTGCTGATAATGGCAGAAAAAACAAATTATGTGATCTTTGCAAATGATTGTGTGAAGTTTTTATCTGCACTGTCATGTTTTAATTGCAGAGAGTAAAATATGTGTTGTTGACTGATACATAAGAATTGAATATCGCCAGATATCTTGTTGATGTGTTAGAATAGTTGGGCGTGAAAGGCAGGGATGAATATGAATGATTTTTTGAATATGATCTCTGATATCAGAGTTGTCATTGCAATTGCAGTGGTTGTAGTTGTTCTGCTGGGCTGGCTGCTGGTTGCCAGAATCAGAACAAGCAAATATAAAAAAGAACTTGAAGATCTCGAAAAACGTTATAACGACATGAAGAGTATTCCGATTTCTTTCAAAATGAACAAGGCTGTTACGATTTCGAAAGTTGATGCAGCAAACGGCGGAAAAGTTGATCAGGCAAAAAATGCTTTTGACCGTGCTCAGGTGAAACTGACGGGAATTTCTGAAAAGCTTGCAGATGCTGAGGACAGTATTCTTGTCGGGAAACTCCGCAAGGCTGATGAAATTATGACGTCTCTCGAATCAGAAATTAATCTGGCTTCCAGAGAGATCAACGATCTGAATCTGCTGCTGGATGACATTCTTGCCCGTGAAACAGCACAGCGTCAGGAAGTAAATAATCTGAAAAACAGATTCCGTTCATTGAAAGCAAAAGCGGCTGAAAACAGTGGTGCGCTTACATATAACTGGTCGGCGGTAGAAATGAAGATCAGTACATGTGAAAAGAAATTCTCTGCATTTGAAGAGTGGATGTTTTCTTCCGATTATGACAAGGCAAATGCGGAACTTGGTTCTATCCGTTCCTCCCTGGATGAACTTGATGAGATCCTGACCTCAATGCCGCAGCTTCTTGATGATGCAAGAGGTGTGATTCCCGCAATGGCTGAAACATTGCATAAAGATTACAAGAAAGCGAAGAGCCGCGGTGTTTATCTTTCACATCTTACAGTTGAAAAGAAGATGCAGGTGATTTCCACCAACTTGAAAAATGATCTTGTTGAACTTAAGAACGGCAATACGCTCGGAATCAAAGGACATCTTGATTCTTATAAAGAAGAATTGAAAGAACTTGATGACTCTGTAAACACAGAATCTGCTTCGTATGATGAACTCAGAACCGTTACACGTGATACTGAGAAGATGAGCGGCGATGCCAACAGCAACTCCGCATATGTGAATACGGTTTATAACAATAACGGAAGACATCTCGGATTCAGCAGCCTCGGAGACCAGATTGCTGAGCAGAACAAAGTTCTTAAGGAACTGAATGAACGCAAGCCGGAAGTTCTTGACAGTGTTGCAATGTATCAGAAACCTGCAAGTGAAGCGATGGCGGAGATCAAGAAGCTTTACGGTGAGTATTCTTCATGCAATGCAAATTTCAAAGCAATGCGGGAGACGATGGATTCCGCTACAGGTGATGAAAACAGAGCAAAGAAGCAGCTTGTCAAACTTCAGGTAATTATGAATCAGATGAAAGTGAATATCCGCAAGTACAAGCTGCCCAGCATTTCACAGACTTATGAAGAAGATATGAACAAGGCTAATCAGTATATTCATACACTTGAGTCCTTGATGAGCCAGACACCGCTGAATATTCAGCTTCTGAACAGTACATTGCAGGAAGCTTTGGATTTCATTTACAAGCTTTACAATAATGTGAACAATGTAGTAGGTACTACAGTGATGGTGGAAAATACAATTGTATTCGGAAACCGTTACCGTTCCACTTATTCGGATATCGATTCTGAACTTACGAGAAGTGAACTTTGTTTCAGGAACGGTGAATATACTGCCGCTCTGAATATTGCCATAGCAACGATCGAAAAGATTCATCCGGGAAATTATGAATCCATGATCAGGGAGAATGCAAAAGGTGGCGAATAAACGCGTATACTTTGACAGTTCGAGCACTACGAATATTCATCCTGAAGTGCTCGCTTCATATAAGCAGCTGCTTGAACGTTATTATGTCAACAGTGAATCATTATATGATGAAGGCAGTGAAATCAGCAGAATGATGGAAAAGGCCCGGGGAGCAATCGCCGGGCTTTTGGGAGTAAACAGTGATGAAATATTGTTTACTTCGGGGTCTTCTGAAAGTAACTCTTCAGCAATCAAAGGCGTATGTTTCGCTTGTCCCGGAAAGAAGCATATTATTACAACAAATGTCGAACATTCCAGTATCATGAACTGCTGTCTGCAAATGCAGAATGTGTTCGGTTATTCTGTAACATATCTTCCTGTTGATTCGCAGGGAAGAGTGCATCCGGAGGATGTTAAGAAAGCTCTGAGAGAAGATACAGCGCTTGTTTCGGTTATGTATGTGAACAATGAATCCGGTGCTGTTAATCCAGTACCTGAAATAGCAGAATATGTTAAAAAGCACAGCCATGCGTTTATGCACTCTGATTTAACACAGGCAGTCGGCAAAACAGAACTTGATCTCAGATACGTAGATCTGGCATCAGTATCCGCACATAAGCTGGAAGGCCTGAAGGGCAGCGGAATTCTTTTGAAAAGAAAACATGTTCCCTTTGAACCGCTGATCAACGGCGGTGAGCAGGAATACGGAATTCGCGGCGGTACCAGCAACGCTCCGGTGAATATGGTATTTGCGAAAACTCTGCGCCTTGCACTTGAAAACGGAAAGAAGAATCATGGGTACGTTGCATCTTTGAGAAACCGTCTCATTGATGGTCTGAATAAGATTGACGGTATTGAGATCAACAGCCCTGCAGATGCAGTTCCGTCAGTAGTGAACTTCTCTTATGAGGCAATACCGAGTGAAGTAATGCAGAACGCTTTGAACAGAGCAGGTTATATGGTTTCAGCTCGAAGCACTTGTGCTTCTAAATCCGATGATCCCAGCTATGTTCTTACAGCTATGGGATTTTCGAGCAGACGTGCAAGTTCCTGCATACGTGTCAGTTTGTCATACCACAATACTGCAGAAGAAGTTGACGGCTTCCTGAAAGCTTTGAAGGAGATAACAGAACGATATGGTTAATTATGATACAGTGCTGATCCGTTATGGTGAATTGAGCACAAAAGGCAAAAACAGAAAAAATTTCATCGCGCGTCTGTACAGCAATATCAAATATATGCTGAGAGATCATGCGAATCTCGAATACAGAAAAACGCATGACAGAATTTATATCAAGCTGAACGGTGAGGATCCTGCAGTGATCCGTGAAAAGCTTTCCAAAGTATTCGGAATCAGTTCATTTTCCTTTACGGAGCGTAGTGATTCGGATCTTGAGAGCATTGTGGAAACGTGTCTTCGTATAGCACAGGAAAGCGGGAAACACACCTTCAAAATCATGGCTAAAAGGCATGATAAGACATTCCCTTTAAACAGCGACGGTATTAATCGTGCTGCTGCTTCACGAATTCTCAAAAATACTGATCTTAAGGTTGATGTTCATAATCCGGAACTTCTGATCCGCATTGAAGTACATCAGGAAGACACATATCTTACTTCGGAAAAGATTCCCGGAGCAGGCGGATATCCGACAGGCATCAACGGAAAAGTGCTTCTGATGCTTTCCGGCGGTATTGATTCACCTGTCGCTGCATATGAGATTATGAAGAGAGGAATCGAGGTTGAAGCAGTACATTTCGCTTCACCGCCTTATACAAGTGAAAATGCGAAAAAAAAGGTTCTTGATCTTGCTTCAATGGTAAGTATCTATCAAGGACATATGAGAGTGCATATTATCAACTTTACAGATCTGCAGCTTGAAATTTACAAACACGCAGGAGATCCTTATGCAGTTACGCTGATGCGCCGCATGATGTACAGACTTGCCGAAAAAATCGCTGCTGATAACAAGTGCCTGGCAATCGGTACAGGAGAAAGCATCGGTCAGGTTGCTTCACAGACCCTTGAAAGCATCGCCTGCATTAACAGTGTGATCAGTACACCCGTGATCCGCCCGCTTGTATGCTTCGATAAAGTGGAGATTATTGATCTCGCAAAGAAAATCGGAACTTATGAAACATCCATTCTTCCTTTTGAGGACTGCTGTACGATCTTTGATCCGAAAAATCCGGTAACCAAACCGAACAATGAAAAAGCAGAGTATTTTGAAAGCAAATGGGACTGGAAGACGCAGATTCAGGCAGCAGTGGATACAGAAGAATTTATAACTGTAAGTCCTGAAAGAGAACAGGAAGACGAAGACTTCCTCTGATCTTGCTGCCGAAATCATTTAATTCACTGTATTATCAACTTTTATTTGACGAAACAGAATTGAATGTGTATCATATTGCTGTTATCAGCCCCTTGATGGGTCTGTAACCGCACAGAGCAGGGTTAAATATCGAAAGATATCCCTTAATGGCGCGTCTTATGATAAATGTCAGGAGGTGTTTAAATGTACGCAGTTATCGAAACAGGCGGAAAGCAGCTTAAGGTAGAAGTAGGCCAGAGCATCTTCGTTGAAAAGCTCAACGTTGAAGCAGGCGAAACAGTAGTCTTTGATAAGGTTTGCCTTATCAGCAACGAATCCACAAAGATCGGCACACCTTATGTCGAAGGTGGAAAGGTTACTTGCACAGTTGAAAAGCAGGGCAAGGAAAAGAAGATCCGTATCTTCAAGTACAAGCAGAAGAAGGGTTCTACACGTCGCAGACAGGGTCACCGTCAGCCTTACACAAAGCTGACAGTCGAAGCAATCGAGGGCTAAGTGATCCGTATTTCCGTTGAGGAGCACAATGGCAGCATCTGTTCTCTTGAGATTACCGGACATTCCGGATCTGCAGAAAGAGGAAAGGATCTTGTATGTGCAGCCGTAAGCGGTATAGCCTTTGGTCTCTGTAATGCAATGGATATTCTGGCACATGCTGAAGATATCTCTGTCGGAGATAATCTGATCAGCATAAAGGTTTCACAACCTGATGAACAGACTGATCTGATATTAAAGACAGGTCTGATTCAGCTTGAGACAGTTGCAGAGCAGAACAGAAGATTTATCAAAGTTTACAAATTGGAGGTGTAATACAATGAAATTTACATTGGATATTCAGTTCTTCGCCAGTAAGAAGGGTGTATCTTCTACAAAGAACGGACGTGATTCCGCAGGCAGAAGACTTGGTGCCAAGAAGGCAGACGGTCAGTTCACAAACGCAGGAAGCATTATCTACCGCCAGAGAGGAACTAAGATTTTCCCCGGCACAAATGTAATGCGCGGTGGTGATGATACGCTGTTCGCAACAGCTGCAGGTATTGTCAGATATGAACGTCTCGGCAAGGATAAGAAGAAAGTTTCTGTTTACCCTGTCGAAGCTTAATTTGTATCGATGTACACGCTCCTGATTTATTCAGGAGCTTTTTTAAAGAAAGGAGTGATACCGATGATTGATCTGATCAAAATGCATGTCAAAGCAGGTGACGGCGGCCGTGGTATGGTTGCCTGGAGAAGAGAAATTTATTATCCGAACGGAGGTCCGTTCGGTGGTGACGGCGGCAACGGCGGCAGTGTATATTTCGCAGTTGACACAAATGAAACCACATTAAATAAACTGCGTTTTACAAAATCAGTAAAAGCAGGCAACGGTGCTCCAGGTATGACAAAGAAAATGCACGGAAAATCCGGTGATGATGTTACTGTACCGGTACCGCTCGGAACAATGATCCGTAATGCAGCTAATGGTGATCTTCTTGCTGATCTTACAAAACCCGGCCAGAAAGTGCTTATTGCACACGGCGGAAGAGGAGGTCTCGGCAATTATCATTTTGCTACAGCCAGAAATGACGCTCCTGATTATGCACAGCCTGGTGAAATCGGTGAAAGTCTGGATCTTCAGATCGAACTTCGTCTTCTTGCGGATGCCGGACTGATCGGTTTCCCTTCTGTTGGAAAATCAACATTTCTTTCCGTTGTAACCAGAGCCAGACCGGAAATTGCAGATTATCCTTTTACCACCATTGAGCCAAACGTAGGCGTTGTACAGCTCCCCGATGACAGGGGATTTGTGCTTGCTGATATGCCGGGTCTGATCGAAGGGGCAGGTGAAGGTAAAGGGCTCGGTCATGAATTTCTCAGGCATATTCGCAGATGCCGTGTGCTGATTCATGTAATTGACATGAGCGGTGCAGAAAGAAATCCGCTTGAGGATTATGAAATCATCAATAAAGAACTTGCATCTTATGATCTTTCTCTGGAGGAAAAACCTCAGATTGTAGTTGCAAACAAGATGGATGATGAATATGCATCCATGTATCTTGAAGAATTTAAAGCAGCACATCCGGATCTTCGTGTTTTTGAAACAAGTACCCTGGAGCATAAAGGTCTGAATGAAGTTCTTTATGCAGCACTAGAAGAAATTGAGAAAGCGAAAGCTGTTGAAGCTGAGAATACGGAGCCTGCTGAAGAAACTGTCGTATACCGCTATGAACCGAAGCGTCCTGATTTTGTAATCAAGAATCTGGGATCAGGAAGATTTAAAGTGGAATCCGAAAAGATTGACAGACTGATTGAAACAATTGATTTCGAAAAGCCTGATGATACGTATTCCTTCGCTGCTACATTGACCAGAATGGGTATTGACCAGGCATTGCGTGATGCCGGCTGCCGCAATGGTGATCAGGTTATTGTCGGTACCTATATCATGGATTTCCAGGATTAAGGAGAACAGGGATGATTGCATTTATTCGCGGGACTGTAGCATCCTACAGCGCCGAATCTGTAGTTATTGACAATAACGGCATAGGCTGGCAGATTGCTTATCCGCATTGTGACCGGCTCCGTCTGAATCAGGAAGTGAGTATTTATACGTACATGCATATCACTGAAAATGATGTGAGTCTTTTCGGTTTTGAATCTCCGGAAGAAAAGGATCTGTTCCTTCGCCTGATCAGTGTGAAGGGACTTGGACCGAAAACAGCAATGAACATGCTTTCCAAAGCAGGATATGCAGATATTGTTTCATCTATTGAGAAGGGTGATGTAACTGCACTTAAGAAAATGCCGGGTATCGGTGCGAAGTCAGCTTCACAGATTGTACTCGATCTGAAAGGAAAACTTGTTCAGCTTCAGACCAGTGTTCCGAAGGCTGAAATTACTGAACAGTATCCTCCTGAAATCCGCGATGCACTGGAAGGTCTGAAAGGGCTCGGATATAAGCAGGGAGAATTAACAGGAGCTGCTAATATGATGAGTGAAAAGCCCGGCCTTACTACGAAGGAATATCTTCAGATGGGTCTTCGTTTTATGGCCAGACAGAAATTAGGAGGATGATATGGCTGAATATGATCGTCTGATGTCAGCACAGGCATCACCGGCGGACGAAGAAGAAAGCATCCGCCCGAAATCACTCGATGAGTATATCGGTCAGGATTCACTGAAGGATAATCTCAGAATATACATCAAGGCAGCTTTGCAGAGAAATGAGTCTCTTGATCATGTTCTTCTGTATGGCCCTCCGGGACTCGGAAAAACGACACTGGCTTATATTCTCGCTAATGAAATGCATACAAATATCCGTGTGACAACAGGCCCGAGTATTGCAAAGCCCGGTGATCTGGCAGCTATTCTGAGTGTTCTGGAACCCGGGGATGTTCTTTTCATAGATGAAATTCATCGTCTTCCTAAAGTGGTTGAGGAAGTTTTATATCCTGCAATGGAAGATTTTGAACTGGATATTATGGTTGGCGGTGAAAACGGCTCGGGAGGTCACAGTGTTCGTCTTGATCTGCCTCCGTTTACACTTGTAGGTGCTACAACAAGAGCAGGAGATCTTTCTGCACCGCTGCGCGACAGATTCGGGATCGTTTCAAAACTGGAATACTACTCCAATGAACAGCTGGCGGGAATCATTTCCAGGTCTTCGAGAGTACTGCAGACGGAGATTGTTGATGATGCTGTGAAGGAAATTGCAATGCGTTCCAGAGGCACACCGCGAATTGCGAACAGGCTTCTTCGCCGTATTCGCGATTTTGCACAGGTTCTTAATGATGGTCTGATTACAAAAGAAGTAGCTGATACAGCTCTGGAGCGTCTTCATGTAGACAGTCTTGGACTCGATGAAGTGGATATCCGTTATCTGAGAGGAATTATTGAGAGATTCCATGGCGGACCTGTAGGGCTGGAAGCACTTGCAAATTCAATCAGTGAAGAGACAACAACTCTTGAAGATGTTTATGAACCGTATCTGATCCAGATGGGATTTGTTAACAGAACCACAAGAGGAAGAGTTGTAACGGAAAAAGCTTATGAGCATCTGAAAATTGCTCATAACAGTTCACTTTTCTGAGAATTGTGCATATTTCTTCTTTTTACAGAATATTTCAATAACAGCGCGGGCTGACTGCATTCGGTCCACGCTTTTATATTTTTATAAGTGAAGAGAACAGGCTGTCTGTCATGAATTTCATTCTGGGGAAATGATGCCTCTTCTGTCAGAATGACAAAGTAAAGCTCATTATTTTCGAAGCGGCATAAGCCTCCCAGAAAGAACGGTTCGTCGATATCAAATGTATATTTCTGCTTATCAGACGACCATTCATAATAACCGGAACATGGAACAGCGCAGGGCACACTGCCTGAGAAAAAAGAATTGTCCTGAAAGGCTGTCTCGCTGCGAGCGTTGATAATTATCCGCCCGTTTCTGCCGCGGTATCCCCATTTCATAGGACTGACATGAAGCTGACCGCTGTTTTTGTTTGCTGTAACAACAAGTGCCTGATCTGAAGGAAAGACATCAAAAAGCGATATCTTTTCAAAAATTTCTTTATTCAGGCTCTTTTTCGCTCCGGCAATGATTTTTCCGGCAAATTCATTTTCCTCGTTTGAAAATATGTATCTTCCGCACATGAGGATATTTTAACGTATACGTTGGAAAAAAGATTAAAATGATTTACAATTTCACCATGGAAACAAAAAAGGAACTGCCGAAGGAAGACAAGAGGAAACTGGCTGTACTGAATCTGAAATATGCCGTACTTACTGCATGCGTTTATATCTGCTCCTGGATCGTATTCTATCTGATGATCAGGTTTGCAGATCTCATTCTGGAGATTTCTCCTCTTATACTGATGGCTTTATATGTAATCTGCTTTTTCACTGCATATGCTCTTTCTCAGTTCATTATGCATACCAAAGGTATTCAGACAATTGTTTCCGGATGGCTTAAAAGCTTGAATTAAGCATTTCTTTTGTTATAATCATATTTGCGTTGACTGGGAGCAGTAGTTTCATGATGTATGTTACAGAGAGTCTGCGGATGGTGCAAGCAGATACTGCATGGAAATGAAGTCGCCCATGAGCTGTGTTTCCGAACTGAAGTAAGAAATGCCGGGTAATGCACGTTAAGCATTTTGAGAAGCAAGCAAGGTGGTACCACGCAATCAGCGTCCTGTGCATCAGGGCGTTTTTTATTTGTCTTATACGAAGGAGAGAATGTTATGGAGAAGAATCTCGCACAGAAGTACGATCATCATGCTGTTGAAGATGGCCGTTATGAAAACTGGGTAAACGCCGGTTACTTTACAGCAGGGGATAAGTCAAAGGATCCCTTTACAATTGTTATTCCGCCGCCGAATGTCACTGGTATTCTGCATATCGGACATGCATGGGATAATACACTGCAGGATATTATTGCTCGTTTCAAGCGCATGCAGGGTTATGACATGCTTTATCTTCCCGGAATGGATCATGCCGGTATTGCTACACAGGCAAAGGTAGATCAGCGTCTGAAGAGCGAAGGCATTTCACGCTATGATATCGGCAGAGAAAAGTTCCTGGAAAGAGCCTGGGAATGGAAAGCTGAATATGCTGCAACAATCCGCAAGCAATGGGCTAAGCTCGGCAATTCACTGGATTATACAAGAGAACGTTTTACTATGGACGCCGGTTTTAACAATGCCGTTAACAATGTCTTTGTAAAACTTTATGAAGAAGGTCTGATTTACCGCGGCTGGAGAATTATCAACTGGGATCCGGAAGCTCGTACAGCGCTTTCCAATATCGAAGTATATTATCAGGATGATCCCGGCAAGATGTACTACATCCGCTATAAGATGGTTGAAACAGGTGAAGAATTTACAGTTGCAACAACAAGACCTGAAACGATGTTCGGTGACGTATGCATCGTTGTCAACCCGAATGATGACCGTACAAAGCATATGATCGGCATGCATGCAGTCAATCCTGCCAACGGACAGGAGCTGCCTGTGATCGGTGATGATTACATTGACATGGACTTCGGTACAGCCATCATGAAGTGCACACCTGCACATGATCCCAACGACTATGCAATTGCTGAAAGACATCATCTTGAAAAGCCGATCTGCATGAATCCTGACGGAACAATGAATGAACTGTGCGGCAAATATGAAGGTATGGATCGCTATGAAGCACGTGACGCTCTTGTTGAACAGTTCAGAGAAGAAGGATGCCTTGTAAAGATTGAAGATATTACGCATAATGTTGCTCATTCCGAACGTACACATTGTGTTGTTGAGCCTTATCTGTCACAGCAGTGGTTCGTCAAGATGAAGCCGCTTGCGGAAGATGTTCTTGAACATCAGAAGAATCCTGATGAAAAGATCAACTTCTATCCTGAACGCTTCGAAAGAACATTCAATCAGTGGCTGGAAAATATCGAAGACTGGTGTATTTCTCGTCAGCTCTGGTGGGGACACAGAATTCCTGCATATTACAACAAGGTTACAGGTGAAACACTCGTAAGTCTTACAGCTCCTGAAGATATGGAAAACTGGACACAGGATGAGGATGTACTGGATACATGGTTCTCATCAGCTCTCTGGCCTTTCGGAACACTTGGCTGGCCTGAAGAAACAGATGATCTGGAAAGATATTATCCTACCTCTACAATGGTTACAGGTTACGATATTATCTTCTTCTGGGTTGCACGTATGGCATTCCAGGGCAGACATTTTACAAAGAACAGACCTTTCAAGGATGTACTGATCCACGGTCTGATCAGAGATGCACAGGGACGCAAGATGTCCAAATCTCTCGGAAACGGCATTGACCCGATGCAGGTTATCGATGAATACGGTGTTGATGCACTGCGCTTCTTCCTGACAACGAACTCAACACCCGGTCAGGATATGCGTTATATTCCTGAAAAGGTTGAAGCATCATGGAATTTCATCAATAAGATCTGGAATGCTTCACGTTTCGTTATTATGAATCTTCCGGAAGGCTTTACAGCAGAAGATGTTGATTTCTCAGGAATGTCAGTTTCTGATGCATGGATTCTGAACAGACTGAACCAGGTTATTGCGCATGTAACAGAGAATATGGAGAAGTATGAATTTGCTCTTGTAGGCAATGAACTGTATTCATTCGTATGGAATGATTTCTGCAGCTGGTATGTTGAAATGAGCAAATCTGCACTGAATGGCGAAAATGCACAGGCAAAGAAAGCTGCACAGTCCACTCTGTATATCTGTCTTGACCGTATCGTACGTCTGCTTCAGCCGTTCATGCCTTTCGTTACCGAAGAAATCTACCAGACACTTCCTCATCGTTACGAGAGCATCAACCTTGAAGAATGGCCGGCACCTGTCGAAGGTATTGAAGAATTTGACCTTGACGCAATGGAACGTATTATTTCTGCAATTCAGAAGATTCGTGAAGTCAAGAATACAAATGATCTCAAGCCCAGTGCACCGATTCATGTCATGCTGAAGGATCTTGACGGACAGGTTCTTCCTGTAAATGAAGGTCTTGCTGCGATCATGCAGAAGATGGCTAAGGCAGAATGGAAAGATGATCTGGAAGGGGATCTGACTGTTGAAACAATTCAGGGTGGCTCCCTCTATATTCCTTCCGGCGAACTCAGCAATCCTGAAGAAGAAATCAAGAAGCTGACAGCTGAAAAGGAACGTCTTGAAAAAGAACTTGAACGTTCAAAGAAAATGCTTTCCAATGAACGCTTCCTTGCAAAGGCTCCTGAAGCAAAGGTTGCTGAGGAAAAGGCAAAAGCTGAAGCTTACGACAAACAGTATCAGGTTATTATCGCAAGATTGGCAACTCTGAAAAACTGATTGCATGTTATAATCACTGTATAAATGTGCAGTATATACAGGAGATCATCATGAGTAGTAAGAAAGAAAAGAAGCATACACTGCTGAAAGCAGCAGGTGCTGCGGCGGTAGCCGGCACAGCTGCATATGCAGGTTTCGGATATTATGTATTCCGGAATGTATTTGATCTTGAAAATACAAAGATTTATTCAGATCTGACAGGCATCAGAAAAATCTCAGCTTCTTCCGGCGAGCTCAGCCAGTGGCTTGCACACAGCTGCAGAACAGATGAATTTACAGATTCGTTTGACGGGCTGAAGATGCATGCAGTATGTATTATGAATCATCCCGATTCACACAAATGGGTGATTATGATGCACGGACTGGGTTCATACAGCGGAAGCATGCTCGAATATTTACATGAAGCAGACAGCCGTGAATACAATATTCTGGCAGCAGATCTGCGCGGATGCGGCATGTCCGAGGGAAAGTATACCGGTCTTGGCTGGGCGGAGCATTACGATCTTGTCACATGGATCAATTATCTGATCGGCAAGGATCCTGATAGCAGTATTGCTTTGTACGGCATCAGAACGGGAGCTGCTGCAGTAATGAATGCATGCGGCGATTATCTGCCCGGGAATGTTATGTGTGCAGTAGAAGACGGCGGCTATACGGACGTTCGCTCATTAATCAGCAGCGGGATCAAGAAGTACTGCAAGGTTGACGGAAAACCGTTCATGCCTTCTGTTGACTTGTATGTAAAACAGATTCTCCGCTTCTCACTGAAGAGTGTAAGAACAAAACAGCAGCTGTCACATTGTACTGTTCCGATGATGTTTGTTCATGGTGCTGAAGATCAGGTAGTGCCGACAAGCAATGTGTTTGACGCTTATTATGCCTGCGCTTCCGATAAGGAACTGTATGTAGTTGAGGGAGCCGGATATGCTGAAACTTCCGGTGCATCCGATTACTTCAAGCGTACGTTTGATTTCATTGACCAGCATATGTAAAGAAGAAGGGCGTTCTTGAACGCTCTTTTTCTTGTATGTTTTCGCCGGAACCATTAAAGGACACGTGACTTTGAAAATCATAGATTTTATGGAAAATCAGCATTTTTTTGATAATAATTTTTTTTGATAACTCGTGATTATTTTAATAACTTCTTTTGGTTGTGAAAATAAAGCGGTTTCAGTATAATGTTCTTAACAGAGGAGGCTTTATGACAGCTAATAAGAAATATGTTTACAAGTTCTCTGAAGGCAACGGAACAATGAGAGAACTGCTCGGCGGCAAAGGTGCGAACCTTGCTGAAATGAGCAACCTCGGCATGCCCGTTCCTCAGGGATTTACAATCACTACCGAAGCATGTACTCAGTACTATGAAGACGGCAGAAAGATTAATGATGAAATTATGCAGCAGGCTATGGAAGGCGTAGCATGGATGGAGGAAGTTAACGGCAAGAAGTTCGGTGATCTTAAGAACCCTCTGCTCGTTTCCGTACGTTCAGGCGCAAGAGCATCCATGCCCGGTATGATGGACACAATTCTCAACCTCGGCTTGAATGATGAAGTTGTTGCTGCAATGATCGCCGGAAATCCGGATCCTAAATTTGCTCGTTTCGTATATGACTCATACCGTCGTTTCATTCAGATGTTCTCTGATGTTGTAATGGAAGTCGGAAAGAAATATTTCGAAAAACTGATTGATGAAATGAAAGCAGCCAAGGGCGTTCAGTATGATATCGAACTTACTGCTGATGATCTGAAGGAACTTGCCCAGCAGTTCAAGGCTGAATATAAGAATCAGCTCGGAACAGATTTCCCTTCAGATCCTGTTGAACAGCTGAAGGCAGCAATTGAAGCTGTATTCCGTTCATGGGACAACCCTCGTGCAAACGTTTACCGTCGTGATAATGACATCCCTTACTCATGGGGTACAGCTGTAAATGTAATGCCGATGGTATTCGGAAACCTGAACAACCAGTCCGGTACAGGTGTTGCATTCACTCGTGACCCTGCTACAGGTGAAAAGAAACTGATGGGTGAATTCCTGATCAATGCACAGGGTGAAGACGTTGTTGCCGGCGTTCGTACACCTATGCCGATTGCCCAGATGGAAAAGGAATTCCCTGAAGCATATGCTGAATTCGTTCAGGTATGTGAAACTCTTGAAAATCATTACCATGATATGCAGGATATGGAATTTACAGTTGAAAACAAGAAACTGTATATGCTCCAGTGCCGTAACGGCAAGAGAACAGCTCCTGCAGCTCTGCAGATTGCATGTGACCTCGTAGATGAAGGACATAAGACAGAAGAAGAAGCAGTATTAATGATCGATCCTCGTAACCTCGATACACTGCTCCATCCTCAGTTCGATGCAAAAGCCCTCAAAGAAACAAAGCCTCTCGGAAAGGGTCTTGGCGCTTCTCCCGGTGCTGCATGCGGAAAGGTAGTATTTACTGCTGAAGATGCTGAAGCATGGGCTGCAAAGGGTGAAAAGGTTGTTCTGGTTCGTCTGGAAACATCTCCTGAAGATATTACCGGCATGAAGTCTGCTCAGGGTATCCTGACAGTACGCGGAGGTATGACATCTCACGCTGCTGTAGTTGCCCGTGGTATGGGAACATGCTGTGTATCCGGCTGCGGCGATATCTACATGGATGAAGAAAACAAGAAGTTCACTCTTGCCGGTCAGACATTTGTTGAAGGTTCAGAAATCTCCATCGATGGTACAACAGGTAATATCTATGGCGGAATTATTCCGACTGTTCCTGCTTCCATCTCCGGAAACTTCGGCCGTGTAATGGGCTGGGCTGACAAGTACAGTGATCTGAAGGTTCGTACTAACGCTGATACACCTAAAGATGCTAAGAAGGCTCGTGAACTTGGTGCTGTAGGTATTGGTCTCTGCCGTACAGAACATATGTTCTTCGATCCCGAAAGAATTGTTGCTTTCCGTGAAATGATCTGCTCTGATACAGAAGAAGAAAGAGAAGTTGCTCTTGAAAAGATCCTGCCTTATCAGCAGGGAGACTTCAAGGCTCTGTATGAAGCTCTGGAAGGCTATCCTGTATGCATCCGTTTCCTCGATCCGCCTCTGCATGAATTCGTTCCTACAGAAGAAGAAGATATTGCAAAGCTCGCTGCTGCAAAGAACAAGACTGTAGAAGAAATCAAGGCAATCTGCGATTCCCTGCATGAAGTTAACCCGATGATGGGTCACAGAGGATGCCGTCTGGCTGTAACATATCCTTCTATCGCAAGAATGCAGACAAAGGCTGTTATTCGTGCTGCTATTGAAGTTAAGGCTGCTCATCCTGAATGGACAGTTGAACCTGAAATCATGATCCCTCTGGTTTCCGAAATCAAGGAACTGAAGTATGTTAAGAAGATCGTTGTAGAAACAGCTGATGCTGAAATCGCAGCTGCAGGCGTTGATCTGAAGTATCAGGTTGGTACAATGATCGAAATTCCTCGTGCTGCTCTGACAGCTGATGAAATCGCTTCTGAAGCTGAATTCTTCTGCTTCGGTACAAACGACCTGACACAGATGACATTCGGATTCTCTCGTGATGATGCCGGCAAGTTCCTTGGCTCATACTATGATGCAAAGATTCTTGAATCCGATCCGTTTGCAAGACTTGATCAGACAGGTGTCGGCAAGCTGATGGAAATGGCTCTGAAGCTTGGCAAGCCTGTAAGACCTGAACTGCATGTAGGTATCTGCGGTGAACATGGCGGTGATCCGAGCTCTGTAGAATTCTGCCACAGAATCGGTCTGGACTATGTTTCCTGCTCACCTTACCGTGTACCGATTGCTCGTCTTGCTGCTGCACAGGCTGCAATCAAGTTCCCTCGCAAGTAAGCTGAATTGATCAAATACAGAAACCTCGTGCAAAAACACGAGGTTTTTGATTTGCTGTTTTTTCAAACGGGAAAGGGTATAATAGATGTACTGTTTTGATATGGAGGAAAGATCATGAAACAATGCATGGATTCTGATAATCTGCATCGCCGTCTGAAAAAAATTATCGGGCAGGTGCAGGCAATTGACAGAATGATTGATGAGGATGTTCCTTGTGAAGATATCCTTTCTCAAATCAGTGCTGCAAAATCTGCTTTAAATAAAGCTGGTCAGGTAGTTCTGGAGGGACATATCAATCATTGTATTAAAGATGCTCTGGAGAGCGGGGATACAGAAGAAATCGCGAATTTCACTAAGGCAATTGAACGTTTTGCAAATATGCAGTAGTGATCCGGATGATACAGCTGCTTATGCAGCTTTTCTTTTTTTGTCTTGTCATAGGTATACCCCTATAGGTATAATGAAATAGTTCTTTGGAGGAACCTATGGAAAAATTAGAGAAATTTCTTGAATGGGGAGGGGTAAAAAAGAATATTGCCTTCCTGGTAATCGGCGGCATTTCACTGATATGCTCACTCTTTGCAAATGATGTTTTACCTTTTGATCCTGCGTGGATTGCTATATGTCTATGCGGTATTCCTATCATTATGGAGGCAGTGATCGGTTTGATTACAGCATTTGATATCAAAGCGGATGTACTCGTTTCCATGGCTCTGATTGCTTCAATTGTGATCGGAGAAGATTTTGCGGCTGGCGAGGTTGCATTTATCATGCAGCTTGGAGCACTTCTGGAAGACCTGACGGTTGCACGCTCACAGGCAGGAATTGAAAAACTTGTAAAACTGACACCTGTAAGTGCACGTGTGCTTGAAAACGGTGAGGAACATATTATTCCCGCTATGGATGTGAAATCAGGGGATCTGCTCAGGGTTCTTCCCGGTGAAACAGTACCCGCGGATGGTGTGATTACTGCAGGTCGTACATCCGTAAATCAGGCTGTTATGACTGGTGAGTCAATGCCTGCCGATAAGAGCGAAGGTGATGAGGTTTCATCCGGCACTGTAAATCAGTTCGGTTCTTTCGACATGCGTGTTACCAGAGCAGGCGAAGACAGCTCGATTCAGCGTATGATTCATCTTGTTCAGTCCGCAGATGCAGGTAAAGCCAAAATCGTTTCTATGGCGGACAGGTGGGCAACATGGGTTGTTATTACTGCTCTTGCAGCAGCCGTAATTACTTATATATTCACACATGAAATTATCAGGAGTGTCACATTTCTCGTTGTATTCTGTCCCTGTGCTCTTGTACTTGCAACACCGACAGCAATTATGGCGGCAATCGGAAATGCCGCAAAGCACTCTTGTCTGGTCCGTGAAGGTGATGCACTGGAACGGCTTGCTGAAGTTGAAAAAATCACGTTTGACAAAACCGGGACATTGACGGCCGGCACGCCGTCACTTGCCGGAATCAAAGTATTCGAAGGCAGTCTTTCCGAGCAGGAAATGCTGAAACTTGCCGCATCTGCTGAACAGAAATCAGAGCATCCGCTCGGGAAGGCAATTGTTAAAGGTGTAAAAGACAGAAACATTGATCTTTATGAATGTGATCAGTTTGAAATGATTCCCGGACGTGGTGTGATCGCTGATGCAGGCGGGCATCATATCATGGCCGGCAATGAAGCAATGTTTCAGGACAAAGGATTGATACTTCCGGAATCCCTTGTCATATGCGCAGACCAATACCGCGAATCCGGATGTACCGTGATCTTTGTGCATGCCGATGACAGTACATGGGCGGTCACTGCACTTTCCGATACGCTTCGTGACGAATCTGCTGATATGGTCAAAGAAATTGCGAAAACCGGCACGGTACCTGTTCTTCTTACCGGTGATAATAAACGAGCAGCTGCAGTAATTGCACGAAAGCTCAATATAACGGAATATCATGCGGATTGTCTTCCGGAAGATAAAATGACATATGTTTCAGAAAATAACGGCAGGATCTGCATGGTTGGTGACGGAATCAATGATGCGCCTGCACTGAAGAGAGCATATGCCGGAATTGCTATGGGCGGGATCGGCAGCGATATTGCAATTGAAGCTTCCGATATTGTTCTGGTTAACGATAATATTAAAGAATTGCCTCATCTTATACGCCTGTCAAAACATATGATGAAAGTGATCAGGTGGAATCTGACTTTCAGCATGACGCTGAACTTCATTGCGATTGTTCTTGCAATTACAAGTGTACTGAATCCTGTAACCGGTGCTCTTGTTCACAATTGCGGCAGTGTATTTGTTATTATTAATTCTTCATTTCTTCTTAACTGGAAATAAGCATGAAAAGGATTTACTCTGCTCCTGTGCGGGCAGAGTTTTTCTGTCTGATGATCGGGCATCGTTCTGTTGTAAATTGCATGAATTCAAAGGATAATAGAAGAAACAGTCATTAACCGCGGAGGTTTATATGAAAAAATATATCATGGCAATCGATCAGGGAACGACAAGTTCCAGAGCAATCCTCTTTGATCATGATGCAAAGATGGTTGCTGTCGCCCAGAAAGAATTCACACAGTACTTTCCTCAGCCCGGATGGGTTGAGCATGATGCAAACGAAATCTGGCTTTCTGTTCTTGCATGTATGTCGCAATGTGTTATCAATGCAGGTATTGATCCTGCTGAAGTTGCCGGAATCGGTATTACAAACCAGCGTGAAACTACAGTTGTATGGAACAAAGAAACAGGACGGCCTGTTTATCATGCAATTGTATGGCAGTCCAGACAAACAGCTGATATCTGCGATGAACTGAAGAAGAAAGGACTGGAACAGACCTTTAAGAATAAAACAGGTCTTCTGATTGATCCGTACTTCTCTGCTACAAAGATCAGATGGATACTTGATCATGTCGAAGGTGCACAGCAGCTTGCTGAAGAGGGAAAACTGCTTGCAGGGACAATTGATTCCTGGCTGATTTACTGCCTTTCAGGCGGAAAAGCACATGTAACCGATGTTACCAATGCATCACGTACAAATCTGTTTAATATCTATGAACTTAGATGGGATGAAGAACTCTGTTCGATTATGAATATTCCTATGTGCATGCTTCCGGAAGTTAAAGATTCCAGCTGTCTTCTCGCTGAAACGGCGCCTTATCATTTCTTCGGGCATTCTGTCCCGATTTCCGGTGCTGCAGGCGACCAGCAGGCCGCACTGTTCGGACAGGGCTGCATTCATGCCGGTGATGTAAAGAATACTTACGGCACAGGATGTTTCCTGCTGATGAACACCGGTGAGAAACCGATGACAAGTGAAAACGGTCTGGTTACAACGATTGCGTGCGGTATTAACGGAAAAGTGACATATGCTCTTGAAGGTTCGGTTTTTGTGGCAGGTTCTGCTGTACAATGGCTCCGTGATCAGATGCATTTCTTCGGATCATCGTCAGAATCAGAAAAGATGGCTTCCGAAGCTTCTAAGGACAGCGGTGTCATAGTTGTGCCGGCTTTTACCGGTCTTGGTGCACCGTACTGGGATGATGCCTGCAGAGGAGCGATGTTCGGAATTACAAGGGGTACTTCACAGGCTGATATTACCAAGGCAACACTGGATTCACTTTGTTATCAGACCAGGGATGTTCTGGATGCCATGGCACAGGATTCAGGTACATCTATCACATCTTTGCGAGTTGATGGCGGTGCTTGTGCAAACGGTTATATGATGCAGTTCCAGAGTGATCTGCTGCAATGTGAAATTGTGCGTCCTTCCAATATTGAAACTACAGCGCTTGGTGCTGCATACCTTGCCGGACTGGCGTCAGGCTTCTGGAAGAACATGGATGAAATTTCACAAGCTGAAGAGGTCACCGTTTTCAAACCTGTTATGGCAAAGGAAACAGCGGAACAGAAATACAAATTATGGCAGACAGCTGTAAAAGCAGCCAGAATGTTCCGCTGATAACTTCTTGTACTGATGAAATTGCGCTTGATATTAGCTCAAAAATATTATATATTTCTTATCGGTAACAAGGAGAGCGAAAGCTCTCCTTGTGTCGTGTTACAGGAGGTCTATGGAAAGAACAGAATTATTGAAAGACTTGTTTGCACCTGTGTTTGAAGCAAACAATGTCAGACTGTACGAACTGAACTGGATCAGCGGCAAGGAAAACACGCTGGAAGTTGCAATCATGAAAACGGATGGCAGCATGGACCTGGATACATGCGCTGCTGTCAGTGAACAGCTCAGCGCAGTTCTGGATGAAGCAGATCCGATCAGTGAAGAATATACTCTTGAGGTATGCAGTCCCGGAGCTGAACGGGAAATCAAAGATCCCGAAGAACTGGATCAGCTTGCCGGAAAGTATATTTATGTACGCCTGAGAGAACCGTTCAAAAAGATGGTTGAATTCACCGGAGAAGTCAAAGATGTTGACGGAAATCTGATTCATCTTGAATACCGCGACAAGGCTGCAAGAAGAATTGCTGAATTTACAAAGGAAAATATCGAGTTTATCCGCTATGCGGTCAGATTTTAAGGAGAGAATATGAAACTCAAATATAAAGACATGATCAGAGCACTCTCTGATGTTGAAACGGAAAGAAATATTCCGGTTGATGTCATTAAAGAAGCACTGAAAGAAGCAATGGCCAAGGCATATAAAAAGAATGCTGAACTGAGTGATATCGAGGTTGTTGCGGAAATCAACGAAAAGACTCAGACAATTGATCTTTTCCAGTATTATACAGTTGTTGAAGATGTTGAAGATTATGAACTGGAAATGACACTTGATGAAGCAAGAGAAATCAATCCCGATGCTCAGCTTGGTGACAAGGTACGCAGAGAGATCGAAATTGATTCCATGAGCAGAGCTGCTGCATCTCTTGCACGCAATGTTATGAGACAGAAGATTCGTGAAGCAGAAAAGATTACTGTTTACAACGAATACATCGACAAGCTGAATGAAATGGTTCTCGGTGTAGTTGAATCTGTAAAGGAAAAATTCACACTGGTTAACCTTGGCAAGACAGTTGCTATGATGCCTCATAGTGCTGCTCTGCCTCGTGAGATCATTACAGAAGGACAGAAGATCCATGTTGTCATCACTGAAGTTGACAAAGAAACAAAGGGCTCACAGGTTCTCGTATCTCGTGCTGATCCGATGCTTGTTAAGAGACTGTTCGAAAGAGAAGTTCCTGAAATCTATCAGGGTGTTGTTGAAATCAAGGCTATTGCTCGTGATGCCGGCGAACGTACAAAGATGGCTGTTATGAGTCACAACCCTGACATCGATCCGATCGGTGCATGTATCGGTCCGAGAGGTTCCCGTGTACAGGAGATTATCAACGAACTCAATGGTGAAAAGATTGATATCTTCCAGTGGAATGATGATCTTACAGTACTGGTTAAAAATGCACTTGCTCCTGCTTCTGTAAAAGAAGTACTGCCCGGCAGTGATGATCACAGTCTGCTTGTCATTGTAGACGAAGACCAGCTCTCTCTTGCAATCGGCAAGCGCGGCAAGAATGCTCGTCTTGCTGTTAAGCTTACAAATCACAAGATTGATATCAAGACACTCAGAGAGCTTGAAGAAATGGGTATTGATTATGAATCTCTGAAAGCACAGGCAGAAGAGAAGAAAGCAGAATACGCCCGTGAAGCTGAGCGCAAGGCTCAGGAACGTCTTGAACGTGAAAACAAGGAAGCAGAAAAGAAGAGACAGGAAGCTGTCGCAAAACTCCTTGAAAAGAACGGCGGTGCTGTTGAGGACTCTGATGAGGTCATTCCTGAAGAGATGATGGATGCTGTATCAGAAAAGGTAGAAATTGACATGACAATGTCTGAAGAGGAGCCTGCTGAAGAAGCTGCAGCTGAAACTCCTGCTGAAGAAACAGCAGAAGCAGCAGTGGCTGAAGAAGAAACTGAGGCTGCTGAAGAAGAACCTGTTGAAGAAACAGCAGAAGAATCTGCAGCAGAGCCGGAAACACCACATGTATCACGCCATGCAGATCTTGAAGAAATGGCTGCAAAGAATACGTATGTATCAAGATTTGAAAAGCTTGCAGATACATCCAAGCCGAAGCAGGACAACAAGCCTAAGAGAAAGAAGAAGACAGAAGATGAAGATCAGTATAAGGTAAGCAATAAGGAACTCCAGAAGAAGCTTAAGGCTGACCTGATCAAGAATGATAATCGTCCGATTTATACAGAAGAAGAACTCGAAGAAATCGAAGCTCAGCAGAGAGCAGAAGAAGAGAGCGAATATGACTTCGAATTTGATGATGAATACGACGAATATTACGACGAGGATAATGACTGATCATGCCCAGAAAAATCCCGATGAGAAAATGTGTTGCAACCGGAGAACAGCTTCCTAAAAAGGAGCTTCTCCGAATTGTCCGCACACCGGAAGGAAATATTGTTGTTGATCCGACCGGCAAAGCCAACGGACATGGTGCATATCTGAAGAAGGATCCTGCGGCAGTTGAAATTGCTAGGAAAAAAGGTTCTCTTGCGAAAGCACTGGAAACTGAGATTACAGATGAAGTATGGACTCAGATTTCCGCAGCTGCTCAAGCTTAATCTGTTGTTTACAGAAAAGAGGAATGCCTTAATACGCATACAGAGAATCAAAATGGTTTTCTGTGAATAATGTAAGGAGGAACTCAATGAAAAATACAAAATCCGGTAACAGCGGTGCTAAGCGTAAGCCCGCTAATAATAACAGTTCCAAGAAGAATAATAACTTCAACAAGAACAAAAAGAATTTCAACGGAAAGAAAGATTTCGGCGCACAGAACAGCCGCCAGAAAGCTGCTGATATTCATGAAATTACTTACGCTGAAGGTATTACTGTAGCTGAACTTGCTGAAAAGATTGCACGCCAGTCTACTGAAATCATCAAGACTCTGTTCATGGAAGGCAAAATGGTTACTATGAACACACCTCTTGAAGATGAACTTGTTGAACTCGTATGTCTTACTTATGATATTGAACCTAAGAAAGTTGCTGAAAGAGAAGAAGATTCTCTTGAAGTTGATGATTTTGATGACGAGAGTCTGCTGGAAGAAAGACCTCCTATTGTCACAATCATGGGTCATGTTGACCATGGTAAAACAACACTTCTTGACTCAATTCGTGCTACAAAGGTAGCAGCCGGAGAAGCCGGCGGCATTACGCAGGCGATCGGTGCTTATCAGGTGTCGATTCATGACAGAAAGATTACCTTCCTGGATACACCTGGTCATGAGGCGTTTACTGCCATGCGTGCACGTGGTGCTTCGGTAACGGATATTGCTGTAATTGTTGTCGCTGCCGATGATGGTGTCATGCCTCAGACAAGAGAAGCAGTCGACCATGCCAAAGCTGCAGAATGTCCGATTATTGTTGCTGTTAATAAGATGGATAAGCCGCATGCCAACCCTGACCGTGTTATGCAGGAAATGGCTGATCTTGGTGTCATGCCTGAAGAGTGGGGCGGTGAAACAATCTTCGTCAGAACAAGTGCCCGCAAAGGTGACGGTATCGAGGAACTGCTTGAGACAATCATTACTGTCGCTGACGTAAAGGAACTGAAGGCAAATCCCAACCGTGTTGCAACAGGTACTGTAATTGAAGCAAAACTTGATAAGGGCAGAGGCCCTGTAGCAACTCTGCTTGTTCAGAATGGTACACTTCGTCATGGCGACCCGGTTGTCGTAGGTACATGTTTCGGCCGCGTACGCCGTATGAGCGATGAAGATGGAAGAGAAATGAGAGTTGCAGGTCCTGCTACTCCTGTAGAAATCATCGGATTGAATGATGTTCCTGCAGCCGGTGATCTGTTCCGTTCATATGATAACGAAAAGGAAGCACGTGCAGTTGCTGAAAGAAGAAAGAAGAGAAAGATTGAAGCTGATCGCAGAAAGACCAGTGCAATGTCTCTGGAAGATCTTTCTTCACAGATTGAAGCAGGAAATATCAAGGAAATTCCTGTTATCGTAAAAGCTGATGTTCAGGGTTCAGCTGAAGCAGTTAAGAGTTCTCTTGAAAAACTGGATGTATCCGGTGTAAAGGTAAATGTTATTCATTCCACAGCCGGCGGCATTTCCGAATCCGATATTATGCTGGCAAGTGCATCAAAGGCTATGATCATCGGTTTCAATGTACGTCCTGATTCAAATATCCGCAAGAAGGCTGAAGAAGCCGGTGTATCCATCCGTCTCCATAACATTATTTACAAAGCAACTGAAGAAATGGAAATGGCGATGAAGGGTATGCTTGAACCTGTATATGAGGAAGTAACGATTGGCGAAGCTGAAGTCAGACAGACATACAAGGTTTCAAAAGTCGGAACGATTGCCGGATGCATGGTTACAGACGGAAAGATTACAAATACATGTTCTGTTCGTCTGATTCGTGAAGGTATTGTTGTATATACAGGAAAGCTTGGCTCTTTGAAGAGATTCAAGGATGATGCAAGAGAAGTGCTTACCGGTTATGAATGCGGTCTTACAATTGCCAACTACAACGATATCAAAGAAGGCGATCGTCTTGAAGCATTCCAGGAACAGGAAGTCGCATCTGAGGCTTGATCATGGCATCTAGTGTAAAGCAGAAGAGACTGGAAGGAATTATCAGAAAGAATATTTCTGAAATCATTCAGTTCGGAGTCAAGGATCCTAGCGTTGGTTTTGTAACGATCAACGATGTGCATGTTTCCAATGATCACAGCTATGCGACAGTTTACTGCACATTTCTCGGAAAAAATGAACGTGCACAGGCTGGCTTGAAAGCACTGAACAGGGCGAAAGGTTTTATCCGTTCCGAACTCGCACAGCGTCTTGATATCCGCCGTACGCCGGAGCTGACATTTGTCATTGATAAGACGGAAGAACACGGACGTCATATCGAAGATATCATCTATCAGATTCACCAGCAGGAAGAATCAGCTGAAGAGGTTTCTGAAGCTGTTGAAAATACTGAAGAGGAATAATAAAACGGGAGCTTCGGCTTCCGTTTTTACAAGTGAGGACCATTAATATGAAAAGAGCAGTACTTGTAATTACAGGACAAGGTGAGGAATTCCTGAAAAAAGGACAGAAATGGATGTACCGGAACAACCTTCTGGAAATTAAAGGAAATCCCGAAGACGGAGAAATTGCGGATATCGAGTCAGAAACAGGAGAGTATATCGGGAGCGGATACTATTCTGAAGTTTCCCATATCTGTCTTCGCATTCTGACAAATCGGAGATCAGCAGTAATTGACAGGCAGTTTTTTGAAAAGCGGATTCGCTCTGCGTGGGAATTCCGCAAAGTTACCGAACCGGAAAATACAGACAACTGCCGAATAATCTTCGGTGAAGCCGATGGTATGCCCGGTCTGATCTGTGACCGTTATAATGATATTCTTGTCACACAGGTCAGCTGCAGCGGAGTCGAAAAGCGGCGTGAAATGATTTACAGCATTCTCATGTCGACTGTTCCGGGAATCAGCGGAATTTACGAGCGGAATGATGTTAAAGTGCGTGAAAAAGAAGGTCTTTCTCTCTATAAAGGACCATGGAACGATGCGAAGATCAAAACCGAAACAATTATCAGTGAAAATGGCCTGAAACTGCATGTTGATATTGAAAACGGTCAGAAAACCGGCTATTTTCTTGACCAGAAATCCAATCGTATGTTACTCAGGCATATGTCGAAAGGATTAAGAGTTCTTGACTGCTTCACACATACCGGCGGTTTTGCATTAAATGCTGCTTATGGCGGTGCTGCTCATGTTACTGCAGTTGATGTATCAGCCGGTGCGCTGAAACAGGCGGAACGCAATGCAGAACTGAATCACCTTCAGGAACGCTGTGAATTTGTTCAGGCAGATGTATTTGAGTATCTGGACAGAATTAATGAAGGACAGTTTGATCTGATTGTTCTGGACCCTCCGGCTTTTACGAAATCGCGGAATACTGTAAACCGTGCATATAATGGATATAAGCATATTAATAAACAGGCGATGTCGCTTCTGAGACACGGAGGATATCTGATTACCTGCAGCTGTTCAAGGTATATGGAAACTTCATTGTTTGAACAGATGCTCCGTGAAAGTGCTGCCGAAACAGGAGTTGTACTGAAACAAGTATCGGTGACACAGCAGAATTCCGATCATCCTATTTTATGGACAATGTCCGAAACATCATATCTTAAGTTTTATATTTTTCAGGTAAATGAAGATAACTGAAAAACTTCAGAAAGGAACAGACTGCGCTCTGTTCTTTTTTTTTGAATTGAAAGGGGAATGAATCAATTGGCGTGAATATTTATAGCATAAGGAGGTAATGATCATGAGAAACATTACAGTTGAACCGGAGATGCTCGAAGCTTGTGCTTTACGCATGGATGAGAGCAATTCTTCCTACAAGTCCGGTATTAATGACCTTTTTCGCACAGTTGAAGAGATGTCAGCTTCATGGAAAGGTTCAGACAATACTGCATTCACTTCAAAGATCTGCTCTTTTGAAAGTGATTTCAGACAAATTTCAGCATTATGCAGTGAATATGCTGAATTTCTGCGAACAAGTGCACGTGCCTACCGCCAGACACAAGAGGAACTAACATCACAGGCGGGCAGTCTTTAAAAGGAGGGTTTATGAGCACATTACAGATTTCACTGTCCGAAGTGGCAGAAGCAGCTTCCAGACTGCGCTCTCTTAACAGCAGCATGTATGATGAACTGCAGAATATGAAGAAAGAGATGGATCTTCTGAATAATTCATGGGTTTCTGACGGCAGTGAAGAGATCAGAAGCCGTTTCAATCTCTTTGCGGCAAGGTTTGAAAAGGAAAGGGAAATCATTGATACATATGCAGCCTTTCTTGATCTGACGGTAAATACGTATGAATCACTTGAAACATCCATTACTTCGAATGCATCCGGTATTCAGTATTGAAATACTGCTGTGTATTGTAATTTCATCGCTTCTTTCCGGGTGCATAAAGGTTTCTGAAGAACCTGCAGTTTCCTTCACGCTGGGCGACTGGATTATGGATCTTTGCAGAGAAGCAGGTATTTATGAATATGACAGTCAGGTGCCTTATTTTGATACATGCAGTCCCGGCAGTGAATACTACGAAAGTGTTCAGGCAGCGGTGGAGTGGGGAGTGCTGGATCCGGAACTTCCTTTTCATCCGGAAGAATCTCTGACAAGACGCTGGATTGCTTATACCGTTTATACATTGAACGGAGAAGAAAATGTACGGAATTCAGTTGAGATTCTGGATGAAGAAGATCCGGTTTTCAGAAAAGCTGAAGAATGGATCTGCACATCAGGTTTAATGTGTGCAGATGATGGCATGTTTCATCCTGAAAATAATGCTGGTTATGAAGAGGCAGAAGAAATACTTGAACATGCTCTGCAGATCATAAACAGCCGTTCATTTGAAACAAAGAATGAATTTCAGGCAGATGCAGCAGAGATTGAACCCGTGTATTTTGATCAGCAGAATATGATTGCTGTCATTAAAGATGATCTGAATATTGAGGCAGGTGATCTTGTAAAACTGAATGATGAAGAGGGAATTGAACAGATATACAAAATTTCATCTGCTGAGAATTCGGCTGACGGCAGAAAACTGCAGCTTGAAGCTGTTTCACCAGAAGATCTTTCTTCTTTTGAAATTCAAGGTGAGTTTGAAGCTGATTTCAGCAATGCCGGTATCTGCAGCGATTATGAAACGAGTGCTGTTTCCAAAATCCATCTGACAGCCGCAGAATCACTGCAGAAGACATTCAATGTGAAAGGATACAAAATTACACTAAGTGCAACTTCCACATCATTGAAAGCGGATGTATACCGTCCGCTTTCGAATGGTGCTGAAATTTACGCTGATCTGATCCTCAGCAAGCTGAAAGCATCGTACCATTTCAAACAGGATGGCGATACAGCAGATAACAGTTATTTTAAAATCTCATATACTTCTGCAGAATCACTGGGAATCCGCAGGAGTGAATATAACAGACTGTACGGAGATACTTCTGCTATTAAATCATCAGACTTTCTGAACTCTCTGATGAATATCTGGCAGAAAACAAAGATCAGTGAAGAAGATGCTTTCGAAATATGTACAATCGAGCTTCCTGTTCCGAATGCACCTGCATTAACATTGAAACTGACATTGAATCTGAATATCTCAGCTACAGGAAAGGCAGAACTTTCTCTGAGTCAGAATAATGTACTCGGTGCGGAAACAAGAAACGGAAAGATCCGCCTGATTAAGGATGTATCTTATTCAAGACAGGCAGCAATAAAAGCAACTGCGGGAATAACTGCAGGAATGAAATTCACATTGTGCATGCTGTCTCGTTCTTTGTCGGACCTGAATATCAAAGCAGGTGCTAAGGCAAAAGTTGCCGGAAAACTTCATCTTTATGATGAAGAAGGAAATATGAGCACTCAGGATGTTGAAGCTTATGACCTTGCTGAGGAAATGTCTGACGGCAATCCGGATATCCTTGTATGCAGCGATATCACTGCATACTGGCTTCTGAATCTCAGCATTAACGGAAGCAGCAGTATTCTCGGAAAACTGGGAATGGGCAGGGAATGGTCGATCCTGAATGAAAAAAATGCACCGCTGCTGAGTGTACTGGCGGGACATTATGAAAACGGTGTCCGGGTTGCACAATGTACAAGAAGTTCAAGAACTGTTCTTCCTTCATCTGATAATCTGAAGATCAGTGACAGTCTCATGATTTCGGAATATTCCGTAATCATGTCTGTTGATGAAGAAAAAGTGATTGCAGTAACTGCACTGCCGGAAGGATATAGTAAAAATGAGCTGATTTATACTTCAACAAATGAAGATACCGCGGAGGTCAGCAGCAGCGGAGTGATTAAAGCAGTTTATCCAGGAAATGCAGAAATTGTGATCAGTACTAATGATGGAAAATACAAAGTGCAGTGCAGTGTACTTGTAGCAAAGGCCGCATGATGATTGCGTTTCTGATTTTTGATGACAAAACAGCAGTATATGAAATGAAAAGGAGAACAACTGTCAGAATTTACGGAACAGAACTGGTTTTTCTTTACAAAGGCAGAAGATTTGCATATGTGCGAAACAGCTCGGTAAAGCTTCTGAGATACTGCGGAATTGTCGAAGATGAAGAAATGATTCTTTACTTTCCGAGAGAAAACAAAACAGCAAGAATCATATTCAGCAGTTCGGAAGGTTACCATAAAACAGTTTTTTATGAATTGCGGCGGAAAATCACTGTCGGAACAGATATTGAAGACGATTTTTACATATGCAGTGATCATCTGACACATGGCTGTCTGGAGATTGATCCGTTTCATATGAAAGTCAAAGCAGCAGCCGATATACCCGTATCTTTGAACGGCAGGAGGATTTGTCATGAAGTATCTTTTAATAACGGAGATGTACTGAGGTGTCTGAATCTTCGGATTGTACTGAATAAAAGGTTTCTTTGTACAAATGATTGTGAGAACATCACATGTATTCTGCCGCTGTATACTTCCGAGCACAGCAGTATTCCGTATTTACCGATGAATCGTCCGGTTCTTCGTTCTTTGCCGGAACCGTACCTTCCTTCATTTGAACATGAAGTGCATCTGAAAGAATTCAGTCTTCCGCCGGAGCCCGAACAGCGTTCGATGCTGGCTTCCGCAGGTCCGGTCCTGATGATGTCTTCGGCATCGCTGCTTTCAGCCGCTCTGATGTACGCTTCTTCGTCGTCAAAAAATACAGCAGGTCTTTTCGTTTCTGTTCTGCTTCCTGTTTCTATGCTTGCGAGCACTTTGATATTCACACCAATGAATATCAGAAATGAAACGGAAAAAGCCGGAAAGCGCCGTATGGCGGCAATTTCGGAATACAGCACATCTTTAAGAAATACCGCTGCCGGGATTCAGGAAAGACGCCTGTCATACAGCGCGGAAGCAGAGAACATGTTCCCTGAAGATTATGAATATTCATATCGGACAAATTCCTGTTTTCTGCTTAGAATCGGCTGTTCAGCGGAAATCCTGAATGTGAAAGTGCAGGAAAATGCAGCAGCCGGATTGTTTGCGAAAGAATATACAGAACTCGAAAGAATACAGAAGGATACAGAATACCGTCCTCTTATTATTGACCTTCATCGTTATCGAAGAATCGGTATTACTGCAGGAAACGGTACAGGATTTATATATTCAATTCTGGCAAGACTGAATGCAATGCATCGCAGTACGATCCTGTTTATTGAGCGTGAACAGCTGCGTAATGCAGGTCAGCTTCTTGATCTTGCGTGTCTTGCAAATAAAAACGGTGAAAGACTTGTTTTTACAGAATTGCCGGACAAGGCTGAACTGTTCAGACTGATGGACGAACACAGCGAGTACATCCTGCTGTATGCCATGGAAACAGAAATCTCTGCCGGTCTAAGAGAAGAGAGCAGAATTATGACTGTTATTTCGTTATCAGATGATGATGCAGATCTTCTCATTTCCGGGACGGAAGATGATCTCGTAATAGAGGACCGTCTGAATGGTACAAATAGATATTTCAAGCCTGATCCGCTGCCTGATCCGAAGCGGATAGCTGCTTCAGCTGTACCGCTGAGAAATGAAAGCAAACATACATTTCTTGCTATGTACAATGCAGAAAAAGCAGAAAATCTTGATATTTCAGCAATCAGAACATTCTATGAAAAGAAAAGAGGTCTGAAGGCATTGATAGGCTATGGAGAAGAGGATGAACTGGTTGCACTTGATCTTGCCGAAAACGGAGATGGTCCTCATGGTATGATCGCCGGCACGACCGGAAGCGGGAAATCCGAACTGCTGAGTACCATGATTCTATCTCTTGCTGTGAACTATTCTCCTGAACATCTGCAGTTTATTCTGATTGATTTCAAAGGAGGCGGCATATCATCTGTATTTTCATCAGGAAACACGCCGCTTGCACATCTTTCAGGAACATTGACAAATCTTGACGATGATCTGAAGGAAAGAGTACTTTTTGCCTTACGCAATGAATGTATCAGAAGAGAAAAGTGTTTTCTTTCTGCTGCTTCCGAAGGATATTCTGTCCGAAAACTGGAGGAATATAACAGACGAATGTCAGAAACAGGAGAAAAGAGCATGCCGGAACTGGCAGTGGTTGTAGATGAATTTGCTCAGCTGAAGGCTGAATATCCTGAGTTCCTTAAAGAACTGATTGCGATTGCAAGAATCGGAAGAAGTCTTGGAATCCATCTGATTCTTGCAACTCAGAAACCGGCAGGATCCATGAGCGATGAAATAAGAGCAAATATGAAATTCAGAATCTGTCTTCGTACGGCAGACAGGAATGATTCTATGGAAGTTCTTCATTCCCCTGAAGCATCCGCTCTGCGTAAGCCCGGGGAATTTATGATGCTCAAAGAAGGAGAAATCATTCACGGCCAGTCAGCGTACGTTCATTCTTTCTGTAAAAAAGGCTATGCGAACGAACTGCTGACAATTCAAAGAACCAGAGCTTTTTCTGAACTTCCTGGCGATAAAAGCGAAGAGAATGAAATACAGACCGTTCTTGCGCGAATTGCCGCTTTAAACGCTCGGAATCAATGTGCAGGAAAGCTGTGGAAGGACAGACTGCCGGAAATATCAGTATCGGAACTGCCGGTATCTTCAAATGTCATCGGAATCGCAGATGATTATGAAAAAGGAAGTCAGCCGTATCTTGCATTGTCCGATTCTCCTTGCATCTGCTGCTTTTTTACAAAGTCTGATGAAAAAAGAAAGGATATATCAGATCTGCTGATGGTTGTATATAAAAGAAACGGATATGACGTCAGTGTAATTTCATCTGACGTGAAAATTATCGCTGATGCTGAAAAATGCGGATGCTGCATGATTCATGAGGAAGAACTGAACGGTTTCGCGAAAAATATGAGCGGTACCGTACTGATACTGACAGATACGGAACAATTGCTGAGAAGGAATGAAAAGAACAAGCAGCTTCTTTCCGAACTGATTGCGGATCATAAGAAAAGAAATCTCTCTCTTATGATTATTGCCGGATCAGCAGGTGTGTTCAGTTACAGAGAACAGATGATGCTGACTAATCGCTATTGTCTTGGGGATCTGAGCCTGAAAGAAGTATCAGCAGTTTTTGAAAGCAGATGCAGGATTAAAGCTTATTCAAATGAGGGAGGGTATTACATGGAGGATAAGCCGGGTATTTTCAGATATGCTCGTGTTAAAGAATCAGATTTCAAGGAATTATGCAGAAACAGCTGATATTAAAATTCTGGTTTGCCCATGATGAGTATCTGTGCGAGTGTCTGGCTGACGAAAAAGCCTGCCTTGAGGAAGTATTTTACTTTCTTAAGGAGGCTTTGCTTCAAAAAGAATGTCTATTGATTCATGCGGAAGAAACAGCTATTTTTGAAGAAAATGACACGGGAACGATGACAGACAGCAGATGTCCTCTGGAAAAGCTTCATCTCAGAAACGGTACACTTTTTAATGTTTACTATTAGGTTCCGGAGTGAAGCGAAGACGGAATGTACAGCTTCGGCATAGCGGTTCGCTGATCAGTCTTTTTCTGAATCCGTCACAAAGAGACAGATATCTTTCTGATTTCAGAATATCAGCAAGAGGCTGTTTAAAGATGTTTCCAAGGTTAATGACACCATCATTGTCCAGACAGCACGGTATGACAGTACCATCAGAAAGAACAGCAATCTGATCAATTCCGCCGCGGCACGTGCCGTAAGAACTGTTTTCAACTGATAGAGAAGGCCATTCGAACATATTGTCGGAAGAAACATAAACACCATCAAGAATTTTCATGGAACAACGCCTTCCGGAATCTTCGAATGTATAGCGCTCTTTCAGCATCTGCATGCATCGGGAAGTCGCCGGCATATCTTTCTGGTCAGTGCGCCAGAATCGGATTTCACAATACGGGTGTCCGAGGGCTGAAGAAGTTTCAACGAATTTAATAATTCGCTGCATATACGCTTCGATATTATGATCATGATGAAATTCCACACTTTGCAGAGAAAAGGAAATCTTTCGTAATGACGGATGCAAATAAAGATCAGGATAGCGTGAAAGCAAAGTTCCGTTTGTTACAAGCTGGACCTTCATTTCATAAAGATCACAAAGATCCATGATTCTGCCAAACTGCGGATGCGTCAGCGGTTCGCCTTTTACGTGAAGATAGATAAAAGGGGTGATTTTTCTGATTTCAGGAAGAATTTCCGCAAATTCTTCAGCTGACATCATACGTGGAGTCCGTTTGGTCTGAAGACAGAAGCTGCATTGCAGGTTGCATATATTTGTAATTTCAATATAGATTCGCTTGATCATGAAAGTATTCTAGTCTGCATACGCATTCACTGCAAATACAAAACAATGAAGTCGTATGAAGTTGTCTGCTTTGTTTTCTCAGATAGTATTGCTATAATACGTATGCGATTATGGACGGAGTTATTTTACTTAATAAGCCTGCGGGGATGACATCGTTTGATGCCGTACGCCGGTGCAGGCAGATATTTCATGAAAAGAAGACCGGTCATACGGGAACACTTGACCCGAATGCTTCCGGTCTGATGATTGTACTGCTTGGCAGATATACAAAGCTGCTTCCTTTCTGCGTGAAAGATCATAAAGTTTATCATGCCGGCTTCAGTTTCGGCATGAAAACAGATACAGAAGATATCTGGGGAAGTGAAACAGAAAGGAAAGTTCCGCATGAGCACTCTGCGGAAGAACTTGATGAAGCATGCAGAAAATTCACAGGTGATCTCATGCAGGTGCCGCCGATGTATTCGGCAGTCAAGAAAGACGGCCGCAAGCTGTATGAACTTGCCAGACAAGGAATTGAAATCGAAAGAGAAGCAAGGCCTGTAACGATATTTTCACTGAAGTGCTGCTGCACAGGTGAAAACACATACACTATGGATGCAAGTGTTTCTTCCGGTACCTACATTCGCACACTGATTACGGATTTTGCGGAATCACTGGGAGAATTCGGGTGTATGACATCACTTGTACGCTGCGGTATCGAAGGACTGTCACTTCAGGATGCAGCGGATTTTGAGGATCTTGAAAACGGCAGAGGCTTTATTGATCCGCTTAAGGTGATTGATCCTGCATGGCAGATTCGTGAGATGACTGAAAAAGAAGAGGAACTGATCCGGAACGGGCGGAAACTGAAACTGGATCATGCATCGGATAAAATTATTGCAGTGCGCAGCGGCAGGATACTTGCGGCTTATGAAAAGAAGGAAGACGGTGTATATCACTGTACCAGAGGGTTAGGCTGATGCGTATTATTACGATCGGAACAGATACTGCTGTAAAAGTTGAAGTACCTATGTGTGCTTGCATCGGATACTTTGACGGAATGCATAAAGGGCATCAGGCTCTTGCTGCGAAAACTGTGGAAATGGCCGGAAAATATCAGTGCGAGACGGCACTGATTACTTTTGATCCCGATCCGTGGGTGACGATTAAAGGGATTGAGGATGTTCAGCATATATCGACGATGCAGCAGAGAATCAGACGATGCGAAGATTTTGGTATTCAGAATGTCGTAATTCTTAAGTTTACAAAGGAAATGTCTGCACAGGAGCCTGAAGTTTTTGTCAGGAATACATTGGGAAAGCTGAATCTGAAAGGTCTTGTATGCGGCTTTGATTTTCATTATGCTTCAAAAGGAAAAGGAAATCTTGAAACACTTCGCAGAGATGCTGACTATGAAATTCAGGTTGTTGATGCGGTGACGGATGAAGAGGGCAAAATTTCCAGCACAAGGATTACGGCTTGTATTGAAAATGGTGAAATGGAAAAGGCTGCAGCTATGCTGGGCTGTTGGTTTACAATTGAAGGAACAGTGATTCACGGAAGACACAGGGGAACGTCTATGGGCTTCCCGACAGCAAATATCAAATACAGTTCGGAATATCTTATGCCTGCTCCCGGTGTATATGCCGGATATGCATCCGTAAATAATGAAAGATGGCCGGCTATGATCAATCTTGGACATAATCCTACAATGAATTACAGAGAGCATATGTCTCTGGAAGCACATCTGATCGGTTTTGAAGGTTCTGTCTATGATCGCGGAATTGCTGTTGAATTTGTTTCTTTCATGCGCCCCGAGATCAAGTTTGCCGGTACAGATGAACTGATTGCACAACTCAGGAAAGATGTCATTAACGTAACTGAAAGACTGAAAGAATATGAATGAAATATATCTCAGCAGAATGAAGGAAATGCTTGGGGGCGAATATGACCGGTATCTTGAGATGCTGGAGGAACCGGCAAGAAGAGGCTTTCGCGTAAATCCTTTGAAATGCAGTGAAGAACAATTATTTGAGGAAACAGGCATTTCTCACGAGAAAAGCCCTTTTGCGTCAGACAGCTGGTATACAGATGAGCAGGCAGGTATCGGTTTTACACCGGCTCATCTTGCAGGACTCTTTTATATGCAGGAACCCAGCGCCAGTTCAGCAGTGTCGATTCTTCGTCCTGAACCCGGAATGAAAGTACTTGATTTATGTGCTGCTCCAGGATCAAAAACGACACAGATCGCGGGTATGATGAAAAATGAGGGCGTGATCGTTGCTAATGAATATAATGCAAACAGAGCGAAGGTTCTCGTTGAAAATGTTGAAAGATTCGGTGCAGCAAATGTCATCATAACCAATGCCGATACAAAGGATGTCGCAGATGCCTTTGAAGGGTGGTTTGATGCAGTTCTTTGTGATGCACCGTGCAGCGGTGAAGGAATGATGCGAAGAGAAAGCGAAGCTGTAAAACAGTGGACACCCGGTCTCGTTGAGTCATGTGCTGTACTGCAGTCGGAAATTCTGGACAATGCATACCGTTGCTTGAAACCGGGAGGAGTCCTTGTATATTCAACATGTACTTTTAGTCTGCAGGAGAATGAAGAACAAGCTGCTTCATTTCTGAAACGGCATCCGGATATGCGGCTGGAGGAATGCGGCGTTGATTTCGGCAGGCCTTCTTTTCCGATCGGTGATGAATCAATACGGGGCAGACGAATTTTCCCGATGGACGGAGGCGAGGGACATTTCGCTGTGAGAATGCGCAAAGATGAAAACGGCAGCTGCTCTAAAACACTGGGATTTCTGAAAGGAAATGAACTTCCCAGGGAAATCCGTCGTGAGATAGAGTCTGTGATACGGAAACCGTATCCGTACTATTTTGTGTATAAAGATCGTGTATACGGCGGAGTTTTCCCTTTTATTCAAACCGGAAAGTGCAGGCTGATGCGTCATCAGGTCATGATCGGAGAGATCAAAAACGGCAGGTTTGAATTTTCACATCATTTCTTCATGAGTGCCTGGTCGGAATTCCGCAATTGTGCGGAACTCAACGATGAGGAAGTACTGAAATATTTGCATGGAGAACAGATCAGCCGTTCATTGAATAAGGGCTGGTATGCAGTCTGCTTGAATTCCCACGTACTGGGAGGGGCTCGCAGTGACGGAAAGGCTCTGAAAAACAGATATCCGAAGAGCATGCGCATCAGATAGGAGTATTGAATGCAGCTGAAGTTATTTGAACTTGTAGATCAGACAATAGAATATTTTGAACTTAAAGAAGCTACTTATAATTACGTAAAAGGAATTCTGGAAGAACAGTTCAGCAAAATGATTGAACAGGAGAATGAACCCGGCCTTGTTGCAATTCATTCTCGTGTCAAAAAGCCGGAAAGTCTGCGTGAGAAGATGATCCGCAATCAGTTTTATCTGTTCTGCAAAACACCTGAAGATGTACTGGATAATCTTCATGATCTGATCGGTATTACATTGCAGTGCCGTTTTATACGTAATGAAGAAGAACTGTACAATATGCTTTACAAGCATGTTGAAAATACCGGAGATGTCTACAGCAGATTTCTTGACGATAAAAACATTTATCTGAATCTTGATGCTGAACAGCCTCAGGTACAGCGCAACGGCTTTCAGATTTATCGTATTGACGGATATTACACATTTAATAAGGAAAGAGTGAATTTTGAACTCCAGATTAAGTCGCTGGTACATAATTTCTGGAGTGAAATTGAACATGAGGTTGTTTATAAAAATCCTGACTTTGTCATGTTTGATAAGTTCAACAAGGATATGCTTGGTGCGATCCGGGACAATCTTGATGTAGTTGACCGTCAGCTCGAGATCATGTATCAGGAAATTACGAGACAGTCAAGGGACGCACAGATCGGCATGAACGAACAAGGTTTCAAGACCTTTATTGCACGAAGTGTTAATGAACTTGTTAATCACAAGATGAAGGATTCCCTGGGATTTGCATCTGATTTCAAAAAATGCAGTTCTATGATTTCGCAGTATGTTTATATTCATGATTTTCTGCAGAATGACAGTAATCAGAACAGGATGATAGAATATCTTCAGCTTCTTGATGTACTGAAAGAAGAAGACATCGATTTCAAAGAAGAGATATCGCTCGGCAGGCCGTACTCGTTTGATGATCCTTTCAGAAGCAATCTCGGTCGTTATTTTGAAAAGAAAATGAATACCGATTTCCAGTGGCATGTCTTTTTTGCAATGCTCTTCATGATTCAGCCGGGAAACAACCTTGAGGATTTTGTAGATTTCATCAGTGTGCTGAAATCTCTTGTTATCCAGCCGGGCTGGTTTGACCAGACATTTACGCAGTATACTTCTGTCGAATCCCAGTTTGTAAGGAACCGGTTCGAGGTTGTGCTTTCTTCGGCAATGTGCGACTCTGATACGATCGAAATTGTTCATGAGGACAAACTTCTGCAATGCATGCAGGTTTTCAGGGATACAGTCGACGAAGCAGATGGCATGTATTCTGCTTTTGCAGATCTGAACGCAGACTTTGAACAGATCTGTAATGCACTTTATAAACAGATTCGTATGATCTTTAAATGATCCGAAAGGATTGTTATAATGAAAGCAACGAGGTGAAAACTATGGCAAAGGATTATATTGTGATCAACGATAAGAGTGACGTAGGCACAATCGCAATGAACAAGTCAATTTTTGAATCAATTGCTGAGATCAGCATTGACGAAATTGAAAATGCAGTAAAAATCAGAAACAGCAAGATTTCGAAACCGCTGACAGTTAAAGTTGAAGATAATAAGCTTATGATTACAGCGGATATCAAAGTCCGCTATGGGGCAAGTGTTGCTGCTACTTGTGAAAAATTACAGAACAAGATTTACGAGAACATCACATTCATGACAGGATATAAGCCTGCAGATGTTACTGTAAATGTCACAGGTTTTGAAATTCAGGCTTGACGTTCAGAAACGATTGTTGTTTAATACTATAGGTAATTTGAATTAACGGAAAGAAGGAGCACCGCTTCTCACCTGATATCCTTAGGATTTGGGTAATGAGCCGATTAATGTATAAATACGTTATTCAGGCAGGTGCGGCTTCCGTATCTGCTTTTTCAATTACATGGGAGGTTTGCTTGGGAAAGATCAAGAATAACAAAAACAGGAAGAGCGATCCGGATGATCTGGTAAACGAAGATATCCGTTTTAAGGAAGTTCTCGTTATCGGACCGGATGGTCAGCAGCTCGGCACAATGATGCGCCGTGAAGCTCTTCAGGCAGCATATGACATGGAGCTGGATCTCCTCTGTGTTGCTCCGAACGCTAAAGTTCCGGTATGCAAGATTATCGATTACGGAAAGTACCGTTTCGAAGAACAGAAGAAAGCGCGTGAAGCGAAAAAGAACCAGCATGTCACAGAAGTCAAGGCACTTCGCGTAAGCCCGGTTATCGATCAGCACGACTTTGATACAAAGCTTAATCGTGCACGCGAGTGGATTGAAGAAGGCAACAAAGTAAAGATTGACATGAAGTTCCGCGGCCGTATGATTACTCGTCAGGAAATCGGCAAAGAAGTCATGAGAGAGTTTACTGAGAAAATTTCAGACATTGCGGATGTAAGTAAGGCCCCCATGCTGGAAGGCAATACGATGTCCGTAACGTTCTCACCGAAGAAAAAGTAAAAAGGAGATTGTTATGAAAGCAAAAGCAAAGAAGCCGAAAAAGATCAAAATGAAGACAAAGAAGACATTCGCTAAGCGCAGCAAGCTTACTGGTTCCGGTAAGCTCAGCGTTCAGCACAACTATGTATCTCACTTTGCAGCAAACAAGAGCCACAAGCAGAAGATGCATCTGGCTAAGGATACTGTTGCACATTCAACAGATTTCAAGCGCGATAAGCAGCTGCTTCAGGGTTAATAGGGAGGTCAAAGTAAGATGAGAGTTAAAGGATCTACACCTACACGTAACAGACGTAAAAAGGTTTTAAAGCTCGCTAAGGGCTATTTCGGAAGCAAGCACCTGCTCTACAGAACAGCCAATGAACAGGTAATGCATTCCCTGAGATATTCTTATATCGGCAGAAAGCAGACTAAGCGTGAAATGCGCAAGCTCTGGATTGCTCGTATCAATGCAGCAGTTCGTCCTTATGGTCTGTCTTACAGCAAGTTCATGCATGGTCTCAAGCTTGCTGATGTTACTGTCAACCGTAAGATGCTCTCCGAAATTGCAATTCACGATGAAGCCGGTTTCAAGGCACTTGTTGATCTTGCAAAGGAAAAGCTTGCTTAATTAACTGATTGCATAAGCAAAACAGTTATTGTATTATTAACAGGCACGAAGGAAGTTCTTCTTCCTTCTTCCTGGCGTGTTGGTGAAGCGGCTTAACACACCGCCCTCTCAAGGCGGCATTTCACGGGTTCGAACCCCGTACACGTCACCATATTGGTCCGTTAAACGGACCTTTTATTTTTTGCCTGTGACAGTTGAGGCTTAATTCAATTGTGTTAGAATAGACACGCGTGAGGTAACGAACTATGGCTTATGAGTTCTTATTAAACATAGAACCTGAAATCCTGGATGAATTTGTTATGAGTTCAGATCAGAACACATTGTTTCAATGTTCTGACTGGGCTTCTATCAAATCGAACTGGGAACATTTATATACTGCAGTGAAGAAAGACGGCGTCCTGGCTGCTTGTGCACTCGTACTGATCCGAAAGATGCCGCTCGGAACAACCTTATTCTATATACCCCGTGGTCCGGTAATGGATTACGGTAATGAGGAGCTTGTCCGTTTTTATTTTGATGAACTGAAAAAGCATGCGAGAAAGAGAAAAGCAATTGCGATTCGTTTTGATCCGGCTGTTCTTTCCAGAAGATATGCATATGAAACAAGAAATGATGAGCATCCTTATGAAAATACTGAAGTCATTGAACTTCTCAAGAGAATTGGTGCAAAACACAAGGGATACACAACCATGATCGAAGAAGCAACCCAGCCTCGTTTTAATGCTGAGATGGATGTTTCGCCTGATTATCGCGATCATCTGGAACACAGAACACGCAAATGTATCCGTGCTTCTGAACACAAAGGCATTGAGGTTTACGAAGGACCTGAATATGTTCATGATCTTGCTGTGGCAATGCATTATACAGAGGTCAGAAAGGGTGTTGCTTTAAGAAACGAGGATTATTTCCGCAACATGATGGAAGTATATGGTGACAATGCCATCTGTATGGCAGCACATTTGAACTTTCCCAGACAGCTGAAACGCCTTGAGGAAGCAGTTGCTGAAGCCGAGGAAAAACTTGAGAGCGGTACATTGAAGAAAAAAGAAAAAGCAGCTGTTAATCAGCAGCTCGCAAATGATCGTAAAGAGCTGGAAAAACTGAAAGCTGATTACGAACGCGAAGGACAAGATGAAGTTATTACATGCGGAATTCTTGCTGTATACAACAAGGGGCTGATGGAACTGTTTTACATGGGAAACCATCCTGATTATCTGCGTATGTATTCAAGCTATCTTCTTTATGCAAAATGCCTTGACCGCTGTGTTGAACTTGGCATTACACACTGCAGTTTCGGGGGGATCGAGGGGACTCTTGATGACGGGCTTACTTTATTCAAGTCAAACTGGCTGATGAATGTCGAAGAATATATCGGCGAATTCAATATTGTTCTGAACAGACCGGTGTATAAAGCTTTTGATGAGATTTATCCTTATGTGCTGAAGCAAGCTGCGAAACTTCGTTCCGGACGTTCATGAAAACCTGGGAGGTATTGAAATGAAATTTGTTGAACTGAATGAAAAACAGTTTGAAGCTTTTGCGTCACAACATCCTGAGGAGAGCTTTATGCAGACCCCTCAGCTGGGTAAGCTGAGAAAGCATCAGGGATTTGATGTATATTATACCGGCGTTGAAAAAGATGGTGAACTTGCAGCAGCAGCTGTATTCTGCGCAGATCCGGTATTTCTGGGCAGGAAGCTTTTCTATGCACCCAGAGGATATTTGATTGACTGGCATGACAAAGAACTTCTCTCTTTCTTTACTTCAGAAGTGAAAAAGTTCGTTAATGCACATGGCGGCTTTCGTATTGTAATTGATCCTAATCACGTTTACAGAGTAAGAGAAAAAGACGGCTCATTGATGGATGATCATCCTGCTGATGATCAAACATTCAATAATCTGATCTCTCTTGGATACAAGCATTTCGGATTTAATCTATATCTTGAAACAAGACAGGTCAGATGGGCATACAGAATGGATATGGATGAACCATATGAATCCAAAATGAAGCAGTTCTCCAAAAGTACGAGAAAGAATCTTGAAAAAGCTTATTCCCGAGGGCTGCGTGTCAGAAAAGGGGATGCTTCGGATCTTGATATTATGGAATCTTTGTTCAAGGATACAGCGGAGCGCAAGGATTTTGAGTACAGGGAAACAGCCTATTATCGCGACATGTATCAATACATGGGTGATCTGATGACCATTTACATTGCTCATCTCGACGCTGATGCTTATGTTGCATGTGCACTTGGCAACCTCAGAGAAGAAGAAGCGATGAATGAAAAAATTGCTGAGGAAATGAAGCGGGCTAATATCGGTGCGAAGCTTCTGAAGAAAAAAGAAACATCTGATAATCGTCTGCTCAAGCTTCAGCAGGATCTTGATGATGCTCGTGCTTTCGCAAAGGCGTACCCGGACGGCAGGGATGTCGCAGCACTTCTGTCCATGAAGAACGGTGATGAATATCTTACACTGACTTCCGGCAGTCTGGAAGAATACCGCAGTTTTACACCGAAATATGCAATGTATGACCAGCATATCAAGGATGCGTATGATATGGGTTTCAAGGCATGTAACTTTTATGGTATTTCCGGTAATTTTGAAAAAGAGGGAAATATTTTCTACGGTGTGTATGAATTCAAACGCGGTTTTGGCGGCCATGTAATCGAATATATCGGTGAATTCAGCTTGAATACAAATATTCTCGGCTCACTCTATGATACACTTCGTTCTGTCCGCAACCGTTTGAGAGGTCATTGAGCTATGGAATTAGTACAGTTAACAAAAGAAGAATTCCGTGTTTTTTCCGAAGCACGTGATGATTACAATATCTGGCAGTCCGTCGATATGGCGGAGATGCGCGAAATTGCAGGTTTTCCCTGTGAATTTGTCGGTTTGAAAAGGGACGGGGAACTCGCTGCAGCGGGCATGCTGTCTTACCGTACTGTTATGGGGTTCCGTCAGTACTATGCACCGCGCGGTTTTCTGGTTGATTTTAATGATCATGAACTTCTGACTTGTTTTCTTACAGAAGTAAAGAAATACTGCAAAAAGCACCACGCTTTGTCGATTCGTTTCGATCCGTATATTCCGTATAAAGAAAGAAATCTGGATGGAGAACTTGTTGAGGGCGGTTTTGATAACTCAGCGATTGTAGAGACTATTCTGAAGTGCGGATATCAGCATCATGGTTTTACAAGAGGAATTGATCTTTCCAGAGAATGCCGCTGGATGTATACAATTCCGCTGAAAGGTCATACGGAAGAATCGCTTCTTGCAAGTTTTGAACGTAATGCGAGAAGAAGCGTGCAGCGGACGATTAAATACAGAATTTATACAAAGGAACTGGATGAAAGCAATGTTGATGAATTTATTCGTGTTGCTGTTGCTACCGGTGAACGCAGAGGCTTTGAAGTCAGAACTCCGGAGTATTACCGGAATCTTCTGAAACATTTCGGCAGCCGCGGTCATGCCATGTTCCTGAGTGCTGTAATTAATATGGATTATTATCTTGAATCGATCAGAGCTGATGCTGCAGAAGAGCAGAAAGTCATCGATGACTGCAATGTCAAGCTTGCCAGAAATCCTGATTCTGTAAAGATCAATAAGCGCAAGAAGATCAGTGAAGATGTACTTGCATCTTATGACAAGAGAATTGAAGAGGCGTTAAAGATTCAGAAAGAAAAAGGCAATGAAATTGCTCTTTCTTCCAGTGTTTTCTTTGTTAATAAAAACGAAATCATGTGTCTTCTTGCCGGTGTGTACGAAGAATACAAGCAGTTTGCTTCACCATTTGCACTTCACTGGCAGATGATGAAATATGGTATTGAGCATGGAATCGGGCGATATAATCTGTACGGAATTTCAGGCATTTTCGATGAAAGTGCAGATGATTACGGAGTCTATTTATTTAAAAAAGAGTTCAATGGTGAAGTCGTGGAACTGATCGGTGAGTTTGAAGCATCTTGTTCTTTCATGAACGGGATATACAAGACTCTCAGCAGAATCAAGAACAGGAAGGCATCCAATGAGTGAGAACAGCGAGAAGAAAACCGTAAAAAATTCGATTATCGTCGGCGGACTGATTGGCACTGCAGGATTGTTTGTAGCAAAACTGATCGGACTGCTTTATTCGATTCCGCTGTCAAGAATTCTTGTATATGATGATCTTCAGGCATATTACGGGACTGCATATCAGATTTACTCTTATGTACTGAATGTATTCACGGCCGGTGTTCCTTTTGCAATTTCAACGATTGTAGCAAAGTATACTGTCCTTGATGATAATAAGAGCCTGATGACGATCAGAAAGATTTCCATGAATCTTCTGAAACTCCTTGGTCTGGCAGGAATGCTGCTGCTTGTACTTTTGTCCGGATTTATAGCAAATGTAGTTGTAGATGAAGGTGATACAGCAACTTTGGCAAATTCAATACGTATTCTGGCTGTCGCTGTCTTCTTTGTACCGATTCTTTCATCCTACAGAGGATTCTGGCAGGGAAGGAAAGAAATGGGAGAATATGCATTTTCCCAGACATTTGAACAGATTTTCCGTGTTGGTTTCCTGCTTTCCATGGCATATCTGATTGTTTATGTCTTTAATATGGATAGAAAGTTTGCATTATATGCAGCTGTTATGTCTACAAGTGTTGCTGCAGTTGCAGGAATTATCCAGATTTATATTTTTGATAAAAAGAAGATCAGGGAAATTTCTGAACCTGCAAAGATTCAGGAGAGTGCCGGTGCAGACAGTAAGGCTCTTCTTAAGGAACTTCTTATTCTTGCAGTACCGTACCTTGGTTCAGCAGTCATCGGCTATTGCGACAGTATTTTTAATTCTACACTGCTGCCTGTAGGCCTTCGCCTGCACGGATATACAACAGAGCAGAATATGATCATTCTGAATGCAGTTAACTATGTTGGTTACAAGCTTACAAGTATCCCGCAGGTTCTGTCACCCGGATTTGTTGCTGCGCTGATTCCTCATGTTACAGAGGCGATTACTAAAAATGAAAAAGACCGTGTAAGCCGTATCGTAACAGAATGCCTCGGCATTGTAATCTTTATTGCAAGTATGGCAAGTGCATGTATTGCGATCTATGCAACGGATATTTATCATGTACTGTTTGTCACAAGCGATGTAAGCCTCGCTTCCAGCGCTGTCAGATGGCTTGCTATTGAAGGCTTTCTCGGAACGATCTGTCCTGTAACAAGTTCTTTGATGATTGCAATCGGCTTTAAAAAAGATGTACTGAAACGACAGATGATTTCTGCAGTGCTGAAGGCTGCTGTCATGGTTCCTTTGATCTATGTATTCGGATTCAGAGGTGCTGTGCTTTCATCTGTTGTAGGAAACAGTTATGTCTTCCTTGGAAACGTAAAGCAGATTGACAGAAAATATAACATCAATCTGAAAGATCTGTTTATCAACCTTGGAAAGGTATGCGGTGCTCTCGCAATTATGTTTGCTGTATCATATGCTCTTCGAATGATCGGCATTTCCGGTGATCATGGCAGAAAACTAACGGCTCTTGTTCTGGTTGTCATTAACGGCATGGCTGCTGTTGCGGCATATTTCGCTGCTGCACATGTAATGATGATTCCTCAGAATCTTTTCCATAAAGATTTCCTTTCAGTGATAAAAGGAAGGTTTTCAAGAAGAAAGGCATAATGAAAGCCGGCATATACTGCCGGCTTTTACTATGCTTTCTTTTTGTATTTTCTTGCCCAGATATCACGTTTCACATGATTGATTGCCAGCTTTTCAAAGCGGTATCTTTTCATTGCAGCGGAATTCCGGACATAGTCGAATTCACCGATCTGTTCGATGTATTCAGGACCAAATGAACTTTTGTAGAGGTACAGCCCGTATTCAGGATCCTCTTTTTTCGTAACACCTGAGAATCCGCACATATCATAGTGAATGACTCCGCTGTTTTTCATATCTTTGATTGCAAAACTGTGAAGATTATCAACACACTTGATAAAGTTGAATTCCTTATGGTTGTACGTGTACAGATCCCATGACCAGTCAGCCATACGCAGGAATATACCGGCTGCGATGGGAAGAGAAGAACCGAATTTGCTTTTCAGCTCATTGGCACGCTGTAAATCACGTTCCTTGGCCGCGCGAGCCTCAGGATCTTTTGCGTATTTCTTTCCGGCCAGTTCTGTTTCTATGCCGCTGATCATAGTATCAAGATTGATTTCTGTAACGTACATCACTGCATGCTCACCGAAACAGTCAAGAAGAGATTTGAAGAAGGAATGACTGTGAGGCGGGAAGCCGTCCTGCAATGAGAGCATTTTTTCAAATGCCATTAATGAAGGAATATCTTCTTCCGTACCGAATCTGGTCGTTACTCCGGATACTTTATGCCTGTTTAACGATGTACGGCGCTGCTTTGTAAAACGTGATTCGATCGTTTTCTCATCTGCCGTGAGATCAATGATCAAAGTGTAGCGGTTTGTCCAGCTCCCGTTGTATGCATAGCCGTATCCTTTGTGGATATAACCGGCTGATTTGATCTGCTCGGTGATATGTTCATTGTTATATCCTTCAAGAACATTACCTTTAATATCGTGCGGAACCCGGTTGATATTCGGGTCAATACGCAGAAAACGTACATGCTTTTTATCTGCGTAGTCTTTCAGCATTTTCAATACAGTATCAAGCAGTTCCTTGTTCTGATAATCAAGGCAGGGGCCTTTCTGAACATAAATATACTTATGCATCAGCCAGCTTCCGTGAAAAGCAAGGGCTGTAGCTTGGAGTACATTGTTTTCATAGAAGCCCAGGAGTTCATACTTCAGGCCTTCATTGATTCTTCTGAACTCACCCCACATGGAAGTTTTCATGTAATGACAGCAGGGACTGCTGATCACAAAATCATCAAACTCCCTGCGGTTATTCACAATTCTGAGTTCCATCAGGCAGCTGCCTCTTCCAGCTGAGCGATCGACAGATCAAGTCTTCTCAATGTTTCTTCCTTGCCGAGAATATGACTGATTTCAATTGCTCCGCCAGGTGTGGACTGCTTGCCGGTAATTGCAATTGTCAGAGGGAAAAGAATAACACCATTCTTGACACCGACTTTCTTGGGCAGTTCAAGCAGTGCATCGTGCAGTGCTGTTTCTGACCAGTCTTCCTGTTCCTGAAGAAGAGCTCGGCTTTCCTTGAGTGACTTTAATGCAACTTCCGGATTTGTCTTCATTTTCTTGTTGAAATAGAAATCATTCGGGTAGGAAGGGAAAGTATCAATAAAATCTACTTTCGGTGCAACATCCAGCAGAGTTTCAACTCGCGGCTGAAGTACTCTGGCAAGACATCTCTTGTCAACATTACTCTTTACAGCTTCATCAAGATAAGGCTTGATCGTTTCACAGAAAGTATCAAGATCCATATTTCTTAACCAGGTAGCATTAATCCATTTCAGTTTTTCAGGATCGAAAATTGCTCCGACCTTGCCGATATGATGGACATCAAAAGCCTGTACAAGTTCATCAAGAGTATAAATTTCACGATCTTCGGAAGGTGCCCATCCGAGTAAAGCAATATAGTTGAGAATTGCTTCAGGAAGATAGCCTTTTGCAACCAGATCCTGGAAAGAAGCATCACCGTTTCTCTTGGACAGCTTGCTGTGCTCATCCTTCATTACCGGAGGGCAGTGGATATAACGGGGAATATCCCAGTCAAATGCGTCATAAATCAGGTTGTATTTCGGTGTCGATGAAAGATATTCCATACCTCTGACAACGTCCGTGATCCCCATCGTATGATCATCAATAACATTTGCGAAGTTATATGTAGGGAAACCGTCACTCTTCATAAGCACCTGCTCATCCAAAGTGGCATTTTCAACAGTGATTGTACCGAAAACTTCATCATCGAAAGATGTTGTACCTTCAGAAGGGATTGTCTGTCTGATAACAAAAGGTTCACCGGCAGCAATTCTGGCTTCTGCATCTTCAATACTGATGTTCTTGCAGGGGTCTACAAATTTAAAACCTGCTTCTCCGTCCTCATTCTTTTCTCTGTTAGCCTGAATTGCAGCTTCATCGCAGAAGCAGTAGTGAGCACCGCCTCTTCTGATCAGTTCTTTCGCATGCTTCATGTAAAGACCGCTCTTTACACGCTCAGACTGTACATAAGAACCATAATCACCGCCTACATCCGGTCCTTCATCATGCTTGAGACCGCATGCACGGATTGTACTGTAAATAATATCGGTAGCGCCTTCAACAAGTCTTCCCTGATCGGTATCTTCGATACGGAGGATAAATACTCCTTCCGGATCTTTTCTGGCAACAAGGTACGCATAGAGTGCTGTACGAAGGTTGCCGATATGCATATAGCCGGTAGGGCTCGGCGCAAATCTTGTTCTGATCGTCATGATTGTTTACTCCTTTTAACGTTGACAATTGTACAATGTTTATCTGTTCTTCTCAATGTTTAAGAAACAGTGATTTCCGATGAAGACAGAAAAAAACGAAGCTGCGGTCAGCTCCGTTTATCAATGGCTGGGATAGAGAGATTCGAACTCCCGAGATGACTGGTTCAGAGCCAGTTGCCTTACCGCTTGGCTATATCCCAACAGCAAATATAATTTTACTCATTTTAATGACGTTTGCAAGAACTTTTTCGAAAAAATAAACTGTTCTGTGTGCAATAACATCTGATAACGCTTTCATTCTGTATTCATGTATCTTTTGATTGATGATATAATATCAAAAATGTTATTTCACTTGTAAAGGAGTACTGAATATGAATTATCTGACAATCGATCTCGGCAGAACCAGGCTCAGATATGCTGTTATTTCCGAAGAACTGGATATTATTGCATCAGGACAGGAATATACCACAATAGAAACGCGCGAAGGTGTATTTGAACCGATCCGTAAAATAGCTGACCAGTACAGAGACATGGTGGAAGGATGCAGTGTAACGATGCCGGGTGTTATCGATGTCGAGAACGGCATTGCATATTCCGGAGGTGTTTACGAATGGGTAAAGGATTATCCTTATGCGAAGGAACTTTCGGAATATATTGATATGCCTGTTGCTATATGCAATGATGCAAAAGCTGCTGCACTCGCCGAACTTGGCTACGGAGCACTTAAGAATGTACAGAATGGAGTGCTTATGATGATTTTCGCTACCGGAATCGGCGGAGCTGTGATTACAAACGGAAAGCTTCTTTCCGGACAGCATTTTGCGGCAGGTGAATTTTCTTATATTAAAGGTGACTACAAGAACCGTGAAAACGGCAGAGATATGTTTGCTCTCGGATCTTCGCTTGATGAACTGAGCCGCTGTGTTGAGAAAACATCAGGAAAAAAGAATCTGAATATTCTCCGCATTATGGGCAAGATCAATGCCGGCGACAAAAAGGTTGAACAGGGTGTTCGTGATTATATCGATATGCTGTCCACGTACATGTATAATATCCAGTGCGTGATCGATGCTGAAGTTTTCGTACTTGGCGGTAATATCACCGACGAACCGGCGATGATGAAGATGATCAAAGAGGGTATTCACGAAAAATTCGAGAATTCTCCGTATCACAACATTTTCGAGCCTAAGATCAAGAATGTCGTCTTCCACAGTAATTCCAGAATGTACGGTGCTGTATATAACTACAGGCAGCTTTTCGGCAGCGGAGAAAAACAATGAAAGGTCTGCTGGAACTCTACAGTCTTCGCGTGCCTGAATATATTAAGGAATATGCAGAAGCTGAAGAAATGCAGAGAATACGTCATGTAGACATGAACTGCGGGATGAATTATACTTCATTCCCGCTTTTTAAAGATGCAGGCGAATATACAAGATATGAGCATTCTCTTGGAGTGGCATACATACTTGCAGGATTTACAGACAAGAAAGAAATAATACTTTCCGGATTATTTCATGATATTGCAGCTCCCGTATTTTCACATGTAATTGATTTTCTGAATGGTGATCACGAACATCAGGAAAGTACAGAGGATGAAACTGCTTCTTTGATTGCCGGTTCTGCTGTGATCACCGGACTTCTGGAAAGAGACGGAATCACGAAAGAGCAGGTCAGTGACTATCATATGTATCCTCTGGCAGACAATGATTCTCCGCGTCTGTCGGCAGATCGTCTTGAATATACTTTCGGCAATATGGTGAATTATGGTTTCGCCACACTGGAACAGGTGCGTACATTTCTGAATGATCTCACCGTTTCCGTAAATGAGGACGGTATGCCGGAAATGTCGTTCCGGACCCCGGAAACTGCTGAGGAATTTGCACTGCTGTCTTTGAAATGCGGTCATGTTTACAGCTGTGATCATGACAGATATGGTATGGAATATCTCGCACTGCTTCTGAAAAAAGCAGTCAGCGAAGGAATATTGGAGTATGATGATTTCCGCAGGACCGAGGCTGAGGTAATCGCTGTACTTGAAAGCAGCACACTTCAGGAGGAGTGGAAGGCATTCAGAAAAATGTCTTCTTTGAAATACAGTCCTGAACAGAAAGAAGGATATCTGCAGGTTCATGCAAAGCGCAGGTATATTGACCCGCTTTGCGGCAATGTGAGAGTATCATCTTATTCTGAAAAATACAGTAAGGCTCTTCACGATTTTCTGAGCGAGGATCAGGATGTCTGGATGAGAGCTGAAAATCTGAAAGGAGAATAAACTTATGAATGAAAAAAAAGTAATTGTAGTTGCCAGCGGAAATGCCGGCAAAATCAGAGAATTCAGAGAAATGCTGGAGCCGAAGGGATATGAGGTGAAATGTCTGGCTGATTTTCCTGATATGCCGGAGACAGAAGAAACCGGGACAACGTTTGAGGAGAATGCTGTAATCAAAGCGCAGGCTGTTACCGACCGTTACGGAATTGAAGCAATTTCCGATGATTCCGGTATTGAAATCGATGCTTTCGGAAAAGCACCCGGTGTGCAAAGTGCAAGATGGCTCGGACATGATACACCTTATACGGAAAAAAACAGAATTGTTCTTGAACGTCTTGAGGGAAGAAAAGACCGTACCTGCCGTTATGTATGCGCAATTGCTCTGACACGTCCCGGAAAGAAACCGGAAGTATTCGCTGATCAGGTTGAGTGTGTTATTGCAGAAGAACCTGCCGGAACAAACGGTTTTGGCTATGATCCCATTGTTTTCTATGAACCTTTCGGCAAAACAATGGCTGAAATGACAAAAGATGAAAAAAACAGCATTTCGCATCGCGGAAAAGCTGTAAGAAAACTTGAGGCATGGTTTGAAAATGAAGGCAGATAAACTGCTCTGTGCACTCTCGGGCTTTCTCCTGATGGTTTCACTGCTGCTGACAGTTGTAGACGGGCTGTGTTTCCGCAGATCCTTTTACGAGTATGAATACAGCAAGAATAACAGTGCCGAGTATATCGGTATGAGTGATGAGGGAATCATGGCAGCTACGGATACACTGCTTGATTACCTGCGTGACAAGCGTGATGACATTGTCGTTGAAACAGAAGTCAGCGGGTATATGAGAGAAGTATTCAATGAACGTGAAACACTTCATATGATCGATGTAAAGAATCTTTATGCAAATGCTGTTACTGCAAGAAATATCATGGCAGAAACCGGAATTCTGATACTTGCCGGCCTTCTTTTATGGAAAAAGAAGATGCCGCTGACAATACTGAAGCAGACATATCTGTACGGACTTCTGCTGCTGGGGGTGATTGTTGCTGTGATCGCAGTATATGCTCTTGCGGACTTTACGGAATTCTGGCTGCAGTTTCACTATATTTTCTTTGATAATGATCTGTTTATTCTTGATCCGAATACTTCGATTATGATTAATATGTTCCCGGAAACATTCTTCTCTGATCTTGTATTCCGTATTATCGGTGTTTTCGGAGGCTGCGCACTGCTTGCGGGAGCTGCTGTTCTGATTCCTTATAACAGAAAGATGAAGGAAACATTATGATAAATGTTGTTCTTTATGAACCGGAAATTCCGCAGAATACCGGTAATATCATGCGTACGTGCATGGCTTTCGGATGTCGTCTGCATCTGATAGAGCCTCTCGGCTTCTATATGGATGAAAAGCATCTCAGAAGAGCCGGACTGGATTACAGAGACAAGATGGAGTATCACATCTGGCATAACTGGGAGGCTTTTGAAAAAGAAAACAAAGGCGCATTCTGGTATGTTACCAGATACGGACACAGACCGCCGTCTTCTTTCGACTACAAAGAAGCAAAAGAAGAGGATATCTATCTGGTATTCGGAAAGGAAAGTACAGGAATTCCGAAAAACATCCTTTATGAACATGAAGACAGGTGCATGCGGATTCCGATGGTTGCGGAAGCAAGGAGTCTCAATCTTTCGAACTGTGTTGCATTATGCGTGTATGTCGTTCTGGAACAACTCGGATTTCCCGGATTATCATGCGAAGAAGTTATTAAAGGACCGGATTTTCTTGAAAAGAATCATGTCAGTGGACAATAACAGGAATTTATCTATAATCAGTTTCATAGAAAGATGGTGAACACAATGATTGAAACGATGGGGGATATGCTGTCGCTTATTGTAATGATTCTTGCCGTTGCGGCAGTGATTATCTGCGTGTTCAGCATGAACGGATTGAATACTGCACAGAAAAAAGAAAGACGGAAAGCAGGTTATTATGATTTCTATGAAAGCCTGGAAGATGAGTTTGACGATGAGCGCAGCGGTCCGTATTTTGAGTGAGGAATTATGCTGAAAGAAAGCGCACCTTTTCCATCCGGAAGAAATGAAGATCATTTATCAGGTCTTCTGAAATTATGTGATTATATATGGATGTCAGCGATGCTTCCGGTAGACCCTGCTACGGATGAACTTGCCGGAGATGATACAGAAACGCAGATCAGACAGTGTTTTATCAATGTACAGAACATGCTGGAAAAGTGTTCACTGGATCTGTCTTATGTTCTGAAAACAACGTTCTATCTCACAGATATCAATGATCTGGATCTTTGTGACAGGATCACTGCTGAGTATTTTTCGGAACCTTATCCTGCAAGAACAGCTATGCAGGTATGTGCACTTCCTAAAGCCGCAAAGGTTCAGATTGAATTTGAAATGATGGACTACAGATGTCTCGAAGTTCTCTGCTGTGAAGAACATGAAGAAGAGGATGAATGCTGTGAAGGCTGCTGCAGATAAGCTTCCCGCTGTTCTTGAAAATGATGGAGATAATCTGGCTCTGTTCTACAGCAGCGGTGAGAAAGAATGCATTCAGAATATGAAAGCATTGTCCTGGCTTCAGGACAGATGCATCAGTAACGGATCATCTGTGGAGGGAAGAATAACTTCTTTCAGAGTACTGACACAGACACTTCAGAAAACACCTGTTCTGATTTCGGAGCGGACAAGGGTTATTTACTTTCCTTTGTTCGGTATTCGTGATGCTCATGCGGTATGGATCAGATATGATACGGTAATGAACTTTAAAAGCAGAAGCTCTCATGAAACTGAGATTCTGTTTTCAGGCGGAATGAAAATGACGTTTCCTGCGGACCGCAGAGTGATTTCCGGCCAGATGAAAAGATGCGAAGTTTTTCTGGAGAAACTTCGCAGTATACCGGATTAAAAAGGGACCTTTCCTGCAAAGGTCCCTTTTCTGTTACTTTGTGATGATTTCCATGCCGATTGCTTTCTGCACCTGTGCAAGATGTTCGGAAGCAATAGCTGAAGCTTTTTCAGCACCCTCAGCGAGTGTCTTTTCAATCAGATCAGAGTTGATGATCTCATTGTACTTCGCCTGAATTTCTTCAAGTTTGGCACATACTACGTCAGCGACAGCGCGCTTGAAATCGCCGTAACCTTTTCCTTCGAATTCTGCTTCAATTTCATCAAAAGGACGGTCATTCTGCAGAGAGGAAAGGATCTGAATCAGATTGGAAATACCGGGCTGGCTGACAGGATCATAATGAACATGTGCCAGATTATCCGTAACAGCACTCATGATCTTCTTTCTTGCAGCTTTGGGCGTGTCCAGCAGATAGATGCAGCCTTTCTGGTTTGCACCGTCAGATTTGGACATTTTCTTTGTAGGATCAGTAAGTGACATAATACGGGCACCTACTTTGGCTACGAGCGGTTCAGGAACCTTGAAGAGTTCACCATAACGGTTGTTCATACGGATTGCAACATCTCTTGTGAGTTCTACATGCTGCTTCTGATCATCTCCGACAGGAACATAATCAGGATTGTAAAGCAGGATATCCGCAGCCATCAGAGAAGGGTAAGTATAAAGGCCTCCGGAAAGATTTGTTTCGCCTTTCGCCTGCTTGTCTTTGAACTGAGTCATACGGTTCAGTTCACCCATATATGTATGGCAGCAGATAATATATCCAAGCTGTGCATGTTCCTTAACATCTGTCTGAAGGAAGATTGTTGCCTTTTTCGGATCCAGACCGCAGGCCATATACAAAGCTACGCAGTCACGAAGGTTCTTCTGAAGTTCTTCAGGGTCCTGAGGAACAGTAATGCAATGGAGATTGGCAATAAATGCAAACATCTCATATTCGTCCTGATTCTCGACGAAATGGCGAAGAGCGCCGATATAGCTGCCAAGATGCAGCTGACCGGTCGGCTTGATTCCTGATAACATTCTTTTCATGATTTCATTTCCTCCAAAAATAAAACGTCTCTTCAAAATATTGAAGGGACGCAAGAGACTTAATGCGCGGTACCACCCGACTTATCCTTACTTTTAAGGATCACTTTTCAGGGATAACGGACCATCCGGATCAAACGATCACGCTCACGGACTCCAGTATGTATGAGTGTACTGACAGCTTTCATCAGCCGCTGTCTTTCTGCACAGTTGACAATCAAACATTGCATCCGGTCATAGCTGAAGATATTTAATCATAATTGTATAAATTTTTCAACTGCCGACTACCGCTTCGTGCACTTCGTGCTATAATTCATCACGTCAGGAGGTTTTATAAATGATTGTTGTATATACATCTCCGGGATGTGCAAGCTGCCGCAAAGTCAAACAGTGGCTGAAAGAGCGCAATCTCGAATTTATTGAGAAGAACATCTTTAAAACATTGCTGAATGACAATGAAATCAAGCATCTTCTGATGCGCAGTGAAAACGGCAGCGATGATATTATCTCCAAAAGATCAAAGATCATCCAGGAGAGCAATATTGATATTGAGTCCATGACAACGGATCAGCTGATTGCTTTCATTAAGCGCAATCCCAGTGTACTCAAACGTCCGATAATCCTGAACGAAAGAAACTTTCAGGTTGGTTATGACGAAGAGGAAATCACTGTATTCGTACCGCAGGAACTGAGAAAACTTGCTCACAAACATTGTGTCAAAGGATGCCCGAATTACAAAGCATGCGGGAGTGTTCGTGAAACAGATCCTGTCAGCGGAGATTAACCGGTATAAACCGGTTTTTTCTTTTGCGCCTTAGTCGATTCATGAGTTGAAAAATGCTAGAATAGCTGTACTGTGTTTGTTTGGAGGTGTTTTGTATGAAGATTCTCGTTGGTTTATCCGGCGGTGTTGACAGTGCCGTTGCTGCATATCTTTTAAAAAAACAGGGATATGATGTCAGCTGTGCATTTATGAGAAACTGGGATTCCATGGCAGAAGATGATTTTGCCGGAAACCCTACAATCGATGATGCAGTCTGTCCGCAGGAGGCAGATTACAAAGATGCGAAGGATGTTGCAGACAAGCTTGGTCTTGAACTGCTGAGAATTGATTTCATCAAAGAATACTGGGATGACGTATTCAAAACATTTCTGGAAGAATACAAATGCGGCCGTACGCCTAATCCGGATATTCTGTGCAACAGATATATCAAATTCGACAGTTTTATGAAATTTGCCGAATCAAAAGGATTTGATACAGTCGCTACAGGCCATTATGCTAAACTCGGCAGTGAAGATGGTGTGAATGTTCTGCAGAAGGCTGATGACAGAAATAAAGATCAGTCTTATTTCCTGTGTGAAATTCACAGAGAAGTCCTCGATCATGTCATGTTTCCTCTCGGCAGCATTGAAAAGCCTGAAGTTCGACGGATTGCTGAAGAACTCGGACTTTCCATTGCCGGAAAAAAGGACTCTACAGGAATCTGCTTTATCGGCGAAAGACATTTTCGTGAATTTCTCAGCAATTATCTTCCCATGAAGCCCGGAAAGATTATCAATATTCCTGAGAAAAAAACAGTCGGCACACATCAAGGTGTCATGTATTACACAGTAGGACAGAGAAAAGGTCTTGATATCGGCGGCACAGGCCCTTATTACGTTATTGCAAAAGATGTCGTTAAAAATGAATTGTATGTTACTGATGAAGAACATCAGGATCTTCTGTATTCTGATTCCTGCCTGATTACCGGTATCAATATGCTCGCTGACAGAAAGTTTCCGCTGAAATGTGCTGCCAAGTTCAGATACAGACAGCAGGACAATGAGATTACTGCTGTGCTGAATGAAGACGGAACAATGACAGCTTACTATCCGCAGACAGTAAGATCTGTAACCCCGGGACAGGAAGCAGTTATTTACGACGGAGATACTGTCATTGCCGGAGGAAAGATTTCAAAAGTATACCGTGACGGTGAAGACCTGATGGAAAAGATTCTCCGCAAAGCAGATGAAGCTGTCCGCTAAACGTATCGCGTTCATACTGGCGATCTATTTTGCCGGGTATGTATACCTTTATCAGCTTGTTCTGGGTGAATATATTTATGAACATCTTGGCAGGTTCTGGTATTTCACTGCTGATTACATTGCATACCCTGCATTTATGATTCTGCTGATTATTGCCGGCGGCAGATGGCTGTATGAGCAGTGGGATATTTTCACAGGCAGCTTATTCAGAAATATTTTTTCTGCTTTGAAGACAGTCTTCCTTCTTTATGCTGTTAATATTCTGCTTTCTCTCGCATTGCTGCCGTTTGGCCTGGAAGAAGCAGAAAATCAGGTAAATAATGATCTTTATATGCAGAATGCGCTGCCTGCATTTCTGATCGGCTCAATTATTTTCGCACCATTTGCTGAAGAAATTGTTTTCAGAGGATGTTTGTGCAGTTCTTTCGGCCGGAAGCATTTCAGTGCCGGAGCACTTCTAAGTGCGTCTGTATTCGGGTTTATGCATATTTCAGCTTCGCTGCTTGCAGGAAATTACATAAACGCGATGTATTTTATCGTTTATGCATCACTTGGGCTTGTACTGGCACTTCCGCAGAGGAAGACAGGGACCGTTTTTACAGGTGTATGTGCACATATGATCTATAATCTTACTGCAGTTCTGCTTAGTCTTTAGAAAGGAAATTCCGATGGATGATGCTGTTCGTATTGCCGGAAAACTGATCTATATCCTGTTTCATAATGAACAGAATTTTTATACTGTTGCAAAATTCAAGATCAATGATGAAAAGGAACGCACAATCACAATCACCGGAACATTCCCGTCTGCTGAAACAGATCAGAATTATGTTCTCTACGGGAATTATGTGGAACATCCGAGATATGGCATGCAGTTCAAAGTGGAAAGCTATGAAAAACCGCTCCCGTCGGAAGAAGAAGGTATTATTCGTTATCTTTCCGGTTCATCTTTTAGAGGAATCGGAAAAGCAACTGCGGAGAAAGTAGTGAAAGCACTTGGCGATGACTGCCTGAACATGATCAGAGAAGATCCTTATGTACTGCGGACGATTCCCGGTCTGACGGAAAAACATATCACTGCAATTGAAGAGGGAATGAAGCAGGAAGATGATGGTCTTGAGGAACTTGTCCGTTTTCTGAATGTTCACGGCATAGGCATGAAAAACCTTGCCCGCCTGAATAAAACATACGGAAAAAGTGCTTTGACAAAGATCAAGGAAAATCCGTACAGAGTTATTGAAGAATGTGACGGTTTCGGCTTTGCTACGGCAGACAAGATTGCACAGTCTCTCGGGTTCGATCCCGATGATGAAAGAAGACTGTATGCATTTATCGTCTCTTCTGTAATGGATATGTGCATGTCTTCCGGAGATTCTTATATTACTGCTGAAGAATTGAAGAATTACTGCTGCAGAAAGTTAAAAGGCATGCAGGAGAACTTTGATGATCTTCTTGAACAGGCTGTAATGAAGCGTTCGCTGATCAGGGACGAAGAACGGATCTACGCAGTTACGCAGTACGATGCAGAAAGAAGTATTACTTCCTTTCTTACAGCATTTCCTTACAGGCATCTTGAAGAAACAGATGTAAACCATATGTATGCATATCTGAGATCGCTGGAGAATGAACTTCAGATTGAATATGATGACAAGCAGAAAGAGGCTTTGCAGACATTCTTTGAGGAACCATTTATGATCGTTACCGGCGGACCCGGTACAGGCAAAACAACGGTTGTAAGAGCAATGACCAGCTTGTTCAGCATGCTGTATCCCGACGCTTCTGTTGTATGTGCAGCGCCCACAGGAAGAGCTGCGAAACGTCTTGCTGAGCTGACAGGATCTCAGGCAGCTACAATTCATTCCCTGCTCCAGTGGGATCTGGAGACCAACACCTTCGGAAAGGATGAGGAAGACCCTCTTACCGCAGATCTTCTCATTATTGATGAGTTTTCCATGGTCGACAATTATTTGTTTGCAAGCCTTCTGAGAGCATCACGGAATGTGCAGAAGATATGTCTGATCGGTGATGAAGATCAGCTTCCCAGCGTAGGTCCGGGATGTGTACTGCGTGATCTCATCGAAAGCGATATTTATCCTGTAATCCGTCTTCAGCATATATACAGGCAGAAAGAGGGCAGCGATGTCATTGCGCTTGCACATGATATTAACAGCGGGGAAACTGATTTTGCCAAATATGGACACGATGTGCTCTTTTATTCCTGCCCGTCTTATGATATTCGGAGAAATGTTCTTTCTGTTGTACAGAGTGCACTGGACAAAGGATACAGCAAAGATGATGTACAGGTACTGTCACCTATGTATAACGGTACAGCAGGGATTGACGTTCTGAACAATGCACTGCAGGAAAAGCTGAATCCTCCGGACAACAGCAAAAGAGAAGTCAGATCAGGCTATATGACCTTAAGAGAAGGGGATAAAATCCTGCAGCTTAAGAACCAGCCTGATGACGGTGTATTTAATGGTGATATCGGTATTCTTGCTGAAATTATGACAGCTAAGGAGACTGAAGACCGCAAAGTTACTGTCGTTGTTGACTTTCAAGGGAATTTTGTTGAATACAAGCCTGAAAACTTTATCAATATCACACTGGCTTACTGTACCTCTGTTCATAAGTCACAAGGCAATGAGTATCCGATTGTAGTGATGCCTTTTACTTCACAGCATGCAGTGATGCTGCAGAGAAAGCTGATTTATACAGCTGTTACCAGAGCAAGAAAGGCACTTGTTTTACTTGGGGATCCTGAAGCATTCCGCAAAGGAATTGAAACTCTGGAACGTCATCGCAGAAGAACAACATTATCTTCAATGCTGAAGGATGTATACAAACGATATCATTCACTGGATGATGATGAATACCCGTTCTGAGAACGGGTATTTTTCTTATAAAAAAACAACCCGTACATTCCGTACGGGTTATAAGAGAGATGAGCAGTTTATCTGGAAAGGAGTGCTTTGTCGTCTGCGAATTCTTCACCGGAAAGTTCGTTGAATTTTCTCAGCAGATCTTCAACAGTGAGCTTTTTCTTTTCTTCACCGGAAACATCGTAAATGATCTGGCCTTCGTTCATCATAATCAGACGATTGCCGATTCTGATTGCATCTGCCATGTTATGTGTAACCATCATTGCTGTGAGGTGATCACGTACAACAATTTCTTCAGTGATTTCCAGTACGCGCTTAGCCGTTTTCGGATCCAGAGCGGCTGTATGTTCATCGAGAAGAAGAAGCTTCGGCTTCTGAAGAGATGCCATGAGAAGGGTAAGAGCCTGTCTCTGTCCGCCTGAAAGAAGACCAACCTTAGCAGTCAGACGATCTTCAAGTCCGAGATTTAATGTCTTCAGAGCTTCGACATATTCCGTGCGTTCTTTTTTAGTAACACCCCAGCGTAATGTTCTCTTTTTGCCTCTTCTCCTTGCAAGAGCAAGATTTTCGTCAATCTGCATTGTAGGAGCTGTTCCCATCATCGGATCCTGGAATACACGTCCGATCAGATTGGCTCTCTGGAAATCTGCGAGACCCGTTACATTGTTTCCGTCAATAACGATGGCGCCGCTGTCAATCGGCCAGACACCTGCTACAGCATTCAGCATTGTGGACTTGCCGGCACCGTTGCCGCCGATTACAGTAACAAAATCACCATCATTCAGGGTAAGGCTCAGATTGTTCAATGCATGCTTTTCATTAATTGTACCGATATTGAATGTTTTGGAGATATTTTTGATTTCAAGCATTGCTGTCATATTATTCGATCTCCTTCAGGGAATTCTTTCCTGCTTTAGCAAAAGATGCCTTTGACTGTGCACGAAGATAAGGTACGGCAAGGAAGATAGCAACAATGATCGCTGTGAAGAGTTTCAGCATGTTCGAATTGAGACGCAGCCAGAGAACGACATCAATTGAAAGATAATAGATGATGCCGCCTACAACTACAAAGGCCAGTCTTCCTGCAAAATTCAGATGCTTGCCAGCAAGCGCTTCACCGATTACTTCACCGATGATGACAGCTGCCAGACCGATTACGATAGCTCCGCGGCCCATATTGATATCTGCGAAACCCTGATACTGTGCCATCAGTCCTCCGGACAGGGCAACCATGCCGTTGGATAATGCCAGACCGATGACTTTCATTGTATTGATATTGATTCCCTGTGCTTTTGCCATTTCAGGATTGCAGCCGGTAGCTCTCATTCCCGAACCTGTTTCTGTTCCGAAGAACCAGTACATCAGACAGATGATGATAGCAGCAGCAAACACAGCAGTGATTATTGCCGGTTTTACATATCTTGAAGAGATGCAGAGGGTATAACGGTCAACGCTGATTGCTTTGTTGGCAGCAAAACCCATGATTGCAAGGTTGACAGACCACAATGCAAACTGCGTCAGGATACCGGAAAGAATTGCCGGAATACCGAACTTTGTATGAAGAATGCCTGTGACAGTACCGGCAATAAGGCCGGCAGCGAAAGCAGCAATAATCGCAATCCATGGATTGCATCCGGAAAGAATCAGCATTGCTGTAACAGCACCGCCTGTTGTGAATGTACCGTCTACAGAAAGGTCGGAAATTCCCAGCATGCGGAAAGTGATGTAAAGACCGAGTGCCATGATACCCCAGAGAATGCCCTGTGCAATTCCGGCAGGAAAGCTTGCAAAGAGTTTTGTGATATCAAGAGCACCAGATGCGTAACTTATATTAACCATAAAACCTCCATGTTCTTAAACAAATGAAGGGATACCTCATGGTATCCCTTTGAGTATCATTTCAGAGCTTATTCGCCCATTGCAACGTAATCGTCGGATACTTCGATGCCGTACTTTTCGCAGCGAGCGGCATCATACTTCTTTGTGAATGTAGCTGCATATTCAATCGGCATTGTGGAAATGTCTTCACCGTTCAGAATACGAACTGCCATGGAACCTGTAGCGTAGCCGAGATCATAATAGCTGATTGTAAGAGAAGCAATGCCGCAGCCTGCAGCGATTCCTTCTTCACCGGCAATAATAGGTGTTTCAGCTTTCATAGCAACATCGTCAATAGATCCTGTGCAGGATGCTGCTGTGTTGTCAGTAGGAATATACAGTGCATCGCAGTCATCACAAGCTGTCTGTGTTACCTGAGAAACATCGTTGGAGTCAGCGAATGTGTAAACATTTACAGTCTTGCCTGCAGCTTCAAGTTCAGCCTTAACGACATTTGCCTGGTAAATAGAGTTAGGTTCAGCAGAGCAGTAGAGAATACCGATTGTCTTTGCATCCGGAAGCAGTTCATCAAACATGGCAGCCTGCTGATCAAGAGGAGCGAGATCGGAGCAGCCGGAAATGTTTCCGCCTACTGTACCGTCGAAGTCTTCAATTCCGAGAGCTGTACCATATTCAGTAATAGATGTACCGAGTACAGGAATTGTTGTTGTTGCGGACACAAGAGCCTGCAGAGCAGCAGTTGCATTGCCCATAACGAGGTCACATTCTTCAGCAACCAGAGAAGCAGCCATTGTGTTAGCTGTTGCAGTATCGCCTGCAGCATTCTGAACATCGAATGTTACTCTGTCTCCGAAAGCATCTGTAAGAGCTGCCTGGAATCCTTCTGTAGCAGCATCAAGAGCTTCATGCTGTACGAGCTGCAGGACACCTACAAGATAAGTCTTTTCTTCATCAGAAGAACCGGCTGAGGAAGCAGCTGAGGAAGCTGCTGCTGTACTGCCGCCGACAGTGCAGCCTGCGAGAGCGATTGCCAGTGCACCCGCAGCAAGTGTTTTAGCTAAGTTTTTCATTTTCTTTCATCTCCCATGTAATTTATTTACAAGTGACTATATTCTATTACCGCTACTGCTTACATTCCATCAACAAGACGTTTAAGTTATGTCAACAAATGTAGAACTTTTAATTGTTGTATTAGATTATTGAATACACTTGTCCTGAAGTGTGATAAAATATTCGTCGGAAATCGCAGATGAAGTCGAGTAGTATTGCGGAATGTTCAGAGAGAAGGCGTCTGGTGCAAGCCTTACAGGAAACGATATGAAGCTGCTTCGGAGAGCGCTTAATAAGCGACGTGTCCGGCGTTAACGGCAATTAAGGTGCATGCTTCTTCTGAAGCGTGAATCAGGATGGTACCGCGTATTCTGCGTTCCTGGGTATACAGGGACGTTTTTATTTGGAGGAGAGACGTAATGAAGAATCTGACTAGCAATGAAATCAGAGCTATGTTCCTTGAATTTTTCAGAGAACATGGACACATGATTGAACCCGGTGCTTCACTTGTACCGGTTGATGATCCTACGCTGCTTTGGATCAATGCAGGTGTAGCTGCACTGAAGAAGTATCTTGATGGCAGAGAAAAGCCTGCCTGCAACCGAATCGCAAATGCTCAGAAGTGCATCAGAACAAATGATATTGAAAATGTCGGCAAGACAGCAAGACATCATACTTTCTTTGAAATGCTGGGGAACTGGTCAATCGGTGACTATTTTAAAGAAGAATCACTGAAGATGTCATGGGAATTCCTGACATCACCTGAGTGGATCGGGTTTGATCCTGACAGACTGTATGTAACTATCTATCCTGATGATACAGAATCCTATCGTATCTGGACGGAGGAAATCGGTCTGAATCCTGCACACATTCTGAAGTCTTATGATAACTTCTGGGAAATCGGTGAAGGCCCTTGCGGACCTGACTCTGAAATCTATTATGACAGAGGTCCGGAATTTGATCCTCAGGGAATCGGTGAAGATCTTTTCTTCAAGGAAATGGAAAATGACCGTTATGTTGAAATCTGGAACAATGTATTCTCCCAGTACAACTCCGAGGAAGGCGTAGACAGAAAAGATTATAAGGAACTGCCCCAGAAAAATATTGATACAGGTATGGGTCTTGAAAGACTTACATGTCTTGTGCAGGGCGGAGAAACCAACTTTGATACAGATCTGTTCCTGCCTGTTATTCATGCAGCGGAAGCTTACGCAAAGCATCCTTATTCTGAAAGAGAATACAAGATGGCTTACCGTGTAATTGCGGATCATGTACGTACTGTTACATTTGCCATTGCGGATGGTGCCATGTTCTCAAATGAAGGAAGAGGATATGTACTCAGAAGAGTACTGAGAAGAGCTGTACGCTACGGTATCAAGCTTGGCATTGAAGGTGCATTCATGTACAAGCTGGTCAAGATTGTCGCTGACAACATGATTGACTTCTATCCTTATCTGCAGGACAAAGTGTCATTGATTGAACGTCTTGTTAAGAACGAGGAAGACTCCTTCCACAAGACACTGGCAAATGGTGAATCACTGCTGAATGCAGCTCTTGCGGAACACGCTGATACAAAACAGCTGCCGGGTGCTACTGTATTCAAACTTTATGATACTTACGGATTCCCTCGTGAGCTGACAACGGAAATTGCTCTTGAAGCCGGTTATACAGTGGATGATGAAGGTTTTGAAAAAGAAATGGCTGCCCAGAAGGAACGTGCCAGAGCTGCACGCGGTGACCAGCAGTCCATGCACGGACAGTCTGCTGATCTTATGAACTTTACAGAAGAATCTGAATTCACAGGATATACAGATACAACATCTTGCGGCAAGGTAATCGGTCTGTTCAAAGATGGTACTGCAGTTGACGAACTGGAAGGTGAAGGTGATGTGATTATTTCACGTACATGCTTCTACGCTGAAAGCGGCGGTCAGTGTGCAGATAAGGGAAAGATCTGGAATGATGTTTTCAAAGCTGATGTTACAGATGTACAGAAAGCTCCTCATAAGCAGCCTATGCATCACATTGAGAATGTGGAAGGAACTCTTCACATCGGTGATGAAGTAAACGGTGCTTATGATTATGAAGCTCGTCAGAAGACACGTGCAAACCATTCTTCTCTGCATCTTCTTCAGGCTGCTCTGAGAGAAGTACTCGGTGATCATGTTGCCCAGGCCGGCTCATACAATGGTCCTGACTACGGACGTTTCGATTTTACACATTTTGAAAAGCCTACAGACGAACAGCTTAAGAGAGTTGAACGAATCGTCAACGAACAGATTCACAAGTGCAATCCGATTACAACCGAAGTTCTTTCCATCGAAGATGCAAAGAACACAGGTGCTACTGCACTTTTCGATGAAAAGTACGGTGACTTTGTAAGAGTTGTTTCCATGGGAGATTTCTCAAAGGAATTCTGCGGCGGCACACATGCTTCCAATACAGCTGATCTTGGTGTATTCAGAATTGTTTCCGAAGAATCTGTAGGTTCGGGTGTAAGACGTATTACATGTGAGACAAAGATGCAGGCATATGATGCATTCAAGCATGAAGAAGAATATCTGGAAGAAGCTGCAGCACTGCTGAAGATGAAGAACTGGGAAGGTCTGCACGAAAAGATCCAGAAGCTTCTGGAAGAAAACAATGCTTTGAAGAAGGAAGTTGCTGAAGCAAATTCAAAGGCTATGCGTGCTGAGGCTGAAGCACAGCTGGCAAAGGCTGAACAGATCAATGGTCTGAATGTACTCTTCCTTGAATTAAAGAACAAAGATAACGGTTCTCTCAAGGAGTATGCGGAAACATTGAGAAACCGTCTCAATGACGGCATTGTCTTCCTGAGCAATGAAGCAAACGGCAAGCTTACATTTGTATGCGCTTGCTCCAAGGCTGCAATTGCAAAGGGACTGAAAGCCGGTGACATTGTCAAGGCTGCAGCACAGGCTGCAGGCGGCAACGGCGGCGGACGTCCTGATATGGCACAGGCAGGCGGAAAGTCTGTTGAAAAACTGCCCGAAGCAGTACAGGCAGCACGTGCTAAGATTGCCTGAACGGAGATCATGATTGCTGAAAGGAATCCTCAAAAAGGATTCCTTTTTTGATATACTGTTTTATATAACTCTTCCGTTGAAGAGGGAGATCATAATGTCAGTCATTACAAGAAGCCGTCTTAGAATTCTGCTGTTTATACTCTGGTATGGTGTTGCGGGAACACTCAGCAGAATGCAGTATATAACCTTTCTGACACCGGATTTTGTCTATCTGTCAGCGATCGTGGTATGGATGATCACTCTTCGTTACAGAATTTTTGATGAAAAGTGCAGAAGAGAATTGATGACCATGTGTCTTTTTATGCTGCTTTTTTTCTTCTGCCGATATCCGAAGTATTATTTCTTCACAAGAGCTGAGGAAGCTAATGTCCTGCGGATGCTGTGGTATCTGTATTACCTTTCAACTTCAATGATTTCATTGTCATCTTTCAGGACTGCGATGTCTATGGATTTCGGAGACAGTCTGAAGACCGAAAAAATGCTGAATATCTTCTATACTGTATACATTCTGCTGCTGAGCGGCATACTTACCAATGACTTCCATCAGCTTGCTTTTTCTTTTCCTCAGGGGCTGGCAGAATTTGAAATATACCGGCACGGTCCCCTGTGGTATGTGTATATCGTTTTTGAATATTCATTTCTGCTCAGTACTTTTATTATTATGGTCAGAAAGAGCAGACAGTCTGTAAGCGTGAAGGAAATTGTTTCCATGCTGGTACTTCCGCTATTATGTCTTTTATTTATTCTGATCAAAATGCTTCTGCCGTCTGATTTTAATTTTTTTATTAATTATCCGGAACTGTACTGCCTGATGTATATCACCTTCTGGGAAGGTGCGATTCAAACCGGAATGATGCAGTCAAACAGCGGATATATTACCTTTTTTAATAACTCACAGCTGAATGCGCAGCTGATCGACAGCGAAGGTAATGTGCAGCTTCTTTCACAAGGTGCGGTTTCCTTGCATAAAGATCAGCTTTCTCTCATTCAGCTTGATGAATCAACACTGCTGAAACATAATGCGGTAAAGGGCGGTTACATATACTGGACAGATGATATCAGCGGAATAAACCGCATGAATACAGAGATTGAAGAAGCAACGGCAGCACTTGAAGCTGAAAGAGATCTGCTTGCGGCAGAAAATGCATTGAAAGAGGAAAAGATCAAGCTTGAAGAAAAGAAGAATATCTACTCTTTTATTAACGAAAGAACAGATATTCAGATGACAAAGATCAGAACCATGATTGAAACAGCTGACAGAAGCCCTGATTTATTCGATCAATGCTATTGCCGTGCAAGTTTTATGCTTGTCTATGTAAAGCGCTGTTCCAATATGATTCTCAAGATTTATGCGGGAGAGCTTATTGATGAAAATGATCTTTCTTATTCTCTCCGTGAGTCACTGGATTATCTTTCAAGATGCAGCGTATCGGTGTATTTTCATATGTCTTCCGGAATGAGCATAGAAAGTGAAAAGATTTTTGAACTCTACAGGCTGTTTGAAAGTTATGCGGAGCAGGCACTTCCCGGCCTTTCCGGCATGATTGTAAACATTGACTGTGAGAAGGATATAAGAATGCGTCTGACATTGGAAAATGCATCGTATGTGCCGGAGGAGGTATCGGAGCATTTTGATATCTGCAAAGAAACAGAAGATGAAAATACATATGTAGTCATCACCGGAAAGGAGGATGATTCTTATGCTGTATGATCTTCCTCTGACTTTGCAGACTCTGTTATGTATTATGATTCTTGCAGAAAATATTCTTCTTGTATTTTCTGTATTCAGTTCTTATTTAAAAAGAAATGCGAAGGTGCAGATGATTCCGGGACTGCTGATTATCATGATCACTGAATATCTGCATATTTTAATGAGAAATGATATTCATGCGGAATACGAAGGTCTGCCCATGGAATGCGGACTGATCAGGTTGTGGCAGGTATATGCTCTCATGATTATGATTGCAGCAGTATCATTTCTTATACTGCTGCAGAGTTATTTATGGAGCAGGAACCATTTCAATGCGGAAACAATCAAAGAAAGTATTGATACACTTCCTGCAGGAATCTGCTGTTACGGAACCAGCGGGAAAATGTATCTTGTAAACAAACTGATGTCCGAACTTGCTTATGAGATCATGGGGATGCCTCTTCGAAGCGGAACTTTGTTTTATGAAAGTATTTCTTCCGGAAAACTCGGAAACCGGTGCATGGTGATTCAAACAGGTGAAACGCCTGTTATTGAGACAGCTGACGGCAGAGTTTACTCCTTTATTCTCAGAAAATTAAAGTCGGGAAATCTGTCATATCTGGAACTGACGGCATCGGATATCACGGTTCAATATGAAAAAGCAAAGCAGCTGTATGCAAAAAAGATTCAGCTGCAGTCAGTGAATCAGCGACTGAAGGATTATTCCGAACAGGTTGGCATCATTGCCAGAGAACAGGAACAGATCAGTGCAAGAAAACAGATTCATGATCAGATGAATGTAATCTTGCTGAAAACCAGACATATTATAGAGGATGGTATTTACGGTGCGGAGCGTCAGGAGATTGCTGATCTGTGGAAGAAACACCTGCTGCTTGCCGGGGAAAACCTTGATGACAGGGAATATGACAGCATCGGTGAGCTTAAAGAAGCAGCTGATTCCATCGGTCTGAAGCTGCAGTTCAGCGGTACACTGCCGAAGAAGAAAGAACATATTCATATATTCATGGTGGCTGTATCCGAATGCATGATCAATGCAGCAAAACATGCACATGCTGAATCGGTGTTTGTAGAAGCTGGCGAAAATTATGTTAAAATCTCGAATGACGGCAGTCTTCCTGATGGTGAAATTACTGAAGGAGGCGGTCTTGGTTTTGTACGTGCAGATGTTGAAGCTTCAGGAGGCATGATGACAGTTTATTCTGACCATTCCTTTCACGTACTGATATGTTACGAACGATGAAATGAGGAATGCTCATGTACAATGTAATGATTGTTGAAGATCAGTCAATGAACAGGCAGCTGTTTGAAATGATGATCAGCAGTTCCGGCAATTACCGGACGGTACGCTCTATTGCAAATGCTGATATGGCTTTGTTTTACTGCAAACAGGGCGGAATTGATCTGATATTGATGGATGTTCTGACTGCTGAGGATGCGAGCGGGCTTGACGCCGCAGAACGGATCAAAAAAGAATGTCCGAGAATCAGAATTATTGTCGTGACTTCGATGCCCGAATTCTCCTGGATCGAAAGGGCAAAGCAGATCGGTGCAGACAGTTTCTGGTATAAAAATGTCAGCAGAATATCTCTGATTGAAATGATGGACCGCACGATGGCGGGAGAGCATATTTACCCTGACGAAACTCCGGGCCTTGTATTCGGAAATACTACAAATCATGATTTTACAAAGCGTGAACTTGAGATATTGCGTGAACTGACCACCGGTGACAGCAATGCGGAAATCGGCAGGCGGCTGAACATCTCTGCCAATACTGTCCGGAATGCCATTCAGATCATGATGGAAAAAACAGGTTTCAGAAGCAGAACAGAGCTGGCTGTTGAAGCAAGAAGACTCGGCATTGTCATCAAAGACAGAATAAATGATGAGTATGATTGAACATTTCCGGAATAATGTCGGAAAGTCATGCTCAGAAAGATGGTAAATACTGTATTTTCCGGTCGACTGAAAGTATAATATGTTGAAAGGGAGGCTTTGCATATGAATTTCAATATTAAAGATACAAGCGATACACAGACATTTAACGCAGAAGAATTAAGACGTGAAAATATTCGTGAAGTTCTCAAGCATGTTGAAAAATCCCTGAATGAGCGCGGATATAATGCAATCAACCAGCTTTCAGGTTATCTGATTTCAAATGATCCTGCATATATTTCAAGCCACAATAATGCACGCAGCATTATTCAATCTGTGGAGCGTCATGAGATTATTGAAGAACTTGTTCGATTCTATCTTGAGGGTCAGAAGTAAATGACAAGATGGATGGGACTGGATCTCGGCAGTGTCACTTGCGGCGTAAGTGAAAGCGAGACAGGTTTTATTGCGGGAACTGTTGAGACAATCCGTTTTAAGCCGGATGACTACAATGCAGCTCTTGATAAAGTTCTTGCTTTAATTGAGAAGAAGAAACCGGACAAGATTGTCCTTGGATATCCCAAACTTCTGAACGGTGACGTCGGCGAACGCGGACAGATCTGTGAACAGTTTGCAGAATATCTTTCTGAAGAATCGGGACTTGAAGTGATTCTCTGGGATGAACGTTTTACCACTAAAGTGGCAGAAGAAATTCTTATTGAAGCGGATATGTCACGCAAAAAGAGAAAAAAGAAAATTGACCAGCTGGCTGCTGTACAGATTCTGCAGAGCTATCTGGATGCAAACAGATAAAAGGCGCCTTAACGCCTTTTGTTATGAGGAGAAAACTATGAATGGAACAAACCGCATGATTATTACAAACGACGACGGACAGGATGTGGAAGTTGAAATTGTACTGACCTTTGAACACGAAGGTGTCAATTATGTTCTCTTTACAATTCCTGATGATCCGGAAGGAAATGTGTATCCTTATGTTTACAATGAGGACGGGGATCTGGATGCTGTAACAGACCCGGATTTACTTGAAATCTGCTCTGAAGTACTCGGAGCATTCCAGGACGAAGATGACGAAGAAGAAGAAGCGTAAGCATCCGATACTGAGAATTATTGCCGGACTGTTTCTTGTTCTTGTACTGGCAGCAGCAGCCGGTGCAGCATACATCTATGCAGGACTGCAGGCAGTTCAGGTTGACAGCGAAGAAGTGATTTTCGAAGTGGAAAATTCGGAAACAGCAAAGGAAATTACGGCAAAGCTTGCAGAGGAAGGGATTATCCGCAATGCGGATATCGCTTATTATTACTGCAGATACAAGCATCTTTCCGATATCAAGGCCGGTGCTTTCTCGCTTGACAAGAGCTGGGATCTGCAGCAGATTTTCGAAGTGCTGAATGATTCTTCCAAAGCGAATCAGGACCAGGTTACAGTTACGGTGATTGAAGGTGACTGGGCAAAGGATATAGCATGGAGATTTGAACAAGTCACTAATGTAACAGCGGATGAACTTCTGGCACTTTGGAATGATCAGGAGTGGATCCGTTCGAAGATGAGTGATTATCCTTTCCTGACTGAAGATATGTTCGCAGAAGGTGTACGTATTTATCTGGAAGGTTATCTTGCACCGGAAACATATATGGTAAATGCTGAAACAACTGCTGAAGAAATCACCTGCAAAATGCTCGATCAGGAGCTGGTAATCTACAGCGAATATGAGGAACGGATTGCAGCGAGCGGTTATTCCGTGCACGATATTTATACACTAGCAAGTATTGTTCAGTATGAAGGCGGCGGCACAAGCACAGAGGATCTTCGTACGATTGCCAGTGTTTTCTATAATCGTCTGGATGCAGGCATGCCTCTTCAGTCCTCTGTAACGGTATGTTATGCAATTGATTTTGACCGTCAGGAAGATGACTGGCAGGCATGTGAAGTAAATTCTGATTTTGATTCACCTTACAATACTTATCTGAACGGCGGACTTCCTCCCGGAGCGATCGAAAATGCCGGACGTGCCGCACTTGAAGCAGTGATGGACCCGCTCGAGACAAATTATTACTATTTTATGGCAGATGTTCTCGGAGACGGCACTGTTTATTATGCTGAAACTCTGCAGGAACATAATGCAAATGTAGCGAAGTATCTTTATGATTGAGAGTTCCTGCGGGTATCTGATCAAAGACGGACGCTGGCTGATGCTCTACCGCAACCGCAAGAAGAATGACACGAATGCAGGCAAATGGATCGGCACCGGCGGGAAAAGAGAATCCGGCGAAACATACCGTGAATGTATGAAAAGAGAGATTCTTGAAGAAACCGGTCTTACAGCTGAGCAGCTGGATTACCGTGGAATCCTCTATTTCCATTATGATCATAAAGAAGATGAAACGATACGGATTTATACATGTACTTCTTTTCACGGTGATTTGAAAGAATGCGATGAAGGTACATTGGAATGGATTGAACAGGAACGGATTCTTGATCTTCCTTTATGGGAAGGGGACAAGCTGTTTCTGGAAAAGTTAATCAACAATGACATGATGGTTTTCTGTCTGGAACTGTTCTATGATGAAGCAGGAAATCTGATATGTGCAAAACAGAAAGAGGCTGAAGAAGAATGAAACCACTGATTATCGGCATTGCCGGAGGTTCTGCTTCCGGAAAAACATCTATTTCACGAAAGATTCAGGAAAAGTACAGCAATCTTACGAATGTTCTGATTATCCGGCAGGATGATTACTATAAGGATCAGTCAGACAAACCGATGGAGGAAAGAGTAAAGACAAACTACGATCATCCCGATGCGTTCGACAACGATCTTCTGATCAGGCATGTTAATGATCTTATCGAAGGGAAAAAGATTGAAAAGCCTACATATGACTATGTAAATCATACCAGATCATCTGTTACGGAAATGTGTATTCCGTGCGATGTTCTGATTCTTGAAGGATTGTTCGTACTTCAGGATCCTGCAATCCGCGAACTGCTTGATATTAAAGTCTTTGTAGATACTCCGGCTGATACACGTTTTATCCGCAGAATGCTGCGTGACGTCAAGGAAAGAGGAAGAACAGTAGACAGTGTTGTCAGACAGTATGAAACTACTGTACGTCCGATGCATGAAGCATTTGTTGAGCCGTCCAAGATTCATGCACATATCATTATCCCTGAAGGCGGTTCCAATGTTGTAGCGATTGATCTTCTGACAACAAAGATCTCTTCAATTATTCACGAGGATCTCTTCTGAGAAAAAACAAGTGCAACATTACGGGCGCAATGCTATAATATGCGCGCGATTTAGAAGGAGTATATCAAATGGAAGAAAATAAGATTTATGTGACCGAAGAAGGTCTTAAGAAATTACAGGATGAATACCATAACCTTGTACACGTTGTTCGTGAAGAAGTAAAGCGTGAACTTGCTGAAGCACGTGCGATGGGTGACCTTTCCGAAAACGCTGACTATGATGCAGCTCGTGACAGACAGGCTCAGGTTGAATCACGCATCACTGAACTCGAAGGAATGCTGAATCATTATGAGATTATTGATACAGCAGCTGCCGGAAAACAGAATGTTTCTATTGGTTCCAAAGTTACAATCGAATTCCTTGATCTTCATACAACAGAAACATACAGTATTGTAGGTTCAACAGAAGCAGATCCTCTGAACGGCAAGCTTTCCAATGAAACACCCCTTGCTCAGGCTATTCTGAACCATACAGCAGGTGAAACAGTTCAGGTAAATGCCAGAGTTTCCTACAGTGTATTGATCAAGGAAATTCACTGATTCATTCAGGGATTTTCATTCAATAAAGGTAATAAAGACAGTACAGGAGGTTTTTATATGAAACAGCTGGCTGTCTTTTTTATTATGCTTGTTATTGTACTCTGTATCGATTTTACTCCGGCGGATCTGAATGCAATCCGTTCGCAGACGATCAAGGTTACGATTGAAGGTGAAGTAATAAATGCGGGAGAGATCGAAATGCCTCTTTACGCTACTGTTCAGGATGCTCTTGATATTGCCGGTGTCACTGATCAAAGTGATATTTCAGGATTGAATCCCATGACTGTTCTGACGGACCATGATGTGCTTTTCATTCCTGCAGTTAACGAGAATACGGCTGAGAAGATATCGATCAACACTGCAACTGCTGAAGAGCTATGCTCACTTCCGGGAATCGGTGAAAGTACTGCACTGAAGATTATTCTATACAGAGAAGAAGAAGGGATGTTTCAAACTCTTGAAGAGCTGATGAATGTGAAAGGGATCGGCGAAGCTAAGTTTGAAAAACTGAAGGAGCTTATCAGACTGTGAAGATTTTTCTCAAGAATCCGATGGTCCCTGCTGCAGCACTTTTTCTTTGCCTTCTGATATCACGTTACTCATGTGCTGCCGGTATTCTTTCTGCTGTTCTTTTCGTGTATGTTCGTCTGAACAGAAAGGCAGCTTTGCTGTTTGCTGTTTTTCCGCTTCTTCTGTGTATGCCGAGATACAGCAGAGCGGAACCGCAGATTGATACAGGAAGAGCAGTAGTGATCGGAAGTTCTTATGCTGTGATTGAATCAGGACATTCCAGAGTTATTGTGTATACGCAGGAACCGCTGCTGGCTGACAGTATTTACGAAATCAGCGGAACAGCTGAAGAGATCATCTCTGAATCTGGTTTTTTTCGCTTTGATTCTGCTTCATGGGCACACTCACTGGGTGTTTATTATTCACTTGACGACGCAGAAGTCAGCCTTGTAAAAGAAGGAAACAGCGTAAGAAGCAGAATACAGAAGAAAATCGAACTGACGGAAAGCGATGAGATCAAAACAATCCTTTACAAGCTTCTTCTGAATATTAATATTTCCGATGAAGATACATTTCTTTTCAGCAGCGGTTTTTCGTACGCGGGAATCATTGCCCTGGCTGAAAGTATCATGCGGTATTTTCTTGATCGAAAAACAAGAATGAAAGCAGTACTTCTGATAACATTCGTGTTCTGCCTGATATATCGTTTTCCTGTTATCCTGTGTCAGTCACTGATTTTCCGTCTTCTTTCTTTGACAGATCTCAATGCATATCAGAAAACAGGATTCGGTCTGTCATGTGCGATGCTTGTTTATCCGGAAAAGGTATTAACAGTATCATTCCTGATTCCTTCTGTCTACCGTCTCTGCAGTCTCATAAAGGAGGAACGAAGAATCATATCATTTACTGCTGTGATGCTGCTGCAAGGATATTTTTTTCAGTCAATGAATCCTTTGCAGAGTTTTCTGTATCCGCTGATCAGCAGGTTCCTGGGATTTATGTATTTTATTGCACTCTGTTATCTGCTGTTTCCTTTTACGGGTATGGCAGCTGTTTTCAGGGTCGCTGATGATCTGATGAGTATGATTACAAAAGCTGCGATCAGCGGATCACCATACGGTGCCGGAATGATCTTCTATATTGTTTTATGCATTATGTGTTTCAGAAGTAAAAAGCGTGCTCGTATAATCTGTTTCTATCTTCTTCTGTTTCAGATTACAGGCCTGTTTCATCCTTTTGCGGAATTATCTTTGATCAATGTCGGACAAGGTGACAGTATTCTGATCCGCGCACCGCTGAATACATGCAATATACTGATTGATACAGGAAAACCGTCTCAGTGGAATACGCTGCAGACATATCTGAAAGCAAAAGGAATTACCAGGATTGATACTTTGATCATTACGCATTCTGATGATGATCATGACGGCAATGCGGAACGAGTAACAGAATATTTCAGGACAAATGAAGTGATTCGGGAACATACGGAGGAAATTACTGCCGGCCCGTTTGTCATTTATGATCTGAATGTGATTGAAAATGAAGACGAAAATCAAAGCTCTGTTACGTCGTATTTTTCGCTGAACGGAATGAGTGTTCTGCTGACGGGAGACTGCGACCAGTATGCTGAAAATGAAATAGCGGAAAAATATTCGCTTCTTCATGCAGATGTGCTGAAACTCAGCCATCATGGATCCAAAACAGGTTCAAGTGATAAATTTCTTGATACGGTCCGTCCTTCCCTGGCATTGATTTCAAGCGGTCCGTACAGCATGTATCATCATCCCTCACCGGAAACAGTACAGAAACTGCTCAAACGTCATATACCTTATTTCGATACAAAAAATGAAGGAGATATGTGCATCATATGTCTGCCTCATCTGAATTTACTCATTTGCTCTTCGGGCAAAATTGCTATAATAAACTAGTGTTATGAGTGTATACATTTATTCGGGAAAAGATATGTTCCGGCAGGAGGAACAACTGAAAAATCTGCTGAAGCAGAATAATATTGAATCCGGCAGTGTGGAAATGATTGATGCGTCGGACAGGAAATCATTCCGTTTTGATGATGCTTTGATGAAGTGCGACTCCTTTTCACTTTTTGATGATGGTGAAAAGAAAGCAGTCATTTTCAAGGAACCGTTTTTTCTGAATGCTTCCGTAAAAGATGCGGAAAGTGTGAAAAAGACGGATTCAGCAGCGGTTCGCAAGCGCAAGGAAAAAGAAATTGCTGCTCGTGATGCAAGGTGTGATCTTCTGGAACAGTATCTCAGGCAGCCGAATGCAAATACACTTCTCGTTTTTTATTGCCATAACTTTGATGCGGATAGCAGAAAAAAGGAATATAAGCTTCTTGAACGTTTTAAAGCTGAGATTGTTGAATTCAAACAAATGAATGACCGCGAATTTTCAACTTATACGGACAAGCAGCTGAAAAAGGCAGGTTTTGTTCTTGATATAGAAGCAAAGAGAGAACTTCTTGACCGCTGTGACAAAGATACACTTCTTCTTCATAATGCGATCGGAAAGATGGAACTTTACGGCAAAAGAAACCTGAACCTCTATGATGTGGAACATATTGTTCCGCTGAATGCCAATGTGAATGTATTCCGCATGTCAGCCATGTTCATCAGCGGCAATCTTGCCGGTACTTTAAAGGCAAAAGATGAGATGGTGAATGCAGGATATGATGCTAATGCTCTGATTTCTCTGCTCGGCGCAAGACTGCGTACTTTATACAGCTACAAGCATCTATATGAAAAAGGGATGAATGAGGAACAGATTGCGGTTCGCATGCATGCAAACCGCTGGGCTGTAAAGTTCGGACTGCAGGACTGCAGTGAACTTCGCGAAAAGGAAATTCTCCTCTTTATAAAAGAACTTGCTGATCTTGACCAGGGAATCAAAGCCGGAAAGATTGAAGCAAAAGCAGGATTTGAACAATATCTGATAAGGAACGGTAATCGAAATGCAGGCAATTACAGAACTTTATAAAGTCGGACGCGGTCCGTCAAGCTCACATACACTGGCTCCGGAAAGGGCGTGCCGTCTGTTTACGAAACAATTCGGAATTTTCCCGTATTATGAAGCAGAACTGTTTGGTTCTCTTTCACTGACCGGAAAGGGACATCATACAGATCAGATCATCATTGAATCTCTGCCCGGTGAATGCAAGGTAATTTTCTCACTTGACTGGGACGAGGATTTTCCGAACGGCTTTTATCTGCGGGCATACGATAAGAATCACGAACTGAAACAAAGATGGACGGTTTTTTCGATCGGCGGCGGAAGTCTCAGGATCAAAGAATTTCCCCTTAACTGGAATGATGAAGTATATAAAGAAACAAGTTTTGCACAGATCAGGGCAGTCTGCCGCAAACACGGATGGGATCTGACAGATTATATCTACAGTTATGAACCAGATCTTCGTGAACATCTGTCACATATTATTGATGCAATGAGTGCATGTGTTTATTCAGGACTTCATGAAACAGGTCTTCTGCCCGGACGGCTGAAAATAGAACGTTCAGCAAGATCATTATTTGAGGAAGCTGTATATGCACCGGCGGATGAGCAGAAAGACCTCTTTCTGATGGCATATTCCTATGCGGCCTCTGAAGAAAATGCAGCCGGACATACGTGCGTGACTGCACCTACGCTTGGTGCCTGCGGGGTGCTGGCAGCTTACATTTATTATTGTCTGAAAAATGCAAAAATAGACCGTGAGTACCTGATCGATGCTCTGGCCGTAGGCGGACTTTTCGGCAATCTGATTAAGTCGAATGCTACAATTTCCGGTGCTGTCGGCGGATGCCAGGCGGAAGTCGGTGCAGCTGTTTCCATGTGCGCAGCAGCTGATGCGTGGCTGATGGGCAGGATGGTTGACCATGTGAATATTGATGAAATTGAATATGCAGCAGAAATTGCCATGGAACATAATCTCGGGCTTACCTGTGATCCTGTTATGGGATATGTCATGATTCCGTGTATCGAACGTAATGCAGTAGGTGTACTTCGTGCTGTTGACTCAGCACGTCTTTCAAGATATATGAGCAAGATCCGCAAGCATCTTGTTTCCTTTGATATGGTTGTTGAGACGATGAATGAGACAGGAAGACAGATACCGATCGAACTTCGTGAAACATCGGAAGGCGGGCTTGCAAAGGAGTTTGAAAGTGTCAGCTGAAAGAGTTGTTCACCCATTTGCCCCCGTCTTTGACAAGGATTCAGAAATACTGATTCTCGGGTCTTTTCCTTCTGTTGTTTCAAGAGAAAAGAATTTTTACTATGCACATAAGCAGAATCGTTTCTGGCCTGTTCTTTCGGCTTTGTTTCATGAAGAAATTCAAGACAGAAAACAGTTTGTTCTTGAACATCATATTGCCTTGTGGGATGTCATTCGTTCGTGTACAATCACGGGGTCCACAGATGCAACAATCCGTGATGCGGAAGTAAATGATATTGCTTCGGTTATTGAACGAACGAATATCCGTACTGTATTTACAACGGGCGGCACAGCAGCAAAACTGTACCGGAAATACATTGATCTTCCTGTTGAGCATATTGCTCTGCCGAGCACTTCAGCGGCAAATGCGGCTATGCGCATGGATGATCTGATCAGAGCATATTCTGTGATTCTGGAGAAACTGAATGAACAATAAAGTGGAACTGCTCGCTCCTGCGGGTAATATGGAATCTTTAATCGCTGCTGTACAAGGCGGCTGTGATGCAGTCTTCCTTGGCTTGAAAAGTTTTTCGGCAAGAGCTTTTGCCGGAAATTTTTCGCATGAGGAATTTGAACAGGCAGTAAGATACTGTCATATCAGAAATGTAAAAGTATATGTGACAATCAATACGATGCTTTTCGAATACGAAATTGAAAATGCAAAGAAGGAAGTCGATTTCCTGTACAGCCATGACTGCGATGCTCTGCTGATTCAGGATCTTGGTCTTTTTCATTATGTACGTACCTGCTATCCTGATTTTGCTGTTCATTGCTCAACGCAGATGCATATTCACAACGTTGCAGGTGTGAAGTATATGCAGTCTCTCGGGGCAGAGCGCATTGTTCTTGCAAGAGAAACACCGATTGAAGTTATCAGGGAAGCATGTGCCACCGGTGCAGAAATTGAAGTATTTGCATATGGTGCTATCTGCATTTCGTACAGCGGCCAGTGTCTGATGAGTGCGGCAATGAAAAACAGATCAGCAAACAGAGGCATGTGTGCCCAGTGCTGCCGTCTTCGTTACTATCCGGAAAAAGGAAAGCATTTTAAAGAAGGTGACTATATACTTTCGGCGAAAGATTTAAGTACGATTGAGCGTCTTGGTGAACTTCTTGATGCAGGTGTTGCAAGCTTGAAAATTGAGGGAAGAATGAAACGTCCGGGATATGTATATCTTGTAACAAAGGTTTTCCGTGAAGCAATTGATGCATATTATGAAGGAAAAGAATATCATCTGACGGCGGAACATGAAAAAGAACTCAGTCTGATGTTCAATCGCGGATTCAGTGAAGGACATCTTTTCCATGCGACGGCAGAAGAACGTATGAGCCAGTACCGTCCGAATCACCGCGGTGTAAAAACAGGTTCTGTACTTGATTTCAGAAACGGCAAAGTAAAGGTAAGGCTCACAGCACCGCTGCATCAGCACGACGGCCTGCGCATCCTGAATTCTCCGGAAGATACCGGACTTACTGCTGTTAAAATCGAAAAGAACGGAAAACTTGTAAACAGTGCGGATGCCGGCGATATTGTCATCCTTGACTGTCATGAAAAGCCGTATCCGAAAAAAGGACAGCCTTTGTACAAGACAAGTGATTTTGTCCTGATTTCCCGTATCGATGAAGAAATCAAGACGGCCGGAAGAAAAGCGCCTGTCACTGTTGAATATGAAGCATTCCCCGGTGCACCGTTTGTGGTGATTGTCAGTGACGAAAGAGGAAACAAATCATCTGCAGTCAGTGAACAGGAATGTCAGACTGCCAGAAAAGCACCTTTAACACATGAAAAGATTTCTGCTTCTTTAGCGAAGTGCGGTGATTATCCTTATGAGATTACGGAAATCAAAGGAAACAGCGGATATGTTTTCCTTCCTGTCAGTGTGATTAATGAAACCCGCAGAAAGGCTTTTGAACAGCTTGATGAAATGCGTGCTGTACTGCATCAGAGGCAGGGGAAGAAACCTTACGTATTCAGTCTTTCCAAACCGTCCGAACCAGGTTTCAGACTCATCGTTCAAGATGAAATGAATCGTGATTTTACTGCGGAAGGATGCAGAACGTTCCCGTACGGTGAAGATGACGGATGTGTTCTTCCTGTTGTTGAAGAAAATGAAAACATCCGGAAGGAAAGAAAAAACTGTATCCTCTCACAGGCCGGACAGCTGAACGATCTGAATGAAAACTGCCTTGCCGGAATGACACTGAATATTGCCAACAGTTACGCTGCTGCCTTTGCTTTATCTGTTCCGGGTATTCACGGAGTGTTATTTTCCAGTGAAATCGGCAACGACATGATCCGGATTACACTGGATGCGTTTAAAAACAGATATGGCTTTGAACCATGTACCTACAAACTTGTTTACGGCAAGCGTACGCTGATGTATATCAAGAATGGTTTCTTATCTGAACAATCACTGAATTTTATGTATGATATGCATGGAAATCGTTACGATCTTGAATATAATAGTGGCGTGGCTTTGGTAAAAGAGCCTGAAGCATTCAAAGACGATAATCCGTACTGTTACGGAAGCGTTCTTCTGTTTGATGAAAGTACATTGCAGCCAAAGCAGATTATGGAGGATTATTATGAAAAAATTTATCGAAGAATTTAAAGCATTTGCGCTGAAGGGCAACGTCATGGATATGGCAATCGGTGTTATCATCGGCGGAGCATTCCAGTCAATTGTTACAGCACTTACAGAAAATATTATCAATCCGATCATCGGCATTCTTTTCCAGGCAGATTTCAGTACTGTAGTAATTGCACTGCCGGGCGGCGTTTCTCTGGGAATCGGTGCTCTGATTTCTGCTGTAATCAATTTCTTCCTTCTTGCTCTTGTACTCTTTATCATGCTGAAGGCTGTTAAGAAGATTACAGAAAAGCCTGCTGAACCTGCACCCGCACCTGCAGCACCTGTGAAGAGTGATGAAACAAAGGCTCTTGAAGAGATTATTGAACTCCTCAAGGCTCAGAACAACAAGTAATCAGAATTCATATAACTGTTAAACAAAAGCGGAAATTCAATGGTTTCCGCTTTTTTTAACCAGAGCAGTTCACAGATAACTTTATGTTGTCTGCTCTTTTTGCTATAATATCGAACGGACTGGAGATTGAAATGTTTCTTAAAAGAATTGAAATGCAGGGATTCAAATCCTTTGCAGACCGCACGATTATCACGTTTGATCATCCCATTACCGGAGTAGTAGGACCAAACGGATGCGGAAAATCGAATATAGCGGATGCAGTCAGATGGGTTCTGGGTGAACAGAGTGCCAAAAGCATGCGCGGTCAGAAAATGAACGATGTGATCTTCGCAGGCAGTGCTGACAGAAAAAAAGTCAATATGGCAGAGGTTACTCTGGTTTTTGATAATGCTGATAAGAAACTGAATTCTGATCTGGATGAAATTGAAGTGACCAGACGTCTGTTCAGAAATTCCGGTGATGCAGAATATCTGATCAACCGCAGAAATGTCAGATTAAAAGATGTAGTTGATCTTTTTCTTGATACAGGCCTTGGCAGAGATTCACTCAGTATTATTTCGCAGGGCAATGTTATTTCTTTTGCTGAAGCAAAGCCTCAGGACCGCCGCGGTATTTTTGAAGAAGCTGCAGGTGTTGCAAAATATAAAAAAAGAAAACTGGAATCATTATCCAAACTTGAACGTACCAGTGCCAATCTTGAAAGAACACAGGATATTGTAAATGAACTTGAAAAGCAGGTTTCTCCTTTGAAACGTGCTGCTCATAAAGCGGAAATATACCGTCAGAAAAAGAAACGTCTGGAAGAAATCGAAATCACAGTTCTTGTTCAGGACATTCGTAATCTGAACGGGGAAATTGATTCAGCTAAGAATACACTTCTTGAAATTGAATCGTCTGTCACAGCAGATTCTACAAGGATTCAGGTGACTGAAACACAGATTCAGGAATTCCGTAAGCAGGTAACACAGCTTGACAATGAGGTCACAAAACTGCAGGACGAACTGATGCGCAACTATAATGAGGTTCAGCAGCTGGAATCCAGAAAGACGGAACTTGATGAAAGACGTAAATATATTGTTGAAACAGGTTCAGATGAACAAAGAAGAAATGAACTGAAAAGTCTGCTGGATGCAGCGAGAACCGAGTATGAAGACAGAAAAGAACGTGCTGAAAAACTGAACAGAGATATTGTTCTTCTCAGTGAAAATCTGTCCATCGCAGCTGCTGATATGATGGAAGCCGGTTCTTCTCTTGATAATGCGCAGATGCAGCTGAGAAATCTTGAGAACAGAAGAACCGTGCTGGAACAGATGATGCGTAATCCGTTCAACAACCAGCAGGGTGTACGTGCTGTAATGGATAACAGAAGAGCACTGCACGGCATTCTTGGTGTAACGGGCCAGGCACTGAAAGCATCTTCGGGATACGAGGAGGCTGTATCTACTGCGCTGGGCGGAGCAATGAACAATATCATTACGGATAATGAACAGTCTGCCAGAGATGCGATTCGTTTTCTCGACCGCAACCGTTCAGGCCGTGCTACTTTCCTGCCGCTGACGGTATGCAGACCTCGCTATGTATCCAGAGAACATATGGTGATTCTTGAACATACTCCCGGATATCTGGGTACTGCAAATCAGTTCGTGGATTGTGAAGAAAGATTCAATCCTGTTGTTTCTTCTCTGCTCGGCAATGTCATTGTGGCTGAAGATCTTGAAGCAGGAAATGAACTTTCGGCACTTACAAAGCGTTCCTATAATATTGTCACATTGAATGGTGAAGTCATTCACCGCGGCGGTTCCATGACTGGCGGCCGAGGCAAAAGCAATACGAATCTGATCACGATGCAGAAGGAAGCCCAGGAAATCAGAGTTTCCCTGGACAGCCAGAGTGCGCGTGTGGAGATTGCCAAAAAGAAATACCGTGAAGCTTCAGATGCCCGTGAGAAGATTTCGTCTCAGCTGCAGCAGAAACGTTTTGAACTTGCTGCCCTTGAACCGGTAGTTGACGCGAAGAAAGCAAAGTATGACAAGCTGAGAAATGATCTTGCATTGATTTCCGATGGAGAAGAAGAATCGGCAGAGACGCATGAAGATGAGCTTGTACTCAAACTGAACAAAGCCTATTCTCGACGCGATGAAATCAACGGTCTGATCAAGACAAAGCGTGAGTCCAGAATGTCATTGTCTCAAAGTGCCGACCGTAAAGAGCAGCAGCTTCGTCAGATGCGGAGAGATCTGAAAACTGCAGAAGCAAGTGCGAATGCAATTAAAATTGATCTCGGCCGTCTGGAAACAAAGCTTGATGCAAATCTGTCTCGTCTCAGCACCGAATATCAGATGACTTTTGAATATGCCATGACACGTGCTGCAGAGGGTACAGTTGAAAATGCAAGAGAGGAAGTTGCACAGTTAAGAACTGATATTGAAAGACTTGGAAACATCAATATGAATGCTCCGGAGGAGTTTGATGAAGTCAATACACGTTACGAGAGCATGAAAAAAATGATTGAAGAACTGACATTGAGCAGAGACAAGATTCTTTCAGCGATTGATGAAATGGATACGATCATGAAGAAACAGTTCAAGGAAATGTTTGATGCAATCAATGAACAGTTCAATGAGATCTTCCGCAGTCTGTACGGCGGCGGCCGTGCAAAGCTGATTCTTCAGGATCCTTCGGATCTTCTGAATACAGGCATTGATATTGATGCGCAGCCTCCGGGAAAAGCGGTTCAGAACAATATGCTTTTCTCCGGTGGTGAAAAGAGCCTGATTGCTTTATGTGTACTGTTTGCAATTCTGAAAGTAAAGCCTGTTCCGCTTGTTATTCTGGATGAAGTTGAAGCCGCTCTGGATCCGGGCAATGTTGAACGATTTGCACAATATCTGCACAACTATACAGAAGATACACAGTTCATTGTTGTTACCCACCGTGTCGGTACGATGGAAAAAGCTGATATACTTTTCGGTGTTACAATGCAGCATCAGGGTGTATCACAGATGCTGAAAGTTGCTCTTCAGGATGCTGTGTCCATGGCGGAACCTGAAGGAAAGGAGTAAAACATGAGTTTTCTCAGTAAATTAAAAGATAAGTTTTTCAAAAAGGACGATAAAGCTGTTTACCTTTCTGGATTTGCCAGATCAAAGCAGACATTTGGCGATCAGCTGAATGAGATGCAGTATGAATTTCACGGAGTTGATGATGATTTTCTGGAACAGCTGACAATTATTCTTCTCGAGAGTGATGTCGGTATTGATACTGCGGATCTGATCTGTGAAAAACTGAAAAAGAAATGTGATGAATTTCCTTCCGTTACATTCCACTGGGCGATGAACTTTCTGATTGAAATCATGAAAGAAATCTATGAAGAAATTCCTGATGAACCGATGATTTTCAATGAGAACGGACCGACGGTGATTCTGCTGGAAGGCGTAAACGGCTCCGGAAAAACAACAACATGTGCAAAGCTTGCAAATATGTTTGCAAAACAAGGAAAGACAGTTGCTTTTACTGCTGCCGATACTTTCCGTGCAGGTGCTATAGAACAGCTTGCAAAATGGGGCGAAAGGCTGCATGTACCGTGTATCAAAGGACGCGAGAACGGCGATCCCAGTGCTGCCATTGTAGACGGATGCCGTTATGCGAAAGAAAATAATATTGATATTCTTCTCTGTGATACTGCAGGACGTCTTCAGAACAAGACGAATCTGATGAAGGAGCTGGAAAAGATGAATCGTGTTTCATCACGTGAAATTGAAGGTGCTCCTCATAATACATGGCTTGTTCTTGATGCAACGACGGGACAGAACGGTCTTGCCCAGGCAGAAGTATTTGCACAGTCTACGAAACTTACGGGTATTGTACTGACCAAGATGGACGGTACAGCGAAAGGCGGTATTGTGCTGGCAATCAAGCATCTTCTCCATGTGCCGGTATATTTTATAGGTCTCGGTGAACAGCCGGAAGATCTCCGTCCGTTTGATCTGGACAGTTACTTGTACAGTATTTCCGAAGGCCTTGATCATGGAGAATAAATTCCGGATCAACGGGCTTCTGGACTGCTATGAAAACCTGCTTACTGAAAAGCAGAAAAATATCTGCAGCTATTATTACAGGGAAGACCTTTCTTTACAGGAAATTAGCGAAATTGAAGGGGTTACCAGAAGTGCAGTTTATGATACGATAAAGAGGTGCAGAAAAGAACTTGAAACATATGAAGAAAAACTTCATATGTATGAGTCTATGCAGAAGCGGATGAAGCTCTATGAAGAGATAATGAGCATCTGCGATGATTCTGTGAAAGTTCTGATCAATCAATGTATAGATACTGAGAATGAACAGGAGGAAAATTATGAGTAAGGTCATTTCAGTTAACAGTGGTTCTTCATCTTTGAAGTTCCAGCTGTTTGACATGCCGTCAGAAAAAGTTCTGACAAGCGGTCAGGCAGAACGTATCGGACAGGATATGGGTCAGTTCACTATCAAGGTTAATGGTGAAAAGAAAGTTAAGAAGCTGCCCATTCCGGATCATGGCAAAGCAGTTAAACTTCTGCTGGATGCTCTGATTGAAGAAAAGATCATCGAATCCCTCGATGAAATCAAGGGTGCAGGTCACCGTATCGTCCAGGGCGGTGCTTACTACGATCAGTCTGTTGTAGTTACACCGGAAGTAGTTGAACGTGTAGATGAACTCGGAGAACTTGCTCCTCTGCATAACCCTGCTCATCTGGTATGCTATAAGGCTTTCGCTGAAGCTCTGCCTGAAATCGGACATGTATTTGTATTTGATACAGCATTCCATCAGACAATGGCTCCTGATTCATATCTGTTCCCTGTACCTTATGACTGGTACACACAGTACAAGATCCGCCGTTATGGTGCTCACGGAACATCTCACTGGTATGTTAACAGACGTGCTGCTGAAATCATGGGCAAGCCTGTAGAAGATCTTAATATGATCACATGCCATCTGGGCAACGGCGCATCCATTACTGCAATTAAGGGCGGCAAGGTTGTAAATACATCTATGGGTCTTACACCTCTCGGCGGCATCATGATGGGTACACGCTGCGGTGACGTTGACCCTACAGTTGTATTCTATATGATGAAGCAGCTCGAATGCACACCTGATGAAATGGATACAATTCTGAACAAGCGTTCCGGTATGCTCGGTGTTTCCGGAATTTCTTCCGACGCTCGTGATATCAACGCAGCAGTTCTCGAAGGCAATGAACGTGCAATTCTGACTACACAGCTTTATACAACACGTGTTGTTAACGTTGTAGGCGGATATACAATGCAGCTCGGTCATGTAGATGCAATGGTATTCACAGCAGGTCTTGGTGAAAATGATACATTCACAAGAGAAAGAATTCTGAAGGGTCTTGAAGAAGGCATGGGCCTCTCCATTGACTATGAACTGAATGCTAAGACTCATGGTGAAGAAGCACTGATTTCCAAGCCTGATTCAAAGACTGCAGTATATGTAATCCCGACAAACGAAGAACTCGTTATTGCTCGTGATACAGTTCGTCTGCTCGGTCTCTGATGAATTTCGGTATTCTTACAGAACTGATTGAAAAAAGCGAATTCATAACGATTTTCCGTCATGAACATCCTGACTGCGATGCCTGCGGCTCACAGTTCGGTCTTCGTGAATGGATCCGGGACAACTGGCCGGATAAAAAAGTATATGCAATCGGAAAGGAAACCTGCTCACAAGGCAGGTTTCCTGTTCTTGATGAGGTCAGTGATGAAGTGATCGCTTCATCACTTGCAATTGTCTGTGACACTGCAGATACGAAGAGAATTGATGATCAAAGAGCATTGTCTGCTTCTATGATTGTCAAAATTGACCATCATCCGGACCTGGATGCTTACGGTAATGTACGTCTTGTTAATCCTCATGCAGCTGCAGTGTGTGAGATTCTTGCAGGCTATTTCCGCAGTGAGAATAAAATCGTTTCGGTGACAACAGCTGAATACCTTTATCAGGGTATTCTTACAGATACATTAAGTTTTTCCACCAGCAATACAACATCTGAAACTCTGGAGGCCGCAAGTTATCTTGCTTCTTACGGGGTACATATTCCTGAAATCAACCGTCAGCTTTTTGACCGCTCAATTGATGAATTCAGATTTGCAGGATATGTAACTTCTCATGTCACGATGGCAGATGAACATACAGCATATGTAAAACTGTCGATGAGAGAACTTGAGGAATGGAATATGAGCGCAGGGGATGCCAGAACATATGTCTCTGAACTTGGTCATGTTCGCGATTTTGAGATATGGTGTATTTTTACGGAAACACAGCCCGGCGTTTATGCAGCTTCCTGCCGTTCGAAAACTGCCGCAATTAATACCATTGCACAGGAATTCGGAGGAGGCGGACATAAGAATGCTGCAGGAATTAAAGGGCTGAGTGAAGAAAGTCTTCATCTGCTGATTGAAAAACTGATTCAAAGCCGGTTATAATACTACCCGGCATCCGGTGTTGTATTCACCGTGAATCGGAGGAGATAAGCATGGAACTGGTAAATAAGAAGGCAATTGCAGATGCAGTTGCGGAAAAGCATAACCTGACAAAGAAAGAAACTCTCGATATCGTGGATCTTGTATTTGATACGATTGCACAGGGACTTAAAGATGGCGGAAGAGTTGATATTACAGGTTTCGGTAAATTCGAAGTCAGAGAAAGATCCGGACGTACAGGTGTGAATCCCCGTACATTGGAACCAATTGAAATTGAAGGCAGCAGAGTTCCGAAGTTCAAGGCTTCCAAAGTCCTGAAGGAACGTGTAAAGTAATTCTTCGTTGAAACAGAGGCAGGCCTCTGTTTTTCTTAATTTTTCTGTGAAGGCTTGCAAGAAGGAACAGAATAGAATAATGTGATGACAGTGGAGGCAGTAAAATGTTGGATTCAATCTTTACAGCAGTAAAGCAGTTTATAGCAGATTTCTATCTTGGTGACTGGTGGATTCCGCTCATGATCTGTGCACTTATATTTTCTGTGATGACTTTCGCTTTGTCTTTTTTCCGGAAACCGAAACCTCTTGGTTTTACTTCCTGGCTGAGCCTGCTCACAGCTGTTTTCGGTCTTACAGGGTATATAGAGAAAACCAGAGACGGTCTGATTGACAGCGGCTTTCCTCAGACGTTGGAAAATATTACAGCAATGTACAAGTGGTTTGTCATCGGAGTATCTTTGATTACTGTTCTGAACGGGCTCGGACTTATGATCAGCTGGTTCAGACGCAGACATAATGCGCGAAGAAGATAAATCATTCAGATATAAGAAAAAAGCATCCTGTTTCAGGATGTTTTTTTCAGAATAATTCAGGAAACATATAGCCGATGACCATAGGCATGATATTTGCCCAGCTGGCTTCGGAGTGATCTCCGTACATGACAAGATTTGGAAATGTGTTGCATCCTTTTTCCTGCCACAGGTGATTCACAGTGAGCATGATATCAATATTTTTCGCCAGAAAATTTCTTGTGCGTGATTCTTCGGAACCCTGGTCAATATAAATTCTGGTATCAGGATTCATTTGAGTTTCTTCAATCAGCTTGCAGAGATGTTTCATGCAAAGGAAAGTTGCGGGAGAAATGCATGCAGCTTTGCTGAAAACATCACTGTATGCAGTAATTACATATTCAGCCATAAGCCCGCCCATGGATGAACCGGCAATGCCGACATGTTCACGTTCGCTGCATGCCCTGTAGCGTCTTTCTATTTCAGGCTTCAGAACATTGACAAACCATTCCGCAGTAGCTTTACCACGGGGCCGTATATTTTCAGCCTCTCTGGTACGTATTGCCGGATAAGGACAGTATTCATCATTTCTGCGGTCACCAATATGGTTGCAGTCCTGACCGACGACAATCAGATCAAGTTTTTTTTCATCCAGATAATCTTTGATTTTCCATGACTGACCGTAGGTGGAGAGATCATCGAAAAACAGATTATGCCCGTCGAACATATAGAGTACCGGATAATACTGATCTGTTTCATCATAACTGTCCGGAAGATAAACCCATATTTTTCTCGGACTCTGGCTGAAACGGTGCATAGGCAGTCTGAATTCTTCTACTTTTCCCATGGTGCCTTGCCCATCCATTTGATTCTGCTTTCAGTACCATTGAGGATTCTTTTGATATTTGCGTGATGCCTGTAAGTAACAAAGATCCATAACAAAGCAATGGAAAGTGTAATTGAAAGATCATTCTTCAGAACTGCAGATACAATAACAGCAGTCAGCAGCGAAAGAATGCTGGAGAGTGATACCATTCTGCAGAAAAACAGAATGACAAAGAAACAGATAATAATGAAGAAGAACTGCCAGAAATACTGATGCGTCAGCAATACGCAGATTCCAAGGAAGAAACCAAAAGAAGTTGCAACAGCTTTGCCGCCTCTGAAACCTGCAAATACCGGAAAACAATGTCCTACACAGCATGCAAGACCTGCAAAAATGACTGCCTCAGGGGCAAAGACCGAACATAGAAGCATGCTCAGAAAACTTTTTAATGCGTCAAGTACCGTCACAGCAGCACCGGCAGGCTTGCCGAGGACTCTGCCTGCATTTGTTCCGCCAAGATTCCCGGAACCTTCCTTGCGAATATCTTTGTTGAAGAAAACCAGTCCGATTACGAGCGACCACGGGACCGATCCGAAAAGGTAACTGATCAAAATCATCAGAATTGAAATCATAGACATAACTTTCAGCCTCCGCGTATTATGATATCACAATGAATTCATTTAAAATACTTTGCTGATTCATCTGTCACTTAACATTCTTCATCAAATTTTTGTAAAAATGTGTGATTCTCAATAGCACTTCAAATTTTGCATCGAAAAGTGTATCATTGTGCAGGGTGAAGGCTTATGTCGTAATTCACTCGCAGCAGACGCGCATTTATACGCGTGTTTTTTTGCTATCAGAATCAAACAGTATTAACGGAGAGTTTAAATGGCTACTAAATATGATGACAGCAGTATTCAGATTCTTGAAGGCCTTGAAGCAGTCAGAAAAAGACCGGGAATGTATATCGGTTCTACTGACACACACGGACTTCACCATCTGATCTGGGAAATCGTGGATAACGCAATTGATGAAGCACTGAACGGATACGGAAAGAAGATCAGTATTTCTCTCGAAAAGGACGGCAGTGTCATTGTCTCGGATGAAGGAAGAGGAATGCCCACCGGCATGCATGCAAGCGGTGTGAATACTCTGCAGGTAATTTTTACCGTACTTCATGCCGGCGGCAAGTTTACATCGGAAGGCGGATATAAAACAGCCGGCGGACTGCACGGTGTCGGTGCGTCTGTCGTAAATGCATTAAGTGAATGGGTAATTGTAGAAGTTGCTCACGATGGTGAACTGGTTCGTATGGAATTCAGAAACGGCGGGAAAAAGATCGGCAAGCTGGAAAAACTGGGAAAGACAACTAAAACAGGTTCCACTGTTCATTTCAAACCGGATCCGAAGATTTTTCAGGTAACGGAATATAATTATGAAACAGTCTGTGAGCGTGCGAGAGAGGAAGCATTTCTGCTTTCGGGAATATCCATGGTTGTGACAGACAACCGCGGCAAGAAACCTGTCACGGAAACATTTTGTTATGATGATGGTCTGATTTCTTTTCTCGGTTATCTGCATGAAGATCGTGTTCCTCTCATGGCACCTGTTAAATTTTCAGGTGAGTCACAGGGAATTCAGGTCGACTGTGCTTTTCAGTACACGGATGACTATCAGGAAAATACATACAGTTTTGTTAATCTTGTCAGAACATCTGACGGCGGCACACATGAGATCGGCTTCAAAGCTGCATTTACAAAAGCTGTAAATGACTATGCCAGAAAGTACGGTCTGCTTAAAGCAAAAGACAAGAATCTGGACGGAGCTGATGTACGAGAAGGTCTGACAACTATTCTTTCCGTATCCGTTCCGGAAGAAATTCTTCAGTTTGAGGGACAGACAAAAGGCAAACTGGGAACTCCTCAGGCCAAGCAGGCGGTAGATTCTGTTGTGGCAGATAAATTTGCTTACTGGCTTGAAGAAAACCGTACTCAGAGTGATCTTCTTGTCAGAAAAATGATGAAGGCTTCACAAGCTCGTGAGGCTGCACGCAAAGCCCGTGAAGAAGCACGCAAGGGAAAGCGAACAGGAAGTACTGCACGTGTGATCTCTGACAAGCTTTCTCCTGCACAGACTAAGGATTCCCGGATCAAAGAATTATTTCTGGTCGAAGGTGATTCTGCGGGAGGCTCCGCTAAACAGGGCAGAGATTCACGTTATCAGGCAATACTGCCGCTGCGAGGCAAAGTTCTGAATACAGAAAAAGCATCCCTTGCGGATATAGAAAAGAACGAAGAACTGAATACGCTGATCTACACATTAGGTGCAGGTGTCGGTGCTGATTTTGATTACACTGAATCCAATTACGGAAAAGTTATTATCATGACCGATGCGGATGATGACGGTTCTCATATCCAGATTCTTCTGCTGACCTTCTTCTACCGCTATATGCGTCCTCTGGTAGAGCATGGTATGGTTTATATCGCTCTTCCGCCTCTTTATCGTGTAACAAAGGGAAAGACGCTTGAGTACTGTTATACAGATGATGAACTGGAAGAACTGAAAAAGAAGCTTGGAAAAGTTGAAATCCAGAGATACAAAGGTCTTGGCGAAATGAATGCAAACCAGCTTTGGGAAACGACAATGGACCCTGCTACCAGGACATTGATCCGTGTCGGCCTTCAGGACGGTGTTAAGGCGGAACGGCGTGTTTCCGTTCTGATGGGAGATAAAGCAGAACTGCGAAGGAAATGGATTGAAGAAAATATTTCCTTTACATTGGAAGACAGCTTCAAGGTGGAATAAAGAATGGCAAAGAAAAAAGAAATTGAAGATAATACCAGATATGTTCCGGAACTCCTTGAGGATATTATGGGTCAGGGTTTCGGACGATATGCGAAGTATATCATTCAGGAACGTGCTCTTCCTGATGCACGTGATGGTCTGAAGCCTGTACAGAGAAGAATATTGTATGCAATGTATCATGATGGCAATACATGGGATCATCCGTACAGAAAGTCAGCAAAGACTGTCGGTCTTGTAATCGGTAATTATCATCCGCATGGTGATACTTCTGTATATGATGCGATGGTTCGTATGTCACAGGACTGGAAAGTACGTCTTCCTCTGATTGATATGCACGGAAACAACGGCTCCATCGATGATGATCCCGCTGCTGCGATGCGTTATACAGAAGTCAGACTTGCAAAGGTTACGGCGGTCATGGAAGATGATCTTGATAAAGATACGGTTGAAATGGCGCCTAATTTTGATGATACGGAAAATGAGCCTACCGTACTGCCGGTACCGTTTCCCGTGATGCTGGTAAATGGTGCGACAGGTATTGCTGCAGGATATGCGACGAATATGCCGCCGCACAATCTTGGTGAGGTCGTTGACGCTGCTGTATACAGAATTCAGAATCCGGAATGTTCTCTTGATGACATTATGGATATTATGCCCGGTCCTGATTTTCCGACAGGCGGCATTGTACAAGGAAAAGATGGGATCAGGCAGGCATTTGAGACAGGAAGAGGGCGTATTGTTGTACGCTCACGCTGTGAAATCCGTGAAACCCGGACATGCAATCAGATTGTGATTACCGAAATTCCTTATGAAGTGATCAAGCAGCAGCTTGTTAAAAAGATGGATGAAATCCGGTTCAGCAAGGACGTCGAAGGCATTCTCGATGTTCGTGATGAATCAGACCGCAATGGTCTTCGCATTGTTGTGGATGTGCGCAAGGAAAATGATGCACAGATGATTCTGAATTATTTTTACAAGAATACAGATCTGCAGATTTACTACAACTACAATAATGTAGCGATCATTGACAGAAGACCTGTTCAGGTTGGTGTTCTCGGGCTGCTTGATGCCTTTATTGAATTCAGAAGAGACGTTGTTCTGCGCAGAGCACATTTTGAACTTGACCGCATGGAAAAGCGCTGTCATATCATTGAAGGTCTGATGCGTGCTGTTTCTATTCTTGATGAAGTAATCAGAATTATCCGTGCATCTAAAGATAAAGCAGATTCAAAGAAGAACCTGATGAATGAATATGGATTTGATGAACCGCAGGCGGAAGCAATTGTTTCCATGCGTCTGTACCGTTTATCAAATACAGATATTACGATCCTGCGTCAGGAATTTGCAGAACTTGTCAACAAGATTGAAGAAACAAAAGCTGTGATTGAAAACAGAAATGTTCTGCATTCCGTAATTATCAGGGAACTGAGAAATGTTCGCAGCCAGTATGCGGATGAGCGACGTACGACGATCGAAGCCGAAGTAGAGAACATTGTGATAAACAAAGCACAGATGATTGCATCTGAGCATGTTGTTGTTACTGTCTCACGTGACGGCTATCTGAAACGTGTTTCCATGCGCTCCTATAACGCTTCAGACAAGGAAACAGGCATGAAGGAAGGGGATGTACTGAGAGGTACTGCAGAATGTGATACGACTGATGTTCTGCTTCTGTTTACTTCCAAAGGCAATTATGCATATCTTCCGGTCTGGCAGATTGAAGAAGCTAAGTGGAAAGACATCGGCATGCATCTGAACAAGGCTGTGCGTGTTGACGGAGATGACAAGATCATCAGTGCAGTTGTTGTTAAAGACTTTAATACATATGCCTGGATTGTTACAGTTTCTTCTGCCGGACAGATTAAGAAAACACCTGTAAGCATGTTCAATGCTGAAAGATACAGCAAGGTTATGACCGCAATGACTGTCGCAAGAAATGCGGAGATGACAAATGCGTGTGTAGTATACGAAGGACAGAGCATTCTTCTTTCCAGCAGAGATGGTTTTGCATACAGATTCCCTGTGGAGCAGATTCCGGCTACCGGTCTGAAATCAAAAGGAGTCAAGGGAATGAACTTCGCAGATACCGACAAACTTGGGGCTTTTGCTGTTCTTGATGCAGGTGTGCAGGCTGTTCTGTTTGCGACTGAAAGCGGGCAGATGAAGCGGATTCACATCGAAGAGATTGCTGAAGGAAACCGTCCAGCAAAGGGAAAGCTTGTATGCAAGAGACTGAAGAAGAATCCTGCACAGATTGCCTGTGCATGTCAGGTGAAGCCGGGCGATGAACTGGTATTCACTGATCCTGATATGAAGAAGATCAGAGCAGTTGATGTACCGTTTAAACCGGCAGATGCCGGATTTACATCAGCTTCGCTTGTGAATGCAGGTTTCACTCCTGCCGGAACAATCGATATCTGTCGTATTATCGACTTTCCCGAAGGGACGGAGGAAGTTCATGAAGATATTGAAAAGCTGAGTCTTTTCGATGAATAGGGAGGAAACTATCATGAGGACTTGTAAAGGATGCGGAGCAGTTCTGCAGACAGAAAATCCAGATGCAATCGGATATACACCGAAGGCTGAAGCAGAATACTGCAAAAGATGTTTCAGACTGATTCATTATGATGACCTGACAGTGTCCATGCGTACGGGTATCGATCCGGATTCTGTTATGGACAGAATTGCAGAAATGGATTGTCTTGTGCTCTGGGTTGTAGATCTTGCTGATTTTGAAGGAAGCATGATTCCCGGTCTCAATCGCAAACTTGCAGGAAAAGACATTATCATGGCAGCAGCCAAAAGAGATATTCTTCCCGATACGCTCAGTCATGACAAGATCGCAAGATTTGTATTTTCCAGACTGAAAGAACAGGGAATTTCCATCCGTACATTGATACTGACGAGTAAGGTTGAACGTACAGGTACAGAGGAAATCAAAGATGCAGTAAATATGTTCGGCAAGGGAAGACCGGTCGCTGTTATGGGAAGAGCAAATGCCGGAAAGAGCACTTTGCTCAATTCTCTTGCAGGTGAAGCAATGCTCACAATGAGCAGGTATCCCGGAACAACTCTGGATTTCAATGAGATCAATGTGGATGGTCAGATTTATATTGATACACCAGGTATTGAAATCACCGGAAGCCTGCTGATGGAGGCACACGAAGAAGATCTGAAACAGATTCTTCCTGCCCGGACGATCAAACCGCAGATTTTTCAGCTGAAGGGTGATCAGTCCTTTGCGGTCGGAGGACTGGCACGTCTGGATCTTTCCGGATGTGATCATGCGTCATGTGTATGGTATCTGAGTGATGCATTGAAAGTTCATCGCTCCAAAATTTCCGGTGCGGATGAATTGTGGGCGAAACATTACGGAGGAATGCTGAAGCCGGTTGCGAAAAGCGCTAAAATGGTAAAGTATTCTCAGCACAAGTCAATATCGAAACTGGATATTGTAATTGATGGTCTAGGATGGGCTTGTGTCAGCGGACAGATCGGTACTGTTACAGTAATGGTACCGGAGAATGTAAATGTAACATTCAGAAAGGCTATGATATAAGATGCTTACAGGAAAACAGAAGAGTTATCTCAGAGGTCTTGCACAGACGGAAAATGCAATTTTCCAGATTGGCAAGGACGGTCTGAGTGATAACCTGATTGAACAGGTGGAAAATGCGCTTCGAGCAAGAGAACTGATCAAGATCAGTATTCTTAAAACAGCTCCGGGTGATATCAAGGAAACAGCTTTTGATCTTGGAATGTACACAAAGAGCGAAGTTGTACAGGTCATTGGCAGAAATGTTGTTCTCTACAAGAAGGGCCGGGCGCCTAAGATTCTACTTCCATGAAAACTGCAGTTGTCATGTGCCCGTTTGATCCGGTCACTTCATCTGAAATTGAATATGCCGTAAAGCTTCGCAGAGAAGGCGGATATACAGATGTTTATATGATTCCGTCTTCTGAGGGCATTCTGCCTTATTCTGAGCGCATGCTTCTACTGAAAAAGGCAGTAAGTCCGTTTCGTCATCTGCATGCGGGAAAGGCTCCGGATGAAGCTTATACGATAATGCCGGATTTTCTCAATGATGAAGAAACTGCAAGGTGCGGATATTTCAGACTTGTACCGCGCAATATCCGCAGGATGATGATTGAACGAGGCTTTTATATGGAATGTATTGTCAAAGCACAATGCAAACATTCAAGAGCTGTACACAGTATAGGTGTCGCCGAAACAGCAGTTAAACTTGCGCATGCACATCACCTTGATGAAACCAAAGCATATGTGATGGGAATGCTGCATGATATTACAAAGAAACTGCCGGATGATGATGGACGTGTTATCATTGAAAGATGGAAGCCGGAATGGTGCGGCATCAGTCCTAAAGTATGGCACAGCTATACAGCTGTCATATTCATCAAACAGGAAATGGGTATTTATGATCAGGAGATACTGCATGCAATTGAGCATCATACGCTGGGCGACGGCAGAAGTGATTATGATCATATTCTTTATATTGCGGATAAAATTGAACCGGGAAGAGGTTATGATACATCTGTGCAGATGAAGATATCCTGTGAGAATCTCGCTGAAGGAGCAGCTTATATTTTAGAAGAGTCGAAAAGATATATTTTTGAAAAGGAGGGTATCCATGTCTGAGTTACTGGATCTTGTAGTTCATACACTGAGCGAAAAACAGGGCGAAAATATTGTTTCCATTGATATGAGAGCAGTTAATCCGTTCACTGATTACTTTGTCATTGCAACAGCAAAAAATGTCCGTCATGCCGGAACACTTGCGGATTATGTAAATGAAGCTGCTGAAAAAGCAGGTTATTCCGTAAGGACTGTTGAGGGTGATAAAAACAGTACGTGGATTCTTGCGGATATTCGCGAAGTAGTAGTTCACATTTTTACTGAGGAAGCACGTGCACAATACAGACTTGATGCACTTTGGGGCGATCAGCCGCAGACACATTACGAAGACTGAAAAAAACAAGCCTTTGAACGATGAACTGAGTCCCAAAGTTTGGACAAAAGTTTGATCAGGCCACATTAAGGGCA